>Ga0307380_10012723_pt1 | contig 10445 bp, 20 predicted proteins | sample UN3MG_FD_202239 | JGI IMG/M metagenome (GOLD analysis project Ga0307380, IMG submission 202239) | Soil microbial communities from Risofladan, Vaasa, Finland - UN-3 | ecosystem: Environmental > Terrestrial > Soil > Coastal area > Acid sulfate soil | place: Finland: Risofladan, Vaasa | collected... | reverse complement strand
CGACATCTAGGAGAAATCTATAATTGGCGAACAGGAAATAATGTCTATAACGTCATATTAGATGATTTAATTAATTGCGGTTCTAATATGGGTAGTTTTGGAACTGATAGCGTAAAGTATGCAGACGGAAATCTTTTCTTAGGTAGGGGTATCACTTGTATAACTCAGTTTGGGCGGTTAGCTGTTTTTGACGTGACGAGTATAGGTTTTATTAGTCAGCGTTTACATTCAGGAACGTCAGTAGATAACCCGACAGCACCTTTATTAATTTATGAAAGTAACGGAGCAACCGCAGACTTCTTAATACAAGGAACTAATCTACACATAAACGGCACAGATGGTTTGGAAACACTTACTGCAATTGGAATAGGAGAACCTTACCCTATATTTGTCGATAATGATAACGGATATTTTGTAGATGATGATGGGGTAGATATTTATCGTTATAATAGTGGCGACTTAACTGACGAAACATTGGTTGGTAGTTTAGAACCTGGTAGTGGCGTTATTGTTGATTGGAACAGAAATGAAGTCAACCCTGAATATATGTCTAGCAACGGGAATATTTTGTTAGTGGGTGGCACAGACTACAACGATTTCAGAACAAGTAGTTTGGGAATACAACAATTCACTCCTCTCTTTTTCTTCGAGCGAAAGAATATTATAGGCATAGTTGACAATGAGTTCTGGAGTGCTGACATGAGTGACTTGGGTAACATCATCGAAACTAATACTGGTGTAAGTGTCACAGGTGATGTTGTTAAACGTCAAGATTCAAACAAGATAATCACTTACAATACTACGACGCGAGAGTTCAGGGTGTATGAAGTTCCTGAACCGACGTTCACGATAGAAACTATCGAAGCAGGTAATACTCCACCCGACCCTGAATTAAGTTTCCTCGGTCTTGATGGCAGTAATAACTTCGTGTTCCTTACGAGCATACAAGATGATGAAGGTGGACTTATCTTTTACGACTTGTCAATAACTGCTCTCGAAGGCGGGTTATTACCAGGATTATTCAGCGATACCTTAAACTTCAACACACCCGCAGACATGAGTTTAGTAAGTAGTGAACCAGGCGATAATTGTGATGTTTATAAGAAGTCAACCACTCCGTATAATTGGTTGACGTTTGAACCAAGCATTGTGAACTTAGGTCTTGACCCTGATTGTAATTACAACTCAGCTTATTTGAGTATAGATATGCAAGACGTGACGAGTGCCGAAAGTCCTCTAGCAACAATTACTAGCGGTTGGACTACGGAAAATATTAATCCTTTGAACCTCGACCCGCGAACATACAGCTACTCATTACTCGATGCCGATGGAAACTATTTATTCCTTCTCAGATTCACCGATGATGACGTGACAGAAAAATATAATGTTAGCTACTACAATGGAGCGAGTTATGTTCCTATGGTTGTCAACGCAAATGGGACTTATGATTTATCTTTCTATCCATCAGATGCCTTCTCAGTAATAGCAGAAGTAAATTTCGTGAACCAAAGCATTGACTTGAACATACAAAATAGTCTGCCAAATATTCACCTACAAACTATTCCTTTTTTAGAACCTGCTACGAGTGTCGGTGAGGTTCGCTTCTTTGAAGAGCGAAGTGCCGACCAAACTTTGTATGTGCAGTCAGTAAGATTCTTGTATAATATCTCCCCGTTAGTTCCTGGAGCAGATTACGACCTGTATGGATTCTTAGAAGCGGGTGAGCGTTTGTTCGATGCGAAAGCTATACCAAGTGAAAGCTTCGGCACTTACAGAGCATGGTTGTATGCTACTGATGAAACTCTCGGTTTGGCTAACGTCGATTATTGGGATGAAATCACTTTCGAGTATGACAGCTCCACAAGTATCTTGAGTGCCGAGCAAATAAGTTCACTCGTAGGAGAGTTCCAACAGAGTGCTGACATCGACCTTAACAATGGGTTCTTATCTTCTCCTGATAGCATACCTGGTGACCTAGTGACTGATACGTTTTTTGGTTACCTCGACGAGTGGAATATCAAGTCAACTGCCAGTAAGTTCTTTGCAGGGCTTGTCATCATCTTACTCTTCATCGGAGTAGGTGGATGGATGGGCGTTCAATTAAAAAGTCCTATCGTGTCAACAATCGGTGCGGGGATTGGCGGTATTGGTGCTATCTTCTTAGTTACTTACTGGGGATTATTCCCTGCGTGGGTGAGCTTCACCATTGTATTGATTGTTGTAGGCGGTATTTCAAACATGGTTAGGAACTCATTGACGGGTCGCGGGGGTAGTTAAATGGGCGGTAGTTTTATCGCCTGGTTCTTAATCTTCATGGGTCTTATCGCTACGATAGGTTACCTGGGTCAAGACCTGGCAGACGTTGAAGATTTGAACGCGCTTCCTACGATTGAAGAGGGTGGCTTCTTAGATACTCTCAGTTACGTTTGGGATTTCGTCAAATACTTGTTCGGGTTCAGAGGGTTCTTAATCTTCGGCATACCAACATTCATCGCGAACATCATTACTGGTGTGTTATATGGAGTGATGACGTATGTGATACTTCGTTTGATACGAGGGGGGGGATAAACCATGTTGAGTTTTGATTGGACTAATGCCTTTCTACTTTTAGTGCTGTTGACGATGTTACTCTATGCTCTGCGCACAGAGAATGATGGTATGCGTATCGCTTCTCATATAGTTATTTTTCTTACGTTGATGACGTTATTGCAACCTATCTTCGTAGTCATGTATGGTGGGTTTGCAGGGTGGCACATTCATTCAGGGGTAGAAGCATGAAGTTGTGGGCGTTATTTTTCTTCTTACTCATTCTTGTAGTAACTACTATGTCGGCACTTGCAATCCCTGGTGACGGGAGTAATAGTGGCGGTTCTAGTAATGAAACTAACAGCAGTAGCGGGGGGAGTAGTGGTGGGCTTCCTCAACGTATAGCACTCGTAGAGAAGGTGCTTGAAGTAGAACACTTAACCAAACAACCACAAGCCGAGATTTTAGGAACTGATTATCTACCTTCTGACGAAGGAAAATTACAGGCATATTTGAAGGTCGGGGAATATCCGCTAGAAAATGCTGTTTGTTACGTCAGCGTATTATATCCTGACATGAACTACTTTATTCAGAACCAGTTAATGTTTGATGTAGGTAAACCTTTCTTCGAGGGATTGTATTATTACGATTTCATAGTGCCTAACGTAACAGGTGTTTATCCTGTTAATGCTTATTGTTTCTACGACACAAACGTAATTCACAATTACGTTTCAGAATATTCTACTGGCGACTTCGAAAAAGCAATACCTGACACCATAGACGAATTAAACAATCTTGACGACGAAATAATCACCCTGCAAGACAAAGCAAGTTGTAACAATCAAAACTGCACATGGAACGCAACAATCATTCTACCTATCGGTTGGCACACAAATATCTTGAGTGATATTAGAGTTCTACTCAACTCAGAACAAACTAAGAGTGTAAACCTTCGATGGTTCGTTTATTATCCTCAAGAGGATATTAAAGATTACTGGTTCAACCAAACAACACTAGGCGTGATATACAATGAACAATACGTCGTTAATTATTCAAGAAAGAACAACACGCAAATAGTTGTCGGTTTCAATGTGTTTGATAGTCAGGGAAATTCTATCGACTTGGATTTGTTACGAATTGACCGAATTTACAATGGCAGTTATGTCAGCGATTTACGGGGTAATAATGAGTTGGTTGTTAGCAATACATTATATAATACTACTCTAGCGATTTACGAAATAGTTAATGCAGAAATAAATGTTGTTGATGATGTCCAGTTGGAGCAAGTAATAATCATCATCATCTTTTTCATACTTATCTTCGCAGGGTTCTTCATCCCCGCAAGTATGTTGGGTATGGCATATAGTTTTATATACCTCGATGGTATATTGACTTTAGTAGGTGCAGGTATCTGTGCGTTAATACTTGTCGGTGGTTGGAAGAACCGCAAAAAAAACAAGTGAACTAATATTTAGTGAGGTAAATGTTATGAAAGGTGTTCCAAGTTGGATTCCCTTATTAGGGGAGAAAAAGAAGTTTTTGAAGGCAGTAATAGTTTATCCGAATAAGAATGTTCGGATGGTGAACGTGGAAGGTGACAAGCCGACCTTCACTATATCTGATGGACAGATGAAGCGCACTTATGTCATCGACCAAAAGGCAATTTATTTCTTTGAGAATCAACCTCTGCTGTTCTTTAACAGCGCAACCAGTAGTCCGTTCTTGATTGGTAATGACGCGCTCGACTTTACGATGAGTAGTTCTGAGTTTCAGAGCATTATTGAGAGTAAGGCAGTCGCAGAATTATTGGAAGCGAGTAAAGGTGGTGGTTGGGATTTGCATTTCATCGCGAGTGTTGTGTCAGCAATAGGTGTCATCATCTTGCTAGTATCTAGTGGTGGGTTGGGCTTCTTAACATCGGGTGGATAAGATGGTTGAAGATTACCCTCAACTTGATAATGCCATGATGAGTGCATTGGTAGATGATTATGAAACGAAGCAAGACTTACCGAGTATTGACAAAGACCCTGACTTACCGCCTGTTCCTCTCCCGCCTGAGAAGGAAGCTGAGTTTGTGTTACCTGATTTTGAAACTTCATCTACGATACCATTTAGCGCACCCCTTGAAGATGGGTTTATTCAGGTTGCACCGCCAGTTGTGGAAGCGAAGAAATTAAGCGACCTTCCGCTTCCTGTGGAAGTGTTACAAGCAAAAGGAAAAGTGCCAGTTATTGACAAACAAGATGTGCAAGACCTCGCACTACTGGAGAACGTATTTGACAAGCGCATAACTGACCGCGATGTTGAGCGTGAAATGGCAGTCGAAACTCGCAACGATAGTGGGCGGTTACTAGACAAAGAAGATGTTGAAGTCAAGACTGAACTGAATGACGCAGAGATACTGACTATGAGCAAGTTACTGCTCATAAGTGACCGCTACGATGTGCCAGTTCTTCGAGAGTTCACATACAACTTAATGACGCTCAAGATAAGTCGCAACCGAAAGGGTCGAACTGAGTTCATCCAGGGGTTACACGCAGACGAGCGACGCGATACGCCTAATGAGGGTTTTTTCAGTAAGATTTTCGGGGGTAGGGGTCAATGATTGGTGAGTGGTTGGTCAGGTTCTATGACAAGCCGAGAAACCGATTTCTGTGCGTTCTAGGAGCATTTATCGTCGCACCCGCACTAACTAAGCTTAAATTAGAGCTACGCACAGACGAGAAGCGATTGAGCGACAAGACTATACTTTTAGGTCGGCTAGAACTGACAGGAAAGCTCCTCAACAGGTGGTGGGAACGATGAAGATAAAAGGCATTGACCCATTCAAAGGACTGCTCGAAATTCTCAACGATATTATTGAAAGGGCTAAGAACAAGCCAAAATAAGGTGAAAATATGTCAACAGGATTGAAGAAAGCATGGAAAGGATTTAAGGAAGTAGCAACAGAGAAAGCAAATACTCCAATGTGGGTGTTCTACCTACTCGCGGTAGGCGTTCTTGCTCTGACGATGTTCGCAGATATTAACGGACATGATGAGGGTTATTGGGATGGTTACAATGACGCACTCGAAGAATCTGAGGAACAAAGTCTATATATGATTTGGTTGGACTATGACTTCGACACGCGCCAAGAAAGTTTTTGGAGCGTCATCATGTGGGATGTAGCAACACACACCAAAGAAATATTTGTTGTGTTGGCATTGTTCTTGCTCTTCCTCGCGGTGAGGTTCTAGAGTGATTGCAGGGTTCATTGGAAAGATGGGTAGTGGTAAGACACTCTCGATGGTGCGTGAAACACTCAAGTATCACTCGAAGGGTTACAAGATATACAGCAACTTTCACCTAGAAATTCCTTATGAACAACTTGATTTCCAAAAGCTATTTCACATGGCAGAGAACCAAGAATCACTCAACGATGTGGTGATACTGCTTGATGAAGTGCATATATTACTCGATAGTAGAGGGAGCATGAAGAAAGAAAACAAAGTAGTCAGCTTTTGGTTGAACCAAACAAGAAAGATGGGTGTTAAGCTCTATTACACAACACAACACCTGCACCAAATTGATAAACGCCTTCGCTCAGGAACAGACTTCTTTATCTTCTGCGAGGGAATAAAATACTTGAAGAATGGAACAGAATATTTTATTTGCGTCAATCAAATAACTGATGGTGACAACGTGCGACAAGAAAACTTTATTGGTAACAAGTTTTTTAAGTATTACGATACGAACCAAATAATAGGGTTCATGGATGGGGGATTTAAAGATGGGAACACTTAATAATTTAATGGGTAAGGCATACGCTCTCAAAGAAGATGTTTATGGTGACAAGATAGGTTACATCAAACCGAATGATATACACCCGCACATGAGGTCGTGGATTGTATCGCTCTTCTTAACTATATGGGCGTTGTTCATTGTTGAGAACTTCTTTCAGGTTTTCCTGGTAGCAAGTATATGGTTAGTCACTCAATGGAGTTTCTACCGCGCGAGGGTGCAGTTATGAATAAGGAAGAGCATACGATTAGGGGATTGAAAGTGATGGTTCTTCCTGGGGTCAAGATAGACATTCACAAGAATTATTTGTTGTCATCTATCGAAAACTATTCCAACATGAATGGTCGTATCGCTAAGGTTGTGTTCTTCAATTACGATGAGGAAGGAAATGAGGAAGGAGTGACTTTTTTCTTCCGAAAAGATTTCTAATTTCTTTTTAACAATTTATTCCAATCTCTGCAACGCATACAACTTTTCGCAGAACGACTTTTCTTACAACCACAATTCGGACATTTTGTTTTGAACATTTTCTATCACTTGTTAGGAGCTGAGGAGAGGGTAGCGGATTCCATAGAAGGGTGATAAGATGGGGTTAAATACCACATACCCTGCTCCTCAACAGCACGTCACCAACAAAATATTTGTTAGGCAGTATATAAATTTTGTCAAGCGAGATGCCAAACATAGCAATACTGACAGGGAATTTCTTCTGTTTCGTGACATGGACAATCGCACAGATACATTTTATTACCTTCGTTTCATCTTCATAAACTACGACTCCCCCCAGTAGTAGTTGTTATCTTTTAGCCACTTCATCATGGCTTCATAGTTTTTTTTTGTCATTAACATACGGACAATTATTTACCTATCATTAATTGTATATCTCGACAAGGTAAACACACATTCCTTAAATTATTTGGTTTCTTAAATTCCTTTCCACATAATACGCATATCATAATAACCCCTCATATTTTCCAATTCTTTTTTATTTGTAATCGTAAGTTGGTAACGTGCCGAATCCCAAATTGAATATGGTTCTCTTCAGGGTGTTTAACTAATCTAAAGTTCCACATAATAACCCCTCTGTTGTCGACAAGGCGAGAGCCGAAACAGAACACAAGTAACGCTTCGAGTTACACTCATTTTTCACAACCTTTATATCGCACAGATACATTTTATTACCTTCGTTTCATCTTCGCCATCTTTGGTGAAATTGTCTTTCCACACCTGCTACAAACTTTATTGTATATCGCTTTGCTGTGCCATCGGTGATTGCACTTTGGACACTTAGTATTGAGTTCTTTCTCATATAAAACCATCATTAATTACCCCGCCTTTTAGACCCAAACAGGATGTTCCATGCGATTTTCTGAGCAGGTGTTAGCTTACCAGTAGGATAAGGTTTCTGTCCGTTCAAGAAATATCCCCCGCTAGTTTCACAAGCTCCTCTAGGTCTGCTTTGTCAAACTGCCTTAACGTGCGCGTGTATTGATGGACTAAACGATAGTGTTTGCACACTCGAAATTGGTAGTCTGCTCTCTCGTAGCTAGAACAATTAGTGACCTTCCCTGCGCAAAATAATAGGCAGTATTGGTAATTGGGTTCACTTGGTTTTGTCATTGACTTTCACCTTCTTATTCATCTGTTCTTGCATGAGCGCGATTAGGTCTTGCTCCACAATCTGTCGGTATTGTTTCTTAACCAACCATGTGAAGTAAACGATACCTGCTGACGCGAACCATGACGCGAGTATCACTTTCCATGACAAGTTCCACCATAACGCAACGTAAGTCATGCCTAATAGCACACCATAGATGTTGACGTAAAGCCATAACACTAAAAGGTATGTTCTTGAATTCATGGTAACCTCTTTTGTAACACACCATAATCATCGATGATGAAACCCATTTCCTTGAGCTTTTGTCTGACCTCAATATCTGACACTCCTTGCAGAGCGAGTTGTTTGATTATGTTGAACCAATCAATACCATCTGCGTCAGGTGTTGCTTCGTTGTAGTTAATCCAACGCTCAAGCTCACCCTGTAAATCAAGAGCTGTCATTAGTAACCTCTACCATTTGTCTTTCCCCCAGTTATAGATGTTCACTATCTCATCAACAAGTCCTTCTTTCCATTCTGTGTGTGGTTTAACGATGACGACATACTCCTTACGTTTTGTGGTAAACCTTTCGTAAGATAGTGTGAATGTGCCTAGTGATTTGAGAACATTAATGTTGTCATGCACAGATTTTGAATTAACATTGGTCATTTGAGAGATTTTTTTGAAAGTAAGCATCCTTGTTTCAGGCAGAAGAGATTTGCTGACTTTTGCGAGTGAGAAAAATATTAGGAATACTCCCTGTCCATCGTGTCGTCTAGCTCTGCGCTTGAGCATACTTATTGCTCCATCTGACCCCGAAGGCAGTAGTTTATCCACGTCTGTTGTAAACTCTTCCATGTTATTCTCTAGGTGCGTAAGGGTTCTTCATTGTCTTGCGACAGCTAGGACAACCGATGTTCCACAACTTGCTCTTTGTAGCCCATTCGTGTTTGCATCTGTCACACTTCATGTATTTCCCTGGTTCGTCATCCATAGCAGTAAGAAGAAGAGTAGTATTAATAAAATTAACGTAAAAAAGAAGTTGTCAATGCCTAAAACTTTTAAGCACCCCTTTTTGCGTCATCAATCATGTCAGTAATCGCGTCAGCGACCAACTTGAGTGACAAAGGGTTTCTGACCTTACCCATACAACTAGGACAAGTAATCCAGATATACTCACTCCGCGAGTTCCAGGTGTGATTACATCGAGGACACAGCATAGCTTGTGGAGAATCGTATGAAACCTTGTCTTTCACTCTAATACCCCACCCTTTTGTAGTAACCGACGCATAGCATTTTCGTTTTCGTTTTGCTTCACCTTTCCTGTTAGACCAAGACAAAATGCCTTCGCACTAATCGTTCCCTTGTTGCGTGAGGGTAGTTGTCGACAGAGCGTGTTCATGTGACGAGCTTTGATGTGATTGCCAGGTGTTCGTGCGTAGCCATAGTATTTCCTGATGAGGTTACACTCGCGCGATGTCCATCGTTGAAACTTCTTGTTAGCTCCTTGAACTACTGGAGCAACCGCGACCTTCTGCGATTTCTTGCGCGTCACCACGAATGGAATTGCTTTGTCGATGTTCTCGATGTATTGGTCTACCAATACGTTGAAGAGTTCCTTAATGATTTTAGGTTCTGCTTCAAGCGTGGCAGTCTTTCCGTTGTTATCTATTGTTACTTTCATAATTTTTCACCTACTGGAAAAGTGACATACACGCCACTTTCCTCATCTTTAATTAAGATGTGAACTCGCTTCATGTCGAAGCGGTTCATACCCGTTGCAAACCTATCGTTTGCCTGTCGTTGATTTAATCCTTCGCCAATAACTTTTTCGTAAGTGCCATCATCCGACTTCACGATTACAGAATACGTTGTCATCCTGTCACCTTCTTTATGACCCATCCGTTGTGGTCGTCTAAACTTCCGCTACCCCATCGTGCAAGACCATACCTGTATGCCTGGTCGTAGCCATCAAATCGTTTGACGAACTGACCCTCGAAGTAGATGACATGAGGTTCTTGCTCAGTCATCCTTTCACCTCTGTCATCAACTCATCCAGGACTGAGAGAACAATTGTTCTCTTATCCAGGCGGTTGTCTTTGATGAACTGCTTGTATTTAATCGGTATGCGAACCGAAAAGACAAACTCCAAATCATCAACACCTTGTCGTTGAAATTTCTTTATGTCAGTCATTCTGACACCTCCTTAATTAAAGAATCTAACTTTAAACCTAATATAGTATTCTCGTGTAATAAGTTTAAAGCACGTTCTTTATTAGTTAAATAACACAAATAAGCTTTAGTGTTATTAGCAGATATTTTTCCTCTTAAAAAACTTATTTCATTCATATTAACAACCTCCCAAACAAATTTTCTGTCATCGTCAAAGCGTATATGTTTGCGCTTCGATGGTTCTAGTCCTTCAATCATTCTTTGAACCTCGCGTTACGCCATCCGCTTGTGTTGTCGTTCACCCATCGACGAACTAACAGCGCGTTGTCCAGGTTCTTGTTAGCAAAGACTAACAGCTCCTTAACACT
>Ga0307380_10012722_pt1 | contig 10446 bp, 10 predicted proteins | sample UN3MG_FD_202239 | JGI IMG/M metagenome (GOLD analysis project Ga0307380, IMG submission 202239) | Soil microbial communities from Risofladan, Vaasa, Finland - UN-3 | ecosystem: Environmental > Terrestrial > Soil > Coastal area > Acid sulfate soil | place: Finland: Risofladan, Vaasa | collected... | reverse complement strand
CGTCAGCTGGAACCGGAAACTGCTTGTACACATGTAACATCCACTCACTCATATTGTCATCAGAAACAGCGGGAACACCATTCGGGAAACGAGCAGCCAAATCATGAACGATGAAGCTTAGATTTGGTGGCTCTAAGCAGATGCGCAAGTGCTGTTTTTGTCGCAGAAAAACCATACGTTCCGCCTTTAGCAAACATGCGAAGAACATAGCGGGGACGAAGATAAAACCTATGAAAAGCCTGTTCGCGGATTTCCCTCAATTCCTTCATGCTCAATGTTGGAAGCTCAAAGATGGGAGTCGCTGTATCATACTTGTCAAAGTCAGTTACCCTTAGCCAACCCATCTTTATCACATTATCAGCCATCGGAGTTCCAGGATAAGGCGTTGCTATATAATAACCAATGTCATCGGGATCTATTTTTTCAACAAGCTTAATGGTTTCCAACGCGCTTTCTCGCGTTTCACCTGGAAACCCAAAAACTACACTTGCAATGGTCATTAACCCAACTTCTTTTGCCAGTTTAAATGCCTTCTTTGTCTTATTTGCAGTAAATCCCTTACCCATGGCATCTATAACCCGCTGTGAACCCGCCTCGACACCGAACCACACGGCAATGCATCCGGCATCCTTCATCTTCTGAAGCAGATCCTTTGTAACCATGTCCACACGGGTCCCGCAATCCCACGTTATCTTAAGTTTTCGATCATGGATTTCTCTGCATATTTCCTCAACTCTAGATTGGTCTACAGTGAATGCGTCGTCATAAAAGGTGAAAGTGTCAGCGCCGTAGGTGTTATGAAGATGTTCAATTTCGTCCACGACGTTTTTGGGGCTTCTCATCCGAAATCTTCGACCGAACATCCTGACCGCCGAGCAGAACTCGCACCAAAATACGCAGCCTCGGCTCGTCAGTAAGGGGAACATTACATTTCCGTATTTTCGAAGACGATCAAGAGGCCAGAGATGATGAGCGGGGAAGGGCAGGCTGTCAAGGTCTTCTATGTAGGGACGGTCTGGGGTCCGTACAATTTCTTCACCCTTCCTGTAGGTTATACCCAACACGTCACTGAAACTTTCGCCTGCTTCCAGCTTTTGCATCAGCTCCAGAAACGTGTTTTCGCCCTCCTTCCTCACAACAATGTCCAGTTGCGGACATTCCTGCAGTGCCTTATTATCCCAGAATGTAACGTGAACACCACCAATAAGGGTTAAACAGTTTGGACAGACGTCTTTAGCAATTTTTGCTATGCGCAACGCAGACTTGTAGGTGAGGGTGGTGGAGGTTAATCCAACCACGTCAGGTTGACGTTTGTGAAGTTCGTTTTTTGCTTCTTCAAATGATATGTTTAGGGCTTGGCAATCGATTACATCAACTTCGTACTGATTTTTCTCTAAAACAGCAGCCAAATACCCGAGACCTAAAGGGGTAAATGGGGGATGCTGGTGTGCACCCTTCGGGTAGGGTGGGTTCACAAGCGTTACATGTAGCGGCATAATTCTTCCCTGAGCGGTATTACTTTCACAAATACAGCAAGCCGTATGCTTAATATCTTTTGCATAAAAGCGGTTCACACATGCAAAAAAAGATTGACTGATGAAAAGGCATCCAAACGAGACGTTAATACCCTAAAAGGGGAAACAAATAGAGACTTGTGAGCAGAAGCACTGGCAGCATAAAGAGAAGAGCCAAGATTATTGCAACGTTTCGGATTCTTAAGGCACGAAGTATTTTGTTTGCATCCAGTTCTTCGATTTGGTCGCCAACGGCGTATTGACCAGGTTTTTCTAATTGCACACGGAGCGCTCCAGCCATGGATGCCATCTGCCATCCGTGATTTATGCTTGGAATTTTAGTTTGGTCTCGACAGGCAATTGTCCACGCGCTCTTATAGTCTTCGCCTAGAATAGCTGAGGCTAAAATTATTAGAATTGTTGTTAATCGAGCTGGAATATAGTTGACTATGGTGTCAGAGACTGCGGAAAACCATCCGATGTGAAGGTGCTCAGGGTCTTTGAATCCAACCATCCCATCAAGCGTGTTGACGACTCGAAACGCGACGGCGCCTGGAACACCAAAAAAGCCGTAATAGAAGATGGGGGACAATCTGAAATCCGTCAAGTTTTCGGCTAACGACTCGATAACAGAGGAGACTATTTGTGGACCAGTTAAATCCTTATTGTCTCTTCGCGAAAAGTGAGCGTACTTTCTGGCTTCGTTCAGGTCTCCTGACGCGATGGCTTCGGCTGCGGCTATGCCCCAGTCTGTTTCAAGCTTCATGCAGATGGTTAGTTTAAGGATTACAGCGGCGACGAGAACGTAAACCAGAACGTGCAGGTAAGTGGAGACTAGTTTTAACCCAAAGTAGACAGGCAGCGTGAAAGCGATTATCACGGTCAGCGCTAAAAAGACACCACCTATTTTTTCTATTTTTGGATTCGAATTCTTGAAATAGGGCTCTAAAAGTTTGGTTAATTTGCCCATCCAGACGGTTGGATGCAGTCTGAATTGGATTCTCCACGGATAATTTGGAGAAGGATCGCCGAAAATCAGATCTAACAGTAAAGCAAAGACGAGAACCGAAACCGCGATCAATAGACTTGTTATCGCTATCATCAATCAAACACTGCTGCTAAAGTGATAGACGCCAATTTTACAGATACCGATAGTCCAGAAATCATACTTAAATCGATTGCCATCAGAATCATCAAACTTTCATTCCGTTCAGGTTAGCGGGTGCCTCCATGTCCCCAAAGGGAGGTTTGGGCTTCTCTAAAATGGATTAGCGAATTCGTTCACTTACGCGTTCATGTTTTTTTGCTTAGCTTAGAAACTACTATTGAAGCCAGTGTTGAAACCAAGAAAAGACCTCCAAACGCTGTGAGAAGTGACTTGAAAATGGGGGCTCCAATTAAAACTTGGGTTGAAGGAAATGGAAGAACATATGCAGCCAAAAGAACGCAATAAAAAATCGCGCCAATTAAGTGAACAAGAAACAGAAACATGACTGTTCGCCTATTCATAGTACGATTAAGCCTCCTCCGAAACTCACCACAATCTCTTATATGAAGAATGTTGCTGTTGCATTTTATAAGCCTGACCATCCAGACCATTACATTAAAAACGGTTTATTTTCAGATATGCTCACCTGTTCTTCGTTTGATGTTTAGTGGGCGCATAGGATTTAATGGCATAACGATAATATACATATTAGACCCGACTAGATTTGAAGTGTTGATGGTCATGACTGATTCAAAAGCACTTTGGACAATAAAGCTTGGATTCTTAGCTGTTGCTTTGGCTTGGTTCTCTTTCACGTTTTATGAATTTGCCTTCGGCAGCGTTAACCGGAGCACAGAATGGCCAATAATTATTCAGGACTTGCCTGGGGTTTTAGGTATGGGATTCAGAACCGGAGCAAGTTTCATGGCTGTGGTGACGGTTCTTTTTTGGATTTTTAATAAAGATTTTTCTAGACCAGAATTGGCGACGTGCTTAAGGTTTATTCTTATCTTCGAAGCGGCTACTTTTGTATCTCTTATACCTTCGGGCGTGTTTACCTTCATTTTCCCTCAATTGTTGACTCCCCTGTGGATAATTGAGTTAACCATACCTGTTTTGACTGAGTCAATATTGATTCCAGTTGTGTTGATGAAATTGTTTTTCGCTTTGAACCCAAATAAGCCAGTTAGAAATGCTATAAAATGGGCGTTGATTTCAGGCACAGTTTACCTTTTTGTTTTCTGGCTCAATTACACCTGCAATTGGCTAGGCACAATATTGACGAGGGGCATCGAGTACGTTAGTGCATATCCTGTAAATTTGTTCAGTTTCTGTTTGACTTCAATCGGATTGCTGCTGCTCGCTTTATACACCGCCAATTTTGCGAGGAAGTCTATTGGAACAGAAGACTTGAATGGGCTTGACATAAACAGGATCGGTTTCATCTTCACTTTCTTTGGGTTATATTTTGTTGGCACCTATTTTCTGTGGCTTATTTTCGGGAGTGTTGGAGGATGGAGCATATGGTACGCGTGGTTTTTGAACCATAACGTGGATTTGTGGCTTCTGACAGCTCCAATGTTGGGTTTGCCTCTAATATTTTACAAAAATTAATGCTTTCTGCGTAGCTTGATGTGCTTAAAGTGTACCTGAAGGATACCTGACTGCCATTACGTATTCGGTTGGCTGAAAAAATCGTTGGCAAATCTCAATTCAATAAAATATTCACGTGCATAACAAGTTAATTCTTGATAAAAACCACTTTTCCGCCAACAATGGTCATTTTCACATTAATGTCTCCGATTTTGCTGGGCGGAACTGTTCGCGGGTCACCTGAAAGCACTGTGAGGTCGGCTAGTTTGCCTTCTTCAATCGAGCCCTTAACAGTCTCTTCAAAGGATGCGTATGCCGCGTTAACCGTGTACATCCGCAAAGCCTCATCAACTGTGATTCGCTCCTCAGGAAAGAACTGTCTCGTCACGGCTGCTTGGATAGCCTGCAAAGGGCTTAGCGGCTCCATTGGACAATCCGAGCCGCCTACAACCCGTATGCCCTCATTGATCAGCGTTTTGAGGGGATAGAGCCACCGTGCCCTTTCAGACCCTAAACGCTCAACAGCTGACCATACTGAAAATTCAGAGATAACACATTTAGGCTGCACAGAAACCATCATTCCCAGTTCTTTGATGCGCTGGGTTAACTCCTTGTTGAGAACTGACGCGTGCTCTAGGCGATACCGATGGTCATTTCTCGGCGCTTCCATCAGAGCTTTTTCGATAGCAGCCAAAGTCAATTCGATTGCTTGGTCGCCCATTGCGTGCATGACCAAACGAAGGTTGGCTTTGTGAGCCTTAGCAACTAATTCGTTCAGTTCTTCTTGAGAATACAGTAGCTGTCCCTTTGTGGCTTGGTCGTCGCTGTAGGGTTCACGCAGAGCTGCTGTTCGTGCAGCCAGAGAGCCGTCTACAAAAACCTTAATGCCCAACGTTTTTTCCGTCTCGTCCTCGGAGCCCATGAGTGAACCTGAAGCGTCCAGTTGATCCAGAATATTTGCTGGAGCTATGATGTGAACTCTTAAGGGCAACCTGTTTTCTGCACGAAGTCTCTGAATGATCGAAATTTCAGTTGATGATGTAACTATCCAGTGTATGCTGGTCAATCCGGCTTCCACAATTTTCTTGCATGCTAAGCCAGCGGACTCGATAATCTCTTCTTCACTGGGCTCGGGGATTGTTTTCCACACCAGATCAGTTGCGTTTTCTCGCAAAATGCCTGTTGGCTCTCCGGTTTCAGCGTCTTTTTCGATCTCTCCACCTGACGGACTCCTTGTTTCCTTTGTTACATTAGCCAATTCTAACGCTTTGCTGTTAACGACACAGACGCGTCCACATTGATGATAAAGGATTACAGGGTTGTCTGGTGAAGCCTCATCCAAGTCCCGAAAGTTTGGATAACGTTTCTCAACAAAACGGGCTTGATCCCATCCGCTACCGATAATCCATCTTCCTTCAGGTATCTTCTGTGCATGTTCTCTGATTCTTCTCCGCATCTCTTCGATAGAATCTACGTCCTTCAAATCGACCCACATTAAGAACTTTCCAAAATCGCCAACATGAATGTGAGAGTCGATTAAACCGGGAACAACCGTTCTTCCCTGCAAATTGATTGTCTTTGTGGTTTTTCCGATCCACCGGCTGATCTCCTTGTTTGTGCCGACCTTAACGATTCTGTCCTTCTTTATGGCTACTGCTTCAGCACTGGGCTGAGACGAATCCATAGTTACGACGTTTCCATCTATAAGAGCCAAATCGGCAAACATTACAGGTCACCGTTAACAATCGGCACATAAAAGAAAGTTAATGTTGCAGATTTGTTTTGCCGTTCCTATTTTTTACGCAAGACCTCAGGAATGTAGGCACAAGCTGTGTCAGGTCCGAAATAAGAGCCTGTGAGGGCGTAGGCTCTGGTTCTGCATCCGCCGCATATTTTCCGATGTTCGCAGACTCCGCATTTGCCCTCCAAGTTGTCGGGGTCTTGTAGTTTCTTGTAAAATTCTGACTTTTGCATGTCATCCCAGAGTTCTTTCAGGGGCTTCTCTTTGATGTTTCCAATCGTCAAGTCCTCGGAATAGAAGCATGGGATTACGTCTCCGTTCTCTAGGACGCTCAGGTATCCGCCAAACAGGAAGTATATGCATTTGGCTGTGTGCGTTTTGTTGAACCAGTCACAGAAGCCTTCCGGGTCCCTCTCTTTATAGATTCGAATGTAGTGGGGACAATGTATGTTAAAGTCGAACTCGACCTTGTAGTGCTTTTTTGATAAGTCGTACAGGTGATTCAGGAACACTTCATACTGTTCAGGCGTCGGCTCCAAGTCCAAATGTTGTTTGGCTCTTCCAGTTGGAACAAGATGATTGAACCAAACGAACCTAGCGCCGTATTTTTCTGCCAGACCAACTATGTGGTCGGCTTCATTGAGGTTGCGGTTTGTGATTGCCATGGATAAGCCGTTCAAGATTCCGGCTTTTGACAGCTTTTGGATTGCTGACAAGGCTGCTTTGTATGACCCCTTTCCCCTTAACGAGTCGTTCGCTTCTTCTGAGCCGTCTATGCTGATGGAGGTGTAAACGTTGTACTTGGTTAGGTTGTCGAGTGTTTCTCCATCCACGTAGTATCCGTTGGTCAGCAGTAATACATCAAGCCCCAAGTCTTTCGCATGGGCAATAAGCGTGAAGAGGTCTTTCCGTACGAGAGGTTCTCCTCCCTTTATTCCGAACCATTGAGAGCCGAATTCGTAGATTTGGTCAACGAGGCGCAATCCCCATTCGGTATCTAGTTCGTCGGGAGACTGCTTCATGTTTGCGTCTACATTGCAATATACGCAGTTATAGTTACAGGCGCCAGTGGCTCTCCAAGAAGTGATCATCAACGGACCCTTCTTCGGTTTCTTCGGGGGACCAGGACATGCCATTTTGGATCAAATCCATCCAGATTAACAAAATGTTAGTATAATTGCGGGTTAAAAACGATTCCGTTTCGTATGCAGATAAACTCTAGGTGGCGACAGCTTGAGCAACAACATCCCTAAGAGTGTACAGAACATTATTTAGGGACTCCATTTTATGTATTTTAAGTCTACAATATGACCAGAGGAGAGAAGTATAGCTGATTCTATTGATGACTACCGCTCCGCCCATACATTCACCTTGGGGTATATCAGGGAGGCTTCCCCCACTGGGATTATCTTTTGTTGCGGCGTCTCTAGAAAAAGCTGGTTTTCAGGTAGAAATCCTTGACAATTATCACATCAGAAAGCCAATCGAGGACGTCAAACAGGAAATCAGAAGGCTTGAGCCAGAAATAGTTGGAATAACTTGCGGTTCCGTAACATATCGACCCTGCATTGAAACAGCTAAAGCAGTAAAAGAGGTGCTTCCTTCATGCAAGATTGTGGTCGGCGGATGGCAACCCACATACATGCCTGAAAGCCTGTTGCAACACCCAGAGATAGACTATCTGGTCATGGGAGAAGGCGAACGGGCAATGGTGGAACTTGCAAACAACATTAGGAAAGGTGAAGACAAGTCAGCTATTGCAAAAATCCCAGGTATAGCTTACAGGCATAACGGAAAAACAGTCAAGAGTCCTTCCACACTCATAGAAGATGTTGACCAAATCCCTTTTCCGGCAAGGCACTTACTGCCTATGCACATCTACAATAGACGTGTTCCTTATTTTGACGCGAATCCTGTAGACACCATGAATGTGGTGCGGGGTTGCCCATATAATTGTGCATATTGCGAGACCAAGAAATTATGGGGATCAAGGGTCCGCGCCTTTAGTCCCCCCCGAGTTGTAGCAGAAATCAATGATTTAGCCCAAAACTATGGCTCAAAGGGAGTCTATTTTGTAGGCGACAACTTCACCATTAACAAAAAACGAACAGTAGAGTTATGTAACCTGATAAAAAAGGAGAAACTGGATATCGAATGGGTTTGCGACAGCAGAGTTGATCAGGTCTCGCGAGAACTACTACGGGAAATGAAAGCCGCCGGATGCCGGACTATATGGTTGGGAGTGGAATCAGGTTCAGCCCCAATTTTAGAAAAGCTCAACAAGAAAATTACTATTGAGCAAATCACTCATGCGTTCAAGCTTTGTAAGGAACAGGGGATACGGATAGCATGCTCATTCATGCTGGGGATGCCTGGAGAAACAATCGAAGACATGAAAGCCACATTCAAGTTCGCAAAGAAGTTGGACCCTGACTGGTGCCAATTTAACACATACGTAGCGGTTCCGGGCAGCGCTCTATACAAAGAAGTCATGGATAATGGACTCTACGACCGCGTTGAAGATTTTGTGACCTACGTCAAAACCAAAGATTTCGATTATGAAACCGTAGTTGAGATTCAGAAACAATTCCACAGGAATTTCTATAGATCACCAAAAAGGGTACTTCGAAAAATCAGACAAGAAGGCTTCTTAAGCGTCCTAGCAAAGGGCTTCAGATACATGGCACATTAACAAAAACAGTTCTTCGCTTAGCAGAACATTTGCATCTTTCATATTAGGAGACTAATCTAAGGTAAAAACCAATAATTATAAAATAAAAGAAACTTAATTCTGAGACATCACTAGGCTATTAAAAATTAAGATTTGAACCCAAGACCAGTGGAGACATCTCCAGCCACTCCCCTTTTTTTGTTTTGGTATGGTTTCTGCACATGCATTCAAACTCTCTTGGGGCAAATATTCTATTGTTTCCTCGAAGGCAGAATGCATATTTACTCAATGCTAGAAACTACATTTAATAGATGGTTGAAAACAAAACTCTAACTGTATGCTTACAAAAATGAAGCGTGGAAAACAGTTATGAAACTCAGTAAACGTAGAGCCCTCTTGTTGGCTTTCTGTATAACCGTGTTGTGCAGTCTTTTGTTAGTAGTACCGCTACTGACACATCATGAGCCTGACTTGCCGACCGCAGTCGCAAACGCGATCGACTTCTTTGAGGGATCACGCGAACCGTACGCCCTGCTGTGGCTCGATGTGATGCACCGGCGCTTCGGAATCGAGGAGTTCGCCGATGCCCTGCAGCGCTACGACCAAGTGATGACCGAGCACCCGGAACAGTGGCCTATATTGCACGTGTTTCGGCGCATCGCCGATTACGACAACCCGCTGCAGGCTGAGGACTTGCAGACTGTGTCACTCCCAACCGATATTATCATCGCCTATGCCCTCTATTGCGATCGACTGGGATTACCCTCCGATTACTCTGAGATGCTTGACAGCGCGGTGAGCGAGGGGGGGTACTATGTGACACATGTGTTACTGGCATGCATCTGGATTCAGGAAAACGGCTGTGAATTGGCACTGCCCGACGGGTTTATCGATGATGTGTACCGTGCCACCGCTGTGATAGTCAACAACAACCCGAGGGTAGTGGATGACCTCAAGCTCGAAGCCGCGGCGTTTCTCTACTTGGCTGGGCAGGGCGCGCGGGTCAACGATTCTTTTGTCAAGCGCGTCATAGCGAGCCAGAATGACGACGGGGGCTGGGGGGAGTCCATCGATGGGCAGGGCGGCTCGTACTGGCACGCCACGATCTTGGGGCTCTTGCTCTTGCTACATGTGGAATTCCCCGCCGACTCCTATCCGCCGATGCTCGATTCCACGTCGCCGTGAGGGAGATTGTCTACAAACTCTGCCGACGGTGTAAAATTGTTCAGAAAACCCTAGAACAAACAGTTGTAGAACCAATTGTAAATAAAATTCTTAAAATATTCGAAAGACACGAAACCAAAGAAATGAAAGAAGAAATTGACACAATTGAATTTGATGATATCAAAGAAATTTCAACTTTCTAAGTCTAAATCCTATTAGCTTTCTTGCTTCTTGTCCACATGAACTATAATAGCACTTACCATAGGCACACGCGCGCGGAAAATTATTGGTGGGTGATGTCTCCAATAGTCCCCTGTGCAAATTTCCCTGATCCCATCATAAACGTGTGTGTAAAAAATATCAAATAGTGTATTGTTTTTTTTATCACTAAAAAAGTGGATTTGTGGGAGATATCACCACTAGGGTGAGAATCCATGCTAGACCACGACCCCAATAAGGGCAGAATTATTAACACTATATTTCAGCTTAAAAACGTTGAGAAAACAGAAAACAAAACTGAGACCAAACTTCACGGCATTCATATTAGGAGACTAATAGAGGTTCATTGTTGAAAACAACATTTTTTCAGAAAAAACAAGTAACAACAATAAGCAGTCTCTTCCGATGCCTATTTGGTTCTTGTTAAACAATGATGGAAAGAGCGCCGCCGTACGATTGTAAAATCTGGTGCTTGACTGGATTATGTCTGGTTTACCCAACATCAATTAACGATAAAAACTGAAAACGCAAGTTTATATTGTTCGCAAATATTGTA
>Ga0307380_10012721_pt1 | contig 10447 bp, 12 predicted proteins | sample UN3MG_FD_202239 | JGI IMG/M metagenome (GOLD analysis project Ga0307380, IMG submission 202239) | Soil microbial communities from Risofladan, Vaasa, Finland - UN-3 | ecosystem: Environmental > Terrestrial > Soil > Coastal area > Acid sulfate soil | place: Finland: Risofladan, Vaasa | collected... | reverse complement strand
ACTTCCAGTATCGGGACTGACGGTAAGCCTGCTGTTGCCTGTCTGTAAAATCCGTGTAAAAGGGAATCCGCACCCGCTCTCTCAGCCGTATTCCAGGACCTCGCCCAACACACCTCTCTTCTCGCTGCGCCGGTGCCTCCAGCGAAGTAGATCGAGGATTCTGGGCATGGCCACGGTGTACAGCCAGTAGACCGGCCTGGAAACCGGCCAGTCGTAGGCTCCCAGCCAGGTGGCGAACTCTCCTCCGAAGCCCATCTTGAATCGATACACACCCCACATGGGATCGGTCTCGTCCAGCACATCCGGCGCACCCCACATGTCATAGGAGGAATAGCCCTGCGCCCTGGCCCACCTCATGGCCTCCCACTGCAAGAGATGGTTGGGCATCAGGCTGCGGTGCCTGTCGGTGGATGCGCCGTACATGTACCAGGCCTTGTCGCCGAAGTGGAAGAGTATCAACCCCCCCAGCGTGTCTTCCTCGCGGCGAGCCAGGAAGAGCTGAGCCAGCCCCTGCCTGACGAATGTGCCCCAGGCGTCGGCGTAGTAGGAGAAGGGTCGAATGATGAACTCGTCCCGGGCGCTGGTGCTGGTATACATCTCATAGAACAGAGGCAGATCATCCACTCCGCCGTGGTACACCTCCACCCCTTTCCGCTGGGCCAGGCGTATGTTGTACCGCCACTTCCCCTTCATCGCCGAGAGCAGCTCATCTTCCGATCGGCGCAGATCGACGAGCATCGTGTTGCGGAACTGTATCTGCTCTCTCGATGCCCGCCAGCCCCGCATCTTTAGCAACTGCTTCACGTCGTTCCGATCCGCCAACACGTCGGGGTCTATCTTGATGAAGATGGCGCGTTGCGCTCTGGCCAGGCCCTCCAGTTCGGACATCACCGTGGCGGTTAGCTCTGGGTCACCGTAGTCCAGTGCCGGCCCCTTGGGCACGTACATCACCCCCCACGGCCCACGGGGCAGCCGGCGAAGCAAGACTGACGCGGCTGCGACCGCCTCTCCGCCTCTCTCAAAGAGCAGCCGAGTAGGCTGCCACCCGTGGCGGCTCTTGAAATCGCCCCATTCATACGACTGAAGCACGTGGGCAGAGGGAAGCCCAGCGACGGCTTTGTTCCATCGCCATCTGTCCTCGACCTGCACCAGCTCCAGACTACGCTGTTTCACCCTCGCGTCCTCGTAATCCATAAATGCCTTCGGCGCCCTCGCTGGCCTACCCCGCATTCACAACTCGCGACGCATCCAGCATAGGGTCCGCTCAGCCACCTCCAGCTTCCTCTCTATCTCGAACCCCTCGCTGCGATACAACTTGTAGGCAGGGGTGTCCCGATCCGTGATCAGCAGGATCCCAGTATACCCCTCCCGCATCGCCTGCCTATAGAGGAACTGGAGAAGATGCCGCCCCAGCCCCTGGCGCTGATGGGCCGGCACCGTTCCCAGCATCACCATCTCCAGGTGACGTTCCCGCAACAGCGGCTTGTGCCGCTCCACATCCAGGAGAGGCCCTATGGCTCCCCTACCCACCCCGCGCCTCACGCCCCACGCCACCCGTGCCAGGGCCAGGAGCGAGGCATCTTCACGGGCATCGACGGCGAGGGAACAGCAGACCAGTCCCTCGTCGGTCCTGATCCCGCAGAGGAGCAGGCTCTTCATATGCCAGTAGAAGTCGACCAGAGCCTTCACCAGTGATCCAGTGTCCTCGGGGCGCGCTCCCAGGGCGGGCACCATGGGGTGTTCCTCGAAAGCCTGCGTCAGAGCCTGCGTCAACTCCTCTTTGGCGTCGCTGGTCAGCCGCTCTACCACTGGATGCTCCATGGAACGTGCACCCCCTTCAGCCATGACTGTCTGATCCCTGGGCAACCCGCGCCTTGGCGACGATGGCTTCGATGAAAGACGTCTTGGCGTCGGTGTAGCCTTCACGGTCCCGGCAGAATCTGCCGGCCAGTTCCTTCTTCAACCGGAAGTAGTCCTCCGCGTCCTTTGGGTGCAACCTCAGCCAGTCCCGAAACAGCAGATGCCTCTCCCAGAACTCGCTCGTGTGCTCCACCATGTGCAGATGGTAGGTGCGAGCCTCAGGCGGCCCCTTGTGGAAGTATCGCCGCTCGGGGATGATATCATTGTATTCAGGCACATACTCGTACCCAATTCCTGCTAGCGGCTCCACGCACCGCTCCGCATCCTCGAGGCGAGGCACCGCCCCCATGATGTCGATGATGGTTTTTCCACCCAGATTGGGCACCGCAGTGCTGCCCGCGTGCTCGATGGCGACGATCAAATCCCCGGTGGCTCTCAGGATGCGATCTCTTTCTTGCTCGTACAACGTTGGCCATCGAGGGTCATACTCCACGATGACCACAGGCGCAGGCACGACGCTCTCCTCTCCAACACCTGACTTCTGCGAACAGTGCATGGCGCACCCGAAGCAGCCCTCTCAAGTTCGAACTCCCTGTTTACCCATCGTCCCACTGCGGGAGTGCTGGTTGCTTGACCGTGCTACGAGGCGAGCGGCTCCTCCGCACCCGCTAGATATCCATCGTCACCTTCCGAGGCTGAGGATGGCCAGAACGCCGAACCCCAGGATGACTATCCCGGCCGCCTTGTTCACCCACCCGAGGCCCTGCGGAGTGAACTTGGACCGGAAAAGGCTCACACCTCCGCTCAGAATGAGCCACCACGCTGCCGAGCCGCTGAACACCCCCAGAACCAGCAGCGCCGCCGACCCGTAGTCGCCGGCCACACTTCCTATCCCCAGCCCGGCGAAAACGGCCGTGAATGCCAGAATGGTCATGGGGTTGGTGATGGTCAAGAACAGGGTGGAAACGTATGCGCCCAGGAGCCCTTCCCCTTCCGCGTAGACGGGCCCTTCAGCGGGTCTGGACAAGTAGGTCTTGAGCCCCAGATAGCAGAGGAAGAGTCCACCGACGAGCCGGATCCAGGTCTGGTAGCCGACCAGTATGTTGGAAACGTACGTCAGCCCGAAGGCCGCGATGACCCCATACACGGCATCCGCGGTAGCAGCCCCCAGACCAGACAGGAGTCCTGAGACACGCCCCTCGGCCAGCGTCCGCCGGATGCACAGCACTCCGATGGGTCCTACGGGCGCGGCGATGGAGAACCCGATCACCGCTCCCCTGAGCAGGTACGAGAAATCCACTACCGCCTCCACCTATGCAGGCTTGAAGCCACGGTGCACGGCTACCATGCCGCCGCTCAGATTGAAGTACTCGCAGCGCTCGAACCCGGCCTGTTCCATCATGCCCTTCAGCGTCTCCTGGTCTGGGTGCACGCGGATGGACTCAGCCAGGTAGCGGAAGCCGCCCCCATTCCCGGCGATCAGCCGGCCTACGATGGGCATCACGTGGAAGGAATAGAAGTCGTAGAGCGGGGAGAATCCCCGCACCGTGGGATGGGAGAACTCCAGAATCATCGCCGACCCACCAGGCTTCAACACCCTGTACATGGACGCGAGGGTTACCTTCCGGTCCGTCACGTTGCGCAACCCGAAGGCGATGGTGGTGCAGTCGAAGTGGTCGTCCGCAAAGGGCAGGCACTCGCCATCCGCCTGGACCAACTCCACATTGCCTCCCATGCCTGGGCCAGCCAACCGCTCTCGCCCAAGGCTCAGCATGGTTGCGTTGATCTCGGCCAGCACCACCAGACCTTCGGCACCCACCAGGGGCGCCAGGCGAGCCGTGAACTCGCCCGTACCCCCAGCCAGATCCAGCACGCGATCACCTGGGCAAACATTGCTCCTGCCCACGGCGAAGCGCCTCCATAGCCGGTGCATGCCAAAGGACATCACGTCGTTGAGCAGATCGTACCTGCTGGCCACGGAGTCGAAAATGGCCCCCACCAATCTGTTCTTCTCCTCGATGGGGACCTGTCGATAGCCGAAATCTGTTGTTTCGCTCTGCCTGCTATGATCCATCCGGCCCTATGTACTCAGAAGAGTGCGCTACGCCGGCGCGAGATGCGCAGGGCGGGGTATGCGTTGTGATGTGGAAAGTCAAACCAGCGTGGTGCCCCCGCCGTCAGAGTATCTCGTTCAAGATCTCCGCAGCGTCTCGCACGAAGTCTGGACAGCGCGTCGCAGCGAGGTTGTTCTTCGACACCTGCTCCATGCCTTCAGGGGTGCTGATATCATGACCCAGCAGCTCCCTGCACACGATTGACCCATGGCGACCTTCGAACTCCTGCACGAATCTCTCCACCAGGCTGTAGGCCAGGTCCCTCGTCTCCTCGTCATCGGCTCTGAGTCTTCCGTGTTTGAGCCCAATGGCCATGAAAGCCCCGGTGACTGCGCCGCAGGTGTCTCCCCTGTGACCCATGCCGCCTCCAAAGGCGGTGGCCACTCTCAGAGCCGTCTCCCGGTCCAGTCCAAGCTCCGCCGCCCACGCGGAGAAGACCGCCTGAGAACAATTGAAGCCCTCCTCGAAGCCAGAAACCGCATGCTCACCTACATCCATCAATTCATCTCCTGTCGCTTTCCTCGCCTGATCCGATCACTTTCACAATGCGATGACCTAGGTTTCATCTCACCGATTGCCTCCGCGTGGCGCTGGGGACTGTGGCCTAGCGTATGTCAAGGGAACCCAGGTTCGCTTCCGCGCGGAGCTCGACCTTGTTGGTCGCGGTCTCATAGTCTGGCGACTCATACACGCCGCTGCTGACCCGCGGGAAGCGCCCCCGATCTACCTTCACCTCAGCCAGGGCGCTGTGAGTTCGGATGCTGGCTGCCACCCCGGACGGTACCCTAACCTCCACCCCGCCTGCACCGCAGCTGACCTCGGCCCGCGTCTGTCCGGCGCTCGATGGGAGAGTCAGCTTCGTCACGCTGGCCCCCGTCTCCACCTGCAAGTCCTTCACTTGGAGACCGCTCAGGTCCAGACGATTGTCACTGGCGCCCCCCTCAATCTTCAGCGTGAGCGGGATCTCCTCGTTCAGCTCAACCACCCACTCCGCACCGCGGGCCTTGGCCCACTTCCAGGGCAGTAGAGTGGTCAGCAAGCCATGGCCCCGCACCCGCATCGACAGGTCCGCTAGATCCCCTTCTCTACTCACGTGGTGCTCAAGCCCACCGGTGAAGTTGCCCTTGGCCAGAACACCAGGGCCAGCGCCCGCACCTACCTGCAGCCGCCCTGCGCCGTGGGTGATTCTGATCCTAGCCTCGGTAGCGCCTTCCAGTGGAATAGCTACCTCTTCCTCTGCCGCGGAGGGCTCCTTCACGAAGGCGCCCCACACCAGCCACACACCCGCGGCGATGATCAGGCAGGCCCACAATAACCCGCACACGGAGACGCGAATCAAGCCCAAAGCATCGAGAACGCCCAACAATCCCCAGGCGATGAGGACCCCACCACCTATGAGCGTAATCCTTCTCATGTCGTATTCCTCCTCCCATCAATGGAGCAGTGTTTCATCTGGACAGGTAATCTGGCACGCCTTCGCTGAGCCTAGGAGCGACCGATGCGCAGCAACCCCTGCAAGACCAATAGCAGACCAAACCCCACTATCAGCAACGGCCAGTACTGGCCCAGCAACCCCACTCCGCCGAAGACCGAGCCAAAAATGGCGAACAGCACGAGGCCGATGAGGATCAACACTCCGCCCTCGCGCACGCCCTTGCCGGTCTTGCCGTCCAGGATGTTGGCCAGCAGAACTCCCAGCCCGACAAAGCTGGGGATGAGTGCCCAGGCGTAGATCCAGGTCTCCCATCTGCCGGCGGTCGTCTGGTAGTACAGTATCGCCCCGACGCCGGCGACTATGCAGGCCGGGACGGCCAGACCTGGCACGGCTGTCACCAGGGCCACGACGAACAGGATGCCACCGATGGCAACTATGAACAAGGGCCAGGTGACCTCCAGGTTCAGCACGTCCTTCAACTCGGGCATCAGTTGCAGAGCCACAAACCAGGCTCCGATGAGGATGAGCAGTATTCCCCCAGCCAGACTGGATCTCTGTCTACGGTCCACGACGAGTCCCTCCTTCAGATGTCATGACCAAACGATGCAACAGAACCTGTGACCACGCCGTGCGGAAGCCGCATCTCAGCGGCAGCGTGCCAATTGTACGACAGTGAACGGCAAACGACAAGCCCTGCCTTGGGGGGGAACCGGCGTCAACCCTCCCGAATACGAGTTGCGACTGGTACTGACGTCGTCGGGGCTTGGATGAGCCAGGAAGGGTGTCGGAGGTCCTGAGTCGTGGCCTTACGGCAACCCTTACGAAGACTAGCGCCTATTCGCGTGGTGTTTCCTTGTGTTGACTCTGCACGGAATCCTTGGCCTCCTGCCAGGTCCTCTCGAGGATGTCCATGGCTCCGTCGCATGCCTCGATGCGAAAACCGAACATCTCCACGAACTCACGGATGCGCTGCCGCATCTCCTCCTCAGACATCACGGGACTGGAGATCACAAGGGTGCGTTCGTAGTTCTCGAACATGCGTTTGGCCATCTCTATGCTCACTCCGCCGGTTTGAAGATCAAACAGGCGCTGCCAGTGAGAGGACCAGCCAGGCGTGATGAAGAACGTCCCAGCGACCTTGCACTGCTCAGCGTAGTACCGCTCTCGGCCACCGATGAGCAGCCCCACGCAGTCGTCCACCGGATGATCTTCGTCCATGGGGATGAACACCGGAACACCGATGTCCGAGAGCAGCTTCTCTGGCGCCTCCAAGGCGTTGCCGCACAGGCCGTAGCCCAGAATCAGCGCATCCACGTGTAGCGCCATCTCGTCGGCCGCTTGCACTAATGCCTCGCGCAGCTTCTTCGGCCAGATATGCAGCCCAAGTTCCAGCACCCGAACCAGCGCCTCTGTCTGAGATCCACGGTCGGGCATGAACTCGTCGAGTCTCGATATACGCCTCAGATGTCCGTCTCGTTGACTCTCAAGCCTGGACAGGAGGCGCGCGGACTGCCCATCGTCCAGCACCGTGACCCGCCCCACATCTCCATCCGTGCTCAGCAGGTGACCGAACTCAAGTTCCAGTATCTCGCAAGTGAGAACGCCTAGCACTGCCACGATCTTGTCCTCTCCAGTTCCAGCAAGAACGAACTGGGGCTCGGTTGGAGCCCCATCTCTCAGCTCTGCGCCCCGCACAAAGCGGTCCACAGGACCCGCACCGCCTTCACTCCTCGCAGATTCTCCTGTAAGCCTCTCGGAAGGGTACCCCCTTCTTCACCAGTTCGTACACCCTCTCCGTGGCGTACACTTCGTCGGTGAGACCTGCCCGGCATCGGTCAGCGTTGACATTAAGGCCGTCGAAGACCAGGGCCATCACCAAGAGGCTCGCCTGAGTCACGTCAAGCCCCCTCATCGTGGGTCCCTTGGTCAGTTGCAGGTCTCGGTTGTAGCCCGAGAGGAGGTTGGCAATGGTGTTCTTCACCTGAAACTCGAGGGCTACGACGTGGTGATACCTGGCCCTCACCAGCTCCAGAACGTCGGGGTTCCGCTTCTGCGGCATGATGGAGCTCCCCGTGCACAGCTCCTCCGGAAGCTCGAAGTATCCCAGCTCCGGCATGCTGAACACGATGAGGTCCGTAGCCATCTTGTTCAGGTCGAGCATGACCTGCGCCAGCGCATGAAGGATCGTGGCCTCGAACTTGCCCCGGCTGTTCTGGGTGTAGATGGGGTTTTGCTGCACTCTCTCGAATTCGAGCAGTTCCGCCGTGTATTCCCGGTCCAGATCCAGCGGCACACCGTACCCTGCCCCTGTGCCCAACGGAGACTGGTCGATGAGCTCCAGGGCGACGTCGATGAGTCTCGAATTGTCGTCCATGGAATCCACGAAGGACTCCGCCCATAGCCCCACGGAGGACGGCATGGCCTTCCTGGTGTGCGTGTAGCCGGGGAGCTCCACCTCTCCGTATCGGGCCGCGAACTGCTCCAAGCACATTGCCAATTCGGTCATCAGCCTCTCACACTTGGCAAGTTCCACCTTGTAGTACAGCCTGAGCGCCGCCAGCACCTGATCGTTCCTCGACCTGCCGGTGTGGATCTTCTCGCCCAGCTCTCCCAGCTCCCGAGTGAGATGGTTCTCGATGGCAGTGTGGCAGTCCTCCTGCTCCGGCAGAATGGGGAACTCACCCGCGAGGTCCAACTGGACAATCCGCTCCAGTTCCTCCAGCAGGTCCTCGACCTCCTCTTCCTCGAGGATGCCGGCCCGGCCCAGCGCCCGCGCATGGGCCATGGACGCCAGACAGTCGTAGGTCACCAGTCGCTGGTCGAGCAGGTAGTCGTCACCCACGGTGAACGCCTCCACCTGCTCGTCCAGCCGGTACCCCTTCTCCCAAAGTTTGGAGAAGCTATCGCCGCCCTCTGTTCGTCCGCCAGTCATACGGCCTTCTCTTTCGCAGGACGAGATTGTGAGCCTTCAGCCTTATAGCATTGATGTGTATGAACCCCAGGGAGTCAGTGGCGTCGAAGCCGCCCTCCACCTCCATACTGGACAGGTCCTGGTCGTACAGGGACGTGGGAGACTCTCGCCCGACAACGGTCACGTTTCCCTTGTACAGAGAGAGCACAACCCTGCCATCGATGGCCTCCTGACTCTTGTTGAAGGCGCTCATCAGGAAGTCCATCTCTGGTGAGAACCAGAACCCATTGTAGATCAGCTCCGCGAACTTAGGGATGAGCATGTCCCTGAGATGCATCACCTCCTTGTCCATGGCGACGCCCTCCAGGTCCCTGTGAGCTGCCCAGAGGATGGTCGCCCCGGGTGTCTCGTAGACGCCCCTGGACTTGATGCCGATGAAGCGGTTCTCCACCATGTCCACCCGGCCGATGCCGTTGTTGCTCCCCAGCTCGTTCACATACAAGAACATCTCCAACGGGTTCGTCTTCGTCGTCCCGTCGTCCAGGTTCACCACAGCTACAGGGACACCGTCGGCGAAGTGGATCTCGAGGATCGTCTCCTGGTCGGGAGCGTCCTGGGGCGACATGGTCCGGTTGAACACGTTCTCCTCAGGGCGGAGCAGCGGATCTTCTAGAATACCCGCTTCGTGGCTGATGTGCATCAGATTGTCGTCTTCGCTGTACGACTTTGCCGCCGTGGCGGTGACGGGGATCTTCCACTCCATGGCGTAGTCGAGCAAGTCGCTGCGGCCCTCGAACTGGGATAGGAACTTGGGGTCCTTCCAAGGGGAGATGACCTTGATCTCGGGGTTGAGGGCGTAGTAGGCGAGCTCGAACCTCACCTGGTCATTGCCCTTACCGGTGGAGCCGTGGGCTACGTACTCTGCACCCTCTTTCTCGGCGATCTCGATCTGCGCCTTGGCCAGGAGGGGCCTGGCCAACGAGGTTCCCAGCAGGTATCGGCCTTCGTAGACAGCGTTGCCACCAAGGGCGGGGAAGATGTAATCGGTGACAAACTCCTCCCGCAGGTCTTCCACATAGACCTTGGAGGCCCCGGTCGTCAGGGCCTTCTTCTCGACCGCTTCGAAGTCATCCTGCTGCCCCACGTTGCCCACGAAGCATATGACTTCATACCCCTCATTGAGGAGCCATTTAAGTAGGACGGAGGTATCCAGACCTCCGCTGTAGGCGAGCACCAGCTTCTTCTTTGCCACTTTCTTTACCTCCATGGTTCGGATACTCTGGCGACGGAGTCAAGCATCTGACAGACGCGGCGTCGCGCCATCGTCGCCTTCCCGGAAGCCGGCACATCTGGGCACTCCTCAACTCTACGTTCTCTCCATGATACCGGTGCGGTCCTCGACCGGCGGGATATTGGCCGGAAGTATATGAGAAGGGCAATGAAAGGTCAAACAAGGGCGGCGAGAATGGCACCGCCGAGGCTCCTCTGGGGGAACACGGATGGCGCAGTGCCCTTGTTCCTAACCCGCTCTCGGCAAAGGGACTAGTTGCCCAGGATGGCCTCGACCCCGCCGACACCCACCTCCGCCCTGATCTCCAAGGTCACATCTGTCCGCCCGTAGGCGTCGTTGGTGTAGACGTCGCCATCCCGGTTGAAGCCCTCAGCGTTCACGCCACCAAGGCCGCTGTCCGCCTCGACCCGAACGCCCACGTCTCTCGGGAGGATCAGATTGACACCTCCCACACCACCGTGGATGCTGGCCTTCAGGCCCGCTCTTTCTTGGCCCTGGGTCACCATCTGCTGGACTGCCCCATGAACTCGGACGGACTAGAACTGTGTCCTAACCTGTGTCTACAAGGGCCTGGAAGGAAAGCTCTCCTACCTCGCTGCGGAACGTTCCCACGTCCACCTGGGCCAACAGGGCCAGTATAGCCAGCGATCCAACAGCCTCCACGCCGAACACCAGGGCATAGGCCCCAGCCTCGGAAGCGAAGAGGGCAAGCCCAACAGCGTGCATCATGCCACCGCCCACCGATGCCAATCCATTGGCGAGAGCTTGGGACAAGGTCCAGGCACCCATGAACAGACCCACCTGCTCTTTCACGGTCAGGTCCATCATCAGCGACA
>Ga0307380_10012720_pt1 | contig 10448 bp, 7 predicted proteins | sample UN3MG_FD_202239 | JGI IMG/M metagenome (GOLD analysis project Ga0307380, IMG submission 202239) | Soil microbial communities from Risofladan, Vaasa, Finland - UN-3 | ecosystem: Environmental > Terrestrial > Soil > Coastal area > Acid sulfate soil | place: Finland: Risofladan, Vaasa | collected... | reverse complement strand
TCGTCTCACGCGCCTGCAGTGGCTGCGCAGCCTGGCGGTATCGCTGCAGGCCAGCGGGTTCCTGTCTGACCGCCAGTGGGGCTACCTGGACGAGCGGCTTGCTGCCCTCGAAGCCAGCGACATGCCTGGCACCGAGGACTACTACAGTACGCTGAGCTACCTGGCACGCGTGCCGCAATGGGCGCAGCGTGCGCTGGAATTCCAGTTCGAACCAACGATCGAGCAGTGGCTCGACCTGACGCCGTCGGCGGCGCACTACGTGCCGGACCGGCTGCGTGGCAGTCCGCTGCTTGCCTACACACGCGTGCTGGATGTGCTGATGCAGGATGCTGCCCAGCTGGTCGGTACCCGGCAATACCTGTTCGAGCGCAAGCTCGCTGGCGGACTGCGCGCACTCAATCCAGGCCTGCGGCGCGGCGTGCTGCTTACCGCGCCGCGGGAAGGCGAGGACTTCCGCAAGGACGGTATCTATCTGTTGCCGTCGACCACGCCGGAATTACCGCCGATTGCCGGCATTCTTACCCGCGGCGAGGGTAGCACGCTGTCGCACGTGCAATTGCTGGCGCGCAATCTCGGTATCCCGAATGTCGTGGTGGACGAGCGGCTGGTCGAGCAATTCCAGCCGCACATCGGCGAGCGCATCGTGCTTGCGGTCAGCCCGCGTGGCACGGTGCAGATCAGCGCCGATGGTCCACACTGGGACAAGATCTTCGGCCGCGAGGCGCTGGATGCCGAGGTGGTGATCCGGCCGGATCTGCACAAGCTCGATCTTGCGTACACCGACCCGCTGCCGCTGGAGGCCATCCGTGCCACGGATTCCGGACGCATCGTCGGTCCCAAGGCCGCCAATCTCGGTGAATTGCTGCATCATTATCCGGACGCGGTGAATCCCGGCGTGGTCATACCGTTCGGTGTGTTCCGCGCCCTGCTGGACCAGCCGATCGAGGCGGGCGGATCCTCCGCCTTCGACTGGCTGCGTGCGCAATACACGCGGTTGCGCGCGTTGCCGGACGGTGAGCAGCGCCAGGCCGAGACGCGCCAGTTCCTGGAGCGGTTGCGCCAGTGGATCAGCAGTGCCGAGCCGGGAACGGCATTACGCGAACAGCTACGCGCTGCCATGCAGCAGGCATTCGGGGATGCCGAGACGGTCGGTGTGTTCGTGCGCAGCGACACCAATGTCGAGGACCTGCCCGGTTTCACCGGTGCCGGCCTGAATCTCACCGTGCCCAACGTGGTCGGCTTCGATGCCGTCGTGCAGGCCATCCAGAAGGTATGGGCCTCGCCGTTCACGGAACGCGCCTACGCCTGGCGCCAGGCGCACATGGAGCAACCGGAGCATGTTTACCCGGCGGTGCTGCTTCTCAAGACCTTTGCCTCCGATAAATCCGGCGTGCTGGTGACGGCGGACGTGGAAAACGGCGATCGCCAGTGGCTATCGATCGCGGTCAGCGAAGGCGTTGGTGGCGCGGTCGAAGGGCAGGCGGCCGAGGAACTGCGGGTGCGCCGCGCCACCGGCGAGGTACGATTGCTGGCGCAGGCAACGGCACCGATGCGTGCCGAACCCAATTCTGCCGGTGGCATGCGCAAGGTGCCGGCCAGCGGGCGGGTGCAGGTACTGGAGCCGGACGAGATCGAGCAGCTGCGCAGGCTGTCGGATGACGTGGAGCGGCGCTTCCCGATGCCGGTCGCCCAGGGCAAGGGCGCGTTGCCGGCGCCGGCGGATATCGAGTTCGGTTTTCGCGATGGCAAACTCGCCCTGTTCCAGATCCGCCCCTTCGTTGAAAGCCAGCGTGCACGGCGCAGCCAGTACCTGATCGACATCGATAGCAGCGGCGACAGTAGACCGGATGCCGTGGTTGATCTGCGTCAGTCGCCACTGCCTCCCGATGCGGACTAGTATCAGGTTAGCTCCGGAAATTCATGAAGCCGTCATTGCAAATACAGCCAGGCACTTCCAGGTGCGAGACAGCTCTCTGTGCAACGGGACGCCAACAGTGGATTTCCTGGTCACTTCGTACCACGCTATGACGACACAGGAGAATCCCTGGTGATATGGAACGGGGTGTGAAATTCAGATGACTATTATTTCAAGGGACTTGTTCAATCGCTGGCTGGTGGCAGCTGCCGTGCTGGCTGGTGTCGCGGGTCAGACATGGGCCTACCCCATCGACGGTTACGCCGAGACGGGTATCGCCCGGCTGGAAGGTTACCGCCTTGCCAGTGAAGGCAAGGTGGCGGGCAACCGCTTGCAGCCGGGGGCGTTGCTGAATACCGGTCAGATCCAGCTGCGCCTGCAGCACGAGGCGGATTTACGGCTGCCTGAAGCCGATCCCGGCCTGACGCGCAAGATCGTCGCATTGCTCGGTGCCGAGGCGAAGTATTACAGTGTCAGCGTGCTGGATCTCAGCGATCCGGATCATCCCGTTTTTGCGGAACACAACGGTCTCACGCGGCGCAATCCCGGCAGTGTCGGAAAGTTGATGGTGGCGCTGGCGGTGTTCCAGGCGTTGGCCGACATTTATCCCGATGACATCGAGGCGCGCATACGCGTGCTCCGGGACACGCAGGTCACCGCCGATGCCTTCATCCGCACCGATCACCACGACGTACCGTTCTGGAAACCGGAGCTGAATCGCATGCCGCGCCGTGAATTGCGCGCGGGCGATACCGCTAACCTGTGGTCCTTTCTGGACTGGGCATTGTCGGCCAGTTCCAATGCGGCCGCGAGCATGGTGATCAAGCAGTTGCTGCTGTTACGCCACTTCGGTGCCGCCTACCCGGTGTCGTCCGAACAGGAGGCGGCGTTCTTTACTGACACCAAAGCCCGCGAACTCGGCGCGCTGCTGCTGGACAGTCTGCTGACGCCGTTGACACGCAATGGCCTGGACGTGGACAACCTGCGGCAGGGCAGTTTCTTTACCTCGGAGGGCAAGCGCCGTGTGCCGGGAACCAACAGCATTGCTACCACGCGCGAGCTGATGCACTACCTGCTATTGCTGGAGCAGGGTAGGCTGGTCGATGCCTGATCAAGCGATTGATGTATATCACCCAGCGTCGCATACGCTATGCCTCTTCGCCGGCACTGAATGACGCGGCGCTGTATTTCAAATCGGGATCGCTGTACCGCTGCCAGGCGGAGGAAGGCTATGTGTGCAAGAAGTATATGGGGAACCGGGATAACCTGATGAACTCGGTTGCGATTGTGGAATCACCCGCGGGCGAGCCGCGGATGTACTACATGGTTGCGCTGACTTCGAATGTGCTGAAGAAGAACTCGGCGGTCGAGCACCAGACGTTCGCTACTCGGCTGCACCGGCTGTTAACAGACTGGCGGTCCGCACCGGCTGCTGCAAAATAATGCCATCCAGCTCGCAGATCAGGTTCTTCAGCCATTCGCCGCCCTGCGGGCTTTGCGCCAGCGCAACGGCGATATAGGTGCGGCCCGCGTGCTCGACAATGGCGCTGTCGGCGTGCCAGTTACGCCAGCTGCCGGACTTGCGGTAGATCTGTGCATCGGGGAAGTTGGCTTCCAGCCCTTTCACGAATTTATGGTGGATACCCGGATTCCCCAGAATCGCCTTCATCTCCCTGGAGAGCTCCGGCGATACCAGTTGCCCGGTTTCAAGCAGGTAATAGAAGCGCGCCACCTGGGTGGCGGTGGCACCATGCGACAGGTTGTGCAGGGGATCACGCTGATAGGCCACGCCCTGCGCATATTCCTTGCCAACCCACAGGCCACCGTTGTGGGCCGGGTCGTACAGGCGATATTTCGGCGAGCGTAAAACATTGTTGATATACTCGCGTCCGACCTTCTGGATGAGGGTCGTTGCTGCACTGTTGGAAGAATAGCGGATCATGTCCGTCATCAGCTTGCGCGTTTCATCATCGAGCGGCAGTTTGCCTTCATGCACACGCTCGAAGGCCGCCAGCAGGATGGCGATCTTCGGCAGGCTCGCGGCATACACCATATTGTCGCCGTTGACCTGGGCAAGCTGTGGATGCTGGGGATCGGTGACATCGACCAGAGCCACGGCAAGGTCGCCGCTGCGTACAGCGCCGTCAAGTTTCAGACGCTTGAGCCGGTTTTCGAGCTGTGCTTGTAGAGACGGATTCTTGGCTTCACGCAGGACGGGGAAGGAGCTTTGCGCGGAAGCTGTCTGAACGGTAACGATTATTCCCAGAGAGAGTCCAATTGCCTTTAACAGTCCCGATAGCATTACGACCTCCTGAACCCAAAAAATTCTGACAACACTAACCGATTAACGTATATAAGTCAAAGCTTTATTGCTGCTCATTCATTTCTCACGCTGCTCAATTACTACTCATGTCATATCTTCGCACTGAACATATCGGCCGTTGTGTGCTCCTGTTCACAAATTTCTTTCTTATTATTACGGCGCTGTATCACCTCAAGCCGGCGAGCCGTTCCTTGTTCATCAGTTCGCTGGGCAGTGCGAACCTGCCGTATGTGTGGATCGCGACCGCCGTCGCGCTGGCCCTGATCATCAGCCTCTATAACCGACTCGTCGCGCGTCATTCACGCATCAATGTCGTGCTCGGCACCTGTGCCATCATCATCGTCTGCTTGCTTGCATTCTATCCGCAGCTCAACAACGGCGGATTCGTTGAGGCGTTCATGTTCTACATGTTTGTCGACATGCTGAGTGTGATCCTGGTTGAGCAGTTCTGGAGTCTCACCAATACCATCTTCGACACGCAGGCCGGCAAGCGCTGGTACGGGCTGATTGCAACCGGCGGGCTGCTGGGCGGTGTGGCCGGCGGCAGCCTGTCGAGCGTACTCATCACGAAATTTCAACTCGACACCACTGACCTGCTGCTGGTCGCCGCGGGCATCATCGGCGTGCTCGTGCTGCTGACCCTCCTGATGGGACGGCTCGGTCTGTATACCGAGCATGCCGGCGTACGCAATCACAACGACGCAAGCAGTGGTCACTGGCGCGACATCCTCAGGCATCGTTACCTGTTCCTGATCGCATTGATACTGCTGCTGGCGCAGATGGTCGAACCGCTGGTGGAATTCCAGTTCATGAAGGTGGTGGAAGCGACTATCAGCGATCGCGAGGCGCGCACCGCCTACCTGGGCGGTTTCTTCAGCCTGCTGAGCGGCGTCGCCATCGGCATCAACCTGCTGATCACACCGCTGGTGCACCGCTGGCTGGGTGCGCTCGGTGGCCTGTTCGCACAGCCGCTGGCCGTGCTGGCTGGCAGTTTCTGGTACATGTCGCATGCCACTCTGCAGGCCGGTGCCTTCCTCAAGATCTCCGATCGCGGCCTGTCGTATTCCATTAACCGTGCCTCCAAGGAATTGTTGTATGTGCCGATCGATCCGCTGTTGATTTTCCAGGCCAAGGCCTGGATAGACATGTTTGGCTACCGGCTGTTCAAGGTGCTGGGCTCGGTGCTGATCCTGTTGCTGACACAGTGGCTGCCGTGGAGTATCAGCGCCGGCGAGTTGAGCTGGCTGGTGCTTGCCGTATGCCTGGCGTGGCTGGTGACGCTGCTGCGCCTGGGTGATGAATACCGGCAGGTGATGGCCCGGGTCGCAGGTGTGAGTGCGGCTGCCTGAATCAGCGCAGGTTGCGCTACACATGGCCAGGAGTTTCCCGACACGTGCCGTTCTGCTGCAGATCTGCTGACCGAAGCATCCCGGCGGTGTCGCACATTAGCGCATGCACTGATGGATATACGGCTGGTGCGTAATATCTGCAGCATATTCCAGTGAATTATCATGGTGAAGGTGACCCTTGACCCTTGCCGGGTGCTGCCGGCACTGCAGTTTGTCGAGGGACCCCGTGCGTACCCGTGCCATAACGGGTTCGCGCCATCCTGCCGCATACCGTACAATGGTAACTCTCTCGTCCCGGGCAATCCCAGCCATGAGCGATAACAGCTATCTCAAGGACCTGGTCCTGCTGCGTAACGACCCCTCCAAGGTGCCAGCCATTCTGGAAGCGGCAGAGCGTGGCGAGGTGGATGCGCAGTACGCGCTGGGCCTGGTGTATGCAGAAGGGCGGGGTGTTTCCATAGACATGGCGCAGGCCCATTACTGGCTTTCACAGGCAGTTGATCAGGGTGACCGTGATGCGGAACTGCTGCGCAATGTCGTCGGCAGCCAGATGACGGACGAGGAATACGCGGCCGCGAAATGTTTGCGTTCTGGGCCCGGGCTGCATCTGGTCAAGCCGGACGAATAAGGCTGTTTCGGGAAATTTTCGATTGCTTTCGGCCTGAATCGAACTGCGAACTGCGAACTGCGGCAGGCCTGCTTGCCGTGTTTCTATTCACCGAGCGTAAACTGCCCCCCGATAAATAAATCGTCACCGACGGTGACGACATCCTTTAGCCAGGCGGTGCTGCGGCTGCAGTCGTCCGTCCAGGGCGGTTCCTTGCATACGTCGACCTCGCCCGTGTCGCTGACCAGGTAATGCAGGCCCGGGATCGGGCGTACATGCATCCCGGCCTGCGGGGCGGTCAGTTCGATCGGCCCGGCGTTGTCGAGGTGCAGCAGTTGCAGCAGCAGGGCCGGCAGCTCATAAAGCGCCAGCGTGCCGAATTTCCGGGCACCGCGTTTGCCGTCGATGACGATCAGCGGTGCCGCGTTGTAGACGCCGAACATTTCCGCCGTGAACTTGCTGCGGTTGTCCGCCAGCACGCCGGATTCGGCATAGCCGGCAAAGTTCGGGCCGAGGTAGGGCGGATGATCGCCGAATATGACAATCAGCGCGTCCGGGTCGCGCACGGTGAGTTCCTTGAGAAATTCCATCAACTCCTTCGCCTTGTAGTACGCCGTGTTGGCGAAGCTGCCGACCTCGGGCACGCCTGATGTGTCATCGATGACGAGAGTACGCTCGCCGCGCAGCGGATAGTCCCAGTGACCAAAGTATGTGACGATGTAGTTCAGCAGCGGCTTGCCGCTGTCGAGCCAGGGTTCGATCTTGTCCAGCACCTGGCGGTAGAGCGAGGCGTCGCTCATGAAGTTGCGCACCATGTCGACTTTCTCGAAATCGTCCAGCGACCAGTAGGTGCCGAAGCCAAGCCGGCGGTAGGCGTTCACGCGGTTCCAGAACACCGGTACGTTGGGGTGCGAGACGATCGTGGTGTAACCCTGCTGTGCCAGGATGCGCGGCAGGCAGGGCGCGTCATTCTTGAGATCGCGCTCGAACTTGACGGCATCCTGCAGTACCGGGAAGCCGCATAGTGCCTCGAACTCTGCGTTGGCGGTATAGCCGCCGAACACCGGCGACAGGATGCGACTGTTGCCGGCCTGCTTCCATAACGCACGGAAGTCCTTCGGCAACGGATCACGCGAGTAGTGACCGGCTTTCAGCGGCAACGGATCCCAGAACGATTCGAGCAATATGATATGCACGTTCCGTGGCGTGAATTCCCCGACCGGCAAGCGGTTTGACGGCAGGCCTGCCCGCAGGCGCGCAAGCGACGCACGCACGGCCTCGCGGTCGGGCGGCGGTACACGGTCGGCAAAGTATCGTGCACCTTCCATCAGCGAGTAGAGCATGGCGCCGCGCTGCAGGTAGTTGGAGCGCTGGTCCCAGACCACGTTGCCGACGTAGCGATCGAGCGGCTTGATGATGTTACGCGGCTGGTATACCAGCGTGACACCAAGCAACAGCAATGCGGCAAGTGCCATCCAGGATCCCCGGTTGCGCAGGCTGAAATTGAAGATCAGCAGGCTGGCGATGCCGACCAGCGGCAGCGCCGCGATATAGAACTGCCAGCCTTCCAGCAGCAGCAACAGCGTGCGCAGGGCATATACATCATCCGGCATGATCGGGCCGCCGAAAAAGCTGACCTTGACGGCATTGCCTATGTACAGCAATGCCATCAGCATGCCCTGCAGCAACAGGAAAACCCATGCGCGCCTGGACAGTTCGAACAGGGCGTAGGCGAGCAAGAGGTTCAGCACATAATCGCGGGGGATGGCCTTGTACGCGATAACGACATCAAATCCCAGCGCACTGATCGCGTAATACAGGGCGTAGAACAGCGCCGTGGACAGGATGGGCAGCAGGAGGCGCAGGATGCGGCGGTCGTACATATACGGGGCGGGCCGGGAAAGGGGACTGGCCTAGCATACTCCAGGCGTTTCCCGGGAATCCAGCCGTCGTTTTATGAAACGAATTGGCCGGAATGCGGGTATACTTTTCCGAACGAGACATATCCTGGTGAAGATGTGATGAGTGCTGTTCATAAAAGCATCGAAGTGCGCGAAATGGAACTGGAGGACCTGCCGGCCGTTTATGGACTGGGCGAGTCCGTATTCACGGCAGACAAGTGGCCCAGCCTGTACCGGACCTGGGATGAATACGAGGCTGTCGGACTGTTCCACTCGGATGGCGAATTCTGCCTGGTTGCCGAGTACCAGGACCGGCTGGTGGGCTTTGCGCTGGGCTCCCTCATCGACAAGCGCAACAGTGCCTGGAGCTACGGCTACCTCACCTGGCTGGCGGTCGACCCGGAAATGAAACGCAGCGGTATCGCCAGTGAGCTGATCGAGAGTATCACCGAGGCCTTTATCCGTGCCGGTGCGCGCATGATGATTGTCGACACAGATGCCGAGAACAAGCCGGCCATCAAGCTGTTTCGCAAGCATGATTTTCTGAGCGAGGACCGTCATATCTACCTCAGCAAGAACCTGACCTACCATCCCGACTACCAGCGCCTGCGCAGCCAGAAGCAGGGGTCACGCCGTCACAGGAAGCAGAATGACTAGCGAACTGAAGGATATCCTCGCCCTGATTGACGACGGGCAGCTGGTGACGCTGCTGACCGACGCCGTCGAACAGTACAGTCCGTCCTATGCCGAGGAGCCGGCCATGGAGGTATTCGCCGAGCGCCTCAGCGAGTGTGGCGTGCGCTACATGCGTCAGCCACTGCCGCCGGGCGGCGGCCCGGTAGCGGATACCCGCGCCAACCTGATTATCGAACTCGGACCACAGCCCGCTGCGCTTATGTGGGTCGGTCACGTCGATACCGTGCCACTTATCGACGAGGAGGAGCAACGCCTGCACCGCGAGGGCGACATCCTGCACGGGCTGGGCACGGCGGATATGAAATCGGGCTGCGCGGCCATCGTCGAGGCGGTAATCGCAGTGGTGAAGTCTGGCGCGGAACTCAGGCGTGGCCTGATCGTGGCACTGGTGGTAGGCGAGGAAGAGTACGGCGACGGTTCCGAGGCCCTGCTCGATTGGCGCACCGCGCCGCTCACCGTGATCGGCGAGCCGACCGGACTGGTACCGTGCGTGGATCACTACGGCTACTACGAATGCCGCATGACCGTGCAGGGCGCGCGTGCGCATGCCGCGCTGCCGGAAATGGGCGCCAGTGCCATCCATGCCATGCTGGCCTGGATGCAGCAGATCATGGAGGCGGGTGGTGAGGCCACGTACGGGCTGACCATCAACCCGCGCGAGATTCGTGGCGGTGCCGGCCTGTTCATGGTGGCGCAGCAATGCGAGGCGGCCATCGACATCCACGCGCCGCCCGGTGTGGATCACACTGTCATCGACCGGTTGATCGAGCAGGCGCGTGACAAGGCACAGGCCACTCATCCGCGCTGCGAGCTGGCGTTCGAGAACCTTTACTGGGCGACCGGCTATTCCAACGCGCCGGACGACCCGCTGCTCAACCCGGTGCGCCAGGCGTACCATGCCACGGGACTGGACTGGTCGCCGGCGGCGTTTCGTTCACACTCCGATGGCAGCCTGTTTCACCAGAAGGGTTCGGTGCCGGTAATCTGCGGGCCGGGGCGGCTGGAAGTGGCACATACCCGTCACGAGCATGTCTCGCTGCAGGAAACCTGCGACGCGGCGCGTCTGTATGCCGCGCTTATCCACGCCACCTGCGTCATCTAACCCTGCCTGTTTACACTGAAGAAGACGTACTGTCCCGCCCCCGGCACGTTGCGTGCGTCACCCGAATTAAAGCGCATCACCAGGTCGCCGTCGTCGGACGATACGGTACTGTTGTACGCCCCGACAGCAATTCATTATTGTCATCATGGCTATATGCAGGGTGCGCTGCCCCGTTTCATATGGTTGAACCAGAAGGCACCCCCCCAGCGCGCCTGCTTGGACATCGGTGCCAGCGGGGGGCGCTTGTGCGATATCTAGATAGAGATTGTCGATGCGTTCCTTAAAGGCATGCCTAGCCCGGTGGCAAGCTGCCAATTGCTTGATTGGTATTTCTTTCAGATTGTTAATTCGCGTTGTCTTGCTTCTGCTGCCCGGCGAGAAATTTGGGCTAGCGACGGCAAAGCGCCGCTTCGCCCGCGGGCGTGAGCCGATATGACATGCGTATCACCTGCGCCGGCAGCCAGATATGCGGTGCCCGCTCGACAAGCCCGGCTGTTATAAGCCGTTCCAGAATGTTCGTCGCACAGGGCGAGATAAGCTCAGTCTTCCCTGTTG
>Ga0307380_10012719_pt1 | contig 10449 bp, 6 predicted proteins | sample UN3MG_FD_202239 | JGI IMG/M metagenome (GOLD analysis project Ga0307380, IMG submission 202239) | Soil microbial communities from Risofladan, Vaasa, Finland - UN-3 | ecosystem: Environmental > Terrestrial > Soil > Coastal area > Acid sulfate soil | place: Finland: Risofladan, Vaasa | collected... | reverse complement strand
CGCATCACGCGCATCACCGAGAAACCCAAGCGGCCCAAGTCGAACCTGGCCGTCATCGGCGTGTACCTGTACCCGGCCGACGTCTTCGAGGTCATTCCGACCCTGAAGCCCAGCGCCCGCGGCGAACTCGAAATCACCGACGTCAACAACCATTACGTCAAGGCCGGCACCATGACCTGCGACGTGATCGACGGCTGGTGGGCCGACGCCGGCGAAAGCATGGACTCGTGGCTCGAGGCCTGCCAACTCGTCGCCCGGTCGGGGGCGAATAACCCCGCCTGACCCGCACGCCGCGAAGCAACGCCCGCGCGGGGCAAGCCCCGCGGCTAACGCGGCTGCTAGCCCAGGTGGCTGACGACGGCCACCAGGGCCGTCTCGAGGAGGGCCGCCGCCAGGAGGATGACCGCCGCGGGCGCCAGGAGGCGGTACAGGTCCGCGAGGCCCGCCGCATAGCCTTCCCGCCGGGACGTCTGCCCCAGCGTGGCAGGCCGCGCGAGTCCAGCCAGGACCCGCCAGGCACCCAGCGCCAGCAGGGCGTACGCGTGACCCTCGACGGCCGCCACGACGGCCCGCAGCGGCAGACGGTCGAGGGCCGTCAGCGTCGTCGGCGCCAGGAGCACCCCCCACGCGAGGAACTGGATCGCCGCCGCCACCACGCCCAGGCCCGGCACCATCCCCGGCAGGGCGATGCCTACCATGGCGGCCAGCAGAACGTTCACCAGGAGCGCCGTGGTGAAGAGGTCCAGGGCCCCGGTCCACCCGACGGGGACGGCCGTGAGGCCGATTCGGGCCAGGGGTTCGCCGGCGATCTCGCGGGCCAGGTCTCCCAGCCCCGCCGGCCCGCCCCAGGCGGCGCCGACCACGAGGACCGCCATCATGGCCGCCAGGACGGCGCCGTAGTCGCGGCGGTTCTCGTCGAGCACTCGCGCGCTGCCGACCAGGTACGCGAGCACGGGGTTACGGCCCGGCGTGGTGCGTCCCGCCGCCACGAGGCCCGTCATCATGAGCAACGAGCCGCCCGCCAGGATCATGGCGAGCGCGGCCGTGCCGAGCCATCGCGGCAGGCTGCCCGTGCCCAGGGCCAGGTCGACCGGCCGGGCCGAGAGGCCGCGCGCCTGCCACAGCGGCCAGAGTCGCCGCATGGCCTCCTCCATGTCGCCGGGGCGGGCCAGTTCGACAACCGTCGCGTTGCAGACCGCGTCGCCGGCCGCGATGGCGAACCGTTCGGCCGCCGAGACCCGCACGAGCGCCATTCCCTGGAGGCACCGGGCCGAGTCGGGCAGCCGCGATGCGCTCGACCCGGCGGCCGTGGGCGGAAAGTCGTAACCCGCAACGAGCCGCGCTAGCGCGAGGTCGGTCCCCAGGTACACCTGGGTGCCGCGCTCGGCCGCAGGAACCAGCGGGTCCAAAGCGCCGTCGGCCTGGCCGTCGTCAACGACGGCCAGCATGACGCCTTGCGGCCAGTCGGCGACGTGGCGCGGGGCCGGGAGCAGCGCCGACCGGATGTGCAGGTCGAGCCACCCGCTGCCGCGAAGGCCGTCGAGGGCGCCGGCGAGGGCCTGGCGGTCCTCAGCGCGGAACGTGCCGTAGAGCCGGGCGAGGTCGATGGGTCGCGCCGGGGCAGCAGAGGACGGTGGCGGGTCGGGCTCGGCGGTGGCGGGCCGGGGCGGGGCGAAGACCATCAGGCCGCACGCGAAGGGCGCCGCCGCGCCGGAGCGTGCCAGGCGCGACGCCCCGGCCCCGAGCGCCAAGCCCGTGCCAAGAAGCAGGATGCCAACAGCCACGCGGGGGCATGCGCCCGCGGAAAGAGACAAGCCGCCCGAATTCATCGGGCGAGCCCTTTGGCAAATCCTTTTGAACGAAAGAGTTGCGAGATAAACGGGAAGCGTCCCCCGCTTCGGGCTTACTCGGGCAGGCTAGGCCCCGCTGCCCTTGTTGCATGTCCTTTCAATGTAAGTCTCTACGGCTTTGCCGATGTCTTGAGGATTGGCTGCAGCGAGCGCGGCAAGAAAAGCCTCTGCGTCCTCAATGGACTGCGCGGCGTCCTCTTGGCCAAGCCGCTTAGCCATTTCGTAATCAGCATCCAGCCTGCTACCCATAAGCCCCGCGAGGTCCACCCCAAGCCGGTGCACTGTGTCAGCCAATCCATCTTTCAGGTACTGCTGTAGCGGTTTGTGCTTTATGCCCCCTTCCTTGTAGATACCGGCGGCCAGTCGAAGGTCCTTGCGGCAGTTCCTAAAGGCAATGGCTCGCGCTGCAAGGAAACAGGCGTAGTAAGCACGGCTGACAGCGCTTCGGAAGTCCGCCTCTTGGGAACCTTCAGTACGTAAGAACCGCGCAGTAGTAAGAAAGCACTTGCAGTCCACTCGTCTGCGTCCTCCGCTGGAATATGCTTATGACCTCATAGAGGCCACGGTGGCCCGCATCCAACATGGCTTGAGAAATGGCATGCCGCTTTTCCCGAAACTCTGCGGCAGCCATTGCACCATACACTCTAAGTGCCAGCAATGCATCTTCGCCGTCCTCGGCTGGCAGCACGCCTATCTCATACTCGGTCCCAGGAAAAAAGGCCAACACCCTTTCCTGCAACCAAGCCACTGCATCCGTGAGTTGAAGCCGCTGAATATAAGCCTCCGTCTCATCATCGAGCACATTGAGCGAGGCAGAAAAATCAATCTCCGTGCTTCTTAGCAGGTTGCTCTCGTTGGGCCATTCGATCTGGTTCAGAAAAAGGAACTCTCCCTTGAGCATAGTGGCTTCTGCGCGACGCCGAACAATCTGGACTGCATTTGCCGCGTTGACCCACCCGCACCATTCCTCACCCATTTCCAGAAAGAGCTTGGGCAACTTCATTACTGGCAATCGCCGCGCTACTAGTACCTCATCGCCGACGACCCGCCACGGAGATTTCGTGAAGCCTTGGGCCTCCCTTGGCCAGGAGACCCCTATGCGCTCGCAAGACTGCCTCGTCACAGTGGTGTTCACGCTCGTGCCTCATCCCGGAGTTTGCTCCCCACCTCAGTAAGCTTCTCGGCATATTCCCGCAACGCGTTCCACGTTCCTATAAACTTAACCAGCGATGTGGCCCTGTCGGGCGGCTCAATACCAGCAAGATCATGGTGGAAATTAAACTCAAATTGCAGCATGTCGGCATTCTTGGGTCCGGCCTTAACGGGCTTGATGTTCAAGCGAAGCCTTGCGCTGCCAAAGTCCTTTGAGAAGTACCTGCCAAACCTAGCGTCCGCCGCCGCAAATTCCCCAAGTAGCGCGTACTCTCCTGTCCCAAGCAGCGCCCGATCATAAGCGACGAACTCCTGTTTGGCGGGTTGAGACAGGAAATAGCTGAAGTTAATTCCCAACGCCTGATAGGGCGTGTGCGGCAACAACTCAACCACACGGGTGGCGAAGGACCTTGGCACCTCAACATCGGCTGCCTTGTCCGAGAAGGTGATCTGCAGTTGCGGCGGGACCACCACCACATGGACTTCTTCGGTCTGGAACTGAGCGACTTGCGCAGAGAACACGCGCATCCCAGTCAGCTTACTGGTATCCAAAATGCTGTTATTCTGAAGCCATGTCTCTGTGAAGATGGATGGGTTGAACGACTGCGCCGTTAGGACGATCCCGTCCAACGCATTTTCGATCACGGAATCTGTCTCCTTTGGATTGCCGTTGCATCGACCGCCTGCAAAGTCGAACCTCAGATTACTGGCCCGCCGCCTATGCCGCAAGCATAATGTCCATCGGCCAGATAGCCCCCCGCACTTGCGTCAGATCCAGCCTTGTGCCCAGGAGGACGCGGTACGGTTCGTGTATATCGACGAAGTATCCCTTGCGGCGGGACTGATGGCCGAGCGCCTGCGGCCGCCACTACTTCTTCGAGGCGTAGAAGGCTTTCATGTCGTCGAGCGTCTTGCGCTGGTAGTCGCCGGCGTGTCCTGCGGTGCCGAAGTCGCGCATCTTGGAGGCGATCAGTGCCGCAAGGGCCGCCCGGGCCGGGCCGAGGTACTTGCGGGGATCGAATTCGCCGGGCTTCTCGACGAAGATCTTGCGGATGGCGGCCGTGACGACCAGGCGGCCGTCGGTGTCGACGTTGATCTTCTGGATGCCGCGCCGGATGCCTTCCTGGATGCTCTTGATGGGCACGCCCATGGCACCCGGCAGTTTGCCGCCGTACTTGTTGACCTCGTCGACGAGTTCCTTGGGGACGCTGGAGGAGCCGTGCATGACGAAGGCGGTGTCGGGAGCGCGCTTGCGACACTCGGTGATGAGGTCCATGGCCAGGACGGGCTCGTGCTTGAACTTGTAGGCCCCGTGACTGGTGCCGATGGCCAGGGCGAGGGCGTCGACGCCGGTGCGGGCGCAGAACTCCTCGACCTCGTCGGGGTCGGTCAGGAGGACCTTGTCGGTCTTGGTGTCTTCCTCGATACCGCCCAGGGTTCCGAGTTCGCCCTCGACACTGACGCCGTGGTCGTGGGCGTAGTCGACGACCTCCTTGGTGACGCGGATGTTATCCTCAAGAGACCGGGCCGGGTGCTTGCCGTCTGGGGTCGTGGCGTCGTAGTCGATGGAGCCGTCGATCATGACGCTCGTGAAGCCCAGGGCGATGGACTGCTTGCACAGGTCGAGGTTAGGCCCGTGGTCGAGGTGCAGGCAGATGGGCAGGTCGGGGTTGTCCTCGACGGCGGCCATCATCAGGTGCTTCAGGTACACCAGGTTCGTGTATTCCAGGGCGCCGCGGCTGCCCTGGATGATGACCGGGGACCGCGTCTCGCTGGCGGCCTTCACGATGGCCTGAATCTGTTCCATGTTGTTGACGTTGTAGGCGCCGACGCCGTAGCGGCCCTTGGCGGCCTCGTCGAGCATCTGTCGCATCGGACACAGCGGCATTCCGGGTCTCCTTCCACCTGGTTCGGTGCTCGGACTTCCGTGCCGGGACCCGCACGGGGCGGGCCTGTGTGGCGGGCGGAGTATACCCGGCCGGCCGGAAAATGGAAGGGCTTTTCCCGCGCAGCGGCGCGCCGGGCTCACTTGCCCGCCAGGCGGACGCGGTTCTGCTTCTGGTTCGTGCCCAGGTGGAAGAGGCCCTGGGACACCCACTTCTGGGCCTTCCCGGCCGGGATGGTCATCAGGTACTGGGGCGTGCGGTAGTCGTACAACGTTAGCCCGCCCACCGCCTCGGCCGTGAACTCGACGTCGCCCTCCAGCACGTGACGGATCTCGACCTGGATGGGCTTGGCGCGGTAGTTACGGACCTCCTCCTGCCAGGAACGCGTCTCGTCCCAGCCCACCACCACCGGCGGATCGTGATCGTAGAGGAAGTTCTTCCGGGCCAGGTCCAGGACCAGACGCTCGTACACCATCTGGTCGTCCGGGCCCACGTTCAACTCAATCTTCTCGCGGATGGGGATGTACTTGCTCGCCTGGGCCGTGAAGAAGTTGAGACCGTCGCGACCGTTGTCGCGGAAGACGCGGATGACGCCGTCGGGCAACGGCGAGGTGCCCATCTTATGTTCGACGTCGTTGGCGAGGATAAAGAACCGGACCGGACGCGGACCGTACTGGTGCGGACGGTAACGGTAAAGAACCTCGAACGGGACCTGGCGCGCCCGGAAGGAGATCATCCGCTGCGACCAGCCGTTGCGGACGGTCTGGGCGCCCTCGATCGTGAAGATGAAGTACTCCGACAGGCCCTCCTTGACGATCCTGGGCGGGGCGCCGGGCTTGGCGGCGGCCCCCGCAGGAGCACCGTTGGCGTCGGCCAGTTCGATCGCCTGTGCCAGGACCTCTTTCCGGACGGCGCGCCCCTCCTGCCTTCCGCCATTCTTGGCCGGTTGTCGGGCCAGTTGGGCGATCTTCTCGACGAGGTTGACGACGCCCACCACCAGGCGTACCTCGGCACCCTCGTAGTCCTCGCCCGAGCCGTTCACCACCGTCACGTAACCGTCCACCGACGCCTGCGTCTCGGCCGCGTCGGTCAGCATCACGTAATCGGCGTTCCACGAAATGCCCGACGTGAAGTACGACACCTCCACCTTCACCTGACCCTCGAACGCCGACTCGACGTTCCACACCAGCACCTGCGGACGGTCGGCCGGGAACGTCGTGTCCGACACCTCGATCTGGTTCTCTTGTTCCAGGGGCCTTAAGTACACGCTCGTCGGATCGATGAGGGTGTTGGCCCACGAGAACTGGAGCCGGTTCGGCCCCTTCTTGAACGTCACCGACCGGACCTCCTTCACCAGCGTCAGGTCCTCCGAGTTGTAGATGGTCAACTGCACCCCATCCCGCGGCGGCAGCGTCACCAGGTCGATGTCGCGGCCGAGGGCCACGCCCGCCAGGACGGCGAGCGCGGCAGCTACCACGAGTATCCGTTTCATGGCCGGCTCCTTTCCGTGGCGGCTCACCACTCGTTCCGGAACCAGAGGTGGACGAGGAAGATGACCTCGTCGGGTTTTTTGTCGGCCTCTTTGGGCCCGGCGGGCAGGGGGATGTGGAGTTCGACGTTCTGGGCGCTCTTGCGTTCGACCTTGCCCTTATCGGTGGTCTGTTCGGCCAGTTCCCACTGGGCGTCGTGGTCCTTGTTGCCGCAGAACTCGTTGCGCAGGGCGTTGAGGTCTTCCTCGATGTCGAGCACGCAGGCGTCCTTCTTGAAGTTCTGCATCTTGTACTGCAGGACCACCTCCTGGTGATACAGGTTGCCGTGGACGGGGTGCCGCTTGTTGAGTTTGACGGTCCGTTCGACCTTGATGTCGCGGGCCAGGCCCAGGTACAGTTTCATCTCGTCGTCGATGGAGGTGAACTTACCCCAGTCCTCGCCGGTGAAGGCCTCGCCGCCGCGGCCGTCCTTGAGGAAGATGCGGACCTTGCCGTAGGGCAGCGGGAACGTGCCCAGTTTGTGGGCCTCGTCGTTCTTGAGGACGTAGTGCATGGTGACGTAGCGCTGGTTGGGCTCGTCGGGCACGGGCTGGCTGGTCCGCCAGTTGAAGATGAACTTCTTGGCGATGGGCACATCGACGAACTTGCCGACGAGGACCTCCTTGGACTCCTGGAGGCCCATCTCCTTCTTGAAGATGTCTCCGAACCCGGCCCAGATGCTCGAGAGGCCGAATTCCTCGCCCGAGAAGTTCCAGACCCGCATGTAGTTGCGCAGGGTCAGTTTCGACTCGTCGTTCTCGGCCGTCGCGCGGTAACTGAACGTCCGCCGCAGGTTCCCCAGCAGGTACGAGATGCGGACCTTGACGGGACCGGCCTTCTCGGCGAAGACCTCCCACACCAGGGCGTTCTCGTTGGGCGGATACGACTGGTTGATGACCCGCACCGTGTCGCCGGGCACCAGGGGCCGGAACAGGATCGTCCACTTGTCGATCTGCGTGTTGGTCCACGAGAAATCGATGTGGTTCGTCCCCTTCAGGAGGGCGACGACGCGTTCCTCCTCGACGAGCGTGGCGTTGGGGTTCTCCAGTTGGATCTCCACCCGCTCGCGCGCGGGCAGCGTGGCCAGTTTGATCCGCGCCGCCGCCGGCGAGGTGAGGGCCGCCGTCGCCACCGCCACGCCCAACAGCACCGTGACCCATCGTGTCCTACGCATTGACCTTCTCCTTACCAGGTTCGCTCGTTTCGGGAGACGATTCACACCCTTGGACGCCCAGGCACGGGCGCCGGTTCCCGGTTTCACCGAAAAGGACCACGGCGGCAAGCATTTTCTCGCGATTTCCGCGCCTGTCTCGCACGAAAGCGCATCGCCGCCCGATGGCGGCGTCCCTCGTGCGCCAAGGCCAAGTCCTTGCTACCGGCGGGTTTACGGCGGGCGCGGCCGCCTCGTTTCGCTCCCCATGCGCCCGCCGCTTGACTCTCGCCCCGCCATGCGTACGCTTGACTTCTGACCGAGGCGACAACGCGGACGGCAAGGAACGCCGGGCGCCAGACGCACGCGGGGCGATCTTTGCGGGCTCCGCTTCGCCGGAGGGTTTGAGGGCCGGCCGGGTCCGCCCAAGGCGGAAGGCCGCCCTCGCCCGGGCCGGTCAAAGGAGGACCAGCGCCGACAACGCGGCCAGGTTCGTTGGGGCCGCACGAATACTCCCTCTCCTCCTCAGCGATCCCCAGCAACGCTGAGAAGCCCCGGGCCTGACGAACCCGGGGCTTGCTTTTTCCCCCGTGCGATGGCATCCTTCACACGCGCCACCCGACGAGCAAAGGAACCCCCATGCCCGCCGTCAGCGACGGCCGCCTCTTCCTCCGCGGCCCCAAAAACCTCTACTGCATCGGCAAGGAGTAGCCGCCCCTGGCGACCCTGACCCCGCCTGGGCCCGCCCAACCTATTTGACCTGGCCCGTTCCTGGCGTATAGTTCTCCATGGGCTTTTGTGATTCGGGTGCCGTTTCGGCTATGGGACGGGGTTTGGCATGCGTTTTCGCGTCGGCATGGCGATAGGGCTGGTCCTGGCTGCCGCCGGGCCGCTGCGGGCCGACCGTACCCTCTCGGCCGACGACTACCTCGACCGCCTGCACGGCATGTGGCTGGGCCAGATACTGGGCAACTACGCCGGTCGGCCTGTCGAAGGCCAGCGGCCGCGCGGCGGCCTGACGTACGACGTCCCCTGGGACACCATCCTGGCCACCAGCACCTGGCAGGGCGACGACGATACGTGTTTCGAGTACCTGTACGGGGGGATGCTAGCCTCGACCGCTTCGCCCACGTCGGCCCAGATCCATGACGCCTGGCTGGCGCACGTGCCGGCAACCTCATTTTACATCGCCAATCGCCAGGCCCGCTGGCTGATGGATTACGGCCTCTCGCCGCCCGAGACGGGCGGCATGGCGCAGAACATCCACTGGTACGCCATCGACTCGCAGATTACGACCGAGGGCCTCGGTGCGGCCGCGCCCGGCATGCGCCAGACGGCCGCCGACCTGGCGGCCGCCTTCGGCGGCGTGAGCAACGACGGGTTGGCCCTGCACGCCGCCCAGTTCTACGCCGCGATGTACGCGGCCGCGCCCTTCGAGACCAGCGTCGAGACCGTCGTCGCCAAGGGCCTGGAGGTCGTCCCCACGACGTCGCGCACCTGCCAGGTCATCCAGGACGTGCGCACCTGGTACGCCGACGACGCCGCCGACGGGACGCTCGAGTGGCGGACCACCCAGGAGAGAATCTACGACACGTACGGGTCCGCCGGCAGCGAGGGCAGCCGGTACCGGGGCTGGATCGAGTCGGCCGTCAACACGGCCCTGACGACCATGGCCATCCTGTACGGGCAGGGCGACTTTCGCGAGACCGTCGCCATCGGCGTCCAGGGCGGTTTCGACTGCGACTGCAACCCCGCGACGGCCGGCGGTCTCGTCGGCCTGATGGTCGGCTACACCGGTCTGCCGGCCGACCTGACCGCCGGCGCCACCGACGAGTACGAGGTCGCGGGCCTGGCCAACATGCCGCCGCCGCTCAAAGTCTCGGAGATGGCCGGCCAGTGGCAGGCGGCGGCCGAGCGGCAGATCCTGGACGCCGGCGGGACCATCGACGGCGCCGGCCCCGCCCGCACGTATCACCTGCCCGATGCCGACGACCTGGCCCCGCTGGCCGAGAGGCCCGACCCGGCCGGGCCCGCGGGCCTGGTGGGCCTCGCCCGGACCATCGGCGGGTCCGCGGCGGTCTCGGCCAGCGTCGACCGGCGGATGCCCGCTTACGACCGGCTCAACCTCGACCAGGTCGTCGACGGTATCACCGACGTGTCGTACAACGGGCACCTGCCTTACACGACCAACGACGGCGCAAACCCCCAGCCCGAGGGCGGCGACTGGTATGCCCTGGCCTTCGACCGCCCGCTCACCTTCACGTCGGTCGTCTTCTGGGAGGGCGACATCCAGTGGGACGGCATCAACAACGACCCCCGCGTCGTCACGCCCTGGGGCGGGTACTTCGAGAACCTCGCCGTCGAGGTCCGCTGCGGCGGCGTCTTCGTGCCCGTCTCGGGACTGGCGCTGAGCGAGCCGCTTGACCCGTACACGTATTTCCAGCGCATCGAGATGACGTTCGACCCGGCCGTCGGCGACGCCATTCGCATCCGCGGCGACGCCGGCGGCACCCGCCAGTTCACGAGCATCGTGGAACTGGAGGCTCGCGGCCGCCTGGACCTGGCCGACGGCGTTCTGGTCGTGGACTACGCCGGCGGCGAGAGCCCCTTCGACGCCATCGCCGCACACGTCGCCTCCGGCCTGCACGGCGGCCCGAACGCGTACTGGGACGGTCCCGGCATCGCCTCCAGCGCGGCGGCGGCCGACGCCCAGCACCTGACGGCCCTGGGCATGGTCGATGACGCCGAGGCCGAGTCGGTCGTCGTCCGGTACACCTGGTGGGGCGACGCCAACCTCGACGGCAAGGTCGATTCCAACGATTACGACCGCATCGACACGAACTGGCTGCTGTACGGCGAGGGTGGCAGCACGCCGCCGGGGG
>Ga0307380_10012717_pt1 | contig 10449 bp, 6 predicted proteins | sample UN3MG_FD_202239 | JGI IMG/M metagenome (GOLD analysis project Ga0307380, IMG submission 202239) | Soil microbial communities from Risofladan, Vaasa, Finland - UN-3 | ecosystem: Environmental > Terrestrial > Soil > Coastal area > Acid sulfate soil | place: Finland: Risofladan, Vaasa | collected... | reverse complement strand
AGCACGTCAAAATTCTCCGCCGAGTGTGCATTTTGCAGCGTATGCTCAAAGTTATCCAGGGCCGGCAGCAGCGTCTTGATGATTCTTTCCTTTTCATAGCCGATCGTATCGCTGATTTGTTTGGGCACACGCTTTTGGAAATTCGCATAGTCGGCGCTGACCCGCTGGAGCTTGGCAAAAAGCTCATCCTTCTCTTTCTGAAGAGATTCTATTGTATCGTGCTGACCTTCCAATTCGCTTTCCTGCGTATTACGCTCCTGTTGATCCGCTTGATGCAAATCTTCAGACTTTGATTTTTCTTTTCTTCTATGCTTCATCATTGATTACCAAAGTGTTTTTTCAGTGTCTCGAAGAAGCCTACTGATTTCGGAGAAACACGTTTATTCTCGGTCTTGGCGAATTCTCGAAGAAGTTCCTGTTGTTCCTTATTCAGTCTCGCTGGTGTTTCAACCGTAATCTGGACAAGCTGGTCGCCGGTTCGGTGTGTTCGAATGTCCGGCAGGCCCTGGCCCTTTATCCTGAAGATGCTGCCGTACTGGGTCCCGGGCGGAATTTTCAAACCCTTGGTCCCGTTGATGCTCGGCACGTCAATTGTTGTTCCCAGGGCGGCCTGCGTAAAGCTGATGGGGACCACGGCAATCAGGTCATTGCCGTCGCGCTGCAGAAATTCGTGCGGTTTAACTCTTACATAGCAATACAAATCGCCTCTCGGTCCTCCGCTTCGGCCTGGCTCACCTTCACTTGCAACTCGAATACCCTGTCCTTCGTGAACGCCGGCCGGAATTTTGATATTGACGGTTCTCTTTTTCGGCACTCTGCCGGCGCCTTTGCATTTCTTGCAGGGATTGGTAATAATCTGCCCGCTGCCGCCGCATTGCCCGCAGGTCGAGACCATCTGGAAGAAACCACCGCCCCTTGCGACCTGGCCGGACCCTTTGCAGGCCGGACATTTGCCGGGTGTGCTTCCCTTTGCGCAGCCGGAGCCGCTGCATTCACCGCATAAATCCTGCCGGGTGAATTCAATGGTTTTCTCGGCCCCTTTTGCGATGTCGCTCAATGTCAGCTCGACAGCGGTTTCCAGGTCGTACCCTCGCGCCGGCCCGGCCCGGCGGCCTGAGCGCCTGCCCCGGCCGCCCCCGAAAATGCCGCCGAAGAAATCGTCGAAGCCGAACATGCTGAAAATATCTTCGACGTTCATCCGGGAGAAGTCATGCATGCCGGAACCGCGAAGACCGTCGTGTCCGAACTGGTCGTAGCGCTGGCGCTTGGTGGCGTCGCTCAAGACTTCGTAGGCCTCGGCGCACTCTTTGAATTTGGCTTCTGCTTCTTTATCATTCGGGTTCTTGTCCGGATGATACTTCATCGCCATACGCCGGTAAGAACGCTTTATATCATCGGCGGAAGCCGTCTTGCCCACGCCCAAAACTTCATAATAATCCCGTTTGGCCATAATTTTTTGAAGTGAGCTAAAGTGACTAAAGTGAGCTAAAGTGAACTAAAGTGAATTGCAGCTTACCGCTACCGCTCTCAACTTTAGGCATTTTAGTCACTTTAAACTTTAGGCACTCAGACTTCTTATCTTACCGATCCTGCTATCGGCTCCTGGTCTTTATCCTTGTCTTTCAACTCTGTCACCAACACATTGGTCGTCAGCATCAGTCCCGCCACCGAGGCGGCCATTTCCAGCGCGGTTCGGGCAACTTTTGCCGGGTCGATAATTCCGGCTTTGAACATATCGACGAACTGGCCAGTATTGGCATCATAGCCGATTTTCTTGCCCTTTTCCAGAAGCTGAGCGACAATCACATCGCCCTTCTCACCGCAGTTTTCAACGATTTGCATTGTGGGCGCTTTAAGAGCTTCTATAACAATGTCAAAGCCGATTTTTTCATCGCCTCTGGCTTTGGTTCTGGCCTTTTCCACATCGGCAATCGCACGCAGGAAAACGACGCCGCCACCTGCGACAACTCCCTGCTCGGCTGCGGCTCTCGTGGCGTGCAGCGCATCGTCCAGCAGGTCCTTGCGTTCCTTCATTTCCGCTTCGGTTGCGGCACCGGCTTTGATAACGGCAACGCCGCCGGTAAGCTTTGCCAGACGCTCCTGCAATTTTTCGCGGTCGTAGTCACTGGTTGTCTTTTCGATCTGATTGCGGATTTGATCACAGCGGGCTGTAACGTCTTTTTTCTTGCCGGCCCCTTCGATGATCGTAGTCGCTTCCTTGTCCACGACGATTTTCTTCGCCTGGCCCAACTGAGACAGTTCGACTTTTTCGAGCTTGATGCCAAGGTCTTCGGTGATGACCTGTCCGCCGGTCGAGATGCCAATATCAGCTAACATCGCTTTCCTGCGGTCGCCAAAGCCCGGAGCCTTGACCGCGCAGACTCTTAATATGCCCTGCAGACGGTTAATAACAAGGGCAGCCAATGCCTCGCCCTCGACGTCTTCCGCGATAATCAAGAGCGGCTTGCCTACCTGGGCCACTTTTTCAAGCAGCGGAATAATCTCGCGGACGTTCGATATTTTCTTTTCCTGCAGCAGAATATAGACATCTTCGAGAACCGTTTCGAGCGTATCGGGGTTGGTCATAAAGTACGGGGATATATAACCCTTCTCGAACTGCATACCTTCGACGACGCTCAACTCGGTCTCCATCCCTTTGCCCTCTTCGACCTCGATGACGCCTTCTCTGCCGACCGCGTCCATGGCGTCAGCCAGCTTTTCCCCGACTTCGGAGTCGTTGTTTGCACTGATTGTCGCCACCTTTGCAATGTCGTCATGGCCTTTTACAGGAACGCTGACCGACTGGATGAAATTTGACGCTGCTTCCGTCGCTTTGGTGATTCCGCGCTGAATGGCCATCGGGTTTGCGCCGGCAGTGACGTGCCTCAAGCCGCCTGTGTAGATTGCTTCGGCCAGAACGGTTGAAGTTGTCGTACCGTCACCGACGACATCCGAGGTCTTGCTGGCGACCTCATTGACCATCTTTGCGCCCATGTTCTTGAACGGTTCGGGCAGCTCGATTTCCTTACTGACGGAAACGCCGTCCTTTGTCACCTTCGGAGAGCCCCAGCTCTTTTGGAGGATAACGTTCTTGCCGGTCGGTCCGAGTGTAATCTTAACTGCTTCAGCTAATTGCGACAGGCCGTCTTTGAGCTGTGCTCGTGCCGCGTCGTTAAACATTAATTGTTTTGCCATTTTTATTTCCTCTTATCAATTATTGGCTATTATCGTTTTGCCCTGTCCTTTGTGCATCCGATTCTAACTGAATCTTTTATTTTTCGACAATTCCGAGAACGTCACTTTCTCTGAGAATGACATATTTTTCCCTGTCAATCTCGATGTCGCTGCCGACGTATTTCCCGTAGATCACTTCGTCCTTTTTCTTCACCGACATTTTGGCTCGCTTGCCGTCATCGAGCAGCTTGCCCGGACCGACAGCAACGACCTTGCCGATCAGCGGTTTTTCCTTGGCTGAATCCGGCAGAATAATCCCGCCGGCGGTTTTCTCTTCAGCTTCTGACTGCTTGATTACAATTCTATCATCCAGAGGTTTAAGGTTCATAACTCACTCCTTATCTTTTCAGTTCCATTTATTGATTATTTATTTGTTTTCGATTTCCAGCACGATAACTGTATTAACCGGATCCGCCGCCTTAGACGTCACCGTAATAACAACCTTTTCCCTGCCTGCACGCGTCACGAGCAGCTCGGAGCGCTTCTTATCAGCCAGCAGGTAAGCCTTTTTGACCTTGTTTTTAAGGCCGGGTACTTCAAGCTTGCCGTTTGCCGGCCAATCGAAGACGTGCAGATACAGCGTGCCGGGCTTTGCAGTGCACCGGCCCCAGGGGACCTCGCCGAGCGGGCTCGCCGTGGTTCCATAAATGCTCTCTGCGTTTAATTTCATCCATTCACCAATGGCGGCCAGACGTTCCACGCTGGGACCGGGAATAAGTCCCTCTGCCGTCGGTCCGACGTTCAGCAAAAAGTTGCCGCCTTTGCTGGCAATATCTACCAGCTTGTGAAGCAAATCCTCGCGTGACTTCCAATTATTATCGTAAGACTTGTATCCCCACGTATCGTTCATGGTCATACAGGTTTCCCAGTCGACACCCGGTAAACCGGTCGCGGGAATCTCCTGTTCTGGAGTCCCGTAGTCTCCGGCAAATTCGTCGCTCTTGCTGAGACCCCGCATTCCCTGACGGCCGTTACCTACGCGGTTGTTAACGATAATATCCGGCTGTAGGCTGAGGCAGTACTCAAACATGTCCCAGCCATTTTCCCGGGTCCAGTCTTTGACCCATTCGCCGTCGAACCAGAGTATTCCAAGCGGCCCATAATTCCGGACCAATTCTTTTAGCTGGCCCTTCAGATAGTACTCGACATACCGGTCAAAATTCGGATTGGATTTGCTCATATCGTTATATTTCGGATAAAAAGGCGCCTGCGCATCGGGATGGTGCCAGTCCATTATCGAGTGATAGAAGCAAAGTCTGATTCCCTGCTTCCGGCATTCCTGAGCCAGTTCCGCCAGGATGTCACGCTTAAACGGTGTGGCATCGATCATATCATAGTCGGTATATTTCGTATCCCACAGGCAAAAGCCGTCGTGATGCTTGCTGGTAATGACGATGTACTTCATCCCCGCGTTCTTGGCGATTTGTACCCACTGTTCGGCATCGAATTTGACCGGATTGAATTGTTTGGCGAGTGGTTCATACTCAGAGACGGGTATTTGGCCTTTCTCCATAATCCACTCACCGGTACCCGGAACTTTTTCGCCTTTCCACTCTCCGGCCGGCACTGCATAAAGACCCCAATGGATGAACATGCCGAACCTGGCCTGACGCCACCAATCCATCCGTTCGTCCTTACTCAGCGTGTTTTTCCCACTGTGCGAATTGAGAACAGACGTTGTAGCTCCTTCCTGCCGACAGCCCGCAATCAATAGTACGCATATTGCTGCGACCATGATCGCTGGATACATCAGGTGCCTGATTGTTCCAGCACTGTAACGTGTCCGGGTTGTCTTCCGGCTCATTATTTTTGCCTCCTTGTTCTATTTAACGTTTTTCTGTCCAGGCAAAACCGGGTGGCCCGGGGCAACGTCGAAACGATTCTCGTTTCTCGCCGGCTTACATCATGCCGCCCATGCCGCCCATTCCGCCCATACCACCCATGCCTGGGCCTCCGGGACCACCAGCGGGCATATCCGGCGTATCTGACGGTTTTTCGGTAACAAGGCAATCGGTTGTCAAAAGCAGGCCGGCGATGCTCACGGCGTTCTGCAGGGCAATGCGGGTAACCTTTGCCGGATCAATGATGCCGGCTTCAAGCAGGTCCTCGTATTTGTCCATGTTGGCATTGTAGCCGAAGCCGCCTTTGCCTTCCAACACCTTGTTGACCACGAGATTCGGAGTTGTTCCTGCGTTGTATGCGATATAGTAACAGGGCATTGAAAGTGCCTTTTTCAGGATATCGGCACCGGTTTGCTCGTCGCCTTCGAGCTTCAGTTTCTCCACGGCGTCGATACAGCGGATTAGAGCCACACCACCGCCCGGCACGATTCCCTCTTCAATAGCCGCCCTCGTAGCGTGCAGGGCGTCTTCGATTCGGGCTTTTCTCTCTTTCATTTCCGCTTCGGTTGCCGCCCCGACATTGATTTGTGCGACACCACCGGTCAGTTTGGCTAACCGTTCCTGGAGTTTCTCGCGATCGTAATCACTGGTTGTAATTTCGATTTCATCTCTGATCTGCTTGATTCTGCCCTTGATGGCTTCCTGGCTGCCCGCTCCTTCGACGATGATTGTGTTGTCGTTGTCGATAGTCACTTTTTTGGCCTGACCGAGCTGTTTGATGCTGATGTTCTCCATCTCGATACCGAGGTCTTTGAAAATCGGCTCTGCTCCTGTCAGTACCGCTACATCCTGCAGCATTGCCCTTCTGCGGTCGCCATAACCGGGAGCCTTAACGGCTACCACTTCCAGGATGCCTCTGAGCTTATTGACAACCAAAGTCGCCAACGCTTCGCTCTCAACATCTTCGGCAATGATCAGCAGCGGCTTTTTGGCCTTTGCGACCTTCTCAAGCAGCGGTATCAGCTTGGCCACATTGCTGATTTTTTCCTCGTAAACGAGGATAAATGGTTTTGAAAGCTCGCAGACCATATTATCTGTGTCGGTTGCGAAATGCGGCGAAAGGTAGCCGCGATCGAACTGCATACCTTCGACGAACTCTACCGTTGTCTCGAAGCTCTTTCCCTCTTCAACGGTGATAACGCCGTCTTTGCCGACCCGCTGGAAAGCTTCTGCCATGATCTTGCCGATTTCCACGTCATTATTTGCAGATACCGAAGCGATATTGATGATATCGTTGGCTTTGGTAATGTCGATAGGTTTTGCCAAAGACGTGAGCTTCTTGGTTACGACTTCGGCGGCTTTCTGCATGCCGCGGTTCAGCGCCATGGCATCTGCGCCTGCCGCGAGGTTCTTGTAGGCCTCCTTAAACAGTGCTTCAGTCAGGACGGTCGCCGTTGTTGTGCCGTCACCGGCGATTTTCGACGTTTTGCTTGCGGCTTCTTTGACCAGTTTCGCGCCGAGATTCTCGTTTTTGTCGATAAGATCAATCTCCTCGGCAACGGTTACGCCGTCCTTGGTTACGGTTGGGCCGCCCCAGCTCTTATCGATGACGGCGTTTCGGCCTCGCGGGCCTAATGTTGGCTTGACGGCTGCTGCGAGCTTTTCCACACCGGCCAAAAGCCCTGCTCGCGCTTCAGATTCAAATGCCAATTCTTTAACTGCCATAATTACTTGCCTCCAATTGTCTGCTTCATAAAAGATTTAATCGTTAATCCATTGCTAATTCGTTACTTACGTTGCCATCGTATCCGGCTTATCTGTTCTGAACCTGCATCTATTGATACAATTCATACAACATGTGCAAACCATATACCAGCTTTAGTGCTGCGACAATGCTATTTTGCCTTTCCTTGTGATAAATGCTTTATTGACAAGTAATTATATAACGTGAAAAACACGCTTTCATGCCTTTTTGCCGGATTCCAACCAGCGAGAATATGCCATTTCTGGCATTGATATCGCCCTTCTCACGCCAAGTTGACAGGCTAAACAAATTGCATTTTAAGGTTCATTACCGCTCTGCCGGCTAACCAGGCTGCTTCGATATATGGTCACACTTGAGATTACGTTTACGCGTAAACTGCTTGAAAAAAACGGCAAAAATTGATAGAATTGTATTTATTGTAGAACAATATTATTAGCAAAGCATAAACAATGAAATACTCACAGAATTCTGTTCTTCAGGCTAAAAAGTCAGGAAGTTTGCTACGTAAAAGATTTATGCCGGATTTGCTCTGCTTCCTCTGCCTGTTTACATTAGCCAGTTCCGGACTGGCACAGATTTCTATTGACGGGGTTTCAGATAAAGGAGTTTACAAAGATAAAGTTTCCTTCACAGTCAGATCTGAGAGAGGTTACGATTATACAGTCGAGTTAGACGGCAATCCGATTGAAACGGATGTCTCCGTAGAAGTCGATGAACCGGAGTATTACGAATTGTACGTCTATCGGCGAGAGCGATCCTCCGGCGTTGAGGAGAGCGAGTTGATTCGTTTTATAGTCCGTGCAACGGAACGCGGGAATTCGGAATGGGGACTGCCGCGCTGGAGCCCTTGCCCACCGATCAATTCAGCAGTGGCCGAGTTCGCCGGCGCCAAACTCAAGATCATCGCCCCGGCGGAATATCCCATGGGACTTGAAATCCCGGTAGTTGCTCGAGTGGAGGACGATTCAGGCAATCGCCTCGGTATTAATGGTGTCATTTCGGCTATCGGTTTTCAAGAACATCCATTACAACTTCTGCGTGGAGTCGGACATGTTTTTCTACCAGCCGCTGCCGAACCGAATATTATTTCATACGTTGCAGAAATTCACTCTCTTCAGACTCCCAGGCAAATTACAATCGAAGACTCCACAACATGGCAAACAATCTCCGAGGATATTACCGCTTCGGCCGACTGGGGAGAAAATGCCCGGATTCACATTAGTGGTGTCAGCGGAGATTCACTGACAATAGTATCAAGTGCAACTTTGACTATAGGTGCCGGAAGTATAATCGTAATCGATCCTAATATCGAGATTGCTGTGCAGGGTAATTTAGTCGTCAACGGTACTATGGAGCGACCTGTCGTCTTCACTGCCCGGGATAGAAGAGTCCCCTGGGGAGGTTTGCTTTTTGAGTCGAACTTATCACGCGGTGAATTATCAGGCACCATTTTCACAGGAAGCGGCGCCGATTCCAAATGGTTCAACAACAATCCGGGCCACGGCGGCAGCCACCGCAAAGACCAGTGCCTGTTTTACCTCTCCAACGGTGCTCATGTCACCTTAACTGATTGTTACCTGGTGGACAATTATGGACAGGCCGGGCATGGCGAGAACTCCTATTTGACTATGGCAGGCTGTCTTGTTCAAAAATGTACAACTATAGGTCAGTACAACGGCGGTGCAGTAATCTTTGAAGATTGCGCACTGATTGAGTTCCCCTCTGCTGCTGCTTCCTATGCCGATGGTGACAACGATGCCATGTATCTGACAAATGGGGCGCATTCTCTGACTGATTGCCTCATCGGCTGGGCACTGGACGACGGCATCGATGCAGGAGGCAGCTCGGGAGGTTCCGTAACTGTCAATAACTGCTGGTTCGAATCATGCTATCATGAAGGTATGGCCCTGTCAGGGCCAAAGAATATTTTCATTAACGACTCAGTATTCCTGAACTGTGGACAAGGAATCGAATGTGGCTACGATGCCCCGGACGTGAATGCAGTTCACTGCCTGTGCACATCTAATATGGTAGGCGCCCGCTTCGGCGACAATTACGACTGGAACTATAACAACGGCTTTTTGACAGTAACCGATTCGTTTCTTCTATTCAACAACAGGGATGTCTGGGGCCGTGCCTGGGACAACTGGACAGTGCACTTGGATCAAATGGATATCCGGAGCAACTACCTGAGTGCTGCTAATACCAATTATCCCGACAATTATATCTGGGATCCCCAGGGCGATCCGAATCACGGGGACCTTTTGCAGCCATTTCTATCCACACCTGCTGCCACAGTTGGAATCGGCCTGGCCACACCTTCAGATGTGTTCGATCTGTCGCATATTTCAAACAAGATTCCTGTTCGTCTCAGCACATTCACCACCATTTCTGTAGATGTGGACTACACTATTGAAACAGAGGATGGACTTCATGACAGCGGCTCTTTGCATTTCATTCCCGGCGAAACAGTCAAATACATTGAGTTCGAAATTCCCCCGACCGAGGACCTTGAGCAGCTTCGTGTAATACTCAGTAATCCGGTCAATGCCGAATTGACCGGACATCGGCAGATAACCTACATTGACAGTATATCTTGAATTGACTATTTTCAATTGACTATTGTCTATTGACGTTGTCCAAAGCTTGCCTCGGGTTTCAAACAAAAATGAAAAATCCCAAAGCCTCAAAATCTGCCTTATGCGCATATTTTTTTTCCCGGAAAATACGTGACAAATAGGATCATATTTGATAATCTAATGCTTACGGATGCCGAGCAAGCCAGTTTTGACGTATCTGTTTGGAGAGACCTATGCGAGATACAAAAAGACCTCAATGAAAGGGAGAAATAAGTAAAGTGTCCCCCGATTTCTAAATGGAACGGCCGGCTCCTTTCAATTGTATGCGGCTCTGTCTCTAAGAGATAATCCACGGAGAAAAAAGGGGTCAGGAGCGAATGGCGGTTCCTTAAGGATTTGATGGAAACAATATCCCCGCTCCGACAAGAGAATTTGTATAAATTTACGCATGTCGCTCATGTCGTAGGAGATTAGGGTCACATCTTTTTTTACAACTTATTTTTGGCAAGTTTTGTAGTGGGGAATTGGTATCAAATCGGGGGGAAGAGGCAGCAAAAACGAGAATCCAGTTCCCAGGACTCCTTACGGAGCATCCAGAATCAACATACGACATACGCGATACGCAATACGACTCAAAAATCCGTGTTTATCAGAGTTCTTTTCAGACAGGATTTACAGGATTTTCACAGATTTTTTAACTTTATTTTATTGATCCGAGTTTATCAGCGTTAATCCTGTCCAATACAAATTACAAAAACTACTTTCAGACACGGAACTACACGGATTTACACAGATTTTTATCCTTTTTCTTTAAACCGTGTTCATCGGTGTTAATCAGTGTCTAAAAAAATAGCATAAATTTTTTATTTTTTCACTTGACGGCCAACCTACCTGTATGTAAGATTATTATTTAACGTAATATATTAGGTCGTTATTACAATAGTCAATAGACAATAGTAAATAATCAATTTCGAAAGGGGAATTCTCATGTCAACTAAAGCACAAATCAATGCAAATAAACAGAACGCTC
>Ga0307380_10012713_pt1 | contig 10451 bp, 7 predicted proteins | sample UN3MG_FD_202239 | JGI IMG/M metagenome (GOLD analysis project Ga0307380, IMG submission 202239) | Soil microbial communities from Risofladan, Vaasa, Finland - UN-3 | ecosystem: Environmental > Terrestrial > Soil > Coastal area > Acid sulfate soil | place: Finland: Risofladan, Vaasa | collected... | reverse complement strand
ACCATAAAATCGTAAGCTATTTTTATCCTGCCAGTAAGAATAAGGTGGAGAATTATTGCCGCATCACTATAAGGTTTAATCAATCCTGATACAATAATATTTGTGTCAACATCGATTACTTTACTGTTTCTCCTATGAGGTTGTGGCAATACTTACTGGCAAGGTGGATTTTAGTTGTAATAACAGGCACAGCACTATCAATGATTGCAAGTCTTATACTAATGGGTACCAGTATTAGTTATACCCTGCTAATTATTGGGACTGTTTTTTCAAGCTGCCTGGCAAGCAGGAAGTCAGCGGTTCGATCCCGCTCATCTCCACCAGATAATAAATGATTGAAATCTCTCCTCAAATTTCTAAAAATTTCTAAAATTTTCTTGACATAAGATATTTAAGTGATAAAATTAAAGCGCTTTAATTAAACATAGTAATGTATAGGTAAAGAATTTAATGGTGAAGTTAAAAGATGTAGCAGAAAAAGCAAGTGTTTCATTAGCTACAGCTTCACTTGCTTTAAATGATAGCAAACTTGTAAGCAATAAAACAAAGAAAAGAGTTAGAGAATGGGCAGAGAAACTTAACTACTATCCTAATATATATGCCAGAAGATTAGCAAAGAGAAAAAGCTACAATATTTGCATCATGATTAATTCAAAATATTTTTTCAAAACTTCTAATATATATTATTTAAGAATAATTGGTGGGATTATAAAAGAGGCAGAAGCTACTGAATATACTGTTAGCTTCTGCTTTTATGAGGATAATAAAGGTGCAAAGATATCAAGGGAAAAAAGCAATATAAAAAGTATGGATGGAATTATGGTACTGGATATTATAGATGAAAATACACTAAATAATTTAAGAAAAGAATTAGATGTTCCTATTATTTTAATAGATAATCATAAAAATTTTAAAGATATATATGGAGTGGATAATGACGACTTTGGTGGTGCATATAAAGCAACAAGATACTTGATAAATTTAGGACACAAGAACATTGGATATATTGGTATTCCAGATTCTCATCCCCTGGGTAGGGAAAGCTGGTATGGTTTTAAAAAAGCACTAAAAGAAAATAATTTAGAAGAAGTTTGCTCTTATAAAAAATGCCAATTTGGCATAAGAAGTGGAAGAAGAGCAATGAACTATTTATTGGAAGAAAAGGTACTGCCCACAGCTTTTTTTTGTGTGAATGACTACATAGCCATAGGAGCAATAGAGGAGCTAAAAAGTAAAGGATATAAGGTTCCTGATAACATATCCTTTGTTGGAATGGATGACATGGAGCTCTCCTCTGAAATTGATCCTCCATTAACCACAGTTAGAATTAAAATGGAGGAACTTGGAAGAGTAGGTATAAAAAAACTTATATCTATTATAAATAATAATTATGAAGGTGAAATAAAGACTATAATTGATAATGAAATAGTAGAGAGGCAGTCTTGTAAGAGTATTAGTTAGATTTAAAATTTAATATAACCAGATTTAGAATTGATGAGACTATTTTTATTTTTTAATTTTGCTGACTTGACAAAAAGATTTATTATATAATTTATCGTGTTTGATTAAAGCGCTTTAGTTGTACCAATTAGTCTAATAATGGTCAATAATAATAGTCAAATTTAGTAATTAGTATAATAGGAAAAAATAGGGTGTAAATTTATGAATGCTAAAAATTCAAAATATCAAATCAAATTAGTAGATATTACTAAGAGGTTTGAAGAAGTTATAGCAGTAAATAATGTTTCTATAAATATAAAAAAGGGAGAATTTTTCTCTCTGTTAGGGCCATCAGGCTGTGGTAAAACTACAACTCTTAGGATCATAGCAGGTCTTGAGAATGCAACATCAGGCAGCATTATTTTAGGCGGTAAAGATGTTACTAATGTTCCTGCATACAGGCGAGATATAAACACTGTTTTTCAGGATTATGCAATATTTCCGCATATGAGTGTTTATGACAATATATATTTTCCTTTAAAGATGAGGAAGATTTCTAAAAAGGAAGCTCATCCAAAAATAGAAAGAGTATTAAGACTTGTAAATATGAATGGTTTTGGACACCGGTATTCACACCAACTCTCAGGAGGCCAAAGGCAAAGAATAGCTTTAGCACGTGCACTTGTTAATGAGCCGCAGGCGCTACTACTGGATGAGCCGCTTGGAGCTTTAGATTTTAAGCTGAGAGTTGCAATGCAAACAGCTTTAAAAGATATCCAAAAAGATCTTGGTATAACATTTATTTACGTAACTCATGACCAAACTGAAGCAATTACAATGAGTGATAGAATTGCCGTTATGAGAGATGGAATAACTCATCAGATTGGAACCCCGGATGAAATTTATAATAAGCCAAGTACACCATTTGTTGCTTCATTTATAGGTGAAATGAATTTTCTTGAAGGAAAAGCAATAAAAGTTTCTCCGAAAAGCATAGAAGTAAAGATATCAGATTTTAAAGTGTATTGTAAGAAAGATGAATATAAAATTTCTACAGGTGAAGATGTATTGGTAAGCGTGCGCCCAGAGAAAGTATACATTAACTCCGCAGAAAAACTTCCTAACGAAATAGAATCTAGACTAACAAGAATAGTCTTTAGAGGGGATGATTATGAGATAACAACAGCTTTTGGTGGTTTTGAATTACGTTCAGTGGTTGATTTCAAAGGCTGGGATAAATCTCACAAGTTGGGTGGTATCATAAAAGTAGGATGGGAATTAGAAGATGCTAAAGTTTTTCCTATTGAAATGAAGAAGGACATAATTAAGTATGGGTAATTTTATTTAATAAGTTAAGATTGAAGTAATCAATATAATGAGTATAGCAACTAAAGAAAAATTAAAAAAATCATCTAACACATATAGAGAGCGAAAACCAAGATCATATATCATGGGAATACCTATTAGCATATGGCTTTTTATTATTGTGATAATACCAGTCGTATTTATGTTTATTATGAGCTTTAAGTTAAAATCAGGCTACGAAATAACAAATATTCTTACTTTTAAAAATTATTTAGATTTTTTTAAAAAACCAACTTATTGGAAGATACTACTAAGAAGTTTTAGGATGGCTTTTACTGTTTCTATTACAGCTATACTGGCAAGTTATCCATTAGCATATTTTATTTCGAGAAAATTGAAAAAATTCAGGAACCTATTTTACATGATGATAATAACTCCCTTGTGGGTAAGTTATCTTATAAGAATAATTGCCTGGAGAACAATACTGGGAAATAAAGGATTGTTAAATTCATTGCTAATAAATATAGGTATTACAAAAGAACCACTGGAATTTCTTTTATACAATCAGGTATCTGTTGTTATAGCTTTAACTTATATTGCAATCCCATTTGTATTTATACCGCTGTATACATCACTTGAAAAAATTCCTGATAACCTGATTAACGCTGCAAGGGATCTGGGTGCAAATGAGTTTAATACTTTTATAAGTGTAATACTTCCTCTTTCTGCTCCAGGGCTATTTACAGGGTTTATGCTCTCATTTATTGTTGCGCTGGGTGATTATATTATACCTCAGCAGTTAGGAGGAACAGGCGGTATTATGTTTGGTAATATTGTATGGTCACAGTTTGGAACTGCATCCAACTGGCCCCAGGGTTCTGCGCTTGGTTTTATACTTTTCTTTATAGCAGCGGTAGTATTGGCTCTCACCCAGAAATTTGGTTCAAGAGAGGGAATATTAGCTGAGTGATTAAAAAATGAAGGGGAAAAATAATAAAATCTTAACTGAGACTGGCAGTGTAGCTTTAAAAGAGAAGAGAAAATTTAGACTCTCCTTTCTTGGAGTTTATGCAATTCTAATATATCTATTTTTATATATACCACTTTTTGTTGTGGTAATGTTTTCTTTTAGTTCGACAAAATCCACTGTTGCTTTTAGTAGTTTTACTCTGCACTGGTATGTTCAGTTATTTAAAGATACAGGTTTGATGCAGTCACTGCTGCATTCAGTTCAAGTTAGTCTTATTGCAGTTCTGGTTGCTATTGTTATAGGGACATCAGGAGCTTTCTTTCTGGTAAGAGCAAATTTTCCTGGCAAAAGATTATTTATGACACTATCCCAACTGCCACTTATTTTACCTGGAATTATTGTAGGTATAGCGCTTTTAATATTTTTTATAAATCTAAAAGTGTCACTTTCAATGTTTACAATTCTTATTGGACATATTGCTTTTACAACACCAGTTATAATGTTTCAGGTAGCAAGTAGGCTGCAGAGGTTGGGTAGAACATATGAAGATGCTGCCCGAGATTTAGGTGCAAATCCAATTAAGGCTTTCTTTTTGGTTACTCTTCCAATGATAAAGACAGCTATAATTGGTGGAGGTCTTCTGGCGTTTGCTATATCTTTTGATGAGATAATTATAACATATTTCCTAACAGGTACCTGGACTACTCTTCCAGTTTTTATATATGGTATGATGCGTTTTGGATTATCTCCTCAAGTATATGCTATTTCAACAATTATATTAATTTTATCATTTGTTGTTATATTTTTTATGGCAAAATTTACTGGAACAAAGGCAGAGGAAACAAAAAGGTGAATATAAATATATTAGGCTTATTATAAAGTGACAGAGTATAGATTGTATTTAAAAGGGGGTGGTAAAAAAACTATTGCTAAGTTTTTTATAGATAGGAGGTGATGAAGAGGAAGCAGAAAGACAGTAAAAAATGAGATTTGTTTAGATATAATTTATTGGTTGCGACCATCCACTGTACTAAACAACCTCAAGGGCAATTTTATTAAAAACTATCTAAAAAGTAAATTAAGGGAAGGAGAGTCAAAAAATGAGAAAATCATTATTAAGGATACTAGTATTGGTAATTAGTGTATCAATTGTGTTGTCTTTTTCATTTGCTGGCTGTAAGGCACCTGTTGAGGAAGCAGCTCCAGCTGAAGAAGTAGAAGCAGAAGAAGTTGAAGAGGTAAGTGAAGAGATAGGTGGAACTCTAAGTATATTATGTTTTAAAGGTTATGCAGAAGATGACTGGGTAAAGCCATTTGAGGAAAAATATAACTGCAAGGTTGAAGTAACATATGCTGGAACAGTAGAGGAACACTTCACAAAAACAAAGGCTGCACCTGACCAGTATAATATAATTTCTAATGATTCTGGCAGAGTTCAGATGTATTACGATGCAGGTTTAATACAGGCTATTGACGTGTCCAAGCTGGAAAATTATGGCAAGATTGGTGATTATTTTAGAACACATCCTTATGCAGAAATGGAAGAAGGTAAAAGATTCCATGTTCCAATTTGCTGGGGAGATCAGGACTTTATTGTAAATATGGAAGCTGTTGGTGAGGATATTCAATCTTATCTATCAGATATACCTGGAGGAAAACAGACTCTATCATATGAAGTAATGAAAGCCCCTGAATTTAAGGGTTTAGTTACAATGTTTGACGAGTCTGGAAATGTAACCGATATGTCTGCGATAGCTGCTGGCTATACAACACCCTTTACTCTTGATGAAGATGGCTATGCTGCAATGATAGAAGAACTAACTGCCTGGGCAGAAAATTGTAGAACATTTACTACTGGATTTGATTCTGAAAAATCTATTCTTACTAGTGAAGATGCATATATTTCCATAACTGGTAATAATGCTCTTCAAGCTATGGCTTTGGTTGAAGAAGGGATGGGTGATAAATTCGCTCACTTTTTACCAACAGAAGGTACAATTTGCTGGATAGACGGCTGGGTAATAACTAAACCAACTGAAGGTGCTTCATTAGACTTGGCTTTAAAATATATTGACTATATGATTGGTGATGAAGGACAAACTAAACTTGCAGAGCTAGTTGGTTTTGGAATTGTTAATGTTGGAGGTAGTGGTGGATATACAGATGAAGTTAAGGAAAGAACTTGGTGGTATCCAGAACCTATTGATGATTTTCCTGTACCTCTCTACATAATGGTAACAGATGAAGATCCTGAAAGAAGAGTAGATACTTGGAATGAAATAAAGGCAGGTCTGGGATTCTAATAAGATTTAAAATGAATAGATTATATTGTTGAGTAAAGATTCTACCCCCATTTTCTAAAATGGGGGTAGAAATGTAATTTTCATTAAAATTAGATCTATAGTCTTTACAGCCTCTTATAAGAATTTTTGAAAATATTAGTTTCATTATTGATAATTAATTTTTTGTAAAAATGGAGAATTATGGAAAATTATAGATCAAGCAAGAATAACTATCCTAAAATAGGTTTTTGTGTAATCCACCATCCTTTAGAGGTAGGAGCAGATAAGTCGCATCAAATACTGGAAGAAGCAGTAAAAGAATTTTCTAATTATAATGTTGATTTTATTGCTTTTAATGAAATTGTAGATAGTGATGAAAAGGCTTCAAGGGCTGGGAATTTTTTTTGTGATAATAAAATAGATGCTCTTCTTGCTATAGAATCTACCTGGAGTAATGATTATCACATAGTTGATATATTAGAATATGTTGATGTCCCTGTTGTACTTTGGGCTATTCCAAGTATGGAAAATGGCTCACTATGTGGTTTTCACCAGTTAGGGGTAGTGTTATATGAACTTGGCAAAAAATACAAAATATTTTATGGAGATATTAATGATAAAAAAATTCACAGTAAAATCTTATCTTACAGTAAAGCTGCATCCTTAAAAAAATACTTAAGAAAACAAAAAATAGGCCTAATTGGCTATAGGATTCCAGGAATGACTGAAGTTACTTTTGATGAGCTGGAACTTAAAAGAAAGTTTGGTCCAAGAGTTATTAATTTTGGAATAAATTATATACAGGAAATGGTAAACAAAATAGATAAGAATGAAGCTAAAAAAGTTTGGAATAGTATAAAAAATAGTGGAGTAAAAATAGAAGTTAGCGACGAAGATGGCATGACCTCATGCAAAAATTATTTAGCATTGAACAGTATTGCTAAAGAGAATAATATTATCGGATTTGCAGTAGAATGCTACCCTGAGCTTATGGGGCAAGTTTGCCTTGCTGCTTCTCTTTTAGCAAAAGACAATATAGTAGTGGCCTGTGAGGCAGATGTAAATTCAGCTCTTGCTATGATTATACTTAATTATTTAACTGGTAAATCTATTCATAACACAGACTTGCTTAATCCTGATTCAAATAATTCAGTTGTATTTTCACACTGTGGTTCAGGAGACTTCTCAATTGCCAAAGCTAAGAAAAATATAAAAATTTGTCCTGTTAGACTCCAAAATTGTGGGACGTGTGTAGTATTTTTACCTAAGCTAGGTGATATAACACTAGTAAATATTGTTGGCAGAAAAGATACTTATAGAATTTCTACAATAGAAGCTTACTCACAGAAAACTGAAATGGTATTTCCAGGAAACCCTGTCAGTGCAAGATTTGATATTTCAGTAGAGAAATTTTTAGAAATTATTGCTAAAAATGCAGTTGGACATCATTGGATGATAGGATATGGGAAGGTCTTAGATGAGATAAAATATTTTAGTAATATGGTTGGAGTAAGACTTATAGATTTTTCATGACGTCAGGATTAAAAGAGAGTGAGATAAAAATGGAATTATCAAGGGTTGAAGTTCTTTCAGATAAAGAAATAATAGAAATAGACGAGGCTTCAAAGGAAATTTTAGAAGAAACAGGAGTTAAGGTATTAAGTAAAGAAGTACTTAATATATATGAAAAGGGAGGAGGGCAAGTAGATTATGATAATATGATTGTAAAGATTCCAGAAAAACTTGTAAATAAATCTGTAGAGTCTGCTCCTTCAGAATATAAGCTATATAGCAGGGACAAAGATAGTTTCTTAAATTTTGGTAAAAATTTAGGATATAGTGCCAGTGGTCACAATGCTATCTATATTTTGGATACAAAGACTATGGAGAGAAGGTCTTCCACTAAAGAGGAAGTAGGAAATTTTGCTAAGATCTCTGATGCTCTACCTAATATACATGTAGTAGGAGTTCAGGCTATGCCCCAGGATGTATTTTCTAAATCATCAATACTTCATGCACTTGATGTGATTGCAAATAACACTTCTAAACATATATTCTTTTCTCCTGAAAATATTATTGAGGCAAAAGCTTTAATTAAGATGTTAAAAGCAATAAGTGATGAAGAAGATTTGGGAAGCTATCCAATTGCCACCTGTCAGCTGTCTCCTATTAGTCCTCTTACCTGGTCTGAGGGAACTGCGGAAGCGGTGGTGGAGATAGCAAAGTCAGGAATACCCCTTTGTATTCTTCCTCAACCTTACTGTGGAGTAACCTCGCCAATAACACTTGCTGGGACACTAACTTCTAATAATGTTGAAGAGATTTCTGCTTTAGTTCTGTCGCAAATTGTAAATGAAGGAAGTCCTTTTATATATGGTGCAGCATGGACTACTTTTGAAATGAATAAGGGGACTGTATTAATTGGAACACCTGAGAGATGCTTACTTTCAGTGGGCGGTGCACAGATTGCTAGATACTACAACCTGCCATCGCACTGCATAGCTTTTGATACAGATTCAAATATTTATGATGAGCAAAATGGCTTTGAAAAAATATTTAACACAATAGCAACTCTTCAATCGGGTATAAATTTAATAGTAAATGCAGGTATGTTTTCAACAGGTATGACTGTTAGCTATGAACAGCTTATTGTAGATCACGAAATTGCAACATTTGTATATAGATATTTAGAAGGAATAACAGTAAACAAGGACAGTATTGCAAAAGAAGTTATAAAGAAAGTTGGGCAGCGCAAAGATTATATGACAGAGCCACATACATTAAAATACCTTCGTTCTGGTGAGCATGCTTCTTATAAAGTATCTAATAGAGATGTTTATGATAAGTGGAAAAACAATGGTAAACCTTCTATTACAGATAATGCAAGAAAAGTTGCTGAAGAAATAATCAGAGAACATAAACCTAAACCTCTGACTAAAGATAAGCAAGAAAAATTAAAGGATATTATTGATAGTTATGAGTCTAAATTTAAAAAGTAGTATTTGTGATAATGTATGGTAAATAAATCTTTCCCTGTATATGGATTGGGGGAATGTATAAAGAATAATGAAAAGGTATAACATGATTGGAAGAGTTAGTTTTATATCAGTATGGGTTTGCTAAGTCTATACTAATTAAGCTGGGTATAGCAATAAGAAATAGTACTCAGGGAATGATAAGCTTTTATTAAACAATTTCCCTATTAGTATTGATTGGAGATAAGAAATCTGTAAGGGATATTTGAATTAGAATACTTTATAAATAAGTGTAAATTTATTATAATTATTAAAGCGCTTTAATAATTAATAGTTACCTTTTTATAAGTATATTTTTTAAAAGATTAGTGAAGATTTAAATTAAAGGATTTTAAAAGGAGGAAATATATGTCAGGTCCAGGTGCATTTTTAATTGGAGAAGAAGAAAAAAAAGAAGTACTGGATGTTTTAGAAAAAGGATATTTATTCCGTTATGGAAGTGAAGATGACCCTAATTTTAAACATAAAGTAGCCACTTTTGAGAATGAATTTGCAAAGTATATTGGGGTAAATCATTGTGTAGCATTAAGCAGTGGAACAGGTGCACTGCTGACATGTCTAGAAGCTTTGGGGATTGGGCCTGGGGATGAAGTGATTGTTCCAGGCTATACCTTTATAGCATCTATATCATCTATTATATATGCAAGGGCTATTCCAGTACTTGCTGAAATCGATGAGTCACTGACAATTGACCCTGATGATATTGAAAAAAGGATAACAGAAAAAACAAAAGCTATTATGCCAGTACATATGCTAGGAAATCCATGCAATATGGATGCGGTTATGAAAATTGCCAGAAAAAACAATCTGTATGTAATCGAGGATGCCTGTCAGGCAACTGGTGCCTCATATAAGGGCAGGAAACTTGGAAGTATTGGAGATATTGGAGCATTTTCTCTGAATTGTTTTAAAATAATCTCTGCTGGTGATGGTGGGATGGTAGTAACAGATGATAGTGAGCTTTATGAGAGAGCCTTTGGTTTTCACGACCAGGGGCATAAGCCAGCTAGAATGGGGATTGAAGTAGGAAAAAGAAGCATGATTGGACTAAATTTTAGAATTAATGAACTTACTGGAGCTGTTGCTTTAGCCCAGCTTCGTAAAATTGAAAAAATCATATCAACACTGCATGAGAAAAAGAAAAGACTAAAGGATGCAATCTCTGATGCAAAAGGTATTGGATTTAGAAAAATTAATGATGAGGCAGAATGTGGAACACTTCTAACTCTTCTTTTTGAAAATAAGGAAGTTGCAGATAAATTTTGCGAAAAGGTTGGGACAAAGAGTCTGTATCATTCAGGCTGGCATGTTTATAATAATATGGAAAATATACTTGGGAAGAAAATGCCAACTAGTATTAATTGCCCATTTGAATGCCCTTATTATGGGAAGAAGGTAGAGTATAGGGCACATATGCTT
>Ga0307380_10012712_pt1 | contig 10451 bp, 12 predicted proteins | sample UN3MG_FD_202239 | JGI IMG/M metagenome (GOLD analysis project Ga0307380, IMG submission 202239) | Soil microbial communities from Risofladan, Vaasa, Finland - UN-3 | ecosystem: Environmental > Terrestrial > Soil > Coastal area > Acid sulfate soil | place: Finland: Risofladan, Vaasa | collected... | reverse complement strand
CCAGCCGATCGCCCACCAGCTTGTAGTCCCGCAGCACCAGCGGCCGCACCACCACCGTCGCGCCCGCTACTTTGAACTCCACCTCCCGCGGGCACAGCGTCTCCCGCTGTTCCGCGCTTGTTCCATCATCGCCCCGGCGACAGCAGTCACCCATGCGCGCATCTCCTTCCACCGGCCGCGGCGCGTTCCGCCCACGCGCCGCCGATCAACCACTCCGGCCCTCAGGCGAAGTTGAACTGCCCGTCGTCGTCCTCGATCGTCATGTACTTGAACCCGGCACCCCGGCTCGGGTCCTCGACCAGGACGAACGTCACCGGGTACACCGTCGCGTTATCCTTGGCGTAGGAGTGCGCCGAGGTCTCGATCGCCACCGCCTTGTGGCAAGTGATGGTGCGCGTGCGGTCGGCGCCGGGCGCCTTGCCCGTGAGCACCAGCGTGTGCTCCGTCACCGCGCCGTCGCCGCCCAGGTTGAGGGTCGTCTTCGCGCCTGCCGTGCTCAGGGCATAGGTCGGTTGCCCCCACGCGATGCGCAGGTTCTCCAGCGTCGCCTCTTTGAGGTTGGCGCTGATGGTCATGCGCTCGGCCACCCGGTCCACCCGCTGCACGCCCATGCGCTGATCCACCGTGTGCTCGACGTGCGTCGGCTCATAGGTCACACTGACGCCGCCGTCGAGCGCCCCCACATTGGCCCCGTCTACCTGCAGGTCGCGGGCGCCCACCAGGATGTTGGCGGAATTCATGCTTACCTCCCCGGCCAGAACTAAGTTGCCGCTGTATTCGAGATACGAAGCGGGGCTGGTTTCAGCACCATAGCCCTCGCCATCAGCCAATACGTCATCGCCGTTGTAGGCGAATGTCGCCGTGCCGGTTGTGGCCTCCGTGCGCTCCATCCATACCTCGGCGACCACGCGGTCCCGCAGGCGCACCTCCACGTCGGTGGTCAGTGCCGGTAGGTTAATAACCTGCCATTGGCCCCAGTAGGGTGGGGCGATTTGTGGGTCGGGATCGCTGATCCCACTCACCGCAGTCGTGGCTCCGAACAGCGCACAGACCTTGCCTACGCCCGGGCGCCATAGATACACGTAGGCGCGCAGATAGACCTGCTCCAACGCCTCCGACCACCCGGGCCACACCAGTTCCGTTAGCCCGTCCAACCCCCCGGCTAGCGTAAACTGCCCGGCCACCTCCAGCGTTTGCGATGCAAGCGCCGGAGACAGGAAGATGCGCAACAAGTCGTATCCGTCGCAAGTTACGCAAGCGGCAAACGCAGTTGCCACATCGCTGTGGGCACCCACTGACCGCGACATCATCCGCGCGATGAGGCGGTCGCTTCCAGCGTGACCATTGTCCTCGTCGGTCGTTGCCGTACCGACAGGCCGTCCCGCCTGTTGAGCGATGGTCGTGCGCAGGTACAGTCGCGTCGCCATGTCACAGCGCCTTAACGATGAACCGGAACCGCAGCGCCTGCGTGTACGCCCGCCGCTGCTCGTCGAACCGCACCGGCGACTGGAAATCGTCGAAATGGCTGGCGTAGCTATGCAGCCCCGAGCTTGTCAGATCCGCGCCGTGGAACACTTCTTTCAAGCGCTCAGCGATGGATGACAGCAGCGCATCCCCCGCCGCTCCGCCGCCGACCACCGACTCCGGCGACCACACACTGAAGCGCACCGTCACCACCTGGGGCGCGCGATTCCCCTTCGCTTGATCTACCGGCTCCATCCGCGCCGACCACAGGTCGTAGGCCACGCACGGATAGCCCATCGGCTCCGGCTGGTAGCCGCGCTTGATGCGCCGGTCCGCCTCCGAATGCCCCACCAGCGCCCCCAGCTCGGCGTCCGCGGCCGCACGCTCATATATCGCTCGCCACAGCTCGTTCATGCCAAATCCATGGGTCACCCCGACTGGTCGGGGTGACTATCTATGGAGCACAGCCGCCCCCGGCTGTGTCCCTCCTGCGCGTCTGCCGGCCCAGGTATTCCCTCCACCTCCCTGCGAAATCATCAAAGCCCGCGTGCTGCTCCGCCCAGCGCCGCGGCTGATGTGACTCCCTGCGCGCGAGCACCCGTTCCAGGGCAGCGCAGTAATCCTGCGCCTCGAAACCCTCCACGATCTCCCCTATCTGCGCCGGCCGCTCGTTTGCCAGCATCCCCACCGCGCTCGCCACCACCGGCAGCCCGCACGCCGCCGCCTCCTTCAGCGCATAGGAGTCCCCTTCGTGCCGCGATGGAAAGAGGAACCCATCCCCCCGCTGAAACGCCCGCGCCTCCATGCCGATCTGCGCATCCAGGTATTCAACCGATACCTCGCCCTCCAGCAGTCGGGCGACCGATCCCACAATGTTCTCGCCTTTGCTATAGCCCTTGCCCGCGTACAGCACCACCGGCGGGTCATTCGGCTCGCCCTCGACCGGCCGGAACACCTCCAGGTCAACCCCGTTCGGGATGACCGCCACCGGGTCCGTGCCGTGATAGGTCCGCACCTGCCGCGCCGCCGCCTGGCTTACCGCGACCACCGGGAAGCGCCGGTATTCCGCACCCTGCGCCGCTATCAACTCCGGCTTGACGCCACCGCACGCCGCCGCCAGCCCCGCCCACGTGCCGTGGCACACCACCGTCACCGGCGCGTCTTCAGGCAGGCCGCAGCTCCAAAAACCGTCAACGATAATGCGGTCATAGTCCCGCACCTGCGAGCCGACGTGCTTGCCCAGACGTTCCGCCTTGACGTACTCCGGCGCGCCGTCTAGCTTTGGCTCCGCGCAGTCCGCCCATGCCCAGTGCCGCACATCATGTCCGCCCTCAAGCAGCGCGCGCTTGAGATACCAGGCCCACTTCGGGACGCCGCCGGGATGCCCGTCCTCGCGCCGGCAGTAGGTTATGATCCCAACACGCATTGCGCAGGTCCGACTCCTCTCCCGTCCAAGGAGAGGTCTGCCCGCCGGAGCCTCGGCGAAGAAGGGCAGAGCGATGGTCGCCGCCGTCGTTCAACGGCAGATCATGCACTGAAGCTCCGGCCACAGACCGCCTGGCATCCCAGCGCCCCGCCGCGCAGGCGCTCGGTGAAGAGCGCCTCGTCGGCGGTTCGCAGCTCGTCTCGCGCCAACGCCCGTAAGCCCCCGTGGGGACATCGTTCGTGGCGTGCAACCGCGGCGGTGTCCACCAGCAGCTTCCATCCCGCCAGATGGAGCCGATGCGTGAAGTCCGTTTCCTCGCGGTGGGCTTGCTCGGAGTACCATATCGCGAAGCCGCCCACCGCCAGCGCCGCCTCCCGCCGGTACATGAAGCTCGAATACAGGTGCTCGGCCTCGACCGGACGCGCGCGGTCCCACCGAAAGAAATGCGCCGACGCCTCGCCCCGCAGCATCCCGTCAATCGTGAGGCTGTAGCCCGGGCCGCCGATGCGCTCGATGGCGACGGGCTGCGCGTTGGCCGGCGGCGGATAGACACCTCCGACCGCCCCCACGTCGGGCCGCCCGACCAGCACCCGGTGCAGCCGTTCTACGAAATCCGGCGCCTCCAGCACCAGGTCATCATCCAGCCGCAGGATCACCTCCGGCGGGTGCGGGCTGGCTTGGGTCAGCCATTCCAGCGCCACCTGGTGCGCCCGCGCCGGCCCCTGCCGCGGCCCGCGGACGATCTCGACCGGCACGCCCAGCCGTGGCACGACCACGCGACCGGCCTCGCGATTGTCATCAACGATCGCGAGCCGTTCCGGCAGCACCGTCTGCCGCCCGATGCGGTCCAGCAGTCGCGCCAGGGATTGCGGCCGGTCGCGCGTGGGGATAGCGATGGTGAGGGTCATGGCTTCCCGCCTGATGGCCGGCGGCCAAGGTCACCTGCGGACTGGCGAGCAAGCCTCAGCACCCGCGCCCAGCACGACCCACGGTTGACCCACTCCAGGCCGAACTGCCCCTCCAGGAACTGCTGATAGCCTTCATTCGTCCAGCCGCCGCGCAGATGCAGGGGATTATCTTGCGTCCCTTCGGGAAATGACCACGACGCGAAGAAGACGCCCCCCGGTCGCAGCCGCCGCAGCAGCTCCGTCGTCACATGCGCCGGATCGAAGACATGCTCCATCACCTCCAGGCACACGATCGCGTCGTACGCTTCCCGGACCGCCAGCGCCTCCGGCTCGCACACCCGCACCTGCGGCATCCGCGCCGCCAGCCGCTCCACCACCCGCCGATGTCGCCCCGGCAAATCGCACAAGGTGACCTGGTATCTGCTGGTCGTCTGCAAATGGAAGCCAAACGCTCCCACGCCGCAGCCATAGTCAAGCACGGACTGGCATCCATACCGCGCCAGCCATTCATCACATGCTTGCGGCCAATCCTGCTCCTGCGCGAGCAGCGCCCGCCCCAAGAGATCATAGGTGACCGCATGGCTGGTCTCGTAGAAGCGCCGCAGCCCCTGCGCCGACAGCTCGCGCTCGGCCCAGTAGGACGCCCACTCCGCGCGCAGCAGCGCCGCCGCATCGGCCATGCGCGCCTCCACCTGCGCCCGCGCCTCGCCGCTGAACCCGCACCATTCGGCCACGAAGTCAATCACCGGCGTTGCCCGATTCGGATCCGCCCCTCGCAGATGCTTTCGCCCTCCTCCGCCGGCGCGCCGGAGCCGGCCTCCAGCGCCCTCCCGACCGCCTCCAGCACCTGCGTGGGCGCCATCGCCTCCATGCACGGAAACCCGGCGTGGCCGCGAGGGCAGCGCACATGCCAATCCCGCTTCGCGTACCAGCATCCGCGGCACGCCAGCGGCGTGACCACCACCTGGTGCCCGGGGTAGGCGAAGCATACCGGCGGCGTCGGCCCGAACAGCGCCACCACGTTCGGCTGCCTCACCGCCTGCGCCATGTGGATGATGCTGCCCTCGGTGTCCACCACCAGCCGCGCCCCCTCGATCAAGCCCGCTGCTTCGCGCAGCGTCGTGAACCCGCGCAGGTCGTGCGCGCCCTCGATCAGATCCTCGCTCGGCCAGCCGAGCTGGAACACCTCCAGCCCGCGCTCGCGCAGCCCCGCCACCAGCCGCCCCCAGTGCGCCGACGGCCACATCTTGGCCATGCACGAGCCGCCGGCGCCGTTGTGCGTCACCACATAGTCCCGCCCACTGAGCAGCCGCGCCAGCTTGCGATCCTCGGGGCGCAGCCACAGGCGCACATCCTCCACCGAGCCGCGGCAGCAGATGGTGTCATTGGTCAGATCAATCAGGTTCCGGCCCAACGCTGCCAGGCGAGAGTTGCTGTCATACCAGTTGTGGTAGTACCAGGCCAGGGGCAGGAAGCGCTCGCGGCACTCGTGCGCGTAACCCTGATAGTCCGGGTTGAACACCCAGACCTTGGCGACGTAGCGCAAGTCGTAGAAGATGTCGAAGCGCTCGCGCAGGTCGCGCACGATCTTGAACCAGCGCGATCCGCAGCGCACGACCAGGCGGTCAATCGCCGGGTGCCCCGCGAGAATGCCCGAATTATCGCGCACAAAGGCCGTGATATGCGCATGGGGGAACCTCCGCCTGATCGCCAGGCAATGCGCGGCGAGCATGAGATCATCGCCAATGCCGCCGACGCGCACCACGCCCACATGTAGGGGCGCAGCATGCTGCCCCCGCCCTGAATCCGGCCGCCGACAGGGATCCGCCGCGGGATCGGCCGCCGTGATCCCCTGCGTCGTCGTCGGCCCCAGCAGGTAGTACTGCGTCGGCGCCGCCAGCTCGCGCTCCACCTTGTGGCCGCGGATGAAGGCGTACCCGTCGTCGCGAAATGCCTCCCCGTGCTGGATCACGAAATCAGGCATGACAAGCAGGTGTAGCACAGGCGTCTCTGGATCCCGATCTATCGGGGCCCTCGCCTGTGTCCCTCCGCGCCTACCCTCTGAGTGCGAGGTCGCGCACCCTCCGCGCCAGGGCCGGCCCCCACCGCTCCAGCGCCGGAAACAGAAACGGCCGCGGGGCGACCTTCCCCAGACCCAACTCCACCGCCGCCGCGTAGGGCGCCGACGCGCTCACCCGCGCCTCAATAATGCCGTCCTCGGGGGCGCGGCACACCTCCACGCCGATGCTCGCTCGCAGGCGACCGCTTCTCACCGGGCAGTCCGCCCGCGCCTCTTCGGCAATTGCTTCCGCGCACTCCAGCAGTGCATCCTCCACCGCCGCGCGCATCCCCGCTTGCGCCCGCGCCAACCCCATCTCCACCTCGCGATCAACCCTCTTCATGCAATCCTCGCACCACCGACCACTGACCGGCGATCACGCCCCCGGCCCCTTCGCCCTCAGGAACACCTCCACGTGGTGCGGACCGCGCATGGTCGCCACGATGTTCCCCGGCCAGTCGGGCCCCAGCACGACGTACACCGCCGCGCCGTCCACCACCTCATCCCCGGCGCGCAATTCCCGCGCTTCGCCGAACAGCCGGTGCGTGCTCACCACCTGCTCGCCGTGGGAATCACGCACCAGCTCGCCGGCGGAACGATAGATCCGAGAGCGGTAGTCCTCCATCACCACCTGCCACGTCACCGCATCGCCCCCGAGGCCGTCCGCAGTGACTGCCCGCCGGCGCACCACCACCGCGCTCGTCAACAGTTCCCTCACGCCTCACCTCACCGGCCGCGCCAGCGCCACCCGGTAGGGCTCCAACGCCGCGCGCAGGTTCGGGGGCAACCCGTCGCCGTCGGTCTCCCCGCCGTCATAAGTCACCGCATAGTCGCCGACCCGCTCGCTCGTGACCTGGCGGCCGCCGGCCCCGCGCGCCTGGTAGAGGGCGGCGGTCCATTGAATCGCCGCCTGCTCGACGTCCCCCGGGATGCTCTCATAGCCCGCGCGGTATGCCGCATAGACGTTGCGCGCGCCGAGCCCGAAGCCGCCGGACTTCAGCCGTACCATCCCCGCTTCGGGGTAGAGCACATAGTCCTCGGCCGTCGTTTCGGTCCCGTCCTGCGACAGCGCGGACACCTCCACCACCGGCCGCTGCGCCAGCAGCAGCGTGTCGCCGCCGTCGCCGTCGTGGTACTCGGCATAGTCCCCGAGCGCGAAATCACGCCCGCAGTAGCGGCGGATGCCATCCGACGCGCGCGCCACCAGGTCCGTCAGCAGGTCCTCATCCGCGCCCGCGCTCAGGTCCAGGTACCGCTGCACTGCGCTCAAGCTGGTCAAAGGCGCATCGCTCATGTCCGCCCCCTACTTGCGCTGCCCGAGCACCCACAGCCGCCCGCTGCTCATGCTCGTGGCCGCGCTCGCGCGCACGGTCATGCCCGCGCCCGCGCCCCCGGCCAGGCCCAGCTCCCCGAAGTCAAACTCTTTCTCCGCGCCGCTGGCCGCCAGGTCCTGCTCCCACATCACCTCGCCCTCGGCATCTATCATCAGCAGCCCCGCGCCCGAATACGTCGCCTTGGCGACGACCTTGCGCACGACTACCGCTTCGTCGCCCGCGCCGGGGGCGACCCACACCGACAGCTCGTTGTTCGCCACCGCCGCCGACGACAGGCTGAAGCCCCCGTCGAACTCCTGCGCCAGCAGCAACTCGCGCTCGCTTTTCCATTTGCGTAGGTCAGACATATCTCGATACCTCGATGGGTGGGCGGGGTCCCGATCGCTCGGAACCCCGCCCGGGTGGAGGCAACGCCCCCGGCCTCGCCGCGGCCGGAGGGGACGAACCGCGACGCGCCGGGGACTCCGATTGTGCACAGCCGGCCAATCATGTGGCGGCTAGGCCTCCGGCCGCTGTGTTCCCGCATGAGCCGCGGTCTCGCGGCGACCCCTTACACGTTGCGTGCGTACCCCAGCGACCCCGCCCCGTAGGCGTACGCCAGCGCCAGCCGGATCGAGCACACCAGGAGGTTCATGTCCTTCTGCACATCCCGGTCCATCTCGATCTTCAGCCGCCGCCGGTAGCCGACATACACCCCCGGCCGGTAGGCGAGCACGCTCTGGCGCTTGGTGTTGAGATCGGGATCGGTCTGGACGATGCCGTCGCCGTCGCAGTCCCGCAGCTTGGAGGACATGATGACGGGGATCCCGTCAATCGCCCCCAGTTGCCCCGTCAGCACCGTCGCCTTCTCGCCCAGCTTGTCCATGGTCAGGAAGCTGGAGTCGGTCAGCACCGACAAGTAGTGCGTGGGCGACATCAGCCACACCAGCTTGGTGGGATCCACCCCGTACTCGCCGATCGCCGCGCGCAAGCTGCGCATACCTGCCAGCAGCCCGCCCGAGGCGTCCACCTGGTACGCCGCGTCCCCGTCATAGACCGTGCGCCGCAGGCCCACCAGCGCCCGCGTTACGTCATAGGAGTTGGCTGAGCGGTTGATGTTGAGGTTCTGGGTGGCGGTGGTGTCGCCGTTGACGATGACATCCTCCTCTGCCTCCGCCAGTGCGCTGGCGATGTTCTGCTTCAGCGTCGGCACCAGCGGCGCCACGCTGTCCTCCGTCAGCTCGCCCGAGAAGTCCACCTCGCACATGATCTTCTTCGCGTCCAGCTCCATGTACGCGGTGGCGGGGTTGCTCGCCGCCTGCACCGCCGTGTTCTCCTGGCTCACGAAGTACACCGTCGGGTCGGCAGTTATCTTGGGGATGCGGTAGGTGTCGCTCGGCATGTCAATCGTCGGGAACATCGCCCGCACCTTGCTCGCCAGCCGCACCTTATCCACGATGTCCTGCGCCAGCTCGGTCGGCACCCATTCCTCGCCCGCCCCGCTGCCGGTCGAGGTCATCGCCTTGCCGTGCACCAGCAGCTCCACCAACTGGCGATCGGCCTTGCTCAGGTTGCCGGCGCGCTCACCCACCGGGAACACGATGCGCGGGCTCAGCTTGATTCCCTCCAGCACGCTCGGCAGCGTCTCCGGCAGGAGCTGGCGCACCTGCGCCTTGACCTCCTCGACGATGCGTCGGTTCAACGCCTGCTGCTGTCCCCGCGCCTCCGCCGCGATGCGCTGCGCGGTCGCGCTCACCGCCTGGCGCAGCTCGCCCTCGCCCCCCTCATCGGGCAGCGAATCCTTCGTCACCATCTCATGGGACGCCGCCGGCATCCCTTGTTCGATCTCACTCACGGTTGCTCGTCCTTTCTCGTCTTTCGATTCGCAGGGGCGCACGGCGTGCGCCCTGTCCGTCTCCGGTCTCGAGCTCACGACCTTGGGTCAGCCAAGTGTGCAGCGACTAAGCGGTCCAACTGTGCTTGCTTGATCGCGCGCTCGATGTCGCCGGGAGTAGGTGTGCGTGGTATGTACGATCCCGCGCCCAGTCTGCGGACGCGCGGCATGATGATTCCGCCGAATGATTTCTGCGCCATCGCCGCCTTCAGCTCGGCGTCATACTGGCAGCCCAGATAGACGATGCTGCCTTCGACCGCCTCCGCGGGTTGGGCCTCAGAGCGGGTGTAACGGGCGGTGGCGACTACCCGCCCCCCGCCGACGTCGTAGGCCTGGCCGGGGTAGTGCTCGCACTCCCAGCCGAACCACGACTTGCCGCAGATGTCGCACACCAGGTCCTGCGCGCGAAAGCCGATGCTGGCGTAGCGATAGACGCCGCCGTCGAGCTGTGCGCGGTGGTGCTCGTTATCGCGCGTCTTGACGATGTAGTAGGACGGGCGCAAGTGGGTCACCCCGCGCTCGTCGCCCCGCAGCCGCGCATCGAACCACAGCCCCAGCGGCAGCGACCCGTGATCGTGGCCCGCCAGCAGCGACTTGCCCGGCAGGCTGTCCGCGAAATCCGCCAGCACCGCCACCGTGAAGCGTTCGAACGCTCGGTCCACGCGGTCATTGCACAGGTCGCACTCGCCGACGTAAACCTCGTCCGCCGCCAGCGCCCGTCGCGCGAAGCGGTTGACCAGCTCCAGCTCGGCGCGCGTCGGCGCCGCGCTGCGGCGCCCATTGACCGCCACCGCCTTGTAGAACACGCTCGGTCGGCTATCAGTCCACACCGCCATCTCCCGTCTCCTCACCCCGTGTGGCACAGCCGCCCCCGGCTGTGTCCCTCCCGCGCCCTTTCGTCATCACTTCCGGCTTCAGCCCCGCCAGCACCCGCCCGCACGCCGGGCACTTCCCTCGCCGCTCGCTCGCCACCGACACCACCCGCCGGCACTGGGGGCAATATGCCAGCCGCCCTCCGCAACTGTCATTCCGATCGGCTTGTCCCCCGTAGCTCCTCGCTGACATAGCCTCTTGACCCTCATAGCTTAGGTGAACGGGGGAGCGAAGAATCTTCCCCTCGTTTCCTGCAGTGTCCCTCAATTGCTGATCCGGCGTTTCCCATCTGCGTTCATCTGCGTTCATCTGTGGTTGAACCCGTCCGCTTCAGCCCCTCGTACGCCGCGCTCACGCGGTCCGCCGATTCGGCGGCGCTCAGATTCTCCGCCACCGCCGTCTCCAGCGCCGCCGCCGCGCACGCTCGCCCCTGCTGCACGCACCGGGCGGCCAGGGCCTCCGCCTCCCGCGCGCCCGCCGATCTCAGCTCGGCGGCGAAGCGACCGGGTTCGGC
>Ga0307380_10012711_pt1 | contig 10452 bp, 9 predicted proteins | sample UN3MG_FD_202239 | JGI IMG/M metagenome (GOLD analysis project Ga0307380, IMG submission 202239) | Soil microbial communities from Risofladan, Vaasa, Finland - UN-3 | ecosystem: Environmental > Terrestrial > Soil > Coastal area > Acid sulfate soil | place: Finland: Risofladan, Vaasa | collected... | reverse complement strand
CATACCGTCGTCTGAAAAGCCGCCACGCCCCGGCCTACCTCCTGGCATCCGGGCCCCGGGCATGCCGCGAAACTGTTCACTCGGTCCAGTCTTTGACTGGTCGCGACTGGAGATCTCGCTCCTGGCAATGACAACAAGACTATCGGAGGAGGGCACCAGACCCCTCATGTCCCCGGGAATGCCGATCCAATAAGCTTTCCGGTCAGGTCGAGACCAGGCGGCCAGATCATCGAGAAGCTTATCTGATATTTCAGTACCATTCGAGCTCCTGCAACGTTCCATGATTTTTTGTCTCTCTTCGAAATTTATCGGGTGCGGCGAGACAGGTTCGCCTGTGAGCCAGTGCGGTGCGGTATACTGAAGGGGCGACTCAGGCTTGAGCCAGGTGCAGCCTTGGGTGGCTATCAGCCGGGCCCGGGCAAGGTACTCGTTAGCGTCAGGCGTGGAGATAGCAGGCTCAGAAAATGAGATGAGAAACAGGAAATGGCCCGCCGCGAGGGCGAGCAATGCGAGACGGCAGGACCGCAGAAATTTGCTTGGCAGGCTTCTTAAGGCAGAACAGGTATTTGAAAGGTTTCTTTCTTCCATTATTTTACGGCCAGAAAGATATTCAAAATCCTTTAACCAGGCCCCGATTCGCAGACTTTTTCCATTCATTTTGGTCTTGATCCGGGGCAATCTCTAGCGCATATTCCGCATCTGGTACCGAGTTTCTCTCTGTTAAAATTGGCCGCGGGGAGTATTACGGGAATCCTTTTTTATCCAGGCAGCGACCTCTCCCCGGTCAGCTTATGCCACTCTACAGGCGTATTCCCGGCCAGGGAAAAAAGATTTACCTGGGGATATTCAAGAGTTAATAGATTTGCCCCCTGGAGGGGGATTTAGTTACATTTTTCCGGACTGATTTTTTAATTGGGATTATTCGTGAATTTCCACAGGCTTTGTATAGGAGGACCTATGTGTCCGCCCGAAGGTTGATATGTTTGATCAGGCCGGTGCGCACACACAACTCTTGTCCCTGCAACAAATGAAAAAATTGAGTTATCATGTTCCGGAATAAAGATTACAGTCATCCGAAACGAATCCTGCACTTTCAAGGAGGTGGAGATGTCTTTTTCAGTCAAAAAAATATTTTCAGAAAAGTTATTCAAAGAAGTAGCGGCAATAATTTTCCTTGTTTGTCTGTTATCTGTTATCCAGACAGCTATCCTGCTCGGGCAAAGCAGCCCCCGTGTGGGATATGAGTACTGGATCCCGAGTTCTGAGACAGACTCAGCCGGCCAGCACGGGATTCATTTCAAGGAGTTTGCCAATGGTTCGGCGTATGAGCCGAAATATCCTTTCAGCTTCCAGCGCTGGGACGAGCCGCAGCTTGGGGAGCTTAAACAAAGACTCAATCTTGAAGAGCTGATAAAAGACGCGCCTACGGAGTTCGAAACAGTCAGGCGGATCGCCCTCATGGTCTGCAACCTCTGGGCGCATTCCTCGCCGGTAACCTACCCGAGCTGGAACGCACTGGCGATCCTCGATGAAATCGACAGGGGACAGCAGTTATGGTGTACTTACAAGCAGCTTGTTACCATGCAGTGCCTCGCCGCACTGGGCATTCACAGCCGGATCGTTCCCTGCCACTGGCACCATTCGCTGGAGTTCTGGTCCAATGAATACTCGAAGTGGGTGGTGATGGATGCCTGGACAGCCAATTTTTACCGGAAAGACGGTATTCCACTGGGAGCGCTGGAGCTTTGCCGTTTCAGCCGGAAAACCGGCGATGTCAAAGGCTCCGGGGTCTATGAGATAAATATCAACCCCAACCGCTGGAAACCCGACCGTACCCAGGACAGTGTGCTTGCCGATACGCCCTGTTATCAGTACATCCGCTATATTGCGCGCAATGATTTTCTCTCCGCCCCGCTCGAGCCGAAACCTGCCGGTCCCAAAGGCGGCTACCTCCAGCCCAATAACCAGTTAAACGATGTGCTCCAGACCGGACTTCTGCATATCGCCTGGTGGGAGCCGGGCGATGCTCCCACGCTGGTCTGCCCTGCAGTCAGGTATGAACAGGACTTCAATTTTCCCTTGAATGAGGTCGAGATAGCCTTGAGGCGGCCCGCCGACAGGGAAGGCGCCCTGGATGTGAGTCTTGCGACCCATACGCCGGAGTTCGACAGTTTCTACCGCAAGGTGGATCAGGAGGACTGGGCACCCTGCGGAAGCCGTTTCCTGTGGGAGCTGAACAGGCTGGAGGTCAAATCGGGAAACAAATGGGGCAGGTTTGGAAAGCCTGGCCTGGCGGTACTCGAATACAGTCCTGAGGAACTCGAAGCACCCCTGGTAGAACGTCTCGAAATAACTGACCCGGGATTTGAAATTACCGGGAGTAAAATGAAAGACTTAAAAAGCAGCACGGCGGAAGCCTGGCGGATGATATATACGGATCATTATCAGAAACCGGTCTTTTACGGTACGGTCACCGAAAATCCCCATTCCGGGAAGTACTGCTTCAAGATCGAGCTTGGCGACCCGCCTGTCTGGGGCAAATTGAGCAGCGGCAGATTCAGAGTCAACCCGGCAGCCGATGTCACGCTCAGGGTCTGGCTGCGCGCTGACCGCCAGGAGAGTGAGGCGGCTGTTTTCATCAGTGACGTCTCCTCGGCCGGGCCTTACGGCGGCCCCGGCAGGCAGGCCGTGACCCATGATTGGGTGCGGGTGGGAAGAGAGTGGAAAAGATACGAGATCAAGGCCAGGCTGACAGCCAGAACCATTGAGATCATGGTCGGGGTACAGACCACAGCAGGGACTGTCTGGGTGGATGACTTCTCGATCACCGAGGATAGAAGAACCGGGCTTCCCTGGTAGAGGAATTATGGTTTGTTCACTTTATATTGACACCGCAGGTGGCAAGAGATATTTTCCGAAAGATTTATATCTGGCAGCTGTTGAAACTGCAGGCAGTGATATTTAACTTCGGCAGCTTTTAAAGCGGAATATCATTTTTATCCCCCAGGATATTTTTCCGGCTTTTTTACTCAAACAACGGGGAAGACATGGACTTAGATACAGCGGCAAAGGAGCTGGGACGTCTTATCTCTCAAACTCCTGAATACAAGTACTACAATGCGGCTGCCAAAGATCTGGAAGAGGACAAGGAAACAAGCGGACTTTTGGAAAAACTCAAGGAATATGAGCAGACGGTTCAGGAGGCTCAGGCCTCGGGAAAAGAAGTTCCGGAGGTGCTGAGAAAGGAGTACACGAGTTGTTTCGAGGATATACAGAGCCGATCACTGATTCAGGCGCTTTTTGCGAGTCAGGAAAACTATATCAAGCTGATGGACAAAGTAAATAAGATGATTTCCAAGGGAATTCAGGAAGGGGCGCAGGGCCGGATAATCACCAACTTTTAGCCTCTCAAATGGAAGATTCAAGAGAAAGACCCGCCTTATTGTACATTGTCGGCACACCGCTGGGGAATCTCAAGGACATTACCTGCCGGGCTGTGGAGGTGCTCAAGCAGGTTCCGGTTATCGCCTGCGAGGATACCCGTCACAGCCGCAAACTGTTCCAGCGCTACGAGATAAACGCCCGGCTGATAAGCTGCCATGAGCATAACGAGGAGGCGGCTGCCCGGCAAGTGGTCTCCATGGTGGAATCGGGGCTCTCAGTGGCCCTGGTCAGCGATGCCGGCATGCCTGGAATCTCGGACCCCGGCTATCGAGTGGTCTGTCTGGCACTGGAGCACGGCCTCCAGGTCGTGCCGGTTCCCGGCCCCTCGGCGCTGACAACCGCCTTGTCGGCATCCGGTCTGCCTACAGACCGCTTTTTTTTTGCAGGCTTTTTGCCCTCCCGGGATAAAGCTCTCGTGAGCTCCCTCCAGGAGTTGGCAGAGCTTAACGCCTCACTGGTTTTCTATTGTCCGGCCCGCAGGATTAAAAATGTGTTGAAAAAGGCCAGCCAGGTATTCGGAAACCGCCGCGCTGCAATAGCCCGCGAACTTACCAAACTGCATGAAGAGTTTATTCGCGGGAGACTTTCGGAAATAAATGACTTGCTCGAGTCCAGGTTTTCAGTCCGCGGTGAGATCGTTCTGATCGTGGAGGGAAAATCTTCCAGAGAAGAAAAGTCTGCGGATGATCTCCCGGAAAGGTTAGACACATTTTTGGCGGGTCTTGAGAATGCCGGGTCAATGGGAGCAAAAAATCTTACCGCCCTGGCAGCGGAACGCCTGGGCCAGCCTCGAAACAAAATCTACCCCCTGGTCTGCGCCTATCTGAACCGCCTTAAATAAGCGCTCCTTACACGCACACAATTAATACTCAGGTCATATTATAGGTTGCATTTTCGGGCGATACCGCAAATCTCATAACGCAATAAATTACAATGTATTAAAAGCAAATTATGAGATTGAAGCAAATGCAATCTATTTTATGTCCCCCTTAGTAAAGCTGTTTGATCTGCAAGGCTATCCTGCCGGGCTGGTGCTGGTTTTCGACCTGCCAGATAATCTGCCCCTCGACCGCCAGTTTGCTTATCTTTCCGGAAGTTCCGGTAACATAGACTGTGTTGTCATGTCCATTGTATACCAGATAGTCAGGCCTGCCCAGACCGCCAAGTTTGTTTGAAATATTTCCTTTCTGGTCTATCTGATAAAGAAAGTCAGCACCCGGGTCCGCGATCCAGCACAGGTCGCCGTCTGAGTTGACCACAAGATCCACAGGCTCTTTAAAGACCTTTAAACTCCAGTCCAGAGCTTGATTAGTAAAATGAAACAATGTCCTAGAGCCGGTATCGAGGACCCAGACTGAAGATTTGTAAGCCTCTCCCGCGGCTACTAGTTCCGGAACAGCGAAATCCGAGTGCGCAAGCTGGATAACCTCCTTGTTATGTATTTTCACAATCTGCGGGTCCGAGGAACCGACCCATACATCCCCTGTCGGGTACTCGACTGAAATTGAGGTTGGGGTAAGGTTAGTGTTGTAGGCCTCGATAAGCTCACCGCGTGTGCTGAAGTGATAGAGCAGGCCATTGAGACTTTTTACCGCAATCCAGACAGATTGATCAGTATTATTGAATCGAAAGGCTCCCACATTTTCCAGCCCGGAGACCTCATCCAGCCATTCTCCTGAATCTGTAAAGCTGGCGATCTTTCCAGTGTAACCATCCAGGACCCAGACCTTGGAGTTTGACGGATGGAACTGGATATCCTGAATACTGTAAAAAGGTGCATCGAGAACGAAAAGCTCGTCCCTGAAATCAGGGGTCATAAGCGCTATATTCGTGCCATTTTCGATTTCCATCCAGCCGAAAACCCATCCCGGAGTGGCCAGATCGGATTTGGTTTCATGCAACTCAGGGCTGTCTTTGAGCACCAGACGGAGATAATAGGCATAGGTCACGCCGTTTTCCACAGAGTCGTCCATAAACTCTATGACCTCCGGAGGAAGCAGGCTCTCATTAAGGATTGCGGTATCGGGACTGTCCTCGGAGAGCCGTATAACCTGAATGCCTTTAAGGTCAACGAACTTCAGAGAATCCCAGTGGAGAAGAACTTTTTTGTTGCCGGCCAGAGCATTAAAACCGATGTTCATCTGCTCTGCATCGGGATTTTGCGGGTCGAAGGGATTATTTCGCTCCCGGTCGGAACAGCCAAGGACCGAAAGAATTAAAATTAATGGCAGAATTATAAATTTTATTGCCTTGAAGGATATGGAAATCCCGCTCAATACTCTGTATCTCTCTTCTGCTTGATGGCCCTGGCTTTTAAAGCGAGAGCCTTTTCTATCCGGTTCGAACATTTCGCCGGTCCCTCTGTTGACAATTTCTTCTGAAGCCTCACCCGGCAAGCCACCAATTGATGCCCTTATCAATTGAAAATCCCTTTTTCTATGTTTAAACGCCCATTGGTCAAAATTTCAGTGAGAAGCCGCTCTTTCGCGGCTCAATTACCAAAGAAAGACGGTGAGTTTTTTGATTGGGAGAATCATGTTTGCCGGTTTTTAACACAAAACGGCTGATCAACAAATAGCCGAAAACTCCGATAGCCACATCGCCGGCGATAAAAGAAGCTTTGGAAATCCTGTCGTTTCTGCGGGCCTTTGAAAAAGCCTTTTCCCGGGCTTTTGTACCCAGGAGATGCATGTACTGATCATAAAACTTGTCCGCTTCGTTGTTGAAATGGATTCCGTTTGTCAACAGTGCTGCTCCGGCCCCGAGACTGAACAGCAGGTCCGGTGTAAATAGTTTTTTTATCGGTGAGATATAGGAGTAAGTTTGCAGATCAGAGGCGGCTCGATCCAGGTTTTCAGTCTCAAGGCTGACAAACAGATCGGCCCCGTGTTCAAAGACTCTGTCCAGATCGATCGCCTTGGTCTGGTAGCCCTCGAGCTTAACCAGTACTGAATCCCCGGTTCCCAACAGAAAAAGGTATTCTCCCGGCGTGCGGCCCAGGGCGCGCCCGCGGTAGCTGAGATCAGCTGACTGAGGGTCAGAGCGGATTCTGAAAATAGCGCGCGCGGTGAGATCTATTGTTTTCTGGCCTGCAGAACCGACTGTAAAGGGATAATTCAGGTATCTGTGAACCCAGCGGCCGGCGGTGTGAGTCGGGAAAAAGCTCAAGATATGCCCGCCGGGGGCAATCTGGATTTCTGTAAGACTGTCCAGGTTCAAAGTGTCGTTGTCTAACACAATCAAACCCGAATCAGGCACAATTGTGAGCCTGGCCGGCTCCTCGGAAGCCCAGAGGTTCAAAGAAACCGAGAGCAAAAGCGGAAGCGCTATCCTGAGAGAAGCCCTGTTGAATGAAAGATTATTTCGGATGAAAAGCATATACCGATCCGTTGTCAGTACAGTAATAAAGAAAATCTTTATAAATTAATGGAGAGGCGCTGATACCCTCATTGATATTCCTGTACCAGCAGCGCTCCCCGCTCTCAGTGTAGAAAGCGGCCATTTCTCCGCTTTTTGTACCGGTAAAAGCAAGCTCCTTGGTCAGGCTTGGAGCGCTCACAGTTATACCGTTCAATTTGGTTTTCCAGAGGAAATTGCCATTCTCCGCCGTGAGCTTGACGAGCCAGCCCGCCCTGGCGCAAAGGAACAGGGAGCCCTCGGAATAAACCGGACTCGAAAAAAACTGATTCTCAAGCTGAACTTCCCATTTGGTTTTAAGGCTGTCCGGCTCAAGACAAAATACCTTCCCATTAGTCAAAGCGCCGAAAATATAAAAGCCGTCGGAACACAAGTCACTGAGCAAATGTCCATGCAGATTATTTTTTGCGATTACTTCACCGGTCACAGAATCAAGCTTGTAGATCGTTCCCTCAAGTGTCGGAATGTAAAGATAAGGGTCCAGGAAAACCGGGGCATACTCGATTTTACCCTTCAATTCCTGCTGCCAGTTGCGGTATCCGACATCTGGATTCAGAGAAAGCACCTTGCCGAGCTGGGTGAAAAGAAAAAGCTGGTTTTGCTCGAGGATCGGGCTTGCATTGGCCGGACCGATTTGGCGCTGGATGTGTTTATGCTTGGAATTGATCTCCGTGCTGTATACCTTGCCGTCCGGGGCCTGGGTATTGAAAAACATCTGTTCACCCTTGATCAGTACCGATCCGCCGAACCCGCCCTTGAAGCCGCGGCGCGCCATTTGTTGCCCGCTGTTGCGTTCGAGGATAAAAAGACGCCTGTCCCGTGTGCCGATAAAAATATAATCCCCGGCTGCACTGGGAGTTGCCCCGATCGAACGCGAGATTCTTTTATTCCAAATCAGTTCGAGAGGTACACGGATCCGGGCCGCCAGGCTCGAGGTTCTGGCAAAACCTCCCTTATCAATCCACCAGCGCGCATTAGTCTCTGTAAAAAAACGAATCCGTTTATCCTTGGCATAAGCATCGCCGGCCGTAAAAGAACAGAGCGCAGCCGCTGTGACCAGAACCAATCCATAAAGGCGCATGGTGAATACTTTCTTTGCTCATAGAATTTGGAAAAAAGTTTATGCTGAATTTTAACTGTAAAATGATAAATTAGTTACGATCTATTGCAAAGTCAAATCAAAATGGGTGTTGACGCTTGTCCAAGGAGAACTTAAATTAATTTTTAAGCCAAAAATATTTGAAATTTATTTTATCTAACCACTAAGCAACATAGTTACTTTGTGGTTAAAAATGTAAGAGATATTCTCTCAGAATGAATCTGTAAGAATCTAAAGCCTGCCGTAACCAGAGCAGGCCAAATAAATTCGTTTATTGAGTATCTACCTGGATAACCGGGAATTGTTCCCTTTGACCTGTCGAATTTTACCTCTGCAGGTAACTTTTTCAGGCGGCGCAGGGTCTGCTTTTTTCTGAATCCCGCGCTATGCAGGATCTGTCTCTTTTTTGTATTCGAGGTGATTCTTCTCTTGAATATGCTGGTGCTGGCAGTCGGTCGGATGCGCGAGGAAGCGCTTGCGCTCTTATGCGAGGATTATCTGGGGCGCATTCACCGCTATGGCCACCGGGTCAGTGTGGAGGAGGTCAAAGAAGAGTCCGGGAAAAGGGAGCCCTCCTTGATTCTTAAAAAGGAAGCGGAACGTCTGCGCTCCCGCCTGCCCCAAGGCGCCTTCAAAATAGCTCTGGACCGGGAAGGGGAGTTTTGCGATTCACCGGGACTTGCCAGGCGCCTGGAAGAGCTTATGCTGCAGGGCAGGGACAGAGTTGTTTTCCTGGTGGGCGGTCATCTGGGACTTCAAAAGGATCTCATCTCAAGCTGCGACTGGGTTCTTTCCCTTTCCAGAATGACTTTTACGCATGAAATGGCCCGTCTGATTCTGCTCGAGCAGCTTTACAGGGCCAACACTATCCTGCGGGGGGAGCCTTACCATAAATAAGCGCTTCCCAGGCTTGACGCGGGGCTCCAAACCGCGGAACTTTTTACTGGTCTTTGGCCATTGCCTGGAAAGACTAAAGGCGTCTATCTCTTCCGGTTCAGGCTCCCCCGGAAGGAGACTGTCCAGGTCGGCAGGCTCGGTTTTTTAGAATTCCCGGCCGGTTATTATATTTATACCGGAAGCGCCATGGGCGGTTTGCAGGGCCGTCTCAAAAGGCATCTCAATGGCCCGCCGAAAAGCGGATCATTACATTGGCATATTGATTATATTTCCGCTAAAGCGGTCGACAAGAGCTTCGCGGTGATCGTAACCGGCAGTCGGGCCGAATGCGATCTCAACCTGGCAGTTGCTGCGATCCCGGGCGCTGAAATTGCAGCCCCGGGGTTCGGCTGCTCGGACTGCCGCTGCTCAAGCCACCTTTACCGCCTGGCCCAGCCGGTCTGGCCTGATTACCCGGGCCTTGAAATCCGGCTGCCTGCTTGAGCGGCGCCTAGGCTTTTTCCAGGATGCGAAAAGATTATAATCCACCATGATGCAGGAAAGAAGAAAATGGCCTGGTACAAAAAAACATTCGGCAAAACCTATCTGGATATTTATAGCCATAGAGATGACACTGAAGCCCGCAAGGTTCGAAACCTTTTCGAGCTATTATATTCACCGCTCGTTGAAAAAAAAGGCAGCCAGGTGTTGTGTATCCTCGATTTGTGCTCAGGCCAGGGCAGATATAGCAGAGTGCTGGCCCAGGCCGGCCATAGAGTGGTGGGGCTGGATTTAAGCGAAGAACTGCTCAGGGAAGCTCAGAGCTATCTGGAAGCGAGTCCGCCGCTTCCAGGCCATATATGGCTTGTGCGTGCCGACATGCGCCGGATACCGTTTTATAAAAAATTCGACCTGGTAATCAACATGTTTACGAGTTTCGGCTATTTTGAGGAAGATGAAGAAAACCAGAAGGTTCTGGATTCAATTAAGCAGGCCTTGAAGCCTGGCGGGCGGTTTCTGATCGATTACCTGAACCACTGCGCCGTGCTTAAGAACCTGGTCAAAGAGGATGATTTCCAGACCAATGGCTTGAGCGTAAAACAGTGGAGAACAATCAGCGCGGACGGCTTGAGGGTCGAGAAAAAAGTGATTGTCAAAGGGCCGGACTGGCAGGACCGTTTTGATGAGTCGGTAAGGCTTTTCAGCAAGGAAGAGCTGGAAAATATGCTTCGAGGAGCAGGCCTCGAAGTAGACCGGATATTCGGTGACTATACAGGCGCTCCTTACACTGACGATTCGCCAAGGCTAATTCTCACTGGATTGAACAATGAATGATTTCGGTTTGGAAATGGTTATCTGCAGGCCAGGGATAAACCAGCTCGTAGAGGATTATCTCAAAGGGAAGAGCACCCTTTTGTCTTTCTATGGGGGCCATTATGCAGAGAGAGGAAGATTGTCAGCACTCGCCGGGCGTATCGATAAAAAATTCGACCGGAAGCGGGCTGCCGCAATCCTCGAGGCGCAGATAGCTTTCCCGAATGTCAAAAACGGCAAACAGCGCCTGGAGCGCTTTGTAAAGGAGAGCGGTTTCATTATCACCACAGGCCAGCAGCCCC
>Ga0307380_10012709_pt1 | contig 10452 bp, 3 predicted proteins | sample UN3MG_FD_202239 | JGI IMG/M metagenome (GOLD analysis project Ga0307380, IMG submission 202239) | Soil microbial communities from Risofladan, Vaasa, Finland - UN-3 | ecosystem: Environmental > Terrestrial > Soil > Coastal area > Acid sulfate soil | place: Finland: Risofladan, Vaasa | collected... | reverse complement strand
TGCTCAACACCGACCCCGACTTCATCCTCAACGACCCGTTCCGGTTCCGCGATTTCACCTCCGACTCGACGACGCAGTACGAGGAGATCGACTTCTGCGAGGTCTCAAGCGGGGAGGCATGTCGCCTTTCTCCGTTCTGCGACGACAGCATCCCGGGAGCCGCGGAGGCGGGCGCGCCCGGCAATCAGCCGGGGGACATCGGCAACGGCCTGATCGGTCTCGGCTTCGGGGGGTTGGCATTCACCGAGACGGAGCCCATCACCTTCAGCGACGGCCCGAGCAACGGGTTCGGCCAGCTGCCCAGCAGCGTCTTCCTCAAGGCGAGCGGGGGGGACGCCCCGCCGGGGGGCAACTTGCAGGAGGCGATTTTGTTCACGCCGCTCGGACCAAACACCCCATCGATCGAGGGTCCTGACGGTACTGTGGGATGGAGCGTATTCGGCCAGCTCTACGACACGCTTACGAACACGGTCGAGAACATCTTTTTCGGGACAGAGTCGCTCGGACCGTAGCGGTTTTCGTCCTATCGAGAGCCAACTAACAGGGAGTCCCCATGCCCAAGCCATTTCGTGAAAATGTCCGGAAGCTGCGTACTGGCTTCAAGATTGGCATGGGTAACCGCTACGCGGAGCCGTCCATGTTGACCATCCGGGGTCACGTATTTTTCGAGATGCGTGACGCTTGTACCGGCGAACTTCAGCTACAGCGGGACCAGGAGAACGTCGTGACTCTCGATGCCGGTCTGCTGGTCGCGCGGCTGATGAAAGACCCCAACGAGCCCGCCCACGGCATCAACATGCTCGGGGTGGGCACCGGGGCTCTCGGGGCCGTGCTCAACCCCGACGCGCCGAGCAACGAGCAGCGTAGACTCAACAACGAGATCGCGCGCAAGCCCTTCTCCGAGACCACCTTCCGCGACGCCAACGGAGCTGCGGTCGCCATCCCGACGAACGTGGTGGATTTCACGACGATCTACGGTCAGTCGGAGGCGGTCGGTCCGCTCAACGAGATGGGGCTCCTCTCGACCATCTCCGACAACACGGGAGTCATCAACAACAACCCCAACGACGCGGGGCAGGGCGGCCAAGCGTACGACCCGACGATCGACGTCACGGACTATGACGAACTCGTCAACTACCTCACGTTCAGCGTCATCTCCAAACCGGCCACCTCGATCCTGACCATCACTTGGCGTCTCACGTTTTAGGAATCGCGTAGATGCCCGAGCGCGACAAGTACTACCCACCCTCGGTAAGCCGGTACCTGGACCCGCACGAGCGCAGCTGGGACACCGTGGTGTCCCAGAAGGGGAAACTCGTCCTCGACTCGGAGAAGAACCTCGAGCAGGACGTCCGCGATCTCGACCGCATCCGGCAACTCGCGCGCACGCTCCCGTCGGGCTGGGTGCGCGGGCAGACGAGAGGCGACGCCTACGACGAGTTCAGCTACGACGATCCGTGGCTGGCGGGACCTGTGCTCAACCCGGACTTCGTCGCCAACACCTTCCACATGCAGAAGGTGCAGGCGTTGGTGGCCGGGATGCTGCTCGACATCGAGTACGTCAACACCGACACCAGGGGTGACAACTTGATCGTCCTCGACGTGCCCGACCCCCCGGGGGCGCCCCCGGTGTTCAAGCGCACGGACTTCGTGTTCCTTGAGGTGTGGCTTGCGGTGGTCAGCGACAGCCCGAACGCCCGGGGCACTTTCGTGGTGAGCGACCCGGTCACGTCCGTCCCGGGAGACACCATCACCGTGGACGGCGTCGTGTTCACTGGGGTCCTGGTCGCCCCCGCCGCCAACCAGTTCCAGATCATCCCGGGGAGTCCCACGGCGACGGCGACGAGCATCTCGACGCAGATCAATGCGCTGGTGCCCTCCGTGACGACCGTCGCCAACGCCAACATCGTGCGGATCACCGCGGTGGTCTCCGGAGTGGCCGGGAACGCGATCACGCTCGGCAGCAGCAACCCGCCGGCTTTGCTGCCCTCCGGTGGTTTCCTGACGGGGGGAGCCGATACCCCGAACAAGCCCACGCAGAGCTCGATCTACCGGCACGGCAACGTGGACTCGTCGGCTGCTGTGGCCCTCCCGGACGACATCGAGGACCCGGTCGTCGCGGCCGAAACCACCAAGCGCGTGCAGGTCCAGTACCGCATCCGTCACACGGGAGCGGCGGAGGGCGTCGACTTCAAACTTCAGGCCGACGGGTTCTCCAACCCGAACATCCTCGCGCAGGGGACCACGGTGGCACCGGTCCTTCTGTACCCGTTCGTCCCTGCCGATCTCAAGACGGTCATCGACAATTCTGACGCGCGCGACGGCGTGGCAGGCACGGGCATCGGTTACGGCGCCCTCGACAACGGCCTGTGGATCGCCGGCAACGGCACGTCGGCCTCGGCCACGGCTCTCGGAACCCTCGACGGCTACGTCTACGCGGTGCCGCTCGCTTTCGTGTTCCGCAAGAATGACGCGAGTGGCACTGGTGGCTTCAACCCTCGGGACAACACCAACGGCGCTCTCCTGTACAACCACGCGGCGTTCGTGAACGCCAACCTGTTCAACACGGCGGTCGGCGTCGGGGAGTCGGACAGGCCCGATGGGGCGTTCGCTGACGCGATCGGTGACACCGACGTGATGGACCTGCGGCGTCACGTGAAGTTCCAGGGACAGGATCTGGCGGCCGAACTGCAGTTCCAGATGCAGGCGCTCCAGGACGGCAGCTTCCGCACGTGGGCCATCGACACGGCCTCCAAGCAGGTCCTCGGCGCCGGCTCCGGGGACGTCTCCACGCGCAACCTCATCGCCAACGAGGTCGGCCGCACCGCCGCGGCAGGCGGCGTGCCTCCCCTCTCCGGCGACACCACGCGCGGCGAGACGATCCGGAACTTCGACCATCTGGCGCGACGTTTCGGTGACCAGCCGGTGGTGGAGCGCGTCGTGTTCGCGCTGCTGCCGGCCGACACCTCCGCGACGCTCCCTGGCGAGTACGTCGTGCGCCCCGCCTACGCGGCCGCCTTCGCCGGGTGGGCCGAGGAGGACGAGATCAACATCGACCTCGCGGCGCTCAACACGAGCACGTTGGGCGACTTCGACCCCACCAACGTGGAGTCGTGGCCTGGGCCCGGCGGCGTGTGGACGGCGCTGGCTCCCCCAGGGAGCACTATCACGGACGTTCTGTCGATCTACCACGACGACGGCAACTGGGCCGGAGCGGTGGACCAGACCCTCAAGGCCACGACGATCATCGGCCTCGGGACGCCCCACGTGCAGATCACCCTCGACGTGAACCCCACGCAGGTCACGGGAGGCCTGAACGCGGCGGGGCACGACATGGTGGGTACGAACATCAGCGGCGATGTGGGCTCGCCCAGGCGCGTCTTCGTCGAGCTGGAGGTCACCTACCCGCTCGGCGTCGGGACGACCGACACCCCGGATCTTGAGATCGTTCCCGACGCGGCCACGTGGCCCTACGGCCCCATGGTGGAGAATTGGATCCCATCGGGATCGGACCAGCGTCCGCTCGACATGGAGGACCGCCGCGCGCCCGGGTTCCGGCAGGGGTTCCGCGAGGTGGAGATCGAGTACGTCGCGAATGACCCCACGGGTGGCGGTGGCAACACGGGCATCCCGATCGGTACGCTGACTCCGGAGACGATCGTCAGCCGTGACCCTCTGAATCTCGTGCTGTGGCGTCGCCCCTACGGGGATGCCTCAACGAGCATTTCGGTGACGGACGTGGACGACGGGAACCCCCGCGACGTGGACGACCCGAGCACGCACTACGGCGCCTCTACGCGCCTCGTCGTGCTCAACAACACGGGTTTCCCTCCTGCCGTCCCGTTGTCGGGAGCCGGCCAGACCCTCTGTGAGGTTCGCTACTTCGCCCAGGACCCTCTCCCGAACTTCGGCACGGCCGGGGCCGGTTACCAGCAGACGGTCTATTTTCGCACCAACGCTCCGCAGACGGTGGGCGTCAAGGAAGGTGTGATCAGCACGACCATCCAGGACTTCCCGTACACGGGCGCCGTGGGCCCGCTGCCCTCCACGCTCGAGGTTGAGCCCCTGTACGTCAGCCAGAACGTGTGGACTGGGCAGGTGGGCATGGGGAGCGTCGAGCTCCCGTTCCCGCATTTCGCTCCGCTCGACCAGCTGCCGGTCAACGATGGGCAGACGGAGGTGCCTCCAGCCCCGAATTCATTCCCCGGCGAGTACTATTTCGCAGCGACGGCAAATATCTCCATCGCTGATTTCGATGCGGAGGTCGGCACCTTGGCCCTGCACACTCTCGTCCCCGCCGAGGGGTCGATCGAGTGGACGGTTGGGGGCACCCCGATCACGGACACCCCGTTCAAAGACTCTGAGTTCCGGGCGGTTTACCCGATCATCAACCGGAGCGGCCACCGTCCGACTGCGATGGCGCAGGGCATGAGCAACGTGGTGCGCCACAAGGTGTTCCAGCCGGTGCTGGTGCGGTCCAAGCAGGACAGCGTGCTGTTCCGCAAGGACGAGGTCTTGCTGCTCGTCGTCACGCGTTGGGGCGTCCTCGACGCGTTCAACACCCTCGAGTTCGCCGACGCCGATGGCAACACGGGGGTCGGGGTGTTCCGCACCAAGAACCTCCTCATGATCGCGGGGAACCAGGAGTAGCGCCATGCCTCGCAACGTAGACCCAGGGAGCATCAAGAAGGGCTCCGGCATGGCCAACCAGAACAGCGTTGACTCCAACGCGTTCACGGACGAGGTCATCGAAGGCCAGAGCAAAGGGCTCAACGCGCACGTCAACGATCCCCAGGCGGCCCACGAGGCGTCCGCCATCTCGACCACGGGATCTGGGGGCGTCTACTACGGCGACGACGTGCAGGAGAATCTGGACGAGCTCAGCGCCCTCGTGCCGCTGCGGCCCCCCACGATCGGCAATTTCTCGACTCTCTTGGCGTTCAACGGCGTCACGGACTGGGGCGTCCTCAAGATGCGCGACGGCGGCTTCGTCGCCCGCGGAGAGGTGATCCCGCCGGACCCGAGCAACCCCACCAACGACTTCTTCGTGTTCGGCGAGTTCTGGTGGCCGCCGTTCGAGACGCAGGATCTTTTCCCGGCGCAGCCCAACCCCCCGGGCGTCGTTTTCACGATCCCGGGCAACGACCCGGCGACCGACCCCACGTTCAACGTGGCCGATGGCGCCTACATCGGTGGCGGTCCCGGCTTCACGCATCAGGGCGGCTACACGCGGACGATCCCCGTCGTGGAGACGGCCCGGGTCCGTCTGAACGCGGACAATGAGACTCTCGTGTCCGGCGCCGTGTACCCGGCGGACCGTGGCGTCATCGCCCTGTTCCACTGGCCCGCGGCCGGTGACGAGACGGACTTCCTCGCTCAGCCGCTTACGACGCGCGTGGTGGCGGCCATTTTGTGCGGTCAGGGCGTCAACGACGAGTGTGACGGGGACCCTGGAGGCATCTTCGAGGAAGGTGACCCGGTGTTGGCCTTCCCGGGGCGCGCGACGGGCCAGTATGACCTCGTCGAGCTCCACCTCGGCGTGGACGGCCAGACGGGCGATCCGATCTCCGGTGGACCCGAACCCGGCGCAGGGCAGGTGCGCCTCGGCACCGACCCCAACGCGGGGCCCGTGGTGGTTGGTGGCATCCCGATCCTCGGGGGCACCACGGCCGGCACCGGTGGCGGCAACGACGACAACTTCTTCCGCTACCGGCTCCCGTACCTCGATGACTACAGTGCCGCGACGGGCGTCGAGTTCACGCCCGACGTGCAGAAGCCCCGGTACTTTACGAAGCCGCCGGTCTCGCTCAACCCCGGCACCGACCTGACGCAGGCCGGGGACTACGCGAACTTCTCGAAGGACTACTGGACTTTCCAGGTCGCGCGCTACCGGCACCAATTCGACCAGGCTCTCGGTCCCGACGAGGGCAGCTACATCCTGCTCCACTTCAAGCGAGAGGCGGATTTCGAGGCGTTCGCGCGCGACGGCATCATGCCCGACGACCTGAGCTTCGGGTACGACCTGTGGAGCGCGGGGATGGTGAACTACACCAACCCGGAGAGCACAGACAACCTGATCGACAACACGACGAACCCGCTGTTTCCCGTCACGTCGCCCGCCTACCACGTCCACCGCTCCACGATTTTCGAGGACGCCGACGACGCCGTGACGGCGGCGGGGGTCGGTTACACGTTCACCTCCGAGGTGGACGAGGTCATGTTCGTGTCGGGCGTCCAGCATTTCCTCCCTAATGGATCCGGGGCCTCCTCCAACTGGCAAATTGACACACTCGCGTGGACGGGCGGGGGCCTGTGGTCGACCGGCTATCTCCTCGGCAACCAGGCGACGGTCACCGACATCACGCCTGGACTCGATCACAGGGTGCCGGCCATCCTGTACCTCGGTGCGGGGACGGCCGCCTCCAACATCGTCAACGGCCTCGGAGCCGGCTACACGGGGACCGCCTTCTACCAGCGCGTCGATTTCGACTACACCGACCTTGACTCGGTCAGCGGCCCCTTCGACCTCACCACGGGACCCACGCCCATTGACACCGCCGACATCGTGCTGCTCGGAGGAGACACCGCGATCAGTTTCGCCGGCGACGACGCCCAGTGTCATTTCTGGCAGGACGCGCGGCTTCGTATTTTCGCCCGCAAACCCCTCGATGGGCAGAGCGCGGTCACTCCCGGCGCGACGGTCCTGTTCCCGCGTCCAGCCCCCGGCGATTTCCTGCTCGTCCACACCACATCGCAGGCCCCATCGTTCGTGAGCGCGGGGGCCTACGGGAATTTCAAGACGGCGGCGGCTGGAGATTTCCCACCCCGCGCCACTCTCGAGAACCCGCGCAAGGATGTGGAGGAGAGGTTCTACGACGAGGTCTACCGTGTGGCCGAGTCCGGGCTGATTTCGATCGATCCCACGTACAACGCGGCACTGCTCGTGGGTAATTTGGTCGGTCCCGGGCTGCCCTTCGGGCCTCTGGGATCGATCGACATGCCGGTGCGCATCGCGTCCGAGCCGTTGGTTGGTTTCGGCGTTGCGAGCTGGCTGCGTTTGGACTTCCACGTCCTTGACCTCGCTACCGCGGGAACGGTCCCCAATGAAGCGCAGGTCTCTGGGCTCCCTGACCGGGCGCCTCCAGCGACGGACGGCGTGGAGAACCCGTGCCCGTTCAGCGGGATGTTGCTTTACCCGCAGCTCGACTACCTCACGGGGGCATTCCGGCCCTCCTTGGTGGCTGGGGACACCACGACAGCGCAGTTCGACTACTCGGGCGCCGCGGCCCTGGGCAACGATCGGTTCTGCTACCGCGTCTTCGATGCCGCATACGTCAACCAGATCGCCTCGGCTGACCGTGAGCCCACGGTGGTCGGACAGCCGTTCCTGACCTTCCGCATCGACGGCCTTCAACTTTCGGATTTCTCGTTCGCGGCGCCGGGCCCTGGAAGCCCCTTCATCGCGCTCGAGGTCAAAATTCCGGGCCTCACCACATGGATGGACGTTGGCCGTACGGACATGGACGGACCATCGAAACAGGATCCGCTGGCTGATGGGGCCGGCTGTCAGATCGTGGATCCCACGGCCACTTTCGATGGGCGCGACGCGGTCACGGGTACCTTGTTCTGTCAGGTCAAGATCAACGTGGGACCCGCCGTCAACATCTTCGCCAACTCGGGTCTCGTCGCCGGAGCGCCCCCGGGGGTGGCCCCCGTCTTCTTCCGTGCTCGCATCCGCCCGGCCGGCGTCGCCTACAACTTCACGCAGGGAGGCCCGGGAGCCACCTCCGACACGCCGCGCGCCCTGACGGGCGTCACCCTCCTCCGGCACAGCAACGGTCTAGGCCCGAACGACACGTCACCCTACGGGCCGCCCACACCTTTCCCGTAAGGAGCTCCCATGGCCGATTTCACCGATCAGGAAAAGGAGACTCTCGACAAACTCCGCAAGGCCTTCGAGGCCCAGGGGAAGACGCGTCTCGTGCTGGACCCGTGGCAGGAGCACATCAGCCGCGACGCCACGGTCAACGCCGCGAAGGCCGGGTTGGCGGCGAAGGTCATCGAGGGGATGTCGGGCTCGTGGGCGGCTCAGTACAAGTACAGCTGGGGTTCGCGCGTCGCCCCCAACGCCATCGGGACGCCCCCCGAGCCGATCGAGGGCATTGACCCGCTGGGCCCACCGGTGCCGATCCGGTCCAAGACGCACCACCTCGGCAAGCGTGGCCCCCCGGAGATCAATTTCGTCCCCTACAACTGGCGCACCAACACGTTCGGCAGCAAGGGGCCGTCCTTGGTCGGTCACCCGATCTCGTTCGAGGTCGTGGGGCCCACGCTCAAGTCCCCGTTCACCGACTGGACTTGGGATGTCGTGCAGGGTGCGGGTGCCAACGGCGGCGACCTGCTGAGCGTGGGGGTGAGACCCGATGGTGCCCCCTCGACCGTTTTCACCACCGTCCTCGGGACGTACGGCCCCTCCTCGACCGCGGTGCCAGCCACACCTTGGACCATCGGCGACGCGGCCGAGCCCAACGGGGGCCTCTACCTGATAGTCACGGACGACGGGGTGAACCCCGGGTCGCTGGACACGGGGGGCGGTCAGGTGCCCATGGGGGCGCTGTCCAACTTCACGGACACGGCGCGGTACGAGGTCTTCCGCATCTCGGCGATCACCGATTTCACGATCGAGATTCACCCGAACAAGTCGTTCGGGAGATTCTTCGATCTCCCGCTGCTTTCAACGCGCAGCATCCGGGCCCTCACGATCATCCGGCCGTACGTGACGCGGCTCGCCGCCATCCCGCAGTCGGGGGCTCCCGGCGGCAACGACGGTCAGAGCACTTCGGGGCGCGAGCAGGTCTTCGTCACCGTCTCGCCGGAGCGTGCGGCAGGCAACGACAATTTCCCGCCGTACGACAGCGCCGTGGGTCCCGGCAGCGGGGACGGCACCTGGATCGGGGGCGGTTTCACCAACTCCCGCGCGCCGTTCGGCACCCCCATCGGGGGCGAGCCCGCGGCGTACGGGGCCGGGGTGCGCCTGCCCATCCCAATCCCCGTCCGGGAGGCCATCGCCAACGTCGAGGCCACGGCCTTGACGCCCACGGCGTTGGTCGGCAACTGGACCCTGATCGTCTCGGACGCGACGATCTACTCGGCGGCGCCCCTGTTTTCGTCGTGGTTCCCGATCGTCCGCATCAACGCGACCGCCCGTTCCGACGATCTCTCCGACCTCACCTTGGGCAGCATTCCCAACTGTCTGGGATGGTTCGACGTGGTGGACACGACGGTCGGTCCCGACACCGTCGTCCTGGCCCGCGTGCCCGAGACGGACCCGCAGACCGGTCTCACCTACTGGGGTCCGGGGCCGTGGGAGGCCAACATCATCTCCCCGAACGTGGCCGTGGGATTCACGTTCCACGAGCCCGTCGAGGCCCTCTGGTACGGCAACTTCCGCGTCGACAAGGTCGAGTCCGCACGGCTCAAGAACCTCATCAACCCGAACTGGGTCGAGCGGTTCGAGAAGCAGCTGTCGGACCCCCTCTTGGCCGGCGGCGGACCCCCTCCCCCGGGGGGCTCCACGGCCGGGCGCCCCGACAAGGCGATCTTCGACACACGCCGGTTCTTCGGAGCGGCACCAATCCCCGAGGCGGCCAACCCGGGCAACCTGATGGACCTCGGGTTCAGGATGGTGCTGTTCCCGGCCAAGGAGGACGACAACGACGCGACCTTGGCGGTCCCCGACTTCGACAGGCCGATCATGGGCCGCGAGCTCACGATCGACGGCTCGATCATCACCGAGAAGCAGTTCCTCGAGGTCGACTACTCCTCCGGCATCGTGCGCCTGAGCGTCCCGCCGCCCACGTCGCGGGCCGGCATCCCCGACGAGCCCTCGGACGTCATCCCCAACGGCATCCCCGGCACGTCGAACAACAACACGCGCGGCGAGGTCATCCTCTACGGCGCTTGCGTGCCCTACTCGATGGAGGAGTCCCAACTCGGGACCGGCACACGCGTCACCGCTAACCGTGGAGACGGTCTGCGCGACTTTGACCTCTACGGCGAGCAGGTTTTCGCGAAGATCATGTTCGACTCAACTTTCCCGGGCGCGACCACCTTCACGGTGACGAGCCCGTTCATCGGACCCTCCGTGGACGCGGGCGCTGACGCGATCGTCCTGGACCGGATATGGGACGGCCCCGAAACGGGCGTCATCGTCATCACCACGGGTTCCGAGAACTCGCAGTCCCTCGGCCGTTGGGGGTACACGGAGAAGGTGACGATCACCTCGGGAGGGGCCTCAAGGACGGCCCTCCTGGGCATCAGCGCGTTCCCGACGGCCCTCAACCCGGACCCCTCCCTGTTCGCCGGCGAGCAGACGCGGGGCGTCGTTCTCCGTCGCGAGGTCTTCTTCGGGACGGAGACATTCTCCCTCCCGGCGGTGACGGACTTCTACGT
>Ga0307380_10012708_pt1 | contig 10452 bp, 4 predicted proteins | sample UN3MG_FD_202239 | JGI IMG/M metagenome (GOLD analysis project Ga0307380, IMG submission 202239) | Soil microbial communities from Risofladan, Vaasa, Finland - UN-3 | ecosystem: Environmental > Terrestrial > Soil > Coastal area > Acid sulfate soil | place: Finland: Risofladan, Vaasa | collected... | reverse complement strand
GAGGAAGTTCGGATCGGCCGCGCTGAGGTTCAGTGCGTGGATTGCCAGCACGTTTCGCCCGGGGCGCAGCCAGACGAGCGAGTCGGTGACGTCGATCGCCTCGAACTCGAGCGACTCGGCCACGCTTTGGCTCGCCGTGGCCGTCGCGTTCCATGGGAGCGAGTCGGGGGCATTGCGGCGGGCGATCTCCTGCCCGTTGAGATAAGCCACGAAGCCGTCGTTGTACTTGATCCAGAGTTGCAGCGAGTCCAGCACGCTCGGATCACCCATCTGGAAGGGGATCCTCGCCCAGAGCGAGGCGTTGACGCCGTGCATGGCGGCTGCGACGTCGATTTGCACGGCATCGGCCAAACCGGTCGCCGCGGCGTCGAACCCCAAGCCGGTGGCGACCTCGGTGGAGAACGGCGTGGCCAGTCCGGCGTTCGGTTGGCCCATCGAGACGGCGGCGACGGTCCAATCGGCGGCGGTGTTGGTGTCTGCCTCGCCGATGCGCTGCATGCTATGCTCGCGGTCGGCCCCGTTGGGCGAAACCGACGACCCGGACCACGAGTCGCCGAGCGTGATCGGGTGACCGTTGATCGTCGCGTTCAGTGCTTCGAGCTGCTCGGGGCTGTATCTCCAGGAGACGAAATCGACGACGTTGCCGTGGTCGTCGATGATCATCGCCCAGTTGTACCAGGTGGTGGCCCAGCGGACGTCACCTCCCCAGTAGTGGACGGCGTCTTCGACGTCATCGCTTCGATAGAGGACCTGGCCGGCACTCATCGAGCCGGGCAGGTGCCAGAGGATCGGATGTACGTCGTTGACGTCCTTGACCGTCGAGTTGTTCACCGCCACGACCCAGCCCGACGTATCGACGGCCCGGTCGTGGACGTTCTGGATCTCGACGTAATCGGGGCTGCTGGTGCCGATCTCGGTGATGACGATGCGGCTGGAGGCCGCGAAGCCGTCCCAGGCCGAATCGTTGAAGTCGGCGTCGGTCCAGCCGGTGCCCAATTCGGCCTCTTCGACGCCGGGGACGAGATACGTCAGCCGGTCTCCGTCGGGGATCAAGACCGCCGTGCCGGAAGCGTGGCCGTACGCGATGTCGGCAAACTGCTCGGGATAGGCGGGCGAGAACTCGTAGGCAACCGTCGCACCGTCGGCCTTCACCAGGGCCAGGTATTCGCCCTCGCCGGCGAGTTGGAAGTTCGTGTGCAACGGCGCGCCGGCGGCGGTGCGATCCTTGCCGGAGGCGAAGACGACCAGGTAATCCTCCGCAGCGAGCGTACGTTGGGGAAGCTCCCACTTGGTCAGCTCATCGGCGTCGTCGGTGAGATACCATCCTCGAAGATCGACCGCGGATTCGCTCGGGTTGTAGATTTCGATCCAGTCGGAAGAGTCGCCGTCTTCATCGAGCAACGTGGACGCGTTGACGGCCATGATTTCGCTGATGATCGGCGAGGCGGCGTCGAGCACCACGCGCGGTTCGAGCGGCTCGAACGCCAGCGGGACCTCACGGCGGCTGCGCAAGGTGTTTGCAGAGCGTCGGGGCCGAGGCCGTGCCCTGCGCGTTTCGGCACCGGCGTTGTTCTGCCAAGGCAACGGCGGGCAAGCCCGCCCGCTAAACGGCGACATCTGAAAATCCTGCACTGTGGGAATCGCACAAAGTGTCCCTATTATGCCGGAATTCCGCGCAAAACGCAAGATGTGTGGACCCGAAAAGGGCACAACCCGTCAGTCTGCCTGGGAGGCCGCTTCGATGGTCTCGACGAGGTTCAGGATGTAGAACAGGTCGCCGCGGGCGAAGGCCGGTACGTCGAGGTACTTGTCCAGCTCCTCGCGCGGCTGGTTCAGCACGAGCGCCTTGGCCTGGAACAGGGCGTGGACGTCGTAAAGGTGCTGGAGGTTGCCCTCGCCCATCGTGCCCTCGAACGCCGAGTTGAACCAGTACGGGGCCACGTCGTTGAGATGGGCCACGCCCTGCTCGATCTTCGCCCGGGCGTGCTCGTGCAGGTATCGGCCCAACTCGGGCGTCATCCAGATGAAACAGCGGGCGACGTTGATGCGCTGCTTGTGATAATCGCGGGTCCTTTGGCCCGACGCATCGCACCAGGGGCTCTTGATGTCGACCTGCTCGACCCACAAGCGGTGCAACCGGTCGCGCTGGGCCAGCACGCCGGCGTCCGGCTGTTGGCCGGCGAGCTGTTGCAGTCCCAGATAACCTTCGTATCCGGCGATGTACATGTTCAACTGCCAGACGTGCTGCAGCAGGATCGCGTCGGGAATCTGCGGCGGCAGTTCGAGCTTCGCCCGCGCTGCCTTCAGCAACTCCGCGGGATCGCCCAACCCCGCCTGCGCGTACTTGTACATGCCATAGACGTTATGCGGCGGAAACGGCCACATCCACCGGCCGCCCAGCACGGACGCGTCCTTCTGTTCGGCGAGCATGGCGACGGCTTCGGGCGGATAGTCGGCCCAAGTCCGCGGCGTGCCCTCCCAACCGTACGCGGCCACCTCGGCGGGCGGATGGTCGCGGAATTCCTTCTGCAGGTATCGACGCAGTGCCTCCTGTTGCGACGGAGGCAAGTGCGGCAGTGCGCGGGTCAGCACGTAGAACGTGTCGGCGGGAATCTGGAAATATTGCGACATGTGATCGTACCGGGCAAGAAACTGACCGAGGCAGTAGTAGCCCGGCTGGAGGTGCCCCGCGTCGAGGATCCGCTGAATCTCCTCGCCCAACCGCTGTTCAAGGTGCGCGACGCTGCGCGGCTCGAGCGTGTCGGTCACGTCGGCGGCGTCGATGCGAGGCAGCTTCCTGGGCGGCTCGGAAGCCGGGCCGAAAGCCACCACGCAGTTGCTCTTGATCGAATAGACCATGCCGTCGTAGGGGACGATCGGGTTCTGGTGGCCGTGGTTGCTGTACGTGCCGTCGGGGCCGCCGAAGAGATTCCACAGCCCGGACATGCCGCGGTTGTCGAAGTACAGGTGCATCTCGTCGTAGCCGGGGAATTGCCGCGGAAGGGCGTTGGAGTAGCTCCAGAAATCCCCCAGGGATCCTCGCGCACCGCGTCCGTCCGTGCCGCCGTCGATGGCGTACCACACGCCCTCGCGGTCGCAGCAGACCACCTCGTAGATCACGTTGCCGGCACCGGAAAGGGCGCCCGGTTCGTCGGCCGCCTTGGAAACGCCGACGAGTTGGACGTGCCGCGAGCCGGTGGCCGGATTGACCTCCCAGCCGAACAGGATGCTGCGGGGCATGAAGTTGCCGGAATCCGCCCGCGGCGCCCGACCCAGGAACATGCACTTCTCGTAGATCACGCCGTTGGGATGGACGACCGGCGGCGGACAGTGCGTGTGCTTCCAGTGCAGCGTGATCGGGGCGTAGCCCTTGCGGCCGTCGATGTCCAGGGTCAATTCCTTGCCGTCTTTCTGCGAGAGCACGAAGAAGAACCGCCGCCACGGTTTCTCGCCGAAGTGTACGGCCGCTTTGGAGACGTCCATGGTGGTTGAACCGGCCGGCCAACTGCCCTCGGCCGTCCCGCGGGGGCCCAACTCGTGGCCGCCGACGTTCTCGGCCGGGAACAGATCGGCCTGTTCCATCCTGAGATAGTGCGGGCTCATGGGGCCGTCGGTGTAGTTGGGCATGCCGCAGAAAACGACCCAATCGCGGTAGATCACCGGCCACCAGGAATGGAACCCGTGGGTCGGCAGCTTCTCGCTCTTCCAGACGGGCGATCCGTCGGCCGCGTTGACCGCGTAGGCATGACAGTCGTTCGAGGCGAAGAAGACCACGCCGTCGCGATACGCGGCCGAGTTGAGCACCGGCCCGTCCGTCTTGACCTTCCAAAGCAGTTCGCCTTGGCGCGGCGTGTCGTGGGCGCCGATCGCGTAGAGATGCCCGTCGCGGTTGCCCAGGATCACCTTGCCGTCGACGACCAGCGGGTTGGTGCGGTAGCCGGCCGTCGCGCCGTCGAACGACCAGAGGTGCCTGCCCGTGTCTGCTTCCAGGGCGTGCAGGCGTCGATCCATTCCGCCCACGTAGCAGATTTCCCCGTCGATGGTCGGCGCGTTGCCCAGCGGCATTTCGGTGTCGAATCGCCAGGCCAACGCGCCGGTCTTGGCGTCCAGTGCGACCAGTCCGCGGGCCGAAGCGATGTAGACCTTGCCGCGGGCGGCGATGACTTGGATCTCTTGCGGAATGAAGGCCTCGATCGGACGGTACCAGGCGGGAGAAAGCCGACCGCGGACTTCGTCCGGCACCCAACTGGTCCGCTGGGGATTGGCCCCGGCCATGGTCCATCCGTCGGCGGCCGAGGCCGAATACGCCAATCCCGGGAAGCCTCCGATGACCAGAGCGGTGAGAAACGCGCACCCGATGACCATAGGGGATGTCCGTGATTTCATGGCTGCCTCGAAGACTCGATCTGTTGAGATTCCGTGAGCAAATAGCGTCCGTCCTTTTTCTCGAACGTAAGCAGCAATCCTTCGTCGGGGAGCGCGCACTTTTCGATATCGCCCGAGCCGGCAGGAACCGCCTTGACGGAGAGCGGCGTGCCCCGGCCCTTCAAGGAGACATGGCGTCCGTCGACCGTCTTCAGGCCGCGCAATCGCCAGCCGTTCTCCTTCAGCCACGTCTCGGGCGATTGGGAAACCTCCGGGCCGCCGACGAAAGGATCGGCCTGCGGCGCGAGTTCCGCCGGGTCGGTCTTGCCGAAGACGAGGAGAAAACGATCGGGCGACGGCTGCGGGCCCTCGCTCCAGAGGCAGAATCCCGCCTCCGCCATCTCCTGCTTGACGACTTGCGGATCGATCTGCCGGCGGTGACTTGCCTCGCGCCGCGAGAGCGGCTCCGTGGCCCGGCGGTCGACCACGTAGACGCAACCGGCCGGCGAGAGTTTTTCGTGAATCTTCGTCAGCAGCGTCTTGCCGTGGAAGAGGAGATGATAGCCGTCGAGAAAGAAAACCACGTCGATCGGCTCGCCGTCCCATTGCGGATCGCCCTGCTCCGTCAAGACCGAGGGGAACGAAACGTTCTCGGGCAGCGGCGGCCTCTCGTCTTTCTGGGTGGCCCATTCCTCCAACACGATCTCCAGCGCCTCGGCGGACGAGCCTTGCAGGATCGGCTCGATCAGCTTCCGGCCTTCTCCCAGCGCGATGAAAACGGGCCGCTGGTACGGACGGCCGAGTGGCAGCAACGGCCCGGCGGCCTGCTTTGCCTCCAGCGGCAGGAAACGATCCGGGTCGCCGGCGGGTTCCTCGGGCTCTTCGGGCCGCTGAAAGACCAGCACGAACGGGTCGGCCTTTTCCTCGAACCAGCATTCTTCCGCACACTCCACGAACAGGAACCCTTCTTCGCGGGCTTCCCGGACGACGGTGGTCTCGGCGATCAAGAAGTGTTTCGATTGGCGTTGTTCTCGCGGGACCCAGTCGCGCAGCGTGCCCTGGCGTTGGTCGACCACGACCAGGTAGCCGCCCGGCTTGAGCCCGCGGCGGAGCCCTTGCAGCATTTCGCGAGGTTTCGCGAAGTGGTGGTAGACCAGCCGCATGAAGGCCAGGTCGACGCTGTCCGGCGGCAGGCAGGGGTCGTCGCCGCGGCCCAGCAGGGCGTGAACCTGCGAGAGGTTTCGCTTTTCCGCCTCTTCTTTCAGCGATTTCACCTGGGCTTCGCCGATCTCCTCGGCGTAAACCGCCCCTTTCTCACCGACGACGTCGGCAAAGACCCACGTCTCCTGACCTCTGCCCGCCCCGATGTCGGCGATCGTGGAGCCCTTGCCGAGGCCCAGGTGGGCGACCAAGGCGCGAACCGCATCTTCCCGCGTCGAGGGCTTCGCGGGTTGTGGCTTTTGGCTGTCGGCGACCTGAACGTCCACGGCGGCCGGCGGCGATTGTTCCTGCCCACGGGCAAAGGTCGAGGCGCTCGGCCACGCCGTCCAGAGAAGCAAAGTCAACGCGAGCAGACTCGCGGGCATCAACGACCAGCGGCTGTGACCGTCGCCGGCTGATCTGCGGTGGTTGAGAATCGGCATGGAGATTTTCCTTTCAACTGAAGGTTGTTCGTCTTGCAGGGGCGTTCCATATCATCCGAGAAGCTGTTCCTTCGCGTAACTCCATAAGTGACAACGTCTTGCGCAATCAGCGTTGCTCCAAATGGCCTCTGTGGTTTGGTTCATCCTGGATTTGCGTACCTGGGAAACGCACACCAGAAGTACCGGTGCCTCTTCTCTGTTTCCTGACCGTCATAACTCCAGGAAAGCCATAGGCTTTGGCGCATCGATGAACAGAGAAGAGGCACCGGTACTCCCCGAGGTAGCGTTGGAAGTACGCTTTCGCCGGATGAACCCGTGGTTTCTAGTTCGAGCCACAACCCATGAAACCCCACTGCAGGGCTAATGTTTCGTGGCGGAACTCCCGGTTTCTTTCCCTACCAATGACGAGCTTACACCGCACCGACCACTTTATCCAAAGAAATCCGGATGATATCCTGCAAGTGTTTGTGCCCACGTTCTCGGTGGAGAAATGGGCCTGGGAACGCCACCGACGCTCGAAGGAGGAAAACGATGAGCAAGACCGAGGAAAACCTGAAGGCTGCCTTCGCCGGCGAGTCGCAGGCGAGGAACAAGTACACGTATTTCGCCAACGTGGCCAGAAAGGAAGGCTATCACTACATCGCCAAGGTCTTCGAGGAGGCCGCCAACAACGAAATGCGACACGCCAAAGACGAACTGGCGCTGCTGGCGGGCATCGGCGATACCGTGGCGAACCTGAAAGAGGCCATCGCTGGAGAACATCACGAGACGACCGGGATGTACCCGACCTTCGCCCAAGAGGCCGAGGAAGAGGGCGACATGGAGGCCGCCCGGCTGTTCAACCAGATCGCCAAGGTCGAGAAACACCACGAGCTGCGATACCGCAAGCTGCTGGAGATGGTCGAGAACGGCACGGTCTACAAGCGGGAGCAGCCGATCCGCTGGAAATGCAGTCAGTGTGGGTATATCGTGGAAGGAACGGAGCCGCCTGCGAAGTGCCCGGCGTGCAAACATCCCCGGGAACACTACGAGCCGGAGTCCATGGCCTTCGAATGATTTCGCTGAGGAGCACCTTTGATGAGCAGACACCCTCGCGTTGTGCTAGGCTTTGTCTCAAAATGGCTTTCTGCGTGTAGCTACCGTCGCCAGACGGTGGAAGACGCCGCCTTCTGTGAAAGATTGGCCCCAGTGAACCACGCTCTGGCGAGCGTGGCTACCGTTTTGAGACAAAGCCTGGCGTTTCTCCTTCCCATCGGTGCATGGCTGGCCTTTGCCGTACCGCATGCGTCGGTTCTTGCCCAGGGGTCGAAACAGGATTACCAGCGGGCCGCCAGTTACGGCGAACGCACCCGGGACAAGGTCTTCCGCCAGAACGTCCGGCCCACGTGGTTCGACGGCGACGCGCGGTTCTGGTATCGCGTCGACACCGGGCCGGAGCAATACGAGTTCGTCCTGGTCGACGCCGAGAAAGGGGTTCGGCGGCCGGCGTTCGACCATCAGCGGCTGGCCGCGTCGTTGGCCGACGCCTCCGGCGAGAAGGTCGATCCTAAGCAGTTGCCCTTCCGCTCGATCTCTTTCAGCGACGACCTGTCGATCGTGCGATTCGACGCCCATGGGAAACACTGGCAGTGCGACCTGGAGAAGTACGAACTGACGGAAGCCGGGCAGGAGCCGGCGGCCGAAACGCAAGACACCGGCGTTGTGGGGCTCGATTCGGTACGCCCTTCGCGCGGCACGGGCGATGAAACGCCGGTCCGACTGGTCAACGAGACCGACGGCTCGGAGCCGCCCAGCACCGAGCCGCCGCGGGAGTCCCACTCGCACCGACGCCCCGACTCGTCTTCCACCTCGTCGCCCGACGGACGTTGGCAGGCGTCCATCCGCGACCACAACGTGCTCGTGAAGAGCCAAGAAGGCGACGAGGAGTTCATGCTCACCAGCGACGGCACGGAGGACGACCCGTACGAGTCGCGATTCTCCAAGTCGCCCGATTCGAAAAAGCTCGTAGTGATGCAGGTCCGCGCGGGCGAATCCCGCCAGATCCACCTGATCGACTCCTCGCCGGACGACCAGCTCCAGCCGAAGCTGCTGACGATCGACTACGCCAAGCCGGGCGATCGGATGCCCCTGCCGCGGCCGAGATTGTTCGATCTCCAGACGCGGTCGCAAATCGAAGTCCGCGAAGAGTTGTTTCCCAATGCGTGGAGTATTTCGGATCTCCGCTGGAGTCCCGACTCGCGGAGCTTCACGTTCTTCTACAACCAGCGCGGCCACCAGGTGCTGCGGATCGTCGAGGTCGACGCGAAATCCGGCGCCGCGCGAGCCGTCGTCGACGAGCAAAGCCCTACGTTCGTCGATTACTCCGGCAAGCGATTCACGCACTACCTGGACAAAACCGGCGAGATCCTCTGGATGAGCGAACGGGACGGCTGGAACCACCTCTACCTCTACGACGCGAAGAAGGGAAAGGTCAAGAACCGGATCACCTGCGGCCGGTGGGTAGTCCGCGGCGTGGAACGCGTGGACGAAGAGAACCGGCAGATCTGGTTCCGCGCCGGCGGCATCCGTCCCGGGCAGGACCCGTATTACGTCCACCTCTGCCGCGTCAACTTCGACGGCCGCGGGCTTGTCGTGTTGACCGAGGGCGACGGCACCCACAACTGGACCTTCTCGCCCGATCGCCGATTCTTTTTCGATACCTATTCGCGCGTCGACCGGCCGCCGATCACCGAGCTGCGCCGCAGCGACGACGGCCGGCTCGTCTGTCGCCTGGAAGAGGCCGACTGGAGCCGGCTGTGCGACACCCCCTGGTGCCCGCCGCAGCGTTTCGTCGCCAAGGGCCGCGACGGCAAGACGGACATCTACGGCATCATCGTGCGGCCGACCAACTTCGATCCCTGTCGCAAATACCCGGTCATCGAGAAGATCTACGCCGGACCGCACAGCGCCCACGTGCCCAAGTCGTTCGGTCTGCTGGGCAGCACGTACGAAATGGCCGAGTTGGGCTTCATCGTCGTGCAGATCGACGGGATGGGCACGTCGCACCGCTCGAAGGCCTTTCACGACGTCTGTTGGAAGAACCTCGGCGACGCGGGCTTTCCCGATCGGATCGCCTGGATGAAAGCCGCCGCGGAAAAACACCCGGAAATGGACCTCTCGCGGGTGGGCATCTACGGGGGTTCGGCCGGCGGGCAGAACGCCCTGGGGGGATTGCTGATGCACGGCGATTTCTACAAGGCCGCCGCGGCCGATTGCGGATGCCACGACAATCGCATGGACAAGATCTGGTGGAACGAACTCTGGATGGGCTGGCCCATCGGACCGCATTACGAAGAACAGTCGAACGTCACGCAGGCCCATCGGCTCGAGGGCAAGCTGCTGCTGACCGTCGGCGAACTCGACCGCAACGTGGACCCCGCCTCGACGATGCAGGTCGTCGACGCACTGGTCAAGGCCGACAAGGATTTCGAGTTGCTGGTGGTCCCCGGCGCCGGCCACGGCGTCGGCGAGAGTCCCTACGGCAAGCGCCGCCGCGCCGATTTCTTCGTGCGGCATCTATTGCACGTCGAACCCCGGTGGGAGTAAAAAAGGGGTCGGGAGTCTTTTCTGCGTGCCATGAGTCCGAAAAGACTTCCGCTTGGGCCGACGAACCGGGAAAAAACAGCAGGAGTACGGGTTACTGCTCGCCCCGTCGCAGTCTGGCCAGGACGCTGTAGTCTTCCAGGGTCGTGGTGTCGCCGAGGGTCTCTTTTCCGGCCGCGATGTCGCGCAACAGCCGCCGCATGATCTTGCCGCTGCGGGTCTTGGGCAACGCGTTGGTGAAGCGGATGTCGTCCGGCACGGCCAGCGAGCCGATCTCCTTCCGAACGTGCTCCTTCAACTCCTGCCGCAACTGTTCGCTCGGCTCGCGGTTGACCAGCGTGACGAACACGGCCACCGCTTCGCCCTTCAGCTCGTGCGGACGGCCGACCGCCGCCGCCTCGGCGACCGCCGGGTGAGAGACCAACGCGCTTTCGATCTCGATCGTGCTCAGCCGGTGGCCGGAGACGTTCAACACGTCGTCGATCCGGCCCATGATCCAGTAGTAGCCGTCCTCGTCTTTTCGGGCGTTGTCGCCGCAGAGGTACTTGCCCGGCACGGCGCTCCAATACTGGGATTCATAACGTTCGTTGTCGCCCCAGATTCCCTGCAACATGCCGGGCCAGGGCCGGGCGATGGTGAGCCAGCCGCCGCTGCCGACCGGCACGGGTTTGTGGTCCTTGTCGACGATCTCCGGGATGATGCCCGGCAGCGGCATGCAGCAACTGCCGGGCTTGGTGGGCGTGGCGCCGGGCAAGGGAGTCATCATGATCCCGCCCGTCTCGGTCTGCCACCAGGTGTCGACGATCGGGCAGCGTCCCCCGCCGATCTTCGCGTGATACCACATCCAGGCCTCGGGGTTGAT
>Ga0307380_10012707_pt1 | contig 10452 bp, 8 predicted proteins | sample UN3MG_FD_202239 | JGI IMG/M metagenome (GOLD analysis project Ga0307380, IMG submission 202239) | Soil microbial communities from Risofladan, Vaasa, Finland - UN-3 | ecosystem: Environmental > Terrestrial > Soil > Coastal area > Acid sulfate soil | place: Finland: Risofladan, Vaasa | collected... | reverse complement strand
GCGTCGATTTTCCGGAGCCCGATGGTCCCATGATGGCCACGTACTCGTTGCGGTCAATTTTCAAGGAAACTCCGTCCAGGGCATGGACTTCTTCGGAGCCGACCTGGTAGATCTTGGTAATGTTCTCCAAATTGATAATGTTCATGGTTTTATTGTCCGCGCTGTCAGTTCTTTTTCTTTTCGTTTTTCGCTTTCGGTTCGAGCCTGATCTTGGCCTTGTCCTGCAGCTCGCTGGAAATGGCCCGGTAGGGACCGCTGACCACTTCATCGCCCTCCTTCAAACCGGAGATGACTTCGATGAATTCGTTGTCGCTGATGCCGATCTTCACCCCTTTCATGGCCACGGCATCCTTGTCCACCACAAAGACGACTTCTTCGGGCCTGGATTGCTTTTTCTTGCTGATCTTGCCGACGACCAATCCACCACCGGAGGCCTGCGGCTCCATCGCTTTGGCTTCCTCCTCGGAGCGGGCGGTCACGCACTGGATCGGGATGGCCAGCACGTTGTTCTTGGTCTCGACTTCAATGTCGGCGTTGCAGGACATGCCCGGCCGGACCTGGGCATTGAAGTCGTTCAGGGCAATCTTGATGGCGAAATTAACCACTTCTGCCTGCGTGCCCGCTCCGGTCGTCTCGGCGGAGTTGGCGATCTGGGTGACCACGCCGTTGTAGGTGATGTTCTTGAAGGCGTCAAGCTCGATCTTGGCTGTGTCACCGATCGCGACCATCACGACGTCGTTTTCATCAACGTCGACGATGGCTTCCATCTTGCCCAGGTCGGCCACGGTCATCAGGTTGGTGCCCTGGCTGAAGCCGCTGCCCAGCACGCGTTCACCCAGTTCGACATTGAGTTTGCTGACGGTGCCGTCCATCGGCGCGTACATGGCGGTCTTGTTCAGGCTTTCGTTGGCTTCCTTCAGGCTGGCTTCGGCCTGCTGGACGAAGGCCTTCTGGGCTTCCAACTGGGCGATGCTGGAGGCCAGGTCCGATTGCACCCGATCCAGCTCCTGCTTATTGGAGACGCCTTCGCGGTAGAGCTGCTCGGTCCGCTTGTAGTTGCTCTCTATGTAGTCCTTCTCGATTTTTCTCATTCCCAGGGTGGCCTGGGCCGATTCCAGGTTGGCCTTGGCCCGGTCGCGCTGGGCGATATAGGAGTCGGGTTTGATGCGGATCAAAAGCTGATTTTTCTTCACCCGGTCGCCTTCCTTGACCGGTAGTTCGACGATTTCGCCGGTCACTTCCGGGGTGATGGCCACCATGTAAACGGGGTTGATGATGCCGGTGGCCGACACGAGCTGGGTGATGTCGCGGCGGGCGGCCTTCTCGGTCTGCACCGTGATGCCGGGGACCTTTTTGCCGCAGAAAGCTACCCGGAGCAAGATCAATATAAGGATGCTTCCAATTGCGATCCAGACGATTTTTTTGCGTGACTTACCTTTTTTTCCGTTGGCCATGTGGCTGTTCTCCTTTCTTGTGCTGCCGGGCCGCCGCTTTGGCGATGCCTTGACCGGAAAGCGTTTCCATTTCCGCTTTCCACACATTTTCTTATACGAAACGAGCCCGGCTTTGGTTCAGGAAATAAATCTGCGTGCCTGTAAAGGCCGGACAAGGTGAGCGAATTGCCACCGCGCCCCGTTTTTTTGCCTTGCGATCGGACCGGGGATTTTTTTAAATTGGAATCAAAACCCCTTATGATTCGCTATATTTTGATTTATTAAATTGCTTTTCCAATTCTGCAAATATGTCCACCGGGTTGGTCAGGGGCATGTCATTTTCCATTAATTCGTATTCCAGGCGCTCGGATTTTTTTATTTTCTCGATATTGGGCAATTTCGTCCTGTTGGTTGTTTCAATATGCGTTCCTTCGTCGTCGACGATAATGACCTTGGGCAGGAATGCCCCTTTTCTGCCGATGAAGTCATCCATTATTTTTACTGCATTTTCAAATTCTTCCCGTGAAGCCCGGCCCAGCGCTTCGTATTTGTATAATTCCTTGCCATCCCATGTCGATACCGTGGCGTAGCTTTCAGAAATTTTGGAATCTATTTTGTTTTCAATATTCAGGGTGTCGTGCCCGGTGGGCATCAACAATATTTTCCCGCCCCCACCCTCAATATTGGCGGCATATTTGGGAATGGATACTCCGGACAGCCAGCCCTGCAGATGTTTCATGTAAATTTTCCCGATCTGGATCGGGGTGATGAAATGGACGATGCCTTTTTCCTTGTGGCATTGCAGCAGGTAATAGGGGTGCACGCCGATCCAAAACATTCTTCTGAAGGTTTCCGCCAGGGTTTTGTAATAATCGTTGACATGATTCAACAATACGGTCTGGTTCCTGACCATAAAACCTTTGGCAGCGATCTTTTTCACGGCCCTGGCCAGGTCTTCAGTGATTTCATGGTAATGGTTGATATGGGTCATGAAATAGACATGCTTCTCCGTGCCCCAGGTATGCTTGTTTGCGGAAATCCTGATCAGGTCCAGCAATTCATCGGTGATGGCCATGGGCAGGACCACGGGCACCCTGGTGGCGATGCGTATGGCGCGCAGATGGGGTATGCGGCTCAGTTCCTCCAATACATAGCGCAGGCGGTTTCTGCTTATCCTGAGCGCGTCGCCGCCGGTAACCAGGACTTCATTGATGTTTTTGTTGTAGCCGATGTAAAACAATCCCTTGTTGATTTCATTGAGATTGACATCGATGGTGCCGTCCAATGATTTTGCCCTTTGGCAGTGTACGCAATAAGATGCGCAACTTGTGTTTTCGGCCACAAAAAGGGCGACGCGGTTCGGATAACGCTGGTAGGCCGCGCCATAACTCCGGGAATCTTCGCTCATCGCGCCTTCGGCGCCCGTATCCGGAAACAACAGATTCGCCGGTGTGGGCACGCTTTGCCAAAAAATTGGATCAAGCCGTTTTTTGGATTTTTCGTATGGCAGCATGACCGGGTGAAAAGGGTCGGCCTGCATCAGGGTGGCATAATAAGGAGTGATGCGCATCGGTTCTTTACCCTGGCTCTTCAAGGTGCTGACAGTTCTTTCTATCTCACTTTCCTGGAATGGGTTCAGCTTGATGACCTTTTTGAGCTGGGCGACGGTGCGAATTGAATTTTTCAATTGCCAATGCGCGTCCTGCCATTGTTCCTCGGTTACATCTTTCCACAATTCGATCGTGTTGAACTTTCGCGGTTCGAAGAATATTTCATTTATTATCTTTTTGCTTTTGTGCATGATATGGTCGTGATCTTTCCCAAAAATCCGTAAAAGACAATACTTGATAGTATTCAGAATATTTTTCTTCAGTTCGATCATTTTGTTTTTTCAATCTTCCGGCTGCTTGACCGGGAGATTTTTTTACCTGATTATAATTGTAAAGGATGGCGAATAAAATTACAATAGTAAATTTTGTCGAATCCGAAAACAACCGCGGCCGGCGGCCCCGGGTCTTTCATCGCCGCCCATAATTTGCTAAAATCAGCATTAGGCCGGGCCTTTGACCACAGGGCCTGAGACCGGATTTTTCAAAAGTTCGAGGTGAACGAAAATGTATTACATTGTTGAAAGTAAAAAAAATTTCGAGCAGGCCGCGGCCGACCTGGATGCGGCGGTCAAACGCCACGGTTTCGGGGTCCTGCACGTCCACGACGTGGGGGAAACGCTGCGCGGCAAAGGCGTCGCCTTCGACGAGCAGTGCCGGATCTTTGAAGTGTGCAACCCGCTGCAGGCCGCGAAAGTGATGGCCGCGGACATGCGCCTGAACATGGCGCTGCCCTGCCGCATCTCGGTGTTCACCGAAAAAGGCAAAACCAGGATCGGCCTGATCAGGCCCGGGCAGATGCTGGCGGCGCTGTCCAATGACGCAGGGCTGGCGCCGGTGGCCAAAGAGGTCGAAGAAAAGACCATCATGATGGTCGACGAAGCGAAGTAAAAAAGTTCGTGGTTCGACGTTCGAGGTTGAAGAAATAAGTGGTTGATCAGCAGCCAGCTGGTTGCCTGACCGCAAATAAGGTGAAATAAAGAATATGGACATATTTTCTCACGCTCTTTGGGGAGGCGTCAGCCTTGGAAGAAAAAAGCGCAGCAATTTCTTTTTCGCCGCTGCCTTCTCGCTCCTGCCGGATTTTTTCGGTGAAGGCGTCATGTTCCTGTTGGTCATTCTCGGATTGGACAATATGCCCAGCTTGAAACACGGGCATCCCGATATCAGCGAATTTCCCATGTATGCCCAGAATTTTTACAATGCCTCTCATAGCTTGGTCATCTTTTTATTCATTTTCACCCTTGTCTGGCTGCTAAGAAAAAAAGTATTTCTGCCCTTGGCTGCCTGGGGGATCCATATTTTGATCGATATCCCGACCCACTCCCTTGCGCTTTTTCCCACCCCCTTTCTTTGGCCGCTCGCGAATTTTAAAATAAACGGCTTCCATTGGAACAGTCCATTGATCCTGATCCCGAATTTTGCGCTGCTGGGCATCCTGTACTCCTTTTGGTTTTACAAACAGCGGCTGAAGAATCATTTGGGAAATTGAAGCGGAGGATAAAGATGATCCAAAAAAAAGTCACGCTTTTGAAAGCGGCTCTGATTTTTTTGGCAGGCGCTCTATATTTTTTCCTGCTTTTGTTTACTTTGCTGCCGTTTTTAAAGTCGAATTTTTCCGTGAATCCGGCTTTATACTGGTTCGGCACCGGCTATTTTCTCTTTGTGCCTATTTTTGTTTCCGCGTTGATGATGGCCAAAGCTGAAGGCAACCAGGGGACCAAGCAAATCCTGTCGGCCTTACACATCAGACCCTTTACAAAAAAAGAGTGGAAATATTCACTCGGCGGCCTGCTGCTGGGTTTTGTTTTAAGCGGGGCGGTCTTCGGCGTTTCGCTTTTATTGAATAAATATTTTGCCATCAGAATGATTCATTAATATGGACATTGCCCCGATCGCTCCCTGCGGCATGAATTGCGGGATCTGTTTGGCCTTTCTCAGGGATAAAAACATGTGCCAGGACTGTCGCGCTGAGAATGATCATAAAGCGCATCATTGTTTGCATTGCCAAAAAACAGATAAGAATAAATACTGATCAGATACGGCTCTCTTTCCCGTTTTCAGGTCTCGGAATCAATTCATCTTGACATTCGATTTTGAATTTGTTAAAAAAATCTTGGAGCCATTGTCTACGCGGCCAAGGCAAGGTTTCTGTTTGAGAGGTGAACCTTGAGCAAGCAGGAAAAGAGAATCATCCTCCTGGTCGATGATGAAGAACCCGTCGCCATGGCCCAGGAGCAGGCCCTCATGCGGCTCGGCTATGAATGTGTTGTCGCCCATTCCGGCGAAGCGGCGGTCCAGCTGGCCGCGAGCAATCCGGAAATCGCCCTTATTCTCATGGACACCGATCTCGGCCAGGGGATCGACGGACGGGAGGCGGCGCGGCGGATTCTAGCCGCGCGGAATCTGCCCATTGTATTCCTGGCCTCGCATCCGGAACGCAGGATGCCGATAAGTACTCCCGACCTCCCCATCTTCAGGTACGTGCTGAAAAACTCTGGTGATGTGGAACTGCAGACGTCAATCAAGACGGCGTTCGAGCTGTTTGCCTCGCATGAAGAAGCGCAGAAGAGCGAAGAATTGCAACAAATGATCCTGGCAACGGTTCCGATCGCGATCTATGCCTCTCCGCTTGATCCTGAAATTGACACTTCCTGGGTGAGCGGTGATATTAAAAAAGTGACCGGCTTCACCGCCGACCAATACCTGGCGGAGAAAGATTTCTGGAGAAATCGTCTGCATGCGGACGATCGCGAAAGAGTTTTGAATTTATATAAAGATCCGGCAGCCGGCAGCGAAATTGTTCTTGAGTATCGGTGGCTGTGCAAAGATGGATATTATAAATGGTTTTATGATCGAGCCATCAAAAAACATACGCCGCGCGGCGATGAGTATTTCGGCATTATTCTCGATATCACCGAACGCAAGCGGGCAGAAAACATCATTCGCACTCGCCTGCAGCTGGTCGAATTCGCCGTCGGCCATTCCCTAGCTGAACTGCTGCAAAAGACCCTTGATGAAGTCTGCGCCCTGACCGACAGCCCGATCGGATTTTACCATTTTGTCGACCCGGACCAGGTTACGCTTACCCTGCAGGGCTGGTCCACCCGAACGCTGCAGGAGTTCTGCACGGCGACCCCCAAGGGAGCTCATTACAACATCGAAGAAGCGGGTGTTTGGGTGGACTGCATCCGGCAAAGACGGCCGGTCATTCACAACGACTATGCCGCGCTCCCTCATCGCAAAGGGCTGCCGGAAGGCCATGCGCAGGTCAAGCGCGAACTGGTGGTGCCCATCCTGCGCGAACAGAAGATCGTTGCCGTCCTGGGCATCGGGAATAAAGAGCAGGACTATACTGAGAAGGATATTGAATTTGTGGCCTATTTTGCCGATGTGGCATGGGAAATCACCAAGCGCAAGCAGGTGGAAGAGACGCTGGAGAAAGAACGCCAACAACTGCAGAAGGCTCTGGATGAGGTCAAAACCTTGCGCGGCATTATCCCCATCTGTGCCAATTGCAAGCAGATCCGCGACGACAAAGGGTACTGGAGCCAGGTGGAGAGTTATATCAGTGATCACACGGATGCCGAATTCAGCCATGGTATCTGTCCTGAGTGCATGAAAAAACTGTATTCCCTATCCGCCCGAAAAAAACGAAAAGATGAAACATAAAGGCCTTTGAAAATTTATTTTTATAGATTCCCATTTCCCGATCTCCATCCTGTTCCGGACATTGAATCGCCGTTGCCGATTTGCTAAGATGATTCATGATCGAATTCGAGCTCAATGGAAGAGGGACCTTCCATGCCTTTACTTGGAATTTGCTTTTCTTACCGTCCGCCAATCTCAGCTTATACTGGAACTCTTTATTTCTCGAAGCTTTCAATCCTTTTTAGCAAGTCCACCGCATTGGCATTCAAAGGCTCATTCTTACGTGGCGGTCCTTGGATTTATTGGCCGAATATATGGGCGGCGGCAGTTTTAAATTGTTCTGTGGAATCGAGGGGAGTGGGAAGTCCCATTTCGGGAATGATAAGGTAGCGATGCTCAAGGCCCATCTCCTTGAACAGTGCGCTCATTTCTTCGGACACTGTCAGGAGGGTCTTGTCCCCCTCCCCGGTCAGGATCGTGCCGCGAACTCCCCGCGCCGCCGCCTGCTTCACTGCTTCCTTGTCCAGATTTTCCGGCTTCGACGGGCGGCAGACAAAAAAGCCCCTGGCCGGCACGGTATTGCGAATGACGGCATCGATCGCCAGCTGTCCGCCCTGATATATGCCCATCAGGATGACCTGATTGGCGGCAACAGGATATTTTTGGATGATCTGATCGTAAAGCTGCCGGATGTCCTTCCCGGCTTTTTCGGGATCATCCCAACTGTAGCAGTTCGTTTCAAATACCTGGGATGATTGGAGAAAAGCAAAAATGAACCCTTCCGGCAATTCCTTCAACTGATCGGCCTTCCAGAACGTCTTGTCGTGCAGAATACTGCCGGTGCCGCTATGCAGCACCAGGACCAGCGGATGTTTCTGGTCCGCTGAATAGCCACGGGACGTTATGATCTCATATGTCGCCCTGTTGTTGGCCAGGCTTCTTGCATTGAGTTCCTTATCCTCTGCTACCACCTTGCCATCCTTGTACTCCCGTTCGGTAAACCTTTCGCCCAATTGATCCCAAGAGGTCCATTTGCCGGTTCGCTTGTCCTTGCTGAGGCGCCCTTCCAGGGCTTTTTTACCGTTCTCATGCCACCAGGTAAAGGCCCCATCGCGCACGCCCTCGTTGAATTCGACTTCTTCCAACAGCTTTCCGTCCGGGTTGTATTCCCTGTATATCCCGTGAAATTTCCCGTTTTTAAGGGATACTTCCGCGTGCTTCGCTCCGGACTCGTGCCAGAACACATGGGTGCCGATACCCATTCCGTTTTCGTATTCCCCCTTGCCGCGCGGCTTGCCGTCTTCATACCAGAAGAGCCAAAGGCCGTGAATTTTCCCGTTCTTGTATTGTCCCTCCATGCTTTTGGCGCCATTGGGATGCCATTCTATAAAAGGACCTTCATACTTGCCGTTCTTGTAAATGCCTTCGCTTTTTTTGGCGCCATTCTCATAATAAGTGATCTTCTTTTCGGCCTTGGATTCATCCGTTGGGGAAGTACCTTGCTGACCAAAAGCAAAAAAACAAAACAGCATCAATGCTGGAACAAAAATATGTATCTTCATATGCCCTCCTTTGTCTCTGTCTTCAGCCGCGATGCACCCGGCAGGAAAACCGCTTTGCCCATGATCGTATTCTAAAGAATAGTAATGGGAATTACAAACAGCGAACACCAGACCAAGAAATAGCGAACCTCATTTTTATCCATATGCTATAATACTTTCATGATCCGCTTTGAGTTGAATGGCACCTTGATCGAATACCGCGGTGACGAGAAACGCTCCCTCCTCGATTTCCTGCGCGAGGAGGCGGGGATCACTTCGGCCAAGGACGGCTGCTCCGGCCAGGGGGCCTGCGGTGCCTGCTTGGTGGAACTCGACGGCAGACCGGCGCTTTCCTGCGTCACCCTGATGAAGAAAGTCGCCGGCGGACAAGTCGTTACCCTGGAGGGCCTGCCCGATGATCTGCGCCGCAAGTTGGGCAATGCCTTTGTCGAAAAGGGCGCCGTGCAGTGCGGCTTCTGCTCGCCTGGATTCCTGATGCGCACCAAGATCCTGCTGCAGGACAATCCACGCCCCACGCGCCCTGAAATACTGGCAGCCCTGAAATTGAACCTGTGCCGCTGCACCGGGTACGTCAAAATAGTGGAGGCTATCGAACATGCAGCCAGGGTTCTGGCCGGGGAGAATGGTTATAATGTGGATCCCAATCAGGGTGTCGGCGGCCGCCAGGAAAAATACGAGGCCTGGGAAACGGCGACCGGCCGCCGGCCCTTTGTCGCCGACCTGCGCATCCCCGGCCTGGTGTACGGCGCCTTGAAATTCTGCGACCATGCCCGGGCAAAAATATTGAAGATCGATACCGCCATAGCCGAAAAAATGCCCGGTGTATTGCGCGTGTTCACCGCCGCCGATATCCCCGGCGAGCGCATGACCGGGCTGATCGTCGCCGACTGGCCGCTGATGCTTTTTGCAGGCGAGACCAGCCGCAGCGGCGCCGACGTGCTGGCCGGAGTGGTGGGGAAAAGCGAAGCCGCGGCCCGCGCCGCCGTGCAAGCCATCCATGTGGAATATGAAGTCCTCGAGCCCCTGACCGACGTTTTGCATGCGGAAAACAGCCCCGTCCATATCCATGAAAAGGGCAACCTGCTGGAAACCTGCCGCATCCGCCGCGGCGGCGACGTAGACAAGATCCTGGCCGGATCCGCTTGTGTCGCTTCCGGCCTGTTCCGCACCCAGATGATCGAGCATGCCTTCCTGGAGACCGAGGCCTCGGTGGCCCTGCCAGAAGAGGGCGGCGTACGCCTTTATTCCCAGGGGCAGGGGGTCTACGAGGATCGGCGCCAGGTAGCCTCGCTGCTGGGTTTGCCCCTGGAAAAGGTGCGGGTCATCCAGGTAGCCAACGGCGGCGGCTTCGGCGGCAAGGAGGACATTACCACCCAAGGCCATGCCGCCCTGTTCGCTTTTCTGCTGCAGAAGCCGGTGCGGGTGCGTTTGAGCCGGCCCGAGTCGATCCGCATGCACCCCAAGCGTCATCCGCTGCTGATGGAATATGCCCTGGGTTGCGACGCGCAAGGAATGCTGACGGCGCTGCGGGCGCGCCTTATCGGCGACACCGGCGCTTACGCTTCGGTGGGGACAAAGGTCCTGGAACGGGCCGCGGGACACGCTTCCGGCGCCTATCATGTGCCCGCCGCCGACATCGAGGCCAAGACCGTCTATACCAACAACCTGCCCTGCGGCGCCATGCGCGGATTTGGCGTCAACCAGGTGACCTTCGCTATGGAAAGCTGCGTCGACATGCTCTGCGAAAAAGGGGGCTTCAACCGCTGGCAGTTCAGGTACGACAATGCCTTGCGCCCGGGGAGCATGACCGCGACCGGCCAGGTCCTGGGTCCCGGCGTCGGCGTGCGGGCCACTTTGCTGGCTTTGCAAGATAAATTTTACCGCTCGAAAACGGCCGGCCTGGCCTGCGGCATCAAGAACACCGGCATCGGCAACGGCATGGTCGACGACTCGGTTGTGAAAATTGAAGTCGTTTCGGCCGCCAAGCTGGTCATCCAGCACGGCTGGACCGAGATGGGACAGGGGGTGCACACCGTGTCCCGGCAGGTGGTCTGCCAGGAGACCGGTTTGGACCCGCGGATCATGGAGGTCCGGGTGGACACGGCTTCCGGGGCCCTCAGCGGCATGACCACCGCCTCGCGCGCCACCTCGCTGGTGGGCAACGCCCTGATCGACGCCTGCGCCGCCCTGAAGCGCGAC
>Ga0307380_10012706_pt1 | contig 10454 bp, 4 predicted proteins | sample UN3MG_FD_202239 | JGI IMG/M metagenome (GOLD analysis project Ga0307380, IMG submission 202239) | Soil microbial communities from Risofladan, Vaasa, Finland - UN-3 | ecosystem: Environmental > Terrestrial > Soil > Coastal area > Acid sulfate soil | place: Finland: Risofladan, Vaasa | collected... | reverse complement strand
GCATGCTGTATAGACCGGACACATAGGTAACAAGTGTTCGGACACATAGGTAACACTCCAAAAAGGTTATGGTATAATCTTCTTTCAAAAAGAAAGGAGGTTAGCCGTGCCTTGGAAGGAGTGTTCAGTAATGGATCAAAGGTACGAGTTTGTAAAGTTAGCATCACAAGAGAGCTCCAATATATCAGAACTGTCCGAACGATTTAATATATCACGTAAGACCGCATATAAATGGCTGTTGCGTTATCGTGCAGAAGGAACAACCGGCTTACGTGACCGGTCACGCCGTCCTAAGCGATATCGCAGCCCCACGCCACCAGGGATGGTTGGAGCTATTTTGGTGGTGCGAGAGAAGCATCCCAGTTGGGGAGGGCGCAAGATACGTCGTATTTTAAAAAAGAATCAAATAACTGGCCAATCGGAATTGCTAAACAGCTTTAATATACCATCTGCGAGTACGATTACTCATATTTTGAAGCAGAATGGATGTATTTCAGACGAAGCCTCCGAGGCCCAGAAGCCTTATCGCCGTTTCGAGTATGAACACCCGAATGATCTTTGGCAAATGGATTTCAAGGGCGATGTGGCCTTGAGCAATCGCCAGATTTCGTATCCTTTGACGATACTTGATGACCACAGCCGTTACAATCTTTGTTTACAGTCCTGCCCTAATCAACGTTTAGAAACTGTAAATAAACATTTGGAGCAAGTTTTTCAGGTATATGGACTTCCTCTCTCGATGCTGATGGACAACGGCCGTCCGTGGTCAGATGGCTCAGGATCGCTGACTCGTCTGGCGGTTTGGCTTATGCGATTAGGTGTTCGAATACTTCATAGTCGCCCCTATCATCCACAAACCCAAGGAAAAGAAGAGCGTTTTCATCGCACTTTAAAGACAGAATTGCTCAATGGTCGTTTGTTTCCGGATCATCCGTCGATACAGAAAGCTTTCGACTGGTGGCGTCAGATATACAACCATGAACGTCCACATGCTGCCCTGGGCTTGGATACTCCTGGGAGTCGCTATGTTGTTTCTCCTCGTCCGTATCCATCAAAGCTGCCACCGATCGAATACGACAGTGGCGAAATTGTACGCATTGTAAGAGGAATAGGCTATATTTCTTTCAAAAGTATCTCCTGGTATGTTTCAGAGGCGCTGATCGGTGCAAGTGTGGCGCTTCGGCCAACACGCAAGGATGGTGTATATCTGGTGTGCTATGGCTGTTTTTCAATAGGAGCATTGGATTGCACTCAACTCCCTGATGAGGGGGCCAAATACCGGCGCATAAGGATATTCCCCTCGGCTCGCTACGCTCGCCTCGGAGAATATCCTTCTTTAGATGCCTTAACAGATAAAACATAAAAAGTGTTACCTATGTGTCCGAACGAGTGTAACCCATGTGTCTTTACCAAACAGCATGCGTCGCCCCTACAATAGTATGCCCCAATTCCATGCCATCCGTGATTCTGAACCACGGATTACGCAGATAAAAGCTTTGATTTCACGGATGCCCTTCCCCACTCCAGGGAAGAGTGGCAGGGAACCGTGTAATCCGTGCTCAATCCGCGCCATCCGTGGTTCCACGCCGACAAAAGGAGGCAAAGCCCCCTTTGGATTCGCCCATTTGCAAGAGTTAAAAAATCAAGTGTTCAAATGCTGCTGAAGTTACTTGAAGATTACTAACGACTAACTAATCGAATACCTATAGCATAGTTCACGAGTCTACCCGGGTCGGCGTAGGAACGATTTACCGAGCGGCAGTCACTAGCACTGCCATTCCAACTGCCGCCACGTAAAACACGGTCGGAGCCAGTCGCCGGGCCGGGAGGATCAGTCTGGCTCGCGCTGCCGAAACTCCCATACCAGTCATTGCACCATTCCCAGACATTCCCGTGCATGTCATACAACCCGAATGCATTTGCCTGCTTGCCGCCAATTGCATGAGTTATACCCCCACTGTTGTAATAATACCACCCGGCGCGATCCAAGTCGCTCTCGCTGTCGCCGGTGTAATAATTCGTGCTAGTCCCGGCCCGGCAGGCGTACTCCCACTCAGCCTCTGTAGGCAGGCGATAGCCGTTCTTCGTAAAATCACAGGTCCAGGTGCTCAGGTTATAGCACGGATGGAGTCCTGCAAATTCACTGAGCTTGTTGCAGAAAGTCACCGCATCATACCAGCGCACCGTCTCCACCGGGCGGTTGTCGTCTCCTGTGAAATAAGAAGGGTTCGCGCCCATAACCGACTTGTACTGCGCCTGGGTAATCTCGTATTTGCTCATTTGGAAAGCGGAAAGAGTTACTGAGTGCACCGGCTCAGCGACTCCAACCTGCCCCATCTGGAAAGTGCCCGCGGGGATCGAGACTAAGGTGATACTTAGAACCACAATCTCCACAGATATTGAATCGACAGATAAACCGTCGGAAACTTTAAATATGCACACATAATTCCCCAATGCACTAGGCATCCAATAAAATTCGCCAGTTTTTTCATTTATAGTAGCTTCTGGTCCTGGAGCAATAAGCATTATATAAATCAAGTTTCGGTCTGATGTATATTCAACTTGAAGGGTTAATCTTAGTTCTTGACCTAAGATTATAACTTGAGGACCCGGGTCTATTAAAACAACTAAAGGATAAACAGAAATATATACAGTATTAGACCACCCGCTGCTGCCCGATGCATTATTTGCTTTAACACGGTAATAGTAATAGGTCGTTTCACTCACGCTATGGATGAAAATCTGTGAGGTACTGCTCACTGTCTGGCTGGTCGCCCCACTGAACGAGCTATTAGTCGCCTCTTCTATTGTGTATGAGGTAGCACCTGTTACACTGCTCCAACTAACCGAGTAACCATAGCCTGAAGCAACACTGCTCCCAGGGTCATTTAAATTTGGAATGTAAGGAAGATTACCTGGCACAAAGCTGCCTCTGACTACCCGGAACCCCATGAAAATGCCCGTGACGTCCGGGCTAGTTCTATCACGAAATGCTGATCTGCAGTAATAGGCAGTGCCGAGCCAGTTGTGACCTCGTAAGACCTTAGAAGAGCCGGTAGCCGGACCGGTAGGGTCTTGACTCGAGCTGTTACTATAATAATTACTATCAAACCAGTCGTTGCACCACTCCTGAATATTCCCATGCATGTCATACAGGCCGAAAGCATTGGCTTCTTTCTGGCCTCCCGCGTGTGGCGTATAACCGCTATTTCTATCATACCACCCAGCCCGGCCAAGGTCGCTCTCACTGTCTCCCGTGTAGTAATTCGTAGTAGTACCTGCTCTGCAGGCGTACTCCCACTCAGCCTCAGTCGGCAGTCGGAACCCGTTCTTTGTGAAATCACAATCCCAAGTGTCAAGATTATAACATGGCTCAAGGCCCTTAGCTTCGCTCAGCTTGTTGCAGAAAGTCACCGCATCGTACCAGCTCGTTTGCTCCACAGGAAGGTTGTCATCACCTGTAAAATATGAAGGATTAGTACCTATTATCGCCTGGTACTGCCCCTGGGTGGTCTCGTACTTACTCATCTGGAAAGTGGAGAGAGTTACCGTGTGCACCGGCTGTTCATTACTCTCTCCAGAGTTACTCCCCATCTGGAAGGTGCCCGCGGGGATGGAAACCAAGATGATCTCGATGGCTGGTGGGTTGACTACCATATCCACAGTATTAGACCAGCCGCTGCTGCCATATGCGCTGTTCGCTTTCACCCTGTAATAATATGTAGCCGCTGTACTCACATTGTGGCTGAAACTTTGCGATGTACCGCTCACTGTCTGGCTTGTCGCCCCAGTGAACGAGCTGTTTGTCGCTTCCTCTATCGTGTATGAGGTAGTGCCAGTTACACTGCTCCAGCTCACTGTGTAACCCGCGACTGAAGCCACACTGCTCCCAGGGTCATTTAAATTTGGAATAGCCGGAAGATTACCTGGCACAAAGCTGCCTCTGACTACCCGAAAACCTAGATGGTCGGCCACGCGGTCAGGGGGGCCGTTGACGTCGCGAACGGCTGACCGGCAGCCGCCCGCACTAATGTTCCAGCCGCCGCCGCGTATAACACGGTAAGAGCCGGACGACGAGCCGGTAGGATTAGTCTGGCTCGCGCTGCCGTAACTCCCATACCAGTCGTTGCACCACTCCCAGACATTGCCGTGCATGTCGTAAAGACCAAATGAGTTCGCCTGCTTGCCCCCCACCGCATGCGTGGCACTCCCGCTGTTTCCGTAATACCAGCCTGCTTTATCCAGGTCGCTATCATTGTCGCCGGTGTAATAATTCGAGGTCGTCCCGGCCCGGCAGGCATACTCCCACTCGGCCTCTGTGGGCAGGCGGTATCCATCCTTAGTGAAATCACACTCCCAGGTGCTAAGGTTGTAACACTGCTCGAGGCCTTCAGATTCGCTGAGCTTGTTGCAGAAAGTAACTGCATCGTACCAGCTAACCTGCTCCACCGGGCGGTTGTCGTCTCCGGTGAAATAAGCCGGGTTCGTGCCCATCACTTCCTGGTACTGCGCCTGGGTGGTCTCATATTTGCTTATCTGGAAAGCAGTAAGAGTTACTGTGTGCACCGGCTGTTCATCACTATTTCCAGTGCTACTCCCCATCTGGAAAGTACCAGCGGGGATGGTTACCAAAGTGATCGCGATTGCTGGTAGGTTGACTACCATATCCACAGTATTAGACCATCCGCTGCTGCCAGATGCACTGTTCGCCTTCACCCGGTAATAATATGTAGTCGCTGCACTCACATTATGGCTGAAACTCTGAGATGTACTGCTCACTGTCTGGCTAGTCACCACGCTGAACGAGCTGTTTGTCGCCTCTTCTATTGTGTATGAGAAAGCGCCAGTTACACTGCTCCAGCTCACTGTGTAACCCGCGCCTGAAGCCACACTGCTCCCAGGGTCAGTCGCTACCGGAGTACCAGGGGGCAGAGGATTGACTATTATATCAACCACATTAGACCAGCCACTGCTGCCATAGGCATTGTTCGCCTTTACCCGATAATAATATGTGGTTATTGTACTTACACTGCGGCTGAAACTCTGAGAGGTAGTGTTAACAGTCTGACTGGTCGCCCCGCTGAACGAGCTGTTTGTGGCCTCCTCGATTGTGTACGAGGCGGCCCCTGTTACACTGCTCCAGCTCACAGTGTAACTCTCGCCTGAAGCGACACTGCTCCCAGGGTCAGTCGCCACTGGAGCACCAGGGGGTGGAGGATTAACCAGCATATCAACTGTATTAGACCAATCACTGCTTCCATATGCGCTGTTCGCCTTAACCCGGTAATAATATGTAGTCGCTGCACTCACATTATGGCTGAAACTCTGCGATGTACCGCTCACTGTCTGGCTGCTCGACCCGCTGAACGAGCTGTTTGTCGCCTCCTCTATTGTGTAAGAGGCAGAGCCTGTTACACTGCTCCAGCTCACAGTGTAACTCGCGCCTGAAGCCACACTGGTCCCGGGGTCAGTCGCTACCGGAGTACCAGGAGGCGGAGGATTAACTATAATATCAACTGTATTAGACCAGCCGCTGCTGCCATATGCATTGTTCGCCTTGACCCGGTAATAATATGTAGTCGCAGTACTCACAATACGGCTGAAACTCTGTGAGGTACCGCTCACTGTCTGACTGGTCGCCCCGCTGAATGAGCTGTTTGTAGCCTCCTCTATCGTGTATGAAACGGCTCCTGTTACACTGCTCCAGCTAACGGTGTAACCCGCGCCTGAAGCGACACTGATCCCTGGGTCGCTTACTGCCGGGACACCAAGAGTGTTAACGATTATGTCTTCTGCATTCGACCAGCCGCTACTGCCTGTTGCTGTGTTGGTTTTAACACGGTAATAATATGTAGTAGCTGAACTCACACTGTGGCTGAAACTCTGTGAAGTGCCGGTCACAGTCTGGGTGCTCACCCCGGTGAATGAGCTGTCTGTCGCCTCCTCTATCGTGTAAGAGTTAGCCCCACTCACACTGCTCCAGCTCAGCGTATAGCTCTCACCTGAAAGCACACTGACACCGGGATCGTTTAACAATGGAATTTCAATATAAATCCCTGGCACAAAGCTGCCGCGCACAACCCGGAATCCAATGTATAAATCTTTGCCATCCGGCCTGTTGCTTCCGCGACTGGCAGAGCGACTGTAGTCAGCGCCATAACCCCAGCAGCCGCCGCGGGCCGCGCGGGATGCGCCAGTTTGAGGGCCTGCCGGATTCCAGCCAGGGCTTTGGCTGTAATAAATGCTGCTGTACCAGTCATTACACAATTCCCAGACATTACCGTGCATGTCGTATAAACCAAATGCGTTGTTTTCCTTACCTCCTACAGGATGCGTGGTGTTGCCGCTGTTTCCACTATACCATCCCGCACGATCCAGTTCGCTTTCGCTGTTTCCGGTGTAATAGTTCGTACTGGTGCCCGCACGGGCTGCGTACTCCCACTCTGCTTCCGTGGGCAGGCGATAGCCGTTTTTACTGAAATCGCACTCCCAGGTGCTCAGGTCATAGCATGGCTCAAGGCCTTCAGTCTCACTCAACTTGTTGCAGAAAGTAACTGCATCGTACCAACTGACATTCTCAACTGGATGGTTGTAGTCCCCGGTGAAATACGAAGGGTTAACACCCGTGATAGCTTCATATTGCGCCTGGGTGATCTCGTATTCACTCATCTCGAATGCTGTCAGGGTTACCATGTGCACGGGCTTCTCTGTGTCGAGGCCGGTGTTACTTCCCATCTGGAAGATCCCTTCAGGGATCGAGACCATGGTTATGCTGATAGAATTAACTATCATATCTACGGTGCTTGACCACCCGCTGCTTCCGGTTGCAGTGTTGGTCTTCAGCCGGTAATAGTAAGTTGTCGTTGAACTCACACTATGACTGAATTTATAAGAAGTGTCGGTTACAGTGTGGCTTGTAGCCTCGCTGAACAATGTGTTTGTGGCCTCCTCGAGAGTATATGAAACAGCTTCGCTCACGCTGTTCCAGCTCACATAATAACTCTCGCCGGAGCTTACGCTGCTGCCAGGGTCAATCAAAGTCGGCACTGAAATGCTGACCAGGACTGATTGGCTCTCACTCCACCCGCTTCTCACATTGTATTCATTCGTGGCCTGTACCCGGTAATAGTAAGTGCCCTGGCTTTTACCGGAAATGGAAGCATAAGTATTGCTCCCTGAATAAGCCGTGCTAGCCCCTGTAAAATTCGTGTTTGCAGCCTCCTGGAGCACATAGCCCGTGGCTCCGGTGACCCTGCCCCAGCTCACCCTGTAGCTGCCGTCCGGGCTGGGGTTGGGACTGATGCCGGTAATTTTGGGAATATAACCGGCGCTCCATTCGCTCGTACTGATCGTGACCGTGGTAGTCTGGCCGGCGAATACATCCACGTCGCTGTCCATGGCAAAGCGTTCGATTACGCCGCTGTTTTTACCGGTCAAGAGCACCTTCAGGTTGTTTTGGGCAGTTACGGTTATGCTGCCTTTGAACCGGCCATCAGAGACCGTGCTGGTCTGGGAGGCAATCTGGGTGTTGTCCGATTGCAAGACCCGCACTTCAAGCTGGTCTACTGCGGATAGCCTGGGGCCTTGTCCGGCTTTCTCTTTTTGGGTGAGGGTCTTGGATAATGAATCAGGTCTTGCCGCTGATAATCCGGGGCCGGGCATATCATCTTCAAAAACTATGACAATCTGGCCCTGCGCCGTCTCCGGTTCTGTAGGCAGGCGGTCTTTGTCGCACGTGGCCAGAAGACAGACTATTCCCAAAAACAGTATTTTTTTGATAAGAACTTTCATCATTTGTTTTTCCTGTCAGTTTGCAGGTATGTCATAGGTAATGGTTCCTGTGGTCGGCGGTGTGCTTCCGCCCCCTTTCTCGCCACCACCACCTCCTCCCACTGCTGCGGCCACTCCGCCGCCGGCAGCAGCTACCAAAATCCAGATCCACCACTTGCTGCCGCCTTTTTTCTTCACTGATACTGGAACTGTGGTGACAGGAGCGATGGACAAATCGACCAGATAATCATCCTTTAATTCAGCGGAGCTCTCCACGATTTCAAGCCGGGCTGTGTTCGGCATGACAGATATAACCTTTACCCTGGCCACAATTACCGGCTCGGGTTGTCCCCAGACCCGCTCCGTGAAATACACCACGCCTTCAGCACCGACTGCCAATCCATTGTCGCTGCCCCGGTTGATTTCAATATACGACCCGGAGACATTCAGCACCTGGGCGGTGAGCAGGGTCTGGCAAAAAAGGCTGATTGGTATAGTCTGGTTAATAAAAACGAGGAGCATTAACAGGCTGAGTTTTCGTCGCATAGGGTTCCCCTGATTTTTAAAACCGTATTGGAATAATTGAGATTTTTAATCCGTAGGGCCGCACCCTACGATGTCGGTCAAAGCGCTGTGGCCCGGGGTGGTTATATGGTCGACACGGCTGCTCACCCGTACATTGTCATTGGTTCCCGATTGACGTAGGGGCGGGTTTCAAACCCGCCCGTACAATGCCAAAGGTTCCCGATTGCCGTCGGGGCAATTCATGAATTGCCCCTACATCCAAATTACACCTGCAATGCGGCCAACCTCATTCAACCGCATCCTCCCATCCGCGATCTCACCACGGAGAATTATAAAAAATCCGGGCTATAAAACCACCTTTCAGCGGGCGATGAACAGAAAACTGCCGCCAGGCTCATTGCCCAGGAACTCCAGGAGAAAAGGCTGGGGGTCTACATAATCCATGTAATTGGTCTTTAGCTCCTCGACAGTCAGGATGCCGTCCTCGCCGCCGAAATTGCGCAGCCCTTCAAGGAACTTGCGCATGAAGGGGCTGTGAGAGCCCGGCCTGCCATCCGGCACGTACTCCCTGCCTCCTGAAGTAAAAAGCTGGCGCGTCTTGTAGCTCATCTTGCGGAGGATAAATTCCTCCCTTGGAATTTCCTTGTAGAAACTATCCTCCCCTTTCAAGGCGATCTCGGAAAAAAAAGTCCCGGCGAAACAGGCGTCTATCACTGTGAGAATGTGTTTGCAGGGAATATAGGTGATCACATTCTGCAGGATCGGGTATCCGATATAAGTCGAGAAATTGGGATCATCCGCAGGTTTTCTTCCATCGGCAGGGACAAAATAGCCGGTTTTGGTGGGCTCGTCGAAATGTCCATGCCCTGAGAGCATAATCAACAGCTCGTCGTTCTCGGAAAATTGACGGTTATAGTAGCTCCGGATGGTGCTCAATATTTCTTCTTTATCCGGGTTGAGTAAAATTTTAGTCTGGAAACCGTAATTTTCTTTAAGCTCTTTATCCAGCGTCTCGATATCAGTGACTGGATTCCTGAGTTTTCCACAGTTGTCGTACTCGTTGATTCCGATCAGCAGGGCATGACAGCCCATGTTGAGAGAGGCCAGCAGGTCCTTTTCCTTGTAGTCAAAAATCTGTTCGAGAGCAGCGCGGTTACCGGCCTGATCCAGGGCCTCGATCCGGACTGTATTTTTGCCCTGGGCCAGGGACGCTTCCGCTGTAAATTTGACAGTTTTTCCAGGCAGAAGCGCCATTTCCTCCGGTTTGGGAGCGGTCAGCACAGCATTCTTTCCATTAACTGAAACAGAGGCGACCTCTCCCTCATCTCTGGCCAGGCCGGTTATCTGAATGGTTTTCTCCCCGGTGGTGATAGAAATACCGCGTGTGGGCTCAGGGGAAACCAGCCTGATTTCCGGAGGGATTTGATCCAGAACGGCGAGGGTTGCCTGGACAATGCTGGTCAATCCATCCTTTACCTGCAGCTCCTCCGAATAAGTCTCATACCCGTCCATTGAGAGAATGAGCCTGTGCCTTCCGGGAGAGACATCTTTAAGAATGGCCCGGCCATTCTCATCCGTTATGCCTCTTTCCTGGCGATCCAATTTCAGGCTTGCCCCGGGTACATTGCTGCGGATAAGTATGGAGGATGCATGCAGGCAGGGCACCGATATGATCAGTGCAAGCAGAAGGAGCGAGGGCATGATACGTTTACACATTAATAATCACCCCCTTGTTAAAAGAATGTTATAACATTTCTATTATATTCAGTCTGGATTCTAATTTCAAGTAAATCTGAGCGCATAATGCATGAATATAAATTTCGATTAAATCATTAGCCTAAATAGTTGTTCTAATAATGGTTGATTTTCAGCTTGAATATTTGTGATTTCGGCCTTCAGGTGCCCGTCAGGCCTGGCGGGATTTTACTATCCATCTTCCAGTCCCCGGTAATTCACCCGAACCTGATCTCAGCATTTCAAGGGCTGCAGAATTCAAGCTGCTGTCTTTGATTATTCACAAATCATAAAGAGGCGGTTTCCCGGAGCCCCCGGGGGGTGGCGGGCGCATGAAATGCGCACCGCTGCGCTCCCGGCGCAGCGGTCTGTGCGACTTCCAGTCGTACAGCCGCCACCCCCCTCCTGCGCACGCTGAGAAAAAT
>Ga0307380_10012703_pt1 | contig 10455 bp, 8 predicted proteins | sample UN3MG_FD_202239 | JGI IMG/M metagenome (GOLD analysis project Ga0307380, IMG submission 202239) | Soil microbial communities from Risofladan, Vaasa, Finland - UN-3 | ecosystem: Environmental > Terrestrial > Soil > Coastal area > Acid sulfate soil | place: Finland: Risofladan, Vaasa | collected... | reverse complement strand
GATTCGCCGGCTCCCGCATCTCGGCCAACGCGATGATGACGCCCAAGATGATCAAGCAGCATTGCCAGCTCGATTCCGCCTGCGAGAACCTGCTGGAACAGGCGATGACCGCCCTGGGCCTCTCCGCCCGCGCCTACACCCGCATCCTGAAGGTCGCCCGCACCATCGCCGACCTCGAGGACTCCGAAAGCGTAAACGCTCACCACATCAGCGAGGCGATCAATTACCGGAATCTGGACCGGGCGATGTGGAGGTGAAGATGATTGACACCGAGAGTAACACCCTCTATAATGATTCATGGTTTCCACGCGTTCATGCACACAAGGAGAAGTGGTGACGAAAAGCGATCTTCCCTTCGGCAGTGAATTCTCGCCGACATTGATAGAACTCCCCCGCGTTCTGGCACTCGCGAAAGAGCTCGGCGACGACGTGAAGGCTTTTCAGGCTGCCATCAGAGCGGAGTACTTCGAACGCAATCAGACCACCGGGCAGAACAAGAACACGCTCGCGATGAATGCGAGACTGGGAATGAAAGCGTACGGGATCATTGACAGTGAAGCCCGGCTCACGGATTTGGGCGAGCATCTCTACGAGATTCGGGACGACAGCGGGCAATTGCACGCGGAACTGGCTCGCCACATACTTCTGTATCTGAATGGCATGGCCTTGATTCAGTGCATACAAGACATTCAGGCTTCCGGGGAAAGTGTTGATCTCATCAAACTTCGCGAGTCTCTACTGCAACGTGGCATATCTTTCCCTCGTGGCGGGAAGCATCCAAGCATGATGCGCCTTTGGCTCGAGAAGGCAGGCGTTTTCCGCAGTGGCTGGAATGTGGATGAAGAACGATTGCATGAGGTACTTGGCACGCCTCCTGAGACAATGGGCGCGCTGACATCTCTGACCTCGGAACAACGGTCGTACCTCAAGGCCCTCATCAACCTGGGCGGGCCTGGACCCTATCGGTCCAATGAGGTGGAGAAACTGGCCAACGCGGCGTACGGAACGAAGTTCAATGAGAAGAACCTGCCGAAGCAAGTTCTGTATCCCCTAGAGCAGGCCGGCTTCATCGAGCTTACGCGCGGAACAAAGCAGAGCGGCAGGGGCGCTAAGCCATTTCTGGTGAAATGGACGGATACTCTGTCCGACTCGGTTGTGGTGCCGCTGCTCGAACAAATCGATAAGATGATTCTTCCCTCTCTTCGCCCACTCATCAGGCAATCGCTTACTGAAATCCGCACCAACATCGCAAGTGGGAACAGGCACGTCAAGGGGTTGGCTCTTGAAGCCTTGGGTTTCAAGTTGATGCGGCTTATCGATCTCGATTATGTGGCAACAAGGTTGCGGGGAGATCAGACCGGAGGAGCTGAGGTCGACCTCCTGTTTGAATCGACCCGGCTCGTCTTTTCTCGATGGCAGGTTCAGTGCAAGAACACCGCTCACGTCTCGTTGGATGACGTCGCCAAGGAAGTTGGCCTGATTCACGTGCTGAAAAGCAACGTGATCGTGGTGATCAGTACCGGCTTGATCGGCACAGAGGCACGTCGTTACGCAGGCAATGTCATGGCCGACACGAACCTCTGCGTGGTGCTGATCGATAAGCAGGATCTTTCCACTATCGAGAAGACGCCCGCCAGCATCGTTGATGTACTGAATCGAGAAGCAAGGCAGGCAATGAAGCTAAAGCGCTCAAGCAGGATAATGCCACCTGATGTTTAACCTCAACGGTCTGAAGCCATATCACGAAACGAAGTTCGGATCAATACTCCTAGGCGATTCGCTGGAAGCCCTGAAGGCGTTTGACGCCAAAAGCGTTGACCTGATTGTGACGAGTCCGCCATACGGGCTGGTCCGGAAGAAGGCCTATGGCAACGTTGAGTCTGCAAAATATAACGACTGGTTCAGAGCTTTCGCGGGGCAGTTCAGGCGAGTGCTCAAAGGCACAGGCAGCCTTGTTATCGACATAGGCGGAGCATGGATTCCTGGACAGCCCACCCGCAGCCTCTACCACTTCAAGCTTCTTATCATGCTGTGCGAGGAATTCGGATTCCATCTTGCTCAGGAGCTTTATTGGTGGAACCCGTCGAAATTGCCCTCTCCCGCGGAATGGGTGACTGTCCGGCGCGTTCGTGTGAAGGACGCTGTTGATTGCGTATGGTGGCTATCGCCCACACCAAATCCTAAAGCCAGTAACCGCCGTGTCCTACAGCCTTACAGCGAGAGCATGCGCGTTCTCCTGAAAAACGGTTACAAGGCTCAGAAACGCCCATCGGGTCACGAGATTAGCGACAAGTTCCAGCGAGACAATGGAGCGGCCATTCCTCCGAACTTGATTGCTATTGCCAACACCGAAAGCAACAGCTACTACCTCCGCTACTGCAAGGAAAAGGGGATTAAGCCTCATCCGGCTCGGTACCCGTCAGACCTCCCGGAGTACTTCGTTCGAATGCTCACTGACGAAGGTGATGTCGTCGTTGATCCATTTGCCGGTAGCTGTGTGACCGGCGAAGTGTGTGAGCGGCTGAACAGGCGCTGGGTTTGCATTGAACTCGTTGAACAGTACTTGATCGGAGCATTGGGACGTTTCCGGCGGCCGGCGCAAGATGCATTCGCCTTTGCCCCACGAAAAAAGTCGGCAGACGAGAACTCCGATTACTACCGTATCCCCAGGCCCGGCATCCTCTGGCAACACGCAACGGGCGAGCGCCTGCCGTCCGGATACAGCGAGTCTTCTGAAACCGAGGAATCGGCCGCCGGGCGCGTGTGCGAAGACGAAATGCCGATTAGGAAAGGCAAGTCTTCCCGCAGGATGAAATCACGCCGCACACCGGGGAAGAGCCGCAATCCACGCAGCCAATGAACAGTGTTTGGTCGGATTTACATCCTCCTGCAGGCGCCCTTTCCAGCTCTCGCACCCGCGGCCTCTTCTTCATCGGGGCCGCCGTTGCGCTCGTGGGAGTCACGATGGCGATGCAGATGGGGCTGAACGCGAATTTCCTGTCGGAAGACATCGGCATCGACGGCCGGCAGATAGGGATGCTGGAGGCGGCCCGCGAGAGCTGCGGCATCCTGGCGCTCGCCGTGCTGGCGGTGCTGGCGGGGTTCGCGGAGCCGCTGGTGGGGGCCGCCATGCTGCTGCTCGTGGGGGCGGGGCTCGGGGCGTACGTGTTCGTGCACAGCTTCACCTGGGTGCTGCTGATGAGCCTGGTGTGGAGCCAGGGACTGCACGTGTGGATGCCGCTCCCGAACTCGATGGCGATCTCGCTGGCGGAGCCGGGGCGGACCGGGCACCGGCTGGGGCAAATCCAGGCGGCGGGCGCGGCGGGCTTCGCCGGCGGACTGGCGATGGCGCTAGTGCTCACGTGGCTCGGCGTGCAGATGCGGACGATGTACCTGCTGGCGGCCGGTGCGGCGGTGCTCGCGGCGGGGGCGTGCGCGGCTATTCCCCGCCAGATCAGGACGCCCGGGCCGCGGCTCGTTTTCCGCCGCCGATACGGCCTCTACTACGTGCTCTGCCTGCTCGAAGGCTGGCGCAAGCAAATCTTCATCTGCTTCGCCGGATTCCTGCTGGTCAACGTCTTCCACACGCCCCTGTGGGTGATGCTGCTGATGATGATTGCGGTGCAGGGGATGGGCTACCTGGCGTCGCCGGCGGTGGGCCGGCTGATTGATCGAATCGGCGAGCGGCCCGTGCTGATCTTCTACTACTCGTGCCTCACGCTGTTCTTCGTGGGCTACGCGGCCATCCCCAACCGCAGCGTGCTGTATGGCATCTTCGTGATCGACAATGCGTTCTTCGTGTTCGCGATGTCGCTGACGACCTACGTGAGCCGGATCGCCCCGCAGAACGAGCTGACGCCGACGTTGAGCATGGGCGTGGCGATGAACCACGTGGCAGCGGTGGCGATGCCGCTTCTGGGCGGAATCATCTGGGGCAGGTTCGGCTACCAGTGGACGTTCCTGATGGGCGCCGCCGCCGCGCTCATCAGCGTGGGAGTGACGATGCGCGTGCCGAGGAAGGCGGCCGTGGGGGCGGTCGCGGCGAGCGTGGCTGCCGAAGGTTGATGAGCCGCACAGCAAGGGCGGGCCATTCGTGGAACCTCGAAGAGCTCGGCTGCGGACGCGGCGTCCGCCACTCAGCCCGCCCCTACATGCTGCCTTCACGCCATTGGGCGAACACAAGGTTCGCCCCCCTACTTCTTTTGCCTGATCGACTGAAGCTTCTCGGTGAGCAGGCGCAGGTGCATTTCCTCCTGCCGGCGGATCTCACGGATGACCTCGCTTTCCTTGGGAGGCACGAAGTCTTCGATGTTGCGGTAGAACAGGATGGAATCCTTCTCGACGCCGATGGCGATGCCGATGGCATCTTCGGGCGCGGTGGCTTTCTCCGCGGCGGCCTCGGGCGGGAATTCCGGCGTGAACACGTGCATGTCGGCCAGCGCCCGGATGTAGGCCGACTGCTCCTCGGCGACCGCTTCGGGCGGCTGATAGCTTCCGCCCGACCGCATGATCGAGCGGAACTGCAGGATGTGGTTCTGCTCCTGGTCCGCGAGGAACTTGAACAGCTTCGCGATGTCGGGCACCTTGGCGAGCTCCGACGCCTTCAGGTAGAACGCCCGGCCGTTCTTCTCGATCCGCAGACCGATCTCGACCACCTCTTCACCGTGCAATACGAATACGGGCATTTGGGGCCTCCTGGGAAGAAGATAAGAAGGTAAGAAGATAAGAAGTCAAGAAGGTAGGAAGAAGCAAAGAAGAAGCGAAGCAGCGGAGAAGACAGAAGCTTCCTTTCCTGAGTTGTCCACATCTTTCTGCATTGTCATCTTCTTGGCTTTCTGACTTCGCAGCACCTTATTCTCAACTCCCTGTCACTATCATCTTCCTGCCTTCCTGTCTTCTCAGCTTTCATGGCTTCCTAATGGATACGCTGATTCACATTCCGGACAGGCAACACCACGGGCCTTCGGCCCTACCCGGCGAAGACGCCGGGGGCGGCCTGCCCGGAACGTTACTCAAGCTGCCGATGAAGGGCAGGCAACGCCACGGGCCTTCGGCCCTACCCGGCGAAGACGCCGGGGGCGGCCTGCCCCTACGCGGCTGCCCCAGGCATTCCTGCTGAAATAGCGTTGTAGTGTTATCTTCTTGCCTTCCTATCTTCTTATCTTCCTATCTTCTTATCTTCCTGACTTCTTGACTTCTCTCCTCCACTTCGATCACATGGGCCGAGCACGAGATGCACGGGTCATACGCCCGCACGAGCATTTCGAGCTTCAGCCGGACGGCATCGACCGGCTGGCCGAGGATTCGCGGGGCGATCTCGGCGAGGTCGGCGTTGATGTTCGCGAGGTTCTGGTTCGTGGGAATCACCTGGTTGGCGGATGCGATCCGCGCCTTGTCGTCGTAGGTGTAGTCGTGGATGAGCATGCCGCGCGGTGCTTCGACGATCCCCACGCCACGGCCGCCCTTGGCGTTCACGCGGATGTCTTCGTGCAGGATGCCGGTGTCGAGCACCTCGTTCACCAGCCGCGTGGCGTCGTTCACGCAATGCAGGCACTCGATGAGCTGGGCGAAGGTGATCATGTACGGGCGATGGACGGGCGGCTTCATGCCAAGCTCGGCGGCGACGGCCCGGGCCTCGCTGCACAGCCGGTCGAAGTTCAGATTGAACCGTGCGAGCGCGCCGACCATGTACGGCCCGCCGCTCACGCCGTGCGAGTGCTTCGCGCTGGCGTGCGGAGTCATGAACTCGTGCACCACGCTGAGGTAATCGGCCTTGGCGAATGTGGACTCGGCGGCGCTCGACTTGATCTCGCCGTCGTAGAAGGCATAGTCCTCCGGATGCGTGAGGGCCACGTATTCCGTGCGGCGCTCGAGGTCGGGCAACTGCACGGTCTTGATCACGGGGATGGTGGCGAGCAGGTCGGCGCGGCACTGTTCGAGCTTCGGCAGGAGGGCGGCGAGCTTGTCCTTCGACGGGGGCTTGCTGATTCCGCCCACCACGATTGCGAGCGGGTGCACGTGGCGTCCGCCGATCGTTTCGCTCAGCAGGTTGCCCAGTGCCTTCACGCGGAGCGCGATCCGCACCAGCTCGGGGTGCTCGTCGAGCATGTGGAATACGTCGGGCTTGCCGAAGTAATCGGGGCCGGCGAGATAGTAGGCGTGCAGCGAGTTGCTCTGGATCACCTCGCCGTGGAGGGCGATCTTGCGGAGCCTCAGGGTCTGCTCGTTGGGCTGGATGCCCATGGCGGCCTCGGTGGCCCTGATGGAGGCGAGCGAGTGTGCGACGGCGCAGATGCCGCAGATTCGCGAGGCGATCTCGGGCACGCGATCCCACCACCGGCCCACGAGCATCGTCTCGAAGAATCGGAGCGGCTCGGTGACGTCGAACCGGACTTCGCGGATGCGGCCGTCTTCGGCATGCAGCTTGAGGTTGCCGTGGCCTTCCACGCGGGTCAGCTTTTCCACCGTGAACTGCATCAGTCGGCTCCTCGCTCGGCCAGGCGGTCCCCGGCAAGCACCACGCCTTCCTGGAAGACGATATACTGGTCGACCAGGCGCTCCCAGGTGAGGCCGAACTCGCGGAGCAGGCTGTGCTCGGCGTTGAGGTTGGGCTGGTCGATCAGGCCGCGGCAACCGTCGCACCGCACGCCGTAGCTGGGGCAGATCGCCCCGCATCCGGCCCGGGTGATCGGCCCCAGGCACGGAATCTGCTTGTGATACAGGCAGACGTTTTCCTTCAGGCGGCAGTCGAAGCAGACCGGCACGTTGGACTGGCGGAACTCCTTGCCCGTGACCAGACACAGGAACAGCCGGCGCAGCTCGGAGCCATCGACGGGGCAGCCGTGGAGCAGGTACTCGCACGGGACGACCTCGGGCACTGCCATGACGGGAATCGTGTTCGGGTATTTTTCCATCTGGCCGCAGACGGTCCGCAACTGCTCGTCGAGCGGCTTGCGGTTCTTCAGCTTGTTCACGCCGCCGGTGGTGGAGCAGGCGCCGAACGCGATCAGCGTCTTCGCGCGCGCGCGAATGTGCCTCACTCGCTCGACGTCCTCGTCGGTGGTGATCGAGCCTTCGATGAAGGCGATGTCGTAGCCGTCTTCGCGGCGCGAGGTGGCCTCGCGGAAGTTCACAATGTCGACGTGCGACACGAGATCGAGCAGCACGTCTTCCTGGCTGAGGAACACGAGCTGGCAACCCTCGCAGCAGGTGAAGTCGAAAAACGCGACGCGTGGTTTTGGATTCATAGCCGTGGCTTCCCTTACATGAAGGCTTCCGGCAGGTGGCGGATCGCCCGATACGCGAAGACCGGGCCGGACTTGCACACGTACTGGCTGTTCATCTGGCAGTGACCGCACTTGCCGACGCCGCACTCCATTCGGCGCTCGAGCGACAGCAGCACGCGTTCGGGCGGCAGCCGGTAGCGGTCGAGCACGAGAATAACGAACTTGTACATGATGGGCGGCCCGCACACGACGACGTACGTCCGCGGGACTCTGATGCGGAGGTCGGTGAGCAGGGTCGTTACCACACCCACGTGGCCGGACCAGCCGGCGGCGGGGCGATCGATGGTGAGCTGGATTTCGGCCTGCCCGTCGCGGACCATCGACTGCAGCTCGTCGTAGAACAGGAAATCCTGCGGCGAGCGCGCGCCGTAGACGAGTATGACGCGGCCGTAGTCGGAGCGATGCCGGAGCATGTACTTCAGCAGCGATCTCAGCGGAGCGTAGCCGATTCCGCCCGCCACTAGCACGAGGTCGTTGCCTTTCAGCTCGTCGACGGGGAAGCCGTGGCCGTAGGGCCCGCGAATGCCGACGGTGCCGCCTTCGTGCATCTGGTGCAGCGCCCGCGTGACGTTGCCGACCCTGCGGATCGCCATCTCGAACGTGTCGGTGCCGTCGGGTGGGGATGAAATCGAGATCGGCGCCTCGCCGACCAACGGCACCCACAATTCCACGAACTGCCCGGGGCAGTAAGCGAGGGGAGCGGGGCGCTCCAGCCGCACGGCGAAGTATTTCTCGTTCGGTGTGAGCTGCGCGATCTTCACGATTCGCCCGGGGACAGGCACGTGCTCGGTGGTTCCCTGCCACAGCGATGCATCGGTTCCCGGCGTGCCCGACCGCGCCTGCTCAGCAATCACATTCCCCATTCCGCCCCGTCCTCCTTCAGGCACGATACGTGGCCGTTACTACAACCGCTCCAACAGCTCGTTGACGATCTTGACCGGCTTGATGTCGACCGGGCACTCGCGGCCGCAGCGGCCGCATCCAACGCAGAAGGATTTGCCCACGCGCTGGAACAGGTACTTGTGCTTGCGGTACCAGCGGTGCTTGAGGCGAGTGGGGGTCTCGCGGCGGAAGTTCTCGCCGCTGCTGATCTCGGCGAATGGCCGCATCATGCAGCCGTCCCAGTTGCGCACGAACGAGCCGCCGTCCAGCCGCGCGTTCGGATCGTCCGCCGTGTGGAAGCAGAAGCACGTGGGGCACATCAGGTGGCAGGCCCCGCACGAGACGCACCGCTGCGCCGTCTCGTCCCACACGGGGCTTTCGTAGCTGGCGGTGAACAGCAGGGGGAGGTTTTCGGCCGCCGTGTTCATGCGGAGCGTCTGCCGCTCGCAGAACAGCCGGTTCTCCTCCTGCACAAGCTCCGCGGCTTCCGCCTCCGACGGCTGCTCGCCGCGCGCAAAGTGATCGAGCAGTTCCTGGCCCTTCGGCGAGCGCACCTCGAGCATCATGCGGCTGTCCACCGCGTGCAGGTACAGGTCGTAGCCGCGTTCCACCTCGTGCCAGTCGATGGAGCGGCAGAAGCAATCGGCGTCGGGCTGGCAGTTGACGCCCACGAACAGCATGTTTTGGCGGCGGGCGGCGTAGTAGCTATCGGGCGTGTCTTCGAGAAAGACCCAGTCGATCAGGTTCACGGCGTTCATGTCGCAGTTGTGCACGCCGAAGATCACCCGGGGCGTGGTGTCGAGCGTGGCGGTGCGGCCGAAATCGCCGGCCGAGTAATCGTAGAGCTTCTCGAACTGCGGCATCAGTATCTTCTTCGGCGAGAAAACCGTCCACGTGTAATGGATCACCATTTCGGCAGGATCGGTGATGCGGCCGAACACGTGGAAGGTCTTGTCGAGGAACCGCTCCTTCACCACGGGGCCGTGCACTTCGTAGTGCCGGCCGACGTGTGCGACGAAGCCGTTGAACTGATCGCGCGTGACTTTCAGGAATGCCATGGCGAGCCGATGCCCCTCCTTCTGCAGGAATTATCGGAAGCCGTGGACGGGGTTCAGAGGAATAACCGTACGGCGGCAGTGGGGAACGCGCCTCCCGGCGGCGCCCGGCGCGGTGCGGCGGAAGCGCCATGCCTCTTGATTCGCCGCGATTAATGCGGAAACTGTTGCTATCTGCGGCAACCAAGGAGTGCGCGATGACGGATCTCGAGATTGCGACGATATGCCCGGAAACTCGACAGAAGACGACGTGCGGCGCGTATGCGGCGCGGCAGGTGTTTCTCATCGATGGGCGCGACGTGAGCCGGCACACGGTGTGGAGCTACCGAGTGCGCATCGGAGCGGCGACATTCCGGATGGCGGGCATCGCGGGCGTGGGGACCGAGCCTGAATTCCGCATGCGCGGCTACGCCCGGCGCGTTTTGCAGCATTCACTGCAATGGATGAAGGCAGGCGGCTACGACCTCGCGATGCTGTTCGGCATCCCGAACTTCTACACCAAGGTCGGTTTCACGGCGTGCATCCGGGAGACGGGCTGCACGATCTCCACCGGTAACGCGGCGGCCGCGGCGAAGGCGGACCGTGTGCGGGCGTACCGGCCGAGCGACCTGCCGCAGGTTCGCGCGCTGCATCATGCGGCAAACGCGGCGCTCGCGGCGATCGCCCTGCGCGACGCCGACGCATGGATGCGGGTGACTGATTCCGCAGGAAAGAACACCATCGTGGTCGAGCGTGGCCGCAGGATCGCCGGCTATGCCGCTGCCGGCGGCGGGAATTGGTACGCCGATATGATGGCGCGCAACAACCCGAGCAAACTGATCGTGCCCGAGCTGGCCTGCACCGATTGGGCGGCCGCCGACAGCCTCCTCGCCGAACTGGGCAGGCGTGCACGCGAGGCGGGCAATGATGAGATCATGTTTCTGGTGCCGGCGACCGGGCCGTTCATGGAATCGTGCTTCGAGCGGGGCGGCCGAAGCTTCGAGTACATCACGCCCAACGGCGGAGGGATGGCGCGCATCATCGATTTCGCGCGCTTCTGCCGGCACATCGCGCCGGAGCTGCGCCGGCGGTTGCAGGCTTCGACTCTTCCCGCCACACGCGTCGTTCTGCCCATCATGACCGAACTGGGCGGGATGATCATCGTGGCTGGCTCCGGGAACTTGCGGGTCGAAGCGGCCGACGCGCTGCCGAGCGGCTGCATCAATATCCCGCAGCCGGTGCTCACGAAGCTT
>Ga0307380_10012701_pt1 | contig 10457 bp, 9 predicted proteins | sample UN3MG_FD_202239 | JGI IMG/M metagenome (GOLD analysis project Ga0307380, IMG submission 202239) | Soil microbial communities from Risofladan, Vaasa, Finland - UN-3 | ecosystem: Environmental > Terrestrial > Soil > Coastal area > Acid sulfate soil | place: Finland: Risofladan, Vaasa | collected... | reverse complement strand
TATTACCCAGAGCGTTAAACATTGCACATTTCTACCCGGCGGCGTAGCGGACGGGCTCGGCGTGGAAGTAACTCTTGACGAGCTCCGGCTGGCGTTGCGTACTGCGCAGGTAGGAGCGCAGGCCGGCGATCATCTCCGTCTGGTTCGCCGGGCGCTGCCGGCCAAGCGCGTTGCTCTTGACGTCCTGGTTGAGAAACTCGTCGGGGTTCAGCTCCGGGCTGTACCCGGGAAGGAGGAACAGTGCGATCTTCTTGGGGTTGGCCGCCAGCCAACGTTTGACCTTCGCCGAACGATGCACCGGATGCCGGTCGACGATCAGGAACACCTTGCGGCGGGCCTGTCGCACCAGCCGTCGCAGGAAGCGGAGACAGACCGCCGCCGTGAACCGCTCTTTGAAAACCATGAAGGCCAACTGCCCGCGGTTCATGATGGTCGACATCATGTTGCAGCGGAAACGCTGCCCCGTGCCCGGGATCACCGGCGTCTGACCACGCCGGCCGTAGCTCGTGCCGGTCTGATGGTCGCTCCGCAGGCCCATCTGGTCGCCCCAGTGAATCTGGCCCTTTTGGGCCTTGGCCTGCTTCACGATGGCCGGGTATTCGGTGTCCAGCCAACGCTGCACGGCGACCGGGTCGCGTTCGTAGGCCCGCCGCAGGGGCTTCTGTGGCGTCAGTCCCCATTGGGCCAGGTAGCGTCCCACCGTCCACACCGAAACCTCCAGACCGAAGCGTTCGGCCAGAAGCTGCTGCACCGCTTGGCGGGTCCACAAGGCGAAGGGCAGCTTGAGCTGGTCGGGACAGCGGTCGGTGATCAGCCGCACCGTCGTGGCGGCTTGGTGGGGCGCCAGGCGGGTGCCCTTCGGCCGACCGCGCCGCTTGGACTTGAGGGAGTTGATGTTGCCCAGCGCGACCAGGCCCAGCCAGCGGTCGATCGAGGTGCGCGAGACGCCGAAGGTCCGCGCGGCGAGGGCCTTCTTCATTCCGCCGCGAACGGCCCGCAGGACCCGAAATCGCAATGCTTCCTGGGCAGCCGGTGAAAGGTGCCGTGTATCGTAGGTCTTCATTCATGAAGTATACTCGAAAAACCGCAGAATGCAAGACATTTTATGCTCCGGTTAGTAAGAAACGGTCAGCGAAAGTTGCCTGCGTCGTGTCTCAAGTCATCGCCCCGTCCCGCGGAGCGGCGCGCACCATCCACCATCAAAGCAGTTCTCCGTGTCCTCTGTGTGCTCCGTGGTGAAGTCTATGCAGTTAGGAAATGGTAACCGCTACACCCCGATGTCCTCGTTCCACAACCGCGGCTTCTCCGCGATGAACTCCCGCATCAGGGCGATGCACGTCGCGTCGTCGACGATATCGAGCTCCACCCCGCGAGACCGAACGTACTCCTCCGGCCCCCGAAACGTCCGGTTCTCCCCGATCACCACCTTGGGGATCTTGTACAGCAGCACGGCCCCACTGCACATGTCGCACGGCGACAGCGTCGAATACAGGACGGCCCGCCCGTAGTCGGCCGCCGTCAGCCGCCCGGCGTTCTCCAGGCAGTCCATCTCGGCGTGCAGAATCGCGCTGCCCTTCTGCACCCGCCGGTTGTGCCCCCGCCCGACGATCTTCCCGTCGATCACCAGAACCGACCCGATCGGAATCCCCCCCTCGGCCAGCCCCTGCCGAGCCTCATCGATCGCCGCCGTAAGAAACGGGTCCATAGCTCGGTCCCAATCGGGTGAAAGGGAATGATTCACCACAGAGAACGCAGAGGAAGAAAGGACCGACGCACCGTGAGCGGTGGCCGCGCCTCAATCCACCGGCACGTCGCTCTCCGGTGTGATCACCGTCACCGGCGCCAGTTCCGACAGGCTGTCCTTGATCTCCTCAGCCTTGCCGACCACCACCACCGTCAGCTTACTCAGGTCCACCGTCTTCTTGGCGAACGTCACGACGTCCTCGGCCGTCAGCGCATTAATCTGCTTGAGGTACGTCTCATAGTAATCGTCCGGCAGCCCGTAGTACTTCAGGTCGAACACCTTACCGGCCACCTCCTGCGGCGTCTCCAGCGACAGCCCGAACTTGCCGGTGATGTAGCTCTGCCCGTCGGAAAGCTCCTCGGTCGTCGGCGGCTCGGTCAGCATCGACTCGACCACACCCATGACCGCCTTGACCGCCTCGGCCGTCGACTCGTTCTTGGTGAACGTAGACCCCAGCAGGCGCCCCGGCTCCTTCCCCGTCGAGAACCCGCCGCCGGCCCCGTACGTCAGACCCTTCTCCACGCGCACTTTCGCGTTGAGCCGGCTGTTAAAGCTCCCGCCGAAAACCTGGTTGAAGATCTCGCCCGGCACGTACTGCGGATCGGTCCGCCGATACCCGAGCTGCCCGACCCGAATCTGGCTCTGCGTCGCGTCCGGCCGATCGACGATGTAGATGTGCGTGGCTGACGGCTCCGGAATGGCCGCCACCTCGCACTCCGGCATCTTCCCCGCCTCCCAGTCGCCGAAGTACTTCTCCGCCAGCGACACCGCCTTGTCACTGTCGATCGCCCCGCTGAAGATCAGGATCGACTCATTGGGCAGATAGTGCTTGCGGTGAAACTCGACCAGGTCCGTGCGCTTGATCTCGGGCAGCGTCTGGCTGGTCCCCTCGGCTTGCCGGGCCATGAAGTGATCGCCGTAGATCCGCTTGCGAAACTCGCGGTCCGCCCAGTAGCTCCCCTGGCGCTCGGCCACCTTCAGCCCGTTCACCGTCTGGGCAATCTGCCGCTTGACCTCCTTCTCGGGAAACACCGGCGTGCGCACCACCTCGGCCAGGCATTGCACGCTCAGGTCCACCTCCTTGTCCAGCGATCCCACGTACACCGACGTGGTGTTATGCCCGGCGTACCCGCTCAGGCTGATGGCGTGATAGTCGAGCAGCTCGGACAGTTCGTCGCCCGTGTGTTTCTCCGTCCCCTGACGCAGCAGTTGCGCCGTGTTCGACGCCACGCCGTCCATCCCTGGCGGATCGTACTTCGCACCGGCCAGCAGATACCACGAGGCCGACACCCACGGCACCTCGTCATTCGAGACCACCACCACCTCCATCCCGTTGGCCAGCTTCTGGCTGAACGCCGGCGGCAAATCGGGCGGCTCCAGCGGCGGCGCCATCGGCGGCGAGTCGGGGAAGTCCGCCGGAGGAGTCACCCCACCGGCCAGAGCCACTCCGCCAACGACCGCCACGATGATAATACTCATGAATCGTGTCATGGTGTCACCTTATTCGGTTCCTTGTCGGGGGTGGTCGGGGCTGGCGGTTCATCCTGCTCACCGGAGCCCTTCTTCGCCGCTTCCTTCTTCTTGTCCTTGCCGCCGAACGCCTTGCCGAAGAAATCCAGCGCCTTGGCCGTGAACGACTCCGGCTTGACCACCAGCGTCATCCGCGACTCCGGCGCGAAGTAGTCCCGAGCCACGCGCAGCACGTCATCCCGCGTGACGCTCATCAGGTCGTCGTACTCCTGATTGACCTGGTTGATGTCGCCCTGCACGACGGCCGCGAAGCCCAGCTTCTGCGCCTTCCCCCCGACCGTCATGCGCTCGAGCACCGCCTTGGCGCCCACCTGGTTGCGGGCCTTTTCCAGTTCCTGCTCGGTGATCCCGTCCGCCAGCACCGCGTCGAGCTCGCCGATCAGAGCCGCCTCGACGTCGGCCGGGTCCACGCCCATCTTGACCACCGCGCCCAACACCCACAGCCCGCCCTGTTCCAGCCCGAACGTGCCCGACAGGGCATAGACCGCCAGCTCCAGGTCCTTGACCAGCTTCTTGTACACCCGCCCGCTCTCACCGCCGGACAGCACGTAGTCCAGGATGGCCAGTGCGTGCCGGTCGGGATGATTGGCCGGACAGACGTGGTAGCCCAGCCCCACGATGGGCAGCGGGCCTTTCGTCTCCGGGATCACGATTCGACGAGGCTCGGTCACCTTCGGCTCGCGGATGGTCACCCGCGGCGGATCCGGCGACCGTGGGATCCAGCCGAAGTAACGCTTGGCCTTCGACACCACTTCCGAGCTGGTCACGTCGCCCACCACCACCAGGACCGCATTGTTGGGCACGTAGTACGTGTCGAAGAACACCTGCAGCTCATCGGCCGTCGCCGCGTTCAGATGATCCAGGTTCCCGATCGGCGACCACCGGTAGGGGTGCGTGGTGAACAAAAACGCCAGGGCCTTCTCCGCGATCGTCCCGTAAGGCGGATCGGTCACGCCCAGCCGGTACTCCTCCTTGACCACGTCCCGCTCCGTGTGGAAGTACTCCTCGTTGATCTTCAGGTTGGCCATCCGCTCGGCCTCCAGCCAGAACGTCAGGTCCACTTGGTTCGACGGCACCTCCTGGATGTACGCCGTCTGGTCGAACGCCGTGAACCCGTTGACCTCCCCGCCGAAGCGCCGCAGGTACTTGAAGTGGTCCTCCGGGCCGATCCGGTCGGTGCCACGGAACATCATGTGCTCGAACATGTGGGCGAAGCCCGTCCGGTCCGGCTTCTCGTCCTTGCTCCCCACGTGGTACCAGACCTGGATGGCCACGATTGGCGACGAGTGGTCTTCCATGACGATCACCCGAAGCCCGTTGTCGAGCGTCTGATCCGTGAAGTCCCATCGTGCCGCTGCCAGTGCAAGGGGTGCGGTCAGCAGGACGATGCCGATGCTGAGCAGGCGTGTAACTTTCATGTCACGCATTCTAGCCCCCATTACCAGCCGGATAAACGCATCCTTGTCAGAAGTTGTCGGAACCGCCGTTCTGACGGTAGGATGCCGCGGTACCTTGGGCAAGGAATCCGCCGTGGCCACCGTGCTGGGCATCGAGACCTCCTGCGACGAGACGGCCGCCGCCGTCGTCGACGACGGACGCCGAGTCCGCAGCAACGTCGTGGCCTCGCAGATCGACCTGCACCGCAAGTACGGCGGCGTCGTCCCCGAGATCGCCTCCCGGGCTCACATCGAACGCCTCGATGGCGTCATCGAAGAGGCCCTCACCCACGCCAACTGCAAGCCCGAGGATATCGACTGCCTGGCCGTCACCGCGTCCCCCGGCCTCGTCGGGTCGCTGCTCATCGGCCTGACCGCCGCCAAGACCCTGAGCTGGCTATGGGGCAAGCCGCTGGTGGCCGTCGATCACGTCCTGGCCCACGCCTGCAGCCCGGCCATCGACCTCGATCCGCCGCCCTGGCCGGCCGTCGCCCTCATCGTCTCCGGCGGGCACACCAGCCTCTATCACATCCGCGGATTCGACGACATCGAGCGCATCGGTGCCACCACCGACGACGCCGCCGGCGAGGCCTTCGACAAGGTCGCCACCGTCCTCGGCCTGCCCTATCCCGGCGGGCCGGAGATCGAGAAGCTCGCCCTCGGCGGCGATCCGCGGCGCGTCGACTTCCCCCGCACCATGCTCGGGCGGGACTCGCTCGACTTCTCCTTCTCCGGGATCAAGACGGCCGTCCTCTACCACGTCCACGGCAAGGGCAAGACCTCGGGCGGCCTCGATCGCTGGTCGCCGCAGGACCTGGCCGACATCGCCGCGAGTTTCCAGGCCGCCGTGGTCGACGTACTGGTGGCCAAGACCATGCGGGCCGTCGCGCGCACCGCCGCCGACACCGTCACCCTCGGCGGCGGCGTCGCCGCCAACAGCGTCCTCCGCGCCACCCTGGCCGACGCCTGCGCCGAAAGACACCTCACCTTCCACGCCGCCCCCATGGAATACTGCATGGACAACGCCGCCATGATCGCCGCCCTCGGCCACCACCTCTACGAACGCGGCCAACTAGCCTCCCTGGCCCTGGAGGCCAAGCCGAACTGACGAAAAGGGTGTCGACGAAAAGGGTGTCAGGATGATTTTCCGGCTCCGGCGGGTGGCATGGGTCCGCCTCCGGCGGACCCGTGGCTGGGTGGCTTGCTCACGCCGGGTGCCACTGGCGGCTCGCCCGCCAGTGCCGCCGGGTGGCATGGCCCACGCTCGCGTGGCCATGTTCGGCGCCGCCGGGGTGCCCCATTCTTCGCGCAGCGAAGGGTGGGGGACCGAGCCTGTAGGGTGCATCTCGATGCACCTCTTCCCTGAAAGCTGACAGCCCAAGGCCGCGTGCCAATGGCGGCTCGCCCGACACTGCCGGCGGGTGGCGTGCTCACGCCCGCGTGGTCATCTTGGACCGCTGACCAACGCCGCGCTAGCCCCGCCAGGGTGCATGACACTTCAGGCGGGGCCACACAGTTGAAAGTCCGCGGAGCGGACGAGGGAATATAGCCCAGGGCGATGCGAAGCGAGCCCTGGGTCGGCAGTGCCGATACGAACGGGAGCCCCTGAAAGGGCGGCGGAAGCGGGCGGGTGGCAATGGCAGCTTGCCTGCCGGTGTGTGTGATCCACATGCCCACCCGAGAGACCGCACCGGCGGACAAGCCGCCCCGGGGGCACCCAAAACAGAATGCCGCCGGAACTGTCACGGACCCCCTGATAACCGACGCGCGTGGACCGGCTTGACTCCGGCTTTACTGTCGTTATACTATCTATGAAGCCGCCAGGAGCACCGTCATGCAGAAGAAACTGACCAGGATCGGCTCCAGCCTGGGCATCATCATCGACAAGCCCGTGCTGGACCTGCTCCGCATCACCGCCGACACGCCGTTGGAGATCACCACCGACGGCGACCGCCTGATCCTCCAGCCGGTCCGCCACGCCGACGACGCCACCGCCCGGGCCGCCTACGAGCGTGTCGCCACCCGCCACCGCAAGAGCCTCAAGAAGCTCGCTGAATAGACGCGGGAGGGCGACGCATGTCCGAGACCTCGCCGGCGCCGCTGTTCCTCTCCAGGCACACCGTCCTGGACATCCACGACGCACAGATCGCCGCCCATGGGGGCGATCCGGGCGTGCGGGACGAGGGTCTGCTGGAATCCGCCCTGGCCCAGCCGCAGGCCCAGGTCGGCGGGCAGTACCTGCACCAGGACCTGTTCATGATGGCGGCCGCCTACCTGTTTCACCTGGCCAGCAATCACGCGTTCGTGGACGGCAACAAGCGGACCGCGCTGGCCCCGGCCCTGGTGTTCCTCGAAGTGAACAGCTACGAAGTCGCGGACGAAGGCACCGACCTGGCCGACCTGGTCCTCGAAATGATCGCGCAGCATCGCGACAAGGCATGGACGGCCGATCAACTCCGCCAACGCTCGCGCCCCAGATCATGATCCCCCCGCCGCAGATCGTGATCTGCCCGGCGCAGGTCGGAATCTCGCCGCCGCTGTTCATTCCAAACCCACTCGTCGCCTTGCTGCCTTCTTCCGTTCCGCGTTCCCACTTCCGCGTCCCGCGTTTCCGCAAACCCGGTAGGGCGCGTGGAGTCCCCCCGCGGGGACGGAACCCAGCACGAAGACCTACGCCAGCTTCCTGGCGATTCCCTCGTCGAGAATCTCGCGCACGGTGAGGGCGATGATGGCCCAGTTCTCGAACTGGAACCGCGGGATCTGCCGCAGCTTCTCCTCGGTCCAGGGCAGGTCGCGGACGATGAAGCCGCCTCCGGCACGGCAGAATGACTTGTGTTCCCAGCCGCCCCAGCTATGATCGCTGATGCATCAAATACCTCAAGCGCCGCGAGTACAGCCATGGCGGAGAACAAGCAGTTCACCAAGAAGGTGATCCTCGATCGCTTCGGCATCGCGGAGAACACACTGCGCTCATGGGAAGCGAAGGGCATCATCTCGCCTCCGGAGCGGGACTGGCGCGGGTGGAAGTGGTACAGCAAGAAACACGTCGTCGAGATCAAGAAGCACATCGCCAAGCGGAAGCGGCAGGTTGAGCGTACTGCCAAACGCTCAAAGCGAGGAGGCGGCGCATGAGTGCGGAACTTGCCAAGCAGGCGCGGTCCTTCCTTGAGGGAGCCGGATATGACGCGGCCCACCTCGTGCCCGGCTACTCGTTCACATCGCGACGCGACGACGGCAGCCTTGCCAATGACCGCGCCGATCTGGTCGCGTTCGGCGGCGAGCCGCACTCGATGCGGACCGCGTGCGTCAGCGTTGTCGAGCCCGCAGCGCCCACCAACGTGGCGGATACTGTCTCCCGGCTACGCTTCCTCACGGCGCCCCTCGCGATCGTGGGAGCGGGAGCTTCGGTCGAGTTGTGGTCGATCCGCAGGCACTTGGAGCCGGAACCCCTGAAGACGGCTCCCCGCACGGATTGGCCAGACGCATTCCGCGGTCGATTGGCGGACCTGTCCCCCGAGCCCATCCTGGAAGCGAAACGCGGGGATACTCAGCTGGAGTTTGTCGACGCGGAGCTGGCGACTTGGGCGGCGCGAATGACCGGGGACGCGCTCACGAAGCTGTTGGAGTCCCTTCTTGCTCATGCGTTGGAGCAACTGCCTCCTTCGTACGCGCCGAAAGACGCCGCCCAGAGAGCGATCGTACGATTGGTGTTCAACTTGTTTGCATGCCGGGTTCTTGAGGACCTGGGAATCATCGAGGAGGAGACGGACCCTGCCTGCTCGCTGCGTTCTGCAAACGCGCAGTTTTCCGAGAACATTGACATCGCTATCGCCAATTCCAAATACCTGTCGAAGTCGCTTGTCCGCGATGTGCATTCACGGCTCCGGAGGCAGTTTGCTTTCGCCACCCTGACAACCGACATGCTGGGGCACGCATACGAGAACGCGCTGGTTTCCGTAAAACTCCGCAGAGAGCGTGGCATCTACTACACGCCTCATTCGATCACCCGGTACATCCTCGACCGACTGCCAGTCGAGAGCATTCCGCAGGAAAGCCGTTATCTGCTGGATCCGTGCTGTGGCTCGGGCTCGTTTTTGCTGGCCGGGTTTGAACGGTTGGCGTCCTTGCTTCCGGATTCGTGGAGACCGGCACAGCGACATCAGTACCTCCGAGAACGAATCCTCGGCCGCGATATCGACGATTTCGCCCGGGAAATTGCCAGCCTGTCCCTTGTTCTCGCGGACGTTCACAACCGAAACGGCTGGAATGTCCGTGAGGGAGATGTCACCCACATCAGTGTGCGAGCCGTGGGGCGGCGCCCCACGATTATCGTGACCAACCCGCCCTTCAAAGAGATCAAGGAGGCCGGAAAGCGACGTGAATTCGCCGCCGACACCCTTGTCAGCCTTGTCGGTCTCGCGGCCAAGAGCGGCTTGATAGGGATCGTCCTGCCGCAGAGCATGCTCGACTCCCGGGCTGGTGAAGAGGCTCGGAAAACCGTGCTGGGCGAATGCGACCTCCTCGAATTATCCACATTCCCAGGCGGCGTCTTCCATTCGAATGCCGACAGCGTCGTCTTGCTCTTGCGAAAGCGCTCTTCGCCGTCTGGTATGGCGAAACGCGCTGGCGTCGTCACGGTGCATGAACTACGAAACAAGGATCTTGCCGACTTCAAGTCCAAGGGCATCTTCACGCGAACATACTCCGTCGACACAGCGGACTGGGTGGGCGACTCCCGCAACCGGTTCATCGTCTCGCCGTTGTCCGACACGTGGAGGAAGCTCGAAGCGAGGTGCGTTCGCCTGGATCGTGTTGCCGACATCCGAACAGGACTGCGCATCAGGAAAGATGATGTCGAGAGCGTCGCAGATCGGGAGCGCCGTGGCGACGTTCCATTTGTTGACCGCCTTGATGTTCTCCGCCCATTCGCGCTCCTGACAACTGCGCGCCTTCGCGAGACGCGTTGGCTCCGGTATGGCGAGCAGCTTGACCGCCAGCGCGACCGGGCCATATTCGATGTGGCCAAGGTGTTGGTGAACTCCAACCGAAACCCCGGCTCCACCTGGCGCCTTGTGGCAGCAGCCGCGCCAAAAGGTCTTTTCTTTTCGCATAACTTCCATGGCGTGATTCCCAAACCGGATTCGGCGATTTCGGTTGAGGTGCTCGTGGCGGTGCTCAACAGTCCTGTTGCCAACGCGTGGTTTGACGCACACTGTCGCCAACGATGGGTCGTTCTACGTACTCTCCAAAACCTGCCGTTTCCGACATTCGACAGGCCGAGCCAATCGCGCCTCGCTGCAGCAGTACATGACATGGAGAAGGCGATTGTCTCCAAATGGAAGCAAGCAGAGGAAGGACTGTTTTACGACGGCTTGATCGAGACGGCCGACACGGCCCGCCTGCTCAACGACATCGATTCAATCGTGTACGACGCGTATGGACTGAGCAGGATCGAGCGGCGAGAGATTGACAAGCTGATGAGCCGCGATCGACGACCAAGCTGAGATCGGTAATGGGCAAACGCGTCAATGGCAAGTTGTTGAAACGAAGCCGCCGACGGTCGACTGAGAGAGACGCCTATTGGCAGGACCAGATCCGCCAACTGGGGCGAAAGGTCTTCTATGTCGACACTGGCGCCATACTCGAATGCCTGAATCCGGAAGACGATCGCTTTAACGCGTTCTTTGAGGGTGTCGTCGGAGGTCGGCTCGTTACGTCCTCTTACGTGGTCGCGGAGACTGTCAGCC
>Ga0307380_10012700_pt1 | contig 10457 bp, 13 predicted proteins | sample UN3MG_FD_202239 | JGI IMG/M metagenome (GOLD analysis project Ga0307380, IMG submission 202239) | Soil microbial communities from Risofladan, Vaasa, Finland - UN-3 | ecosystem: Environmental > Terrestrial > Soil > Coastal area > Acid sulfate soil | place: Finland: Risofladan, Vaasa | collected... | reverse complement strand
GGTGGCAGTTTTTCAACAGGAGCATACGACCCTGGGAGAAGGAATCCGGCATAAAACTCCAGCTTAACTCAGTCAGGGACTTTGGTATGGTGAGGCGCCCATTCATCCCCCTGGTTTTTTCCAAAGGGGAGAAAGTGACCGTAGAAATCCGGGCACCGGGGTGGATAAACGGGGAGATGCTCGGCGTCGCCCGCAACCGCGTGGTATCGGTATACAACTGTCCGAAAGAAACAGGACACGTCCGTGTGAAGATCGTAGCCACCAAGCACAATATTTACGTGGGCGTTCCGGTGTAAGGGGGGTAACTTTTTTTTTTCATCTGGAGACGAGGATGCCTGGATAAATAATATTCAAACAGATGACATTTGTGAGGGAGAAATCGCCAGGGTGCTCGTATAAGGCTATATGACAACGATAATTCTGCCTATTTGGGCTTCCTTGCTTTTGCCCAATTAATACTGATGTTTTACGGGAAGAAATGGCAGGGATTTTCATATAATCAGGAAAATTATTGCGAGGATAAGAAAGATGATAATAAGCCACTTCCCAACTGCCCATGCTATCCTGCCGATAAAACCAAGAATCATGAATACAACGGCAATAATGATGAACAGTATTCCGAGTGTTAAGAGCCAGCCAAAAATAGTGTACCACCTCTGGATGTCTGTTCCCTTCATCTGGTATTATATTTTGCGCTGAATCGGAGATCTTACCGTATACCGGAAACAACGCATCGCGGAAGGAAATAAAAACAAGGAACGGTCTGAACCGTAAGAATTGAGAAAAAAGAGAATTATCCGAACAGGGCACCGAGCCCTGCCATACCGCTCTCTTCATCTTCCTTCTTGTGCTCTTCTGGTTCTTCTTCTGCTGCTGCGGGTGCTGCCCCTGCTGCTGCGGGTGCTGCTGCTGCTGCAACCGGTGCGACGGCGGCCTTGCTGATTGCATCCTCAATGTTTACACCATCGAGCGCTGCAATGAGTGCCTTTACGCGTGATTCGTCTGCTGTTACACCTGCGGCGCTCAGGACTGCCTTGACGCCATTCTCATCGACCTTCTTGCCTGCCTTGTGCAGGAGAAGTGCTGCATAGATATACTCCATCTTGTTCACCTCAATATCTGAAAACTTATTTTACCAGGCTTTTGACTACCTGGCTTTCCCGGTACGCTTTACCAATAATCGCATCAACAACGTCTTTCTCGTAGATCGCTGCTTCGACTGCAAGTCCTCGTGCATCCCTGACTGCTTTTGTCAGGATCGCGCCCATCGTGTCCTTCGTCGGGATTGCTGCGTTGACCGACAGGTTGAATGCCTGAAGTCCCGCAAGCTGGATCTGTCCGAGAATAACGGTCTCGTCAACGGCAAGCACGGATGGCTCAAAGATATCTCCGTCATGGTATGCAACCTGCAGTGCAAGTCCGACATCCATAGGCTTAATATCGAGCTTTGCCAGGATGTTCGCAAGCTTTGCCGAGATGACGCCGCCTTTCTTCACGACCGTCTTGGTCTCTTTGATCCTGACCTTCCCGCCTTCAATCGCTGCGGGTATACCAGCCTGCTGGAGCTCCCCGACAATCGGACCCGGCTTGAAACTGGTCGGACCCTTTGCGATGACAATATCCTCCGGCGCTTTTTCGCCGGGCTTTGCCGCCATCTTTGTCTTGGTCTTTTGCAGCTGCTTGAAGAGCCTGAACGGGTTGTCGTTGGTGAAGATAAGAGCCGAGTGGCCGGACACATATTTTGTGAGGCCTTTCACATCGCCACCAATCTCTTCGAACGCGTGCTTGATGAGCGTGTTCCTGGTCACCTTGATAACAGCCTTACCGCGGAGGTTCCTGCGGATCTGCTGCAGCTGCTGTGCCGGGATACCATATGTATCGACAAGTCCAATCAACGTGAACTTTTTTGCGTTCTTGCTGATATCAGCGACCTCGTCCTTTTTCCATGAGGGAAGGTGGTGTGTATACAACGCCATTATTCCAACCTCACTGCAGGACCCATGGTCGTCTTGACAAAGACAGAACGGATGTTCAGCGGACCCTGATCGAGAACAGACTCAATCCTCTTGATGATCGCTTCGATATTCTCTGCGATCTGTTCAGGCTTCATAGCAGTTGAACCGACCTTTGTAGAGAAGACCCTCTTGTCTTTTGTCCTGATCTTCACCGAGTTGCGCAGACGCTCGACTATCGGGCGGATATCCTGCCCTCCAGCAATCGGCATCGGCATCCTGCCCCGCGGACCGAGCCGGGGACCTAAGAACCGTCCGACCTGTGGCATCACAGCCATCTCTGCAAGGAAGAACCGGTGTGTACTGGCAACTTTCCGTGCTTCGCGGGGTGCACCGCCAAGCCGCTCAACTTCTTCAGGGCCGATAATCAGATCAACCTTGGCATCCTTTGCCTGGGTAACGATATCTCCCTTCCCGATTACACAGATCATGATTTTTTCGCCGAGTCCGTGGGGAAGAAGAATCGTCTCGTCAATACGATTTTTCGGCTGCGCCATATCGATATTCTTGAGATTGATGGTAATATCGATGCTCTCAGAGAACTTACGCTCTGGCGCTTTTTCAATCGCCGTTTTTACGGCTTCCAAAATTTTGGCCCTATCAACCATCAGATACCTCCATAGTTTGCGACCTTTCGATCTCCTATGGTTTTCTCATGTTATTTCACGAGAACACTGTCATATTTGCCTTCATTGATGAGGGCGAAGACATCTTTTGCCTTCTGACCGTCAATGGTAACTCCCATGCTCACACACGTCCCGATGACCTCTTTTACTGCGGTCTTCAGCTCGTAGGAGAGCATGCCCTCGAGTTTCATGTTGGCAATTCTGACAGCGGCCTCAAATGGTAGATTACCTACCACTTTGACGTTAGGCTCTGCTGAACCTTTCTCGATATTAGCCTCTTTTTTAATGAGCGCCGTAGTAGGTGGTATACCCACGGTGACGGTGAAGTTCTTCTTTGCATCGACTTCAATCTTGACCGGGACCTGCATTCCGTTGAATGAGGCGGTCTTTTGGTTGATCTCATCGACAACTGCCTTCACGTTGATACCGAGTGGTCCGAGCGACGGTCCAAGAGGTGGACCTGCTGTAGCCTTTCCGCCGGGTACTAAAACCTCGACCACTTCTGCCATAGTCTTTGCACCATGCCGTCCCTTTGATAAAGAGCACTAAGCTTGGGTCTGTAAATATTGATGGGAAAGGTCATAAAGGTGATCTCATAAATGGGGAATGAATCGTATGATAACGCAGATGGATTCAATTGTTTTTTCCCATTCAACATCACTCGCCCAGGCAGGTTCCCGACGAGGAGGCCAATCGTCCCCTATCGGGGGGTGGGCAAACTCACTATGCTCATGAAGGTCTGATATCCACCCCCTCCTTCCGGCCCCGTTTCAGCCTCCGATTACCCTTCCGAACCACCCAAAAAACACTAATTCGTCAAAAACCAGCACTATTGTTTTGCGATTAGCCTGATTTGACCCCTGTTTGGCTATTTAAAGCCAAATCGCGACTGAAAATGACCGCTAATAGCACCTATTGGATGGAGGATAATCCGGAAAACGGCCTGACTATCCTGTATGGCTTACCGCAGAAATTCACCCAGCAAAAATCCGCACATAACGGTGTTTGGAGGGGCGATCCCGATAGCCCGCGATGGGCTGGACGGTCAGGCGGGAACGAAGGGGATTTTCGGATACCCGATTTCACGTCGGAGGATGCCGTTGGGGATTCCCTGTCAGACATATGTCAGCTGATAGTCACCGGGAGTCGCAGGAGTCATGAGTCACTGGGGTAATACGGTTGCCCGTGGACGGGTCATGACCCCTCGATCCCGTCAATGAGTGTGTCCGCTACCGGATCCCGGTATCGATGGAGATATCGAGCAGGACCGTTTCGCCGTTCCGGATTGTCACGGTCTTTGGCAGCTCGGGGCTCCCACCGATTCCCTGGTGCTGGATATCGACCACATACGTCCCCGGCTTCAGGGAAACCATATAACCGGTCTCCGGATCGGCGGTCACCGTTGTGATAACGGTTCCTGTTGGGGTTGAGATGGTAATCGGGCGTGCCGCGTACGCAGCAACAAGCCGGTCATGAGGTACCGTGCACGGCTCAACCGGGCAGAGCGGGCCGATGGAGACTTTGCCGGTCAGCGTCCCGTTTCCATCCCCTGTTTCTGCCGGCTGGCTGCCACTGAACAAGACAATCGCAACGGCAATGATGGTAACCACCAGGATTATGATGATAAGGGGGCTCCTTCCTTGTATTGATGTTTTTTGCGTCATATATTCCTCACGAATTTTTGCTCTTTATCGACAATGCTGATGAGGGGAACTATAGCTGCGGATGATCGATTGGCAGAAGCATGTATCGACATTAGAATAGTGACCGTATAAATTTTCGGGAAAACAGGAGGAATCATCAGGCTCAAGCTCCGATTTCCAAAAAGCCAAGCCCCTTTTAGAGAAGATGCAATTGGTTAACGCTACTACTCTTGCAGGAGTCTGAATAAGAAAAAGGATTAGGAATAGTTACCGGTCCGAGAACTTCTCTACCACGCGGACGTTGTCACCACGGAGGGTAATCGGGATCGGTACCACGCTCTCGTAGAGCTCAACCGTGATCTCTTCTTTTGCGGAGTCAACGCGTTTGACCACTGCTTTCTCGCCTTTGAACGGTCCGGCAATTACCTCGACAATCGTACCTTCTTCAATACCAGCAACAACAGGTTTTGGAATGAGAAAGTGCCCGACTTCGGCAAGGTTCGTTTCACCTTTGATAACCGCGCGCGCGTGGGCAATCAGCTCCACGAGCTGCTCAATCCTGTTCAGCTTCTCCGGGGTTTCAACGAGCACGTAGCCCTGCAATTCGTTAGGTACGATAATCGCGGTCACTTTAACGTCAGTCGCCTTGGTATCGATCGCCTTGAGGATGTTGTCGGCAACTGTCCGCTCCTGCTTGGAGGTCGTTTTAATCGCAAAGATCCGATTGATAAAGACCTCGGGGGCGGCAGGAATCTGCGGTGCTGCAGGTGGGGGGGATATTGGTTGTGTCATACCCATCAGTGCGGCAATAATATGAAGAACTCGTAGATGACAAATCCAATCAGACCGACAACTAAGACACCTGCGGCAGCGACGATTGCGATCTTCGTAAACTCTTCCCGGGTAGGGGTGCGTGCGAGTTTTAACACCCGCATGTATTTGCGGAATAACTCCTCGTGGAGTATTTCAACTTTGAAATCAGGTTTTGAAATTTCCATAGCTGCTCACTTGAGAAAATCGATCTCAAACTGTTTCTGTACTTTGGGGGTAAGCTTCTCATTACGACCATATATTTGTGGCGACCGTACGCCCGTGATCACAAGCAGGGTCCGCATCTTGTTCTGCATGGCGGAGTCGATCTGCGCACCCCAGATGATCCGGGCGTTCGGGTCTACCCGGTTGTAGACTTCCTGCACCACGCCTTCGGCTTCTTCCATGGTCATGTCCGGACCGCCAACCACATTGACGAGTGCGGCGGTTGCACCGCTGATATCCACATCGAGAAGCGGGGAACGGATCGCCTTTTTGACCGAGTCTGCTGCTTTATCCTCGCTGTCACTCTCGCCCATCCCAATCATGGCGACTCCGCCCCGCTCCATGACCGTGCGCACATCGGCAAAGTCCAGGTTAACCAGCCCGGGCATGGTGATCAGTTCGGTAATGCCCTTGACTGCACGCATAAGAACTTCATCGGCAACCTTGAACGCGGCGTAGAGCGGGAGCTTGGGTACGACTTCGAGCAGCCGTTCATTGGGCACAACAATAACCGTGTCTGCCACATCCCGCAGGCGCTCAAGCCCTGCCTCTGCGTTCTCCATGCGGATGGCACCTTCCGCAGCAAACGGCAGCGTGACAATCGCAATGGTAAGCGCCCCTTCCTCCCTTGCAGCCTTTGCAACAACCGGGGCGACACCCGTACCGGTACCTCCTCCAAGACCGACGGTGATAAAAACCATATCGGAACCAGAAACAACTGCACGGATCTCCTGCTCGTTTTCAAGCGCCGCCTCTTCACCGATCTGGGGGATGGACCCGGCACCGAGACCCCGGGTTCGCTGCCTCCCGACAAGGATCCGCTGATCTGCCTGGGTACGGATCAGGTGCTGGGCATCCGTATTGATGGCGATAAGTTTTGCCCCGTGGATACCTTCTTCCATCATACGGGAGATTGTATTCGATCCCCCGCCACCACAACCAATCACCGTGATCTCGGTCCTGAGCTCGGCCAGGATCTGGTCAAGGTCTTCATTATTCTGCGAGACTGACACTGTTTCGTCTCTTGCCTTTGTAAGTGCCTCTTCAACAATTGACCTCATGCAAACTTCTCCAACCCCGGGATGTGGATCTTAATTTCACTGCAGGAAGATACCATGTCGGGAGTGATTACCCTGCCATTTATCACGACTTCCTGACCCGTAACCAAGTGCTTGTAGGAAGGTCCGGGAGGTACCCCTAGTTCGCGCGCTTTGTGGGGGTCGAACCTTACCTTATGTATGATCAGGGTTTCTTTCTTCGTTGCAGTGATCTCTTTATTACGTATGATTTTTACGCACAATGTATTTAAATCATTTATTATTTGTGACGAATGATTCTCAAACGTGATAAATTCAGGAAGCAGGCGATTATCACACGTGGAAAGGTGAACAACCGGCAGGTTATCAAGAGATTTTATCAGGCCCGGCTCGTCTGATTTTACTGTTTCATTCATCAAATCCGGATTTATTCGGACCCTGCAAAGGCTTCCCTCTCCCTGCAGATCATGCGGGTAGCACCGGGCACCAGAAGAAACCTGCTCTGCCATCTCCCGCACAGCCCGGTATGTATCCCACGACAGGTTTCCCATTGCCATAATCTCGCTTTCCGACAGCCTGATAATCGAGAGCCGGTTGAGCATTTCTGAAAGCCTGCTGAGATTTGTGTAATCCAGCGCTTTCCGGTCGATATATGCGGCAACAGCCCCGCTCTTTGCCATCATTTCCCGGATCATCTCTTCGTCCAGCACTGCAATCTCCCGTGAATGGGCAATATGCCCGAATGCCCCGCGGGAGGTTAAGGCAATCTCCGTTTCCCGGGTGGCGTAATGGGTACCGCCAAATCCTATGAGGGGGACGGAATTTACCGGAGATGCCGACAATACGCTCTCGGCAACAGCTCTTGCAGCATCCTGATCGGTCCATTCCTTCTCGGTACTCCCGATTTCAACAAAGAATGAAGGCAGGGAAAGTCCGGTCGGTCCGTGGTGGGTGACTTCGTAGGAGACACGATACCCTTCCGGACAGTGCTTTCTGAGCGCACGGAGCGTTGCCTGCATCATCACGGGGGCTGCAGGGGCAAGTGTGCGGGGCGTTCCTCCCACGTCCGCGGTTCCGAAATTGCCGGTTACATGCACGGTCAGGACCGGGACGGGATTGACACTGTAATGCCGGGAGAGGAATATAAGCAGATCTGCATCGATCTGTGCATCGATATGTTCTGCATGGATCAGCCGCTCCTCAATCTCAATAAACTCGTACGTGCGATCCGGTCCCCCATACCCGAATGAAGGATCATGAGTGAGAAGCTGTTCGATATGGTGCCGGATATTCACTCCTGCCTTGTCCTGCCGGGAGTTAATAAACGCGACCTTCATAAAGGATAGATTAGTGGTTCACAGCAATTAAGAGTCTCGTGCTGAATGAAAGATAAACACTATGAAGAAGTACACAGCATAGTGTTACCATGGACACAGATAAGATTGCACAGGCATTCAAGAGTGCAGAAATCGAGAAAACCATTACCTGCCCGGAGGCATTTTCCATCGCTGCAAAGTTTGGCATTCCCAAAAAGGAGATCAGCGAGTACTGTAATATACACGGCATCAAGATCCGCGGCTGTCAGTTGGGCTGCTTCAAATGAGTCTGTTTTTAACGCTCGTTTCTGTATCAGAGGCTGTCGCGGGAATCAGGAAGCTTGCGGTAAAATGCGGGGATGAATCGGAGCCGCTCAGTGAAGCGCTCCACCGCATTCTCGCACGGGATGTACATGCCGATATCGATATCCCCGGCTTCACCCGCTCTGTCGTAGATGGGTATGCAGTGCGTGCTGCCGACACCACGGGTTCGGGCGATGCCATCCCTTCGATGCTCAACCTTCAGGGCAGGGTTGCGATGGGGGCGTCTTCAAATCATCGTATAAAATCGGGCGACTGCATCTACGTTCCTACCGGAGGGATCCTCCCGGAAGGTGCTGATGCCGTGGTGATGATAGAACATGCCGAACAGCTCGGCGAGGAAGTTTTAGTGAAAAAACCTGTAGCACATGGGGAAAACGTACTCTTTTTTAACGAGGATTTCTCGTCCGGTGAAGTTGTTTGTAACCAGGGGCGAAGACTTTCATCACAGGATATCGGCGTGCTTGCCGCTGCAGGATGCACAGATGTGCCGGTCGTTAAGATACCAAGAGTTGGCATCATCTCCACCGGCAATGAACTGGTCGAGGTGAGCAAAAAGCCGATGCCCGGGCAGGTGCGGGATGTCAACTCGTACGTGATCGCCTCGTTTGTACGTGAGCAGGGATGCAGACCGGTACTTTATGGGATCGTCCGGGATGACCGGGAGGCACTTCGTTTGGCAATAAGCCATGCAACCGCAGAATGCGATGCCGTCATGATCTCCGGGGGCAGTTCCAAAGACGACCGCGACATGGTTGCCGCGATCATACTTGAGCTGGGCGAGGTCCTGATCCACGGGATCGCAATTTCCCCGGGCAAACCCACCATTATCGGAAGATGCGGGACTGTTCCGGTGATCGGGCTTCCCGGTCACCCTGCTTCTGCATTCATCGTGCTCATCGCAATTGTCCGTCACCTTCTCACCGCAATGACCGGTGAGACAGGCAGCAGTATACGAACACTTCAGGCCACGCTCGGGCAGAATATTTCATCGTCAAAGGGCAGGGAGGATTATGTGCGCGTTGCAGTACGGGACGGGATCGCAACTCCCCTGTTTGGAAAATCCGGTCTGCTGAATACGCTGGTGAGAAGCACGGGTGTAATACGGGTGCCTGCTGAAAGCGAGGGGCTGGAGACAGGAACGCAGGTTGAGGTGATCGTGTGGTAAAACGTTATCTCACCGTGACGTCCCTTAATGAAACCCTCTCTCTCCTTTACACCGGGTTCACCTGCACCCCGTCACGCGAGCGGGTACCATTACTCAAATCAGTCGGACGGGTTACCGCAGAACCTATCTTTGCCCACTACTCGGTACCCGAAGTCCATCTGGCGGCAATGGACGGCATCGCGGTTGTCAGTAAAGAGACCCAGGGAGCAAGCGAGCAGCACCCGGTCACGCTGGAAAAGGCAGTGAGGGTGAACACCGGTAATGTCGTACCACCCCGGTACGATGCCGTGATCATGATCGAGGATGTGCATATCGATAACGAGCGGTTTACCATCCGGAAAGCAGCACCCCCCTGGCAGCACGTCCGCCCGGCGGGAGAGGACATCGGTGAGTCTGAGATGGCGCTGCCGTCCCGCCACCTGATCCGCCCATCTGATCCCGGGGCTCTCGCCGCATATGGCATCACTGAGGTAACGGTACTTACCGTACGGATTGGATTGATCCCGACTGGCAGTGAGCTTGTCCCTCACGGGGACCACCCGGCCCCGGGGCAGGTAGTGGAGAGCAATACCGTGATGGCCGAATCAATGCTGGCTACGCTCGGTGCACGCTGCACACGCTACCCCATGGTAAAAGACGACCCGGCACAGATCAGGAAAACAGTGCAGCGTGCTGTTGCCGAAAATGATCTCGTAATCATCTCTGCAGGATCGTCAGCCGGGACTAAAGATTACACTGCAGAGGTGATCGCAGAACTGGGCGAGGTCCTGATCCATGGGGTTGCGATCAAACCCGGTAAACCGGCAATCATCGGGCGGATCGCTGGTAAACCGATCATCGGCATGCCGGGGTACCCCCTCTCAGCATTGACGGTACTGCGGGAGATCGTGACGCCGCTACTCCACAGGTTCGGCCTTCCCATTCCCACATTTGGAACGGTTGACGCCCGGTTTACCGTTTCGGTCTCCAAGGATATCGGCAGTGACGAGTTCATTCTGTGTTCACTGGGCCACGTAGGGGACCGCTGGGTGCTCTCTCCCCTCTCACGAGGTGCCGGGGTGCAGATGAGTGCGGTGCGCTCAAACGCATACCTGAAAATTCCGGCAGGCGTCGAAGGCTGCGAGGCGGGTAAAAGCGTGACTGCAACACTGACCGTTTCCCGCACTGAAGCAGAGCGGGCCCTCCTCATTACCGGGAGCCACGATCCTCTTGTGGATTATCTCGCTGACCTTCTCCAGCAAGAGGAGATCGAACTTCACTCCACCCACGTCGGAAGCATGGGAGGGATCCTTGCGCTGA
>Ga0307380_10012699_pt1 | contig 10457 bp, 10 predicted proteins | sample UN3MG_FD_202239 | JGI IMG/M metagenome (GOLD analysis project Ga0307380, IMG submission 202239) | Soil microbial communities from Risofladan, Vaasa, Finland - UN-3 | ecosystem: Environmental > Terrestrial > Soil > Coastal area > Acid sulfate soil | place: Finland: Risofladan, Vaasa | collected... | reverse complement strand
CCGCAGACCGCGCTCAACGGCGCCGGGAAACCCAGCGACACGCCTGCTGCGCTCAGGTTCACCTCTTTACCCGTCATGTTGATCTTGCCCTTCACAGAGGCGTTCAGGTCGCCCTTGTTCAGCGTCACAAGGTTGCCGTCCTTGTCAACGAGCGTGATCCCGTCCTTGGTCATGGTGACCGCGTGCCCCTGCTCGGACACCAGCATCACCGACTGGCTCTCAGCGTCCAGCGCCATGAACGAACCGTTCTTGTTCATCAACTGAACGCTGCCAGTCTTGGTCAGCTCGACGAACGCGAAATCTCCAATCGTGCGGTCAGCCGTGACGCTGGGGTCGGTGAGCGCCTCGTCGCCAGGATCACACTTGTGCCAAAGCAGCCGGACGTACTCGTTGTCCTTCTCCTCCGAGAACACCAGCATGTGCCCGAGTCGCGTGACGAAGCCTCGCTTCTCAGGCCGCTTGTTCGTGTACTTGAACTCCGGTGCCTTGTCCTCGGTGCCGAACCATCCACCGAAGTATCCGAACGGTTGACTGGGATTGCCGTGGTGGAAGAACACGCGCACCGAGTCGCCAAGCTCAGGTGGCCAGAACGAACCCTTGCCGTTGCTCGCCATGTCGAACACCGGAGGAATCCAGATGTCGAGCGCGCCTGTCTGTCCGAGATCGTCGATCTTCGCTTGGATTCGCCCGCGCTCCTGCGGATCTTCATTGGACGTAACGGTCCCACGGTAGAAGCCGTAAAACAGCTTCAGCATGTCCTCCAGTCCGTACTTTTGTAGCTCGTATATGAACTGGAACAATACGGCTGAGTCTGATGGATCAGGCACTACGCCCCCTTCTTCTTCTTCGCGGCAGCGCCTTTTGCGTCAGCCTGCTGCGGCTGCTCCTTCGCTTGGACCTCTACTCTAGCGTCCGCCTCGCGCGCTTCCACGATGGCCTTGACCTTGGCCTTCATCTTGTCTTCCAAACCAGTCAGATATCCCGCGTTGTTGATCCCGTCCCAGCGCGTTGTGTAGCCACCTTCTCCGATGGTGTGAATGACCTTCAAGACTGAGTAGTCCCCACTGAACCTCGTGCCGAGTCCCTGAACCTTCACTATGGCTCCAGGTTCAAGGTCGGGAACGCCCAGCGACTCAACGCTGAGCTGGATACCGGACTGAATGAACTGCGCTAGTTCCTGAGACTCGTGAGCAGCCTTCTGCGTGGCAAAGCTCTCATCCCCCGTCGTCGTCATCGTACCGCCTGTGGTAACGCCGCCCTCATTTTTAGCCCCCGGAGCGGCCTTACTCGCCTTCGGACCCTTAGCGCCTTCGCCCTTGGGACTCCCCTCGGGAGGAAGAACATCCAGGCCGGTAGAGTCGGCCTGGGTGGTAACGAGTTTCGGATCTTTCTTCTTAGTCTCGTCTACCTTGACGCGCGTGGTTCCGTGGATCACTCCGCGAATGAAAACCTGCTTGGACTGCGTAGTGACACCCGTAATCGGGTAGAAGCCACCGGCATTCAGTTCACCCCCCAAGCCGGTATTACCGCGCGTACCAAAACCGTACAACTGAAACACTTTGTTGCCCGTGGCTCCGAAGCGTGTGTGCCGATCGATGACTCTCAGATTCGGGGATCTCGGTTTGTCAGGATTCGGTACGTAATACACCTCACACAGACAGTCCTCGATGAAGTTTCGCAACGCGATGTTGTCGTTTTTTCCTGCCATCGAGAACGGGACGATCTCGTTAAGAAGCTCCAGTTCCCTAGTACCCTTGACTGAGCTGAAGTCCACCTTCACGTCGCGTGCCTCCGACCCAGCGCCCTGGGCAATAAGTTCGATCCACGCCTTTCGCGTCAACTTCAGCTTGGCTCTTTCCACGTCAACAGTAGACGACCCGTACATGCTGGCCATGCACGTACATTGAGCTTTCAACGTGACGCTGATCTCCGGGCCAATGCTGAAATCAGGGTCGGTTAGAAGCCCAACAAAAATGCGCGTAGAAAGCTCGCCTCCGTCTGCGACGTAACCGTACTGAACCTCCAGCAGCGTCTCCGCCGTTCTAATGGCGGTGCTCTCGAACAATGCCATCGCGTCCTCGAACGTGGGCGAACACGTCACGGTGACAACGAAGAAGTTGCCCAGCGACTGCTCAATCTCCACGTTGTTTACGATCGCTAGGTTGGTTCCAAGGCCCCCGGCTTGCGGAGCATCAGCGTAGTCGAACTTGGCCGCGTCCTTCAGAGCATCGACCCCGAACCACAGAGGCAAGCGCGACTCGTCCGGCAGAACCAGGGCTACACGACAAAACGGGGCGAAGAAATCATAGCTCGGCATCAGAACACCGGAATCTGCCTACCGAGAAGCTCGGAGTAAACATACGTCTTAGACGGAACCCTTATCACGACACCGAACTTCAGATCGGTTGGAAGGATCTCTAATCCGTTTGCTACTGCGAGCACCCACCACAACACAGCGTCCCCGTAAAAGCGGTACGCCAAAGTGTCGATGCGATCTGTCATCGTGACCGTGTACTGAATCTCGTCAGGGCGTACAGGAATGTCGTCCACGACGAGCAAATCCCAGAACTCGTAGTCATCCACCTTCACCAGAGGGGCGTAACGCAGGCGACTGTTCTTACTGATGCGGGCAGTCATTATTTCCTACCGCCGTCAGGTCTGCCAAACGTCCTGACAGTAACCGCCGCCGCACCGGACGCGGATGGACCGCGCGGTCCACTTGCTGCAACCGCTCCGCCTTGCGCTAGCTTCTGAACGTCCACACGCAGCTCGTCCATCTTGCGCGAGAACAGAATCTCGTACCGACCGTACCACGCAGGCTCGTTGAGCATTTGCGCGAGAACCTTGAAGTTTTCAGGTAGATCCTCCATGCCCGGAACATTCGTAATAGGAGCCGCAGCCGCCGTCATCTCCAGCGTCTTTTGCTTCTCCTCCTGGACGGCGATCAACGCCTGCGTCATGCGCGTGACTTCGGCGTTGAGCGAAGCCGAATCCAGTTGCACGGCAACAACCATGGTGTCCATGGCCAGAAGCATATCCTCGATGCCTTTGTACCAGATGCTCTGCAACCCGGTCACAAACGTCTGAAAACCCTTCGTGTAAGCGTCCTGGAAAACTTTAGACTCAGGACCGATGCGGGCGTACCCGCTCTGGAAAGCCGCCGCGAGTCCAGGCGCTACTGTCGATTCAACCCGGCCAACGAACGTGGTGAACATGGTGTCCACAACGGCGTTGAGCACTTCGGTAGCCACGGCGCCCACAGTGTCGAACTTTGCCTTGAACTGATCTGAGAAGTTCGAGATGGCCGCCTCGGAGATGGCCATGTCGGCTACCACATCCGTAGACATAGAGTTTCCCCACAGCTCTTGGACCTTGTCAGACACTCCACCGAAGAACCCCATCACTTTGTCCGTTACCCCGGTGAACACCTCCCCAAGCGGCGTAACGAACCCGAAGAACAACGTCTTCAACGATTCCCACCAGCCTGAGAACCAAGTGGTCAGGCCGTCGAAGGCTGCCATGACCCCGGTTTTTACAGTCTCCCACCCTCCAACGAAGAACGTGGTGATGGCCGCCCAAGCCGTCGAGAACATAGTGCCCAGGCTGTCCAACCAATTCGCAAACGTCAGCGCCAACTGCTCGAAGTTCAAACCGAAGATGCCGAACAAACCCTCGAACACGCCCATGAATAAACCAAGCGCGACACCACCGAGCAGCGTTACGATGCCGCTCAGTACCGAGCCCAACCCGCTAAGAATGGACCATAACATCGCAGGTAGATTGATAAGAGCTATGACCAAAGCGGGAAGCAGCCCTTTGATGAAGCCTGCCACCAAGTCTTTGATGCCTACCGTGAGCTTAGGACCGATAGACGTCTTGAGAGTGTCCGCCAGGCTACCCAACGCCGGACCAACGGCCAAAACGAGGTCTTTCATCCCAGACACGATGTTGGGTATGAGGGCAGGTAACGCCGCTCCCACAGACTTGGCTAAGTTCATAACCAGAGTCATCGCCGCGTCAGTCAGGTTCAGAGCAGCCCCAAAAATCTTATCGAAAATCGGGCCTATGTTCTTCCCCAGCGCGTCTCCCGCTGTAGAAGCGATGCTGGTCAAAGCGTCTCCCAGCTTTCCGCCTACTTTTACAGCGCCTGCCGCGAGGTCGGCTACGATAGTCTCCCCCATGGCCAAGCCTGGACCTGAAACCCAGGTAATAGCATTCGTAAACACATCAGAAAGAATAGGCCCAAGGATATCGGCCAACTGACCGATCCCGCTCACAACGGACGCCAAGACCCTCCCTAGGTACGCGAGGAACTGTCCTGCCATAGTTCTGATAGGCATGTCGGCCACGGCACCGAACACACGCCCTGCAAACTCGATCAGATTCGCCGTAATCGCTCCTACAGGCAGCGACGACAGAAGGTTGAAACCCGAGGTCAACACATCGCTCAGGATTTTCACGATTTTACCGACTGGGATAGCGCGCAGAAGATCAAAGGCGAGGTTCAACCCTCCCATGAGCAGCTTTCCCAAGCCTGTAGCGATGTCAGCAAACGGGATGCTTTGGATCAGCGTGAACGCGATGCTGAGAACATTCTTTAGTACGGTGAACAGCGTACTCCCGAGCTTAGCCAGCTTACCGCCTGTCCCCATGTCCTCGAACATTTGGAGGAAGGTAGCGAAAAAACCCCCACCCGACAGGTCTAGCGTCGAGGGATCTGTGGCCTCAACGAGCCAGTCCCCGAACTTCTGCAAGTACCCGATAGCGGTGTCGATGTACCCAGGAATGGAGAGAAAGAACTCCTTGACAGTGTCCTTGAGAACCCAGAAGGCCCCTTCCACGTTGTACAGGCCCGTCTTCGCATCATAGGACTGCATCACCAAGTCCCCGAACAGAATAGCCAGAAGGCCCAGGGGCGCCGCCAGCAACGTCAGCGGGCTCGCCAGCATGCTGAAGCGGAAGCCCAGCGATCCTATGATGCCCAACGCTGGACCCATCGTGGACAGCAGATTCCCAAACAACGCCGCCGCTGGTTTCAGACTGTCAGGCAAGAACGCCGTAGCACCCTGGCTGCTGATCTCCGACAGCTTGGAGACGATGGCCGCCATAGGGCCGCCTGCCCCCGCCAAATGCTCCATCTGATCGCCAAAGTTCTTGAAGTTCTTTTGCGCTTCCGTGACGAACGTGCGCGTGCTGCCTATTCCGATCTTACGGAACCGCATCTCCATCGAGTCTTCTGCGAGCTGCATCGACTCTGCCAACGTGCGGCCTGAACTGAACCCGGCTTTACCGATCTCCGAAATCGTGACCGTAGCCTCGTGGGACTTCTTCATCACGTCTTTGAGGCCAGCTCCCGACTGGACCATCATGTCCGTTAGGGCGACCGTCGCTTCCTCGCCCAACGACGCCTTCATGCGCGACTGCATGGTCGCAGCAAACTTTTTGACGTCACCTCCAGTACGCCCAACCTCCTGAGACATCTCAACCATGCCCGCAGCAAAGCTCTCAGGTCCAGATTGAAGCATCTCGAAGGCTTTGGAGAAGTCTCCTCCGACGATGGACAGATCCGTGATGATCTGCGGCATGTCCGACTGAACGCCTGTGAAAAGATCGGAGTAGCCCGCACGTCCCGCTGCGAGCGCCTGCGTGATAGCCGCTGTAGCGGCTTCGGCTTTTCCAGCGTCTTTGTAGATCGAGTAGAAGCCTGCGGACAGAGCGATGCTCTCTTGCGCAAACGCTGCAAGGTCGGCGCCGCGCAGAACATTGCCGTAGCGGTCTGTGGTCTTGGACAACTGATCCATGAGCGCAGGCAGCTTCCCCACCGCCGCGCCCACATCGCCAGACTCTTGCCCGAACGCCAGAGTCGAGGACGTCAACTGCTTCAATGCCTCGTTGCTGATGCCGTACCCATCCGACATAGTCTTCAACGCCATGGCGGTGGCCTTCATGTCGGTGCCGGTTACTTCAGAGAACTTGGCTATGTCCTTAGCCGACTTCACTCCGATAGCCGCGAACTCCTCCTCCGCAAAGGCCAGGGCGTAAATAGACTCGGTGGCTTTACCGACGTCGATGTTCATGCCTTTGGCCATGCCTGCGGCTTGACCTGACAGCTTCTTGATCTGATCTGCGCCGTAGCCCATGTTCGCAAACGTGGCCTTCGACGTCTTTCCCATCGACACGAACTCGGCTTCGAGGCCGGTGGTGAGATTGCGCCCGGCGCTGCCGAGCTTCTCCACGGTGTCTGAAATCTGATTTAGGTTTGCGAGGCTCAAGCCCTCAAGCAAGTTCCCCAGGCGCAACTGTCCTAAGATCGCGCGCAGCTTGTGGCCCACATCGGCCATGCCACCCAGCTCTTTGGTCGTGGTGCGGGTGGAGGTAAAAATCCCACCCATGGTCTTCTTGACCGTTGTTCCAAAGGCTGCCCACGCGCCTGCCTTCTTGGTCGGGTCGGGGATGACAGGCATGGCCATGCTCGCCCCCGCAGGGGCGCCACCGCCAGGGGCGCCACCGCCCGTGCCGCCCCCAGGCGGCTTCATACCGCCGCCCTTGTTCATCTGGGCAACCTGCGCGTTGATCGCGTTGAACCCCGAGAGAACCTGCTTCTGATACGCCAGCAGGCCATTGTCTTTGGCCGCAAACGAGAAACCGATGCCTTGGAAGTTTAGGGCCATTGACGATCACCGACAGGGACCGTGCGGTCCTTTTCAACGCCGACGCGAGCGCGCCCGAGAGTTGGCCGCCTCGATGTTAGCATTGTGCTTCTCGATCTGCTCCACCTTCTTCTTCACAAATCTGTGCCGACGCGAAGAAGGAATCGCCATGGCTGCCTGGTAGGACTGGTGAACTTGGTCCATCAGGAAGAACACCTCGATCTCTAGTCCTTCTTCGCTACCGAAGGGAAAAAGAATGCTCGCTGCGTAACGTCCAGCTCGTTCTTGAAATCGAAATTGCAGTGCGGGCACGTGATCTCAACCGTCGTGTCCACGCCGCCTTCAACCTGCTGGTAGCAGTCCCGGAGGAAGTTGCGCTCCGACAGCGAAAGCGCCTTCAGATCCCCGATGGTCGCAGGCTTACCCTGCAAACTCACCACACGCGCCGCCAGCGCCAGCGTGGCCTTGTCGTTTTCGTTCTTGAACGTACTCAGCCGCTCCTCACGAACCCCGTCCATCGGAGCCATCACCACCTGTCTACCGCGAGGCGTCGTCACCTCCAGAGTGCGCTTGATCGGGTCAGCCATGGACTTCACGTCCAATGCCGATAGGTCCACGTTGAACGAGCCTTCCGCCTGGCACTCCGGGCACTTGCTTCGGAACGGGTACTCGTCCCCAAGCGTCACACGCCGAATCAACAGGAACAGATACACGCGGTCGCCCACGAGCAACTGCGGGATAATCCTCGCTATTTCGTCCCGATCTGTAATCGTCCCAATCGACTCGGTACACCGTGCGATCAGCTCCCCCATTTTCTTGTAGTCCTTGATCTTAGGAGAGGCGAGCATGTCCTCCTCCGCTCCAGTGATCTCACGGACAACGACATCGGTGATCAGCTCGCCCGAAGCTGTAACGTGCCCGCACGGAAGCGTACCAGCTCCCGTGGTTGCCTTGGGGTCCGCGATGTTGTTTTCGATGATGTAGGATTCGTTCGCCATCAGTGTTTCCTCTGCCCCATATAGTCGAGATACATGCAAAACAGAGCCTTTACGGCATCCGTCACAGACAGCTTTTTCGTCGCTAGAACCTGCTTGAACTGCTCATAAGCAGCGGGCTCCACCCACACGTTGATCTTCACGTCCATGCCCGAATCCTGGTAGTTCACCAAGTCTTCAAACAGATCGGGATGCGCGACTACGCGGTCCATCATGTAGCGGACGAGCGAGCCCATTGAGCGAAACCCTGAAGCAAGCTCCAGGCTTCCTGTTAGGCGATCGTAGAGCGCCCGCGAGATCCACACGTTCACGGGCCGACGCTTGGTTGTGCCGGACTCGGCGGCCTTGTCGGCTGCCTTTGCGGCGACTTGGCACGCCCGGCAGATCGTGACGCCATTGGACTCGATGAGCTTGCCCCCAGCAGCCTCGGGTACGATCATCTCGACGATCAGATGATCCACTCCACCGCAGTTGGCGCAGCAATCACGGTACCGCGACAACACCGCGTCGCGCCACACCTTCCGCTTTTGAGCTTCCGTGGGCGGCGTAATCAGGAGTTCTACAGGCTCCGACGCGGCGTCGTCCTGGTCGGGGTCACTCGGCATCGTACCTCACAGATAGCGTAGGGACGATGCAGAGTAACGAAATCTCCCTGCATTACAAGAAAGATTCGGCTATTTCTGCGAGAGCTACCGACCGTGCATCCGACGCAGGTACTCAGCAGCGTCGAAGAACCGATCAGAAGGCTCTGCGTCGCCAGTGGAACGTGGGGCGGGGCGATTCCTCTGCTGTGTGAGCGGAGCACCCAGAGGCCGCTCGTAGGCGCCTACGTTGGCCGACGTGGTGCTTTCCTGCCGCAGCTTGTTCAGACGCGCGATGTCAGGGAACGAAAACGGGTTTGCCATACATCCTCCTATACAAGCGGTTCGAGTTTTCGTTTGCGTTGGCGCGCAAGCTCTTTCTTCACAGGCAACGCCAAGGAAATGTGCTCAGGGTCACGCTGCACAAAAGCTCGCGCTTTGCCTAGATTGCGAAGCACCGTAGCTGACCGCGTCTGGTACTCCCCAGTGTATACAACAAACCTAATCTTGTCGTTGGGTTCGACCTCGTATACGAACCAGTCATCTTCGACGGCGCAACTCTTAATCGTACAGTGGGGATACGGCTCCGACGTCATACTGATCGCCCACGGACTGCCCATTCCCGTGCGCGATGTTTTCCCGGTCCAACCCCCAGCCCAACCCCCGGTAAGAACGTCCCCGTGCCGAAGGCGTCTAGGAGAGGCGTGGTAGAATTTCAGCCTAGAAACACGAGTTTGCGGCTTTCGGGACGCTTCCAGGAGTAGGTGAAGTGCTGTCAAGCGCGGCCTACACCAGTGAAATCTGTTCCATCATCTCGACCTGAAGCTCCAGCTCTTGAATCGAGATGTCCCCTGACGACGCATCGAAGTCAGAGCCCGCTTTGTACCGACTCGGGACGCACCCGTAGAGAATGTACGCCCGCGCAGGGATGCGCGCTGCAAACTCGAACGGCGTACCCAGCAGACTGTTCAACCCTCGGGTAAGTCCGAATAGCAATCCGCCAAGGGCAAGACCTGCCAGCGCATCGGTGCCGCTGACTCCCAACCCCAGCAGCGCCGCGCGCTCCGCATCGCCTACAGCCGCTCCGTGGTTCTTGTCTCCACCCGGAGGAGGGTTCGATACCGTGCGCTGGAAGAAGTGGATCAACATCAGGGTGCGCCGGTACGTAGGACCGCCCACGTTCAGAACAGGCACAACCGACGAGAACTGAGAGGTATCGCCGTACAAAGCGGCCCTCATCCAGTTGGAGAAGTCCGACTCGAACAGCGTGACGCCTCGGGAGAGCGTCATGGGGGTCATGGAACCGGACTTGACGACCTTGCGGTCGAACATCCAGTTGCCCTCCTTGAACGTCTCCAGCTCTACCGTGATCTCAGGCGACGTGATCTGGCTAAACCCGAATACCGGCGTCAACACCGGCAGCGACAGAGTGCTCAGCGGGCCAATGTCGGCCAGCCAGAAAGGGAACACCTGAAGATAGTCGCTGAGAAAGCCGCGAGCCACACGCCCCCAATCAGAGGCTCAGAGCCCTTCGTTCGAGATGTAGAAGTGCTCGTAGGCGATGTCAACTTCTGCAACCGAGATGTCGGACGCTGTGGCGTCAAGATCGCCTGCAATCTTACAGCGAATCGGGAAGGCTTCTTGCACGTGATACAGACGGGCAGGCGTACCAGCCTTATCAATAACCGTGGAGTTCGGGTTGTTGGCGAGGTTGGCCCCCGGCAGAGCATCGCGGTGGAAGTGCCGGATGATCAAATCCGTGCGGTACTGCCCCGTACCTTCGATGGTCTTGAACACCCAGTCGTAAAACATGGTGTCCTTGAGAACCACACCGCGCCCAAGCGTCAGGTCTGCCATCGTGGGCAAACCAGGCTGCTTGCGCGTGTAAACAAGGTGGCCTTCCCGGTACTCGACTGCTTCCAGCGAGGCTTCCGGCGTGGTGCATGTCGAGAAGCCGCCTTCAGGATTACCACCCACGGTAAACGGGTCGTAGTTAGCGTTCGACGTGGACGACACGAAGAACCGCATCGAGTGGAAATAGTCTGTGGATGATGCCCGAGCCATGAAGCCCTCCGTTTACCTGCCAACCGCGCTACAAGGAAAGGAAATCAGACGACGGCGCCAGCAGCGTCAACCCAAGCAACTCCGTTGGAGAAGTTCGGGATGCCGGTGGTGCTGTTCCAGATCGTAGACAGCGGCACCGACGCAGCAGCCGGACGGCCCGCAGTCGT
>Ga0307380_10012698_pt1 | contig 10457 bp, 9 predicted proteins | sample UN3MG_FD_202239 | JGI IMG/M metagenome (GOLD analysis project Ga0307380, IMG submission 202239) | Soil microbial communities from Risofladan, Vaasa, Finland - UN-3 | ecosystem: Environmental > Terrestrial > Soil > Coastal area > Acid sulfate soil | place: Finland: Risofladan, Vaasa | collected... | reverse complement strand
GCCAAAAGCGTAACAGTCACTCAGAAATTTCCCTCGAATTCGTGGACCGATCCCACCAGCCCATCTGGCGCACTGAGCCGCCCACGGATGACCCTCCATGAAATTACCGAACAAAACTGCAGAAAACAACTGAGGTCTTTCCCTTATAGACATTAGGGTTTTCCCTATGTACCTTTTCAGTCATAGCAGCCCAACCCTGATTTGCTGTATGTTTCCGGCTACGCAGACCCCGACACTAAAGATTCTGATAGGTCGTAGATTCGAACTCCCCCGCTATGAAGGGCCATTTTGGGAGTCGTATGGAATTGTCCAAGTATTGTGATGCAGATATGAGTAGCTGTTTTTTGTTTATTTCTTCGGTAGATTGTGCTAAACTTCTCTTGTAGAACTGGGCTGCGGGAAAGTCTTCTATATTATTCAAACGGGAGATTGCTTTGAAGTTGACAGTATCTGACATCTACACATACTATCGCCCATCCAAGTGTGGCTTGCGAGTTAATTTGAAAGAAAGGGGAGTGGAAGGGGCTGCGCCAGGGCCTTATGAACAAGTGCTCGAACGTCTGGGCCAAGAGCATGAAAGGAGGCATTTAGCTATCTTCCCCTCTGTTGTGGATTTGAGTCCTGGAACGTTAGACGAGAGAGTAACACGGACAAAGGAAGCAATCGAAAAACGCTCTCCGGTAATTTACCAAGGTGTACTCAAGGTCAACTCGGTGATTGGAGGAACAGATTGTGAAATCTCAGGGGTACCGGACTTCTTAATTCTGGATGACACTGGGGCCTATGCAGTATGTGATTCGAAAATTTCTCGCAGGATTAACGAGAAAGATCACGCAGAAATAATACTTCAGATTGGAACTTACGGTTGGCTGTTTGATCAAACATTTGGGCAGCCCCCAAATAGACTCCAAGTTCATAGTGGGACCGGCGAAATTGTAGATATTCCATATGATCATGGTTCTGCTGCTTTGGAAGCTCTAGATACGATTTTGGGTTTTAAGCAATTGACTAGTGAGCCGTACAGTCCCGTTGGATGGTCAAAGTGTAACGGTTGTCCATTTCACAGCCGCTGTTGGCCTCAAGCGGAAAAAAACCAGGATGTAGCAATAGTAGCTGGGGTGGATCAAGGCTTGGCGCGTGCTCTTCGAGAGGAAGGAGTGGAAACAATAGAACAGTTTTTGTCGTCGTTCGATGAAGAACAGTTGGCGCAGTTTCATCGTCCCTGGGGCAAGAAAACGCGACGTGTGGGAAAAGAAGCCACAGCTATAGTAAGAATGGCACGAGCAATAGCCTCTAGTGAAGAAATTCTTATTCAGACACCAACAGTTCCTGAAAGTCCTAACTATGTAATGTTTGATTTAGAAGGATTACCACCGCAGCTTGACGAGATTGATAAGACTTACCTGTGGGGCATGCAAGTCTTTGGAGATAGACCTTGCGATTACGTGGCATCCACAGCAGGTTTTGGGGACGATGGAGACCGGCAAGGATGGGAAAACTTTTTAGAAGAGGCTAAGCGTATCTTCGAAGGTTATGGAGATATACCATTTGTTCATTGGCATCATTATGAACGCATCCGTCTTGACATGTATATTGAACGCTTTGGAGATCCTGAAGGTGTAGCGGCCAGAGTCAAAGAAAACCTGCTAGATCTACTTCCGATCACACAAAAATCCATAGCTCTTCCTTTGCCTATCTATAGTCTGAAGGTTGTCGAGCAGTACATAGGCTTTGAACGAACTCAAGACGAGTATGGCGGCACTTGGGCGATGGCCAAATATATAGAGGCAACCGAAATGGCCGATGAAAAACAGCGTGCTGAGGTGATGGATGAGATTCTGACATACAACGAAGAAGATTTACAGGCAACTTGGGCTGTCTTGCGATGGCTCAAGTCAAAAACCGATTAGCGTTTCGAACCTACGACCTTGCTCTTGCCCACAGAAAAAGATTCAGAGATCTTACGAATTGTAAACGTCTATGTTTTAAACACTAATATCTCAAAAAGCCAAACCCCTTAGCAATGTCCATATAAATCAACGGTAGTGGCAATTATAGAATGTCTTAATTGGTCTTTACATAATGAAATGAAGTATCAACCTTTGTCGGGGTTGTGCCGGGGTGCGTGAAGCCTGAAGAGTTCTGGGATAGAACCGGTGAAGCTTCCTGCCAATCGCGACAAACCTAAGCGAGTGTTTGTGAAGTGCTTGTTTAAGGTACTTAAACCACCCCTTGGGATGGAGGAACCCTACTGATTCGCTAGCCAAATCTATGTACGAGTCAATATAGTTGATAGCGTAATCGATTTGCTTGGAATAGCGTGATTTTACCACTACGGGCACAGGTCCATGTTTCTTGCATGAATTTAGGTCAGGAATAGCTCCGTCATCTCCTACATCAAGACCGTTAAGCAGAGGAGCTGCGAATCTGCATATTTCCGTTGTATTCCGATGGTTTTCCTTGAGCCGATGGCCCTTGATGTTCGAAATCCCAACTTCCGTCCACTGGAATCCCCTTGGATATATTCTTTGGGCGGCGTCCATAACGAATATAACTGATGCAGGATCTGCTGCGCAGTTCATTATTGCGCGAACTTGATTGGCCGAAAAGTCTTGACTCTCGTCCGCGACAATGACGTCGTACCTTTCTAGTTCCCTGCTTTGTACCATCAGCACTGCCATGTCATTCCAATCTACCTTCTGGCATTCTGATTTCCATTCTTGGTAAGGATTAACGACCTCGTCAATCAAACGCTTCCGAAGTCCTCTATCTACTCTCGGTGACTTCCCCCTTCCTATGCGCCGACAAGTTAAATAATCCTCAATGCCCCCAGTAGGAAAACGTCCAAATATGTAATCTACTTCATCAGCTACAAAATCTACCGGCAAGGGGACATTCCGCGCCAATGCCCTGATTTTACTTTCTCTGTCATCGTTATTAATCAAGTCCATCTCTGGGAAAATAGACATTGCTAACTTTCCAAAAGTGACCACCGTCAAATTTAGTTGCTCTGAACTTGGTACTTCCCTTTCCGCCAAGTCAAGTATGTAACCCCTCAGGGTTCTATTGAATGTTACGACAAGGATATTAACACCACCACTCAGGTTAAGGCGCTTCTTTCGACTTAACCAAAAACTCGATAGTTGCTTCAACATCAATAGCGCGGTCGTGGTTTTTCCCGAACCAGCTGCTCCCCTTATGACCTGTACTCCAGCACGAGGGTCGCTTATAAGAACAAGTTGCTCTGCAGTAGGGACTATCTTTGGCAAAGTTTTCATCAGCCACAATAACCATCAACAATTCTTAGTCCAAATAGATAGCTTGACCACACGTTAAATATGAGTGGGGTCAAACGCTGTCAGAGCAACACAAAGATGTAGAGATCACACCAATTCTGAATGTTCTGTTTGAAAGATGACATCGGAGTCACCAAACAAGACGCTCTACCCGCGGCGCCTGTGATTGATACTGTTAAGGATTAGTAACTTCTTGTCGAGACGCAGTTAAACTTCTTTGAATAGTCATCAGGCAGTTTTTCAAATAATAGACTCAAATCTGCCTTGCTAATATAATCTGACAGAAGCAAAAGTAAGAACACCCCCAAGCAAGTTTGGGGGTGCCATGCGTCGAGTATCAAGGTTGTATGTGTCGCCCTAGCTTTTACTCGTGGTTTGTTTCTATTTACAGTACTCGTCAATACCTATATCGTATCCTGAACCGGCAGGGCGCGGCCCCCCCTCAAAGTCGTAACTTGGTGCGTCAATAGGCGAACCCTTGTCTATAGCAGGTGAATTTGGCTTTAGATGAAAATCTCCCAATGAGGGATTCACGAAACAGGGGTCCCCAACCTGATCAGGGTGCCGGTCGTTCCATATTTTCTACAGAACGCCCCGTACCGGTTAGTCATTGCCTGGTTTCAGTTTTGAGGAAGATCTGTTAAAAGCCGCCACGATCAATGCTTTATACGGGACAAATGTATATGCGATTTTCAAAGTAGCGGAAAACATACATCGACTCTTGAAAGATACAGATCCAGAGAACGTAGATATTGGCCATGTTGAACAAGTGGCCATGATACCCGACATCGATAAACGATTTACCAGCTTCGCATCCAAATTTGCACACTTCTTCATTGGTGAACGGTTCCCGATCAAGGATAGCTACGCTGAACGTGCGATTCGTTACCATCTGGGTCGGGGCAAGTGGGAAAAACATTCAGGCAAGCCTTATGAAGAATTCGTAGTGAATTTTACGAAACTGAAAGACTCCTGTGCATTCAACGGCTCAATCCGGGAGTTCGATTACTATCTCTGGCTGGCTGGCTTGTTTCGAGAATGGGAAAAGAAAAAAGACAAAGCCCAAATCAATCAGGAAGCAAGAGGATTCTTCGAAGACGTGAACAATGAAGAAATCCTTCAGCGTGCATTTGAGGGAGGACTCTAATGAATTGGCCAAGTTTCTTGACCGGAGCAGGTGCAATTCCCGTCATTGCTGGGCTGTCTGCATGGCTCGGCAAGATATGGGCCAATCGTATTCTTGAACAAGACAGGACAAAGTATCATACTCAGATAGAAACCCTACTTCAGGATTTACGAACTCGAGACAGCAAGGAACTTTTTGTCCACCAGCTTCAATTCGAAAAGGAATTTGAGATATATAAAGAGCTATGGGCAAAGGTTTTGGCGTTGGGAAGGGCAGGCAAACACTTCCGAGCCCTTCAGATGGGGCCAATCAAGCCTGGTGAGCAAGTTATAAGTGATTTCTGCGATGCATACTATAGGGGGCAAGATTTTGGACTTTATGTGCTTTGCCGCTCCTATGCAACCGTGGTCGTGGGTTCATAGCGGGGGCGCGTTACGAACCTACGACCTATCAGATCTTTGTGTCGGGGTCTGCGCGGTGACCTTGCCCAGTATATCCCTTGGGCGATATCGCAAAGACGGCACATGCCAAATACTTGCTTGACCCCAACAAGAAAAGCTTCAGGGGCATCTGGCTCGTCCCGCGATATGCTCCTCTTGCTTACCAGCCTGTGGCCGCCTCTTGGGCGTTGGTCAATTCCTCATCCCGGCGGTGGTAGCCGCACTGCTTGATGAGCCTGGCCGCCTCGGCCAGCGCCGCCTTGTCGCGAAACAGCCGAGCCTGGTGCAGCAGCATGTCCGCCATGTGCAGGCGCATCGACCCGCGTTCGGCAATCTGCCACGCCTCGTCCAGGTCCGCCCGGCAGCCGTCAGTGTCGTCCTCCAAGAAACGTAGCCAGGCACGGGTGAGAAGGACGTCTACCCTCAGCAGATTCAGATGATTTCTTGACGTGAGTTCCTCGGCTTCGGCCAAGTTTGCATAGATGTCCTTGGCCGGCGTAAGGCCCGTTTTTGCTCCTTCAAGTTTCTTAAGAGCGATGATTGCCGCTGCAACAAGACTACGCACGACCAGGTCCGGCCTACTAACATTGTCCAGGAGTCCACGGACTTCGCGCAGATGGCGATCAGCATTGTCCAATTGGCCTCCAGCAAGGAATGCCAGTACCCGCGAAAGCTGGAGGAGTGCACTTCCAAATGGTTTCATTTGTTGACCAAGTCGAGTTTCTATCTCAGTCACTCGGCTGAGAACCAAACGCCATTTCCCGTAACCGATCAGGACCTCGTGGTATTGGAAGGTCGGGAGTTCGGGAAATGCAGCACCCTCTTCTCTTAAGTCATTAAGGTCCCATGCCTTTTCAAACAAGCGCATCACGTCCTCCGGCGAACTACCCATCAAGAACTTCACATAAGCCAACGAACATCCGAATCCGACGGGCATGAACCGATCACTCGATACATCAGCATGTGTGCGGTTCTTTTGGAGTGCGGTCTCCGCATCGGTCAACCTTCCGAAAGATGTGGCGAAGTTGGCGAGATTCCGCGCAACAATGGCCGCTTCTCGAGAATCGCCATGGGTCCGCGCGATATTCAGCGCCCGACTCAACAAAGGCAGGGCTTCGGGCATGCTCTCCAACATGGCGAGACAGAAGCCGGTGCATCGAATCACGAGCATTTGGTCGATTTCATCCGGTAATCCGCTTACCACACGGTCCCAAGTTGATTCAAAGAATGTCCGAAGCATTGCAAGTTCCAGTCCGAAGCATCCATAGTTGCGAGTTGCATAACCCCAGTCACCTCTGGAGATGCGCCTTCTGTAGATTTCGTGCAAGGCATGGGCACAATTGTCCGCCCAGCAGTAGTGGCTGGCAGCCCGATATAGCAGCTCCAAGTCCTCCATGGATTGCGGATTGCCTGCTTCTGGCAAATCTTGAGTAACGCGTGTAACCAGGAAGTCGGCTATCCTTTGGTGGGCTTGCTTCCACGAGTCAGGTTCCCGGGCACGCAGCTGCTCCGCAAAATACTCACGAATTAACGGATGCACGTCGAGAGTCGCTGTATTCGGTAGATACTCCGCGTCATAAGCCAAAATCTGCAACAATCCCGCCGATCCGAGATCGTGAACGACGATATTCCAGTCAGTGTCGCTCAAATCAACCAGCGGTTCGGTTAGACCGGCAATAGGTGGATGTTGTCGTAACGCGACGAGGCAACCAGAGTCGGAGCGGCGGTCGAACAGGCCCATAAGGCGCAGCACAGCCAGTTGGCGCTGTCCATCCTTGCCGCCTTCAGAGAGCCAGTTCTCGTAAGCCATCATCACTTTGAATGCGTGCCCGTAGGGATTGTCGGCGTCAAACTTGAGGTGTTTGTCTGCTTCCCCAAAATCAATTACGTCCCACCTTCGGATATCGCCCTGGTGGGCGCGGACTAGGTATCTGCCGAGCAGTTGGAGTGTGAGTGCGTGGCCTTGTAGTTCCTTACTGCGTTGAAGCAGTTCTTCATCGTTTGCCCTGATTGCTGCCGCACCCGCCCATCGTACCCCCAGGCGATGGAGCAACTGCGCTCCATCCGCATGGCTCAGGTTGCCGAGGTTGTGCGCGAGTACGCTGCCGGCTGGGTGCTCGTCAGTACGGCGGTATTCGTCAATATCTCTGATAGCTTCGCGGGTTGTCAGGATGCAGAGACCGGAGTGGCCGCTGGTGGCGAGTTGACGCAGGAGAGTCTGAAGGCCTGGCGCGCGCAACTGGCCAGCGAGCGGGCCTGGTGGGTGTTGCAGCGGCTCCATGCCGTCGAGGACAAGCAGCGTGCGCTCGCGGGCCAAGGCGTCAGCAAGTAACCGCCCCTTGTCTCGCGACGAGAGTTTGGGGTCAAATGGGACCCCGAACCATTGGAGGGCGTCAGCCAGGAACGGTTCCTCGGAGACATGCCGGTCCTCTCTGGTACCCTGGCTATAAAAGCTCCAACCATAGACACGCTGGGCGCCCCGCCAACCGTCGGCCTTTACGCGCTCGAGCCAACGTTTCACGAGCGCGGTCTTGCCCACGCCACCCCACCTGACGAACACCACGATGTGAGTACGGCCTGTGTCAGCCCAAGCCATGTCGAGCAGCCCTATTTCCTCCTCGCGACCGAAAAACTCAGGATTAACTTGTGGCAGCTTAGCAAGGTAGACTCGCACCTCTTTCTTCGGTGCTACAACCACCCAGGTTTTCAGGAGCTCGACGAGATCGGCACGGGTCAGGGGGTTTCCGGTCGTTGAGTATGCAGCCAGGCGCGAGGTCAAGGCGTGGGCCAGCATTTCGCGGTCTTCGGGAGTGCCCGGCTCCAATCCCTCAGCTCGGAGGAAAATGTCCAGACGATGGGCCGCTTGGTCGAAGAACTCAGGCAAGTCCAGGTTCCTCGTTTTCAAGATCACGTTGCCGACCTGCTTCAGCTTGGCGACAGCGGGGGTGGGTAGTCCAACGAGGTACAGGCAGTATTCGTCTGCCGGAGCGGAGGCTTCCATCTCCACAGCCCAGCGCCGCACATCGGTTTCGGCGAATGGATTGACGGAGGATTTCACCTGCACAGCACAATTGCCCTGCGGATATTCCCACAGGAGGTCGAATTTTTCGGAGGCGTGGTTGGGTTCGAGAGTAAGGCTGACGAACGCTTTCTTAGTGCGCAAACCACCGAGCAGGGCGATGAGTGTCTGAACCAAGTAGCCACGCATCCCGGCTCGCCCGCCGATGGTTCGGTTGTTCTTCTTGCCTGTTTTCTTCGCGGTCATATAGCCACTCTCAGCCCTCCACCTTGTCTATTTTGTGGCGTGCGGACTGCGGGTTTGTCCTCGCTGTTGTGCGAAAGGAACACGTCGAAAACTGGTTTCTTCTGGGCCTCATTCCTCATAGGAGACAAGTATATCCGGGTTGCGTCACGGCTGACAGCTTTTTCTGTGGCGTTTTGGCCGGAATGCTGATTACATATATGCAAGCTGTTGCTGATTCTTAAATTGTGGGGATGGCCACCCTCAAGACGAGTTCGTCGTTTAAACCGACATTTCCCAGATAAACTCTTAAACAACATAACTTTCTCATTACAATGTCAATAATCTTTGTCCACCCGAATACGGGATATTGTACTTGAGCTAGTTGTGATTGAAGATATAATTACCTCCAGTTTATAGTTTTTGGGAGGTAAAAAGTGGAAATATTTATCAGTTCGACTTATCGTGATCTGAAACACATTCGGGAAAGCATTCACCGCTCACTAAGTAAAGCTGAATCCCTCTATTCTCAGGGAATGGAGTTCTTTTCAGCTTCGCCAGAGAGCTCGAAGGAAGTTTGTTTATCAAAACTACGTAAATCGGACTTGGTACTACTAATAATCGGTGATGAATATGGTTCTATTGACGCTGAAACAGACCTGTCGTATACGCATTTGGAATTTAGAGAAGCAGTTAAGTGTAATATTCCGATTTTGGCTTTTTTGCAAGAGGACACAGATAAGAATTTGCCTAAAAGAATTAAGAGATTCCAGAAAGAGGTTGTTACTGGGAAGAGGACGGTTGGCTGGTTTAGCAGTAAACAAGAACTCCTTGGTCTTATATGGCCTGCATTATTCAATCATTTTTGCAATGAAGGTTTTATAAAAAGGGATTCTATTACTTTTCAACAATTTGATGATTACTACTCAGGGTATCTTAGAGAAGAAGCCGCATTCAATCTCTGTCAAACATTTGTAGGACGAAAAGATAAATTGCAACACCTTAATGATTTTCTGGCTGGCAAAGAACGCATTTGTATAGTATCGGGTGTTGGGGGGATCGGCAAAACAAAGCTTATGTATGAGTTTACAAAATTAGCCAAATCTAAAAGCAATGGCTATGCCTTCAGATTTTTGTGTGACCAAGTCAGTCAAAATGCCGAGGATGGTCAAGAAGCCCACAGCCAGGACTGCGGAAAGGGTGTTGAAACAAAGGAAGAGGGCGTAGTAAGAGTCTTATGTCTAAAGAATCGGCAAACCACTCGGAGCTGCCCCGGATGATCAAGCCAATGCTCGCCCAGGCGAGGTCCGAGCCATTCAACTGCGATAAGCACCTTTTTGAAGTAAAGTGGGATGGCACCCGCTGTATTAGCTTTATTGAAGATGACTGCTTGCGGCTGCAGAATCGCCATCTTATGGATATAAACGATAGATACCCAGAGTTAGTCTGCTTGAGAGATCTTCCGGCCGGGACGGTCATAGATGGTGAAATAGTTGTGCTAAGGCATGGAAGGCCATCTTTCCAGAAGCTGCAGCAGCGGGACCATCTTCAGGACCCAACCAGGATCGAGATATTGAGCAAGCGAATGCCGGCCAGGCTGATGGCATTTGACCTTCTCTATGTCCGAGGGCGGCGTATTACGCAACAGCCGCTGAGCGAACGGCGCCAGCGGCTAATTGAACTGGTGGGCAGACTTGGCCATCCGCTTCTGATCGTACCGGACTGCGTAGTCGGGCATGGTATGGAGTTCTTCGCCGGTATCTTGCGGCACAGGCTGGAAGGGATGATGGCCAAGCGTATAGACAGCCCTTATCTTATTGGCAAGCGTTCAAGCGACTGGCTCAAGATCAAGGTCGCTCACACCGCCGACTTTGAGGTTATCGGTTGTGTCCCGATGCGGGGCGAAAAGGCCGTACGTGCGCTGCTGCTCGGTGAGAGGGTTCAAGGCAGGCTGGTGTATAAGGGAAAGGTCGGCAGCGGCCTTACCAGAAGGCAACGGCAGGATTTCCTCGCGGAATTGGTGAAAGCGCCAAAGCTGCAAGAGCCCGTGGATTGTCCTTCCGGGTCTATATGCCGATTGCCCGGTTGGCGGTGCAGAGTTCGCTACTTCGGGCTGACGGAAATGGGCCATCTGCGATCGCCGACTTTCAAGGGCTTAATTTAGCTCCCCTCTTTAATTCTGTTATCAATGGTTCCCGCTGATTTGTCTTGGCATATATGGCCGTTGTGGAGGGTCATCCGTGGGCGGCTCAGTGCGCCAGATGGGCTGGTGGGATCGGTCCACGAATTCGAGGGAAATTTCTGAGTGACTGTTACGCTTTTGGCTTGCGACTATTCAACTTCTGCTTCATTAA
>Ga0307380_10012697_pt1 | contig 10458 bp, 7 predicted proteins | sample UN3MG_FD_202239 | JGI IMG/M metagenome (GOLD analysis project Ga0307380, IMG submission 202239) | Soil microbial communities from Risofladan, Vaasa, Finland - UN-3 | ecosystem: Environmental > Terrestrial > Soil > Coastal area > Acid sulfate soil | place: Finland: Risofladan, Vaasa | collected... | reverse complement strand
GGTAATTGTATTGGTATTAAGTATATCAATGGTAGGAGCTTTTTCCTTTGTGGGTTGTAAGGAAGAAGCTGCTCCAGCTGAAGAAGTTACAGAAGAGGCTGCACCAATTGAAGAAGAAGCTGTTGAGGAAGAAGCTGTTGAAGAGGTAACAGAGGAAGTAGGATTAAATTTTGAGGGTGTTAAATTAAATGTTCTGATGATGTCTCACCCACCAGCATTAGAGGCAGCAAAGATTGGATGTGCTGATTTTGAGGAATTAACAGGTGCGGAGATTGACATAGTAGAAGCTTCTTACTCAACATTACACGATCTAGCTATGTCTGCTTTTGTTGGAGGGACAGGTGCTTATGATGTAATTAGCGTTCCTTATCAATGGACAGGGGAGTTTGCTGAACCAGGATATATAATTTCATTAGATGATTTTATTGCTAAAGATGACCCTGACATTGATGACTATATTCCAAAGGCAGTTGCTCTTTACGGTAGTTGGGATGGGCATGTTGTTGAACTACCCTGGAATGGTGAAGCAATGTTATTGTTCTATAGAACAGATTTATTAGAAGAAGCAGGGTTTGGACCACCAGTTACATGGGACGATTTTGATGAAATTTGCGAATTTTTTAAAGATAACCCTGATTATCCTGGAATTTATGGGACTTCAATAATGGGATTAAGGGAACAATGTATGACAATGGTCACCAATAGATACTGGGGACTTGGTGGAGAGCTTATTGATGAAAGTGGAAATGCTAGCATGGATAATGAAACTATGGTTAAAGCTCTTAATTTGCTGGCAAAACATGCAAATGATTATTCACCACCAGGTGCATTGGCAGCAGGATTACCTGAAACTACTGCTGCATTTTTAGATGGAACGGTTGTTATGGAAGAACAGTGGCCACTAGTTATTGGAATTGCGTCTGAAGATCCTGATCAGTCGAAAGTAGTTGGAAAAGTAGGTGCAATAGTACCACCAGGTCAATCTCCTCATAGTGGAGGATGGGGTCTTGCTATAGCAAATGATTGTAAAGATAAGGAGGCTGCTTATCAATTGGCTAAGTATCTTACAAATGTAGAAAACGATAAATATTTCTTTACTGAATTTGGCAAAGCTCCAACAAGAGTATCAACATATGCCGATGAAGGACTACAGGAAAAATATTATTTCTTTGAAGAGTTGATGAAATCAATAGATGCAGCTAGACCCAGATTTAGAGAGCCTGAGTCAGCAGAGCTTTGTGGAATGATGGACCAAAGAGTATCAGAGTTTTTGGCTGGCGAATTAACAGCAGAAGAATGTGCTAAAATAATGAATGATGATGCAATGGAGATTTTGAGTAAGTAATACTAAATATAGAAAAACATCGGTTGTAGTTAATTTTAATTGCAGTTTCTGTAAAAAAAATCCAGAAACTGCAATTAAAAAAAGTGAAATCTAAATAATGATTAGAAATCTGTAGAAATAATAAATAATAGTGAATAATAGATTTTTTATAACTGATAGTAAAATAAAATGGATATTTCTTATTCCTTCGGTTTTGTTACTTTTGTTTATTTTAATTTATCCTTTAATCTTTTCACTTAGGCTAAGTTTCAGTGAGTGGAAAGCAGGCTCAGATATGGTCTTTGTAGGATTCGAAAATTATAAAGACCTATTCACAGATAAATTGTTTTATACTGCACTAAAGAATACATTTATTTTTGTTATTTTAGCGACTTTATTTGAATTAATATTTGGTTTTATATTAGCACTAATATTAAATAGAGAAATAGGTAAGATAAGGAACATCTTTAGAATTTGCTTGATACTACCGATGATGTTGACACCTGTTGTTGTTGGTGTTACATGGAGAATGCTATTTAATCCCCAGTATGGTTTAGTTAATTTTTTCTTAAATATAACTGGTTTTCAATGGATTAGCAATCCTAAAATAGCGATCTTTTCTTTAATTATCACAGATATCTGGGAATGGACACCTTTTATGTTTATAATCATTCTTGCAGGGCTTCAATCCATTCCTGATTATCTTTATGAATCTGCAAGCATTGATGGTGCCGGGACTATTCATGTTCATAAATATATTACTTTACCATTGATAATGCCAACAATTCTTCTTGCAGTTATTATAAGGTCAATGGATGCTATTAAGGTTTATGATATTGTTTATACATTAACTTATGGCGGGCCTGGCAGTTCAACCGAAGTTATTAGTTGGTACATTTATAGACAGGGATTTACATATTGGAAGATGGGATATGCAGCGGCTGCATCTTATATTATGTTAATTTTAATTGCAGTTTTAGTAATGTTATTTTTAAAATACACCAATAAGTTTTTAAAGATAAGTTAGAAATAATCTAGAATGAAAATTTTTAAAAAAGTTATCTTTATTTTTATATTTACTATATTTTTAGGAATGTACCTATTACCATTATACTGGATTTTTATAACTGCTTTTAAAATAGAGGGTGAAGTATTAGCTAGTCCTCCAATATTTTTACCAATTAAATTTACTTTAGATAGTTTTAAGTATATATTTTTATCAAGGAGTATGTTTCTTTTCTTAAAGAATAGCTTAATTATTTCTTTTTTTTCAGTTATATTATCAATGGTCCTTGGCTGTTTTGCAGCTTTTTCACTTGCAAAGTTTAAATTTAAAAAAGGTATCAATAATTTTATATCAAATTGGATATTAAGTACAAAATTTATGCCTCCTATAATAATAGTTTTACCTGTTTTCTTTTTATTTAAGTATCTTGGAATTTTAGATACTAGATTATGTCTTATAATTGCTTATACTTCTTTTAATCTGCCATTTATTATATGGATGATGAAAGGTTATTTTTCAGAAATACCATCTGATATTGAAGAAGCAGGTTTAATAGATGGATGTGGAAAACTTGGAGTATTTTTCAGAATAATAATACCGTTATCTTTACCAGGAATAGCCGCAAGTGGAATTTTTTCATTTATATTATCATGGAATGAGTTTATATTTGCTTTAATCCTGACAAGTTCTAGATCAACTACGCTTCCAGTTTTTATTTCACAGTTTATTACTGATAGAGGATTACTCTGGGGCCAAATTTCTGCTGCATCTTTTATTGCTTTAATACCAGTTGTAATCTTTGCTATATTTTCTCAAAAGTATATTGTGAGAGGACTTACGGCAGGCGCAGTTAAAGGATGATAAACTCAATGTTAAAATTTCGTGTTTAATATGAAAGAATTTTTTAATTTTTTACATATTTAACATAATAATTTCATGAATAAAGAAGTTCTATAAAATTTACATTTAATTAACATGAAATTTATTAAAAAGCATAAATTAATAAATATTGATTGGCCAAATTTTGGAATATGCAAAAGATTACCCATATCAAATTTTAAAGATTATATGAAAAGAATTAGTAAAATAAAGATAAATATGGAGAAAAAAAAATTAACTCATCTAATTGTATATGGGGATAGAGAACATTTTGCAAATATCACATATTTGACCGGATATGATCCAAGATTTGAAGAATCAATTCTTATTATAAAAAAGGAAGATAAGCCATTGGTATTGGTTGGGAATGAAGGAAAAAATTATTTAAATATTAGTCCTTTAGTTAAAGAAGGCGAAATACGCTATGAGTTATTTCAGTCATTTTCTTTACTTAGCCAAGATCGAAAAGATAGTAGATCTTTAAAAGATATATTTATAGATGAAAGAATTAATAAGAGATCTATAGTTGGGTGTATTGGATGGAAATATTTTTTAAAGGAAGAAAATCTTGATGCTGCTCATTCCATTGAGATTCCCTCCTATATAGTTGATATAGTTAGAGAATTAGTAGGTTATGATAATGTTATTAATGTATCGGATATTTTAATGCATCCGGAGTATGGTTTGCGAACTTACTGTTCTTCATCTGAAATAGCTTTTTTTGAGTATTCGAATACATTAGCATCTGAAGGAATCAAAAGGATGATAAAGAACATAAAAGTTGGGATGACTGATTATGAATTAGCTGAATATACAAAATATAATGGTGTCCCATTAAGTTTTCATACTATAATAGGAACGAAAAAGAATTTTAATCTTGGATTTCCAAGTCCGTGTGGTTTTATAATTAATAGAAAAGATCCCATATCAATGGCTTTGGGATATTGGGGCAGTAATATTTGTCGTGTAGGGTGGGTTGCATCATCTGAATTAGATCTACCAGAGCATGCAAAAGGTTATGTAAAGGATTTTGCTGGTATTTATTTTGAAGCTATGAATGAATGGTATATGAATATGAGAATTGGTAAAAGTGGAGGAGAGTTAGCAAAATTAATTCTTAAAAAGCTTCCTTATAAGAAATTTGGTATAGATTTAAATCCCGGACATTTGATTCATCTGGATGAATGGGTTAGTTCACCAATTTTTTTAGGATCAGATTTTAAAATACATTCAGGTATGTATTTTCAAGTTGATGTTATACCATTTTCAAATAAATATTTTTCAACAAGGATGGAAGAAGGTATTATAATTGCAGATAAAAATTTACAATATAAAATTAAAAAAGAATATCCCGAGTGTTTCAATCGTTGTCAGGAAAGAAGGAATTTTGTTATAAATACAATAGGGATCGATTTGCCAGAAGAGATTTTACCGTTATCAAATATGGCGGCTATAGTGCCGGTGTTTTTCTTAGAACCTAATATAATTTTATCCTTAAAATAATAAATTTTAATAATAAATTTTATATTAACGAATAGTTAGTAGAAATATAAGTATTGAATTGAAAAGTTAGACATGTTTATAGATAGAAAAAGTCATTAAAAGGTCAGGATAAAGTAGATGCATAATCAAAAATATAAAGATAGGAGTAAAGATCCAAAAGTCTATAAGTCAAAATATAAGGACCAAAATGCTATTACTCTTGAATCTAATTTAATCAAAGCTCAAATCATACCTGAAATAGGGTCAAAAATATGTTCCCTTATTTATAAACCTAAAGATATTGAACTCTTGATACAAAGAGAAGATCAAAAATATAAATTAGAACCCTATGATGGAGTTTATATAAATGGTGAAGAGAGTGGATTTGATGAAATGTTTCCCAGCATAAATGAATGTTATTATGAATCATATCCCTGGAAGGGAATTAGAATCCCTGATCATGGTGAATTATGGTCGATTCCATGGGATTATAAAATTGAGAATTATAAATTAATAATGGAGGTTTATGGAGTCAGATTTCCATATAAGATAAAAAAAGCTGTATGTTTTACGGAAGAAAATATTTTAAAAATTGAATATGAACTTACAAACCTAAGTAATTTTACTTTTGATTTTATGTGGGCTGCTCATACTATGTTTATTTTGGAGGAGAATTCAGAAATAGTATTACCAAAGGATGTAAAAAAAGTTATTTCAACTTGGAGATTTGGAAATTATGGTGATGAATACAACTGGCCTTGCTTTGAATCAAAAAGTGGTGAAGAAATAAAATTAAATAAAATAAGGTCAAAAATAATTAAAGATGCAAAGAAATACTTTGTGAAAGGTAAAATGCCAGAAGGTTGGTGTGCGGTTAAATATTTTAAGTCTGAAATTGTTCTTGCCCTGTCTTTCCCAACAGAGAGTGTTCCCTACTTAGCTATTTTAACTAATGAAGGAGGATGGGAAGATCTTTTTAATATATTTATAGAACCTTGCACTGCTTCATTTGATAGATTAGATGTGGCTAGATTGAGAGAAGAATATATCAGTCTAGGTCCTAAATCGAAGTTTGAATGGCATTTGAATTTTACAATTTCAGAAATTATGAATTTTAGAAATGTAAGCGAAGAGGGACTATTAATTTAAGTCTCTTTTATTATCTTATTATATGAGAAAGGTTAACAATGACTGGGAGAGATAGACTACTTAAAACCTTTAGAGGAGAGAAGGTTGATAGAGTTCCAGTGTGTCCATGGATTTATAATAATTTGATATATGAATTTTTTGATATACCTCCTGAGAAGCAGAATTGGGGGGAAGATTATTTAGCCGAAATGGAAATTGAAGTAGTGGATTATTTTGGTTTTGATCACATAAATAGACTTGCAACTCCTTGGCATGGTTGTTGGTTTGATGAGAAAAGCTCTAACGATGACAGGTGGCAAGTAGAAGTTGAGTTTAAAAAAGTAAATGGTAGAGATACAGAAATAACTAAAATAAAAACTCCAGAAAAGGAATTAAGACAAATAAAGGAATTCGATCAAACTTCTAGATATATTCGTGTTGAGGCAATTAGAGAATATTATATAAAAGATAAAGATGATTTTAACCAATTTCTTAAATATCAACCTCCATTTGAAGAAGCTATGTATCCAGCAATTGAAGATGAATTTAAGAGTTTAATGAAAGTAAAAGAAGCCTTAGGTGATAAGGGAGTTGTGGAGGCATATAATTATGGCGGTGCTTTCAATAATTTGAATTTATATAGAAAGCTAGAACAGATAATGATGGATCCATTTACTGACTTAGGGTTTTATAGAGTTATGATTGAGTATTTTAGTAAAAGATCTTTAGAGGTATATAAGAAAATGGTGGAAAATGGCGCCGATATTTTAGAACTAGGTGCTAATTTAGCAACCAGTGCTGTAGGAGAAAAATTTTTTAAGGATTATGCATTAGAGTACGAAAAAGATTTAATAGAAAAAGTTCATTCCTTAGGAGTTTTTGACATATATCATAATTGTGGTGATGCTGATAAAATAATGCATCTTTACAATGAAATAGGAATGAATGCTTGGGGATATTTAACTCCACCCCCTTATGGTGATGTTGATCTAGACAAAGCATTAAAGGTAATAAATAAAGATATAGTATTGATTGGCAATATTGATCAAGTCAGTTTTTTAGTAAAAGCAACACCGAAAGAAATAAAGGAAAAGGTAAAGCAGGTTTTAGAAAAAGCAAAAAAAAGAGGTAATTTTATATTAAGTACAACTGATTGGATATTTGATAATACTCCATATGAAAATATTAAGGCTCTTGCTGAGGCTGGGCTTGAATATGGAAAGTATTAATTAGTATTGGAGAAGTAGATGTATCATCAAGAAAAATATAAAGATAGAATAGAAAAATCAAAAGAAAAATTGACTAAGGCTTTTAAATTGGAAAAGGTAGATGAATTTCCAGTAATTACTTGTACCAAGCCTTACTTTTTAATAGGTTCAGATCCAAAAAAAATCCCTGAAGATTATTATGTTAATCCTAAATCTATGATGAAATATCAACTTAAAGGGATAGAAAGACATATGGAAAAGGTAAATGATGATACTATACCCTATTTTATGCCCTGGTTTGGTACAGGGGTCCTGGCTTCTGCATTTGGGGCAGGAATTAAGTTTTCATATAAAAAAGATCCTGTAGTATGCTCTAAAGCATTGAATGATATAAAGGATATAAAAAATCTAAAAATACCAGATCCTGAAAAAGATGGGCTAATGCCTAAAGTATTGGAGTTTATTAATTTTATGAAGGATAATCAATATGGAATACCAGTAAGTATTACTAATATACAAAGCCCTCTGGATACTATAGGTCTAATGTGTGGGCACCAAAATTTATACCTGTGGATGCATGATGATCCTGCTGTAATAAAGGAACTTTTTGATATTGTAACAGAGACTCTAATTTTATGGGTAAAGAAACAAAAAGAAATAATAGGGCTAAAATTAGATGAAGCAAATGGTCTGCAACATATGTGGACTCCGAAAGGTGTAGGAATTTGGATGTCTGAAGATGACGATGTTATGATATCACCTGATATTTGGGCTGAGTTTGTAAAAGAACCAGTTGATAGAATACTTACTATTTTTGGGAGTGGATTTCTGCATTACTGTGGAAGTGCTGATCACAACTTAGATAATTACAGTAAGCTTAAACGTCTAAGTGGATTTAATAACTGGACATTAAATGATTTAAATAGCGCATATAGGTTAAAAGAAAAAGTATGCAAAGACAAGTGTTTAATGATATGTGATTTTACTCCAGTAAATATTAAAGAGTATTACCAGGAAATTATTGATAATTTTAACCCCACTGGGATAATTATTCTTTCAATGGTCACAGAGAAAGTAGCGGCTGCAAAAGGTGGAGCAATTACTACTGATAGAAATGATATAGAAACTGCAAATCAAGTACTAGATGTATTCAAATTTTATAAAAAGTATAAATGATTAAAAAATCTATAATAGATTAGTTCAATAAAGGAAATTGGGATATTATTGATAGGTATATTTTAAGATTGATAATTAGTGAAGTGATTTGATATGAAAATTTCGGGAAAACCTAGCTTAATTAAAAAAATTAATAAAAATGTTGTTTTAAATACTATAAGAGAAAAGATCACTATTTCAAGAACTGAGCTCTCAAAAATAACCGGTATAAGCAAGCCTACTATGTCTAATATTATAAGATCTCTTAAAAAAGACAGGTTGATTATAAAAGCCGGAATAGGTCCCTCAGCAGTGGGAGGTAGTAGAAGACCAATATTATATAGTTTCAATAAAAATTATGGTTATGTAATAGGTTCACAAATCAGAGTAAATGAGATTGTTACAATATTGACGAATTTTAATGCAGATATAAAGTGCAAAGTAGTGGTAAAGATTGGCAGCAGTAGAGATGAAAAGTCAGTAGTCAGTAAATTGTTTAAAAGTTTTAGATTTGTTCTAGAAGATGTTGGAGTTGATGAAAAAGATCTAAAGGGTATTGGAATAGGAATGCATGGAGTAGTAGATTATAAAAAAGGTATTTTATTTTTTGCACCACATTTTCCAGAGTGGAGAAAAAATATAAATTTTGCAGAAGTTGTTCAGAATAAGTTTGGAGCGAGTACTTACATTGATAACTATTGTAGAATGCAGGTCTGTGCTGAAAAACTTTTTGGTCTTGGTGAAAAATACAGTAACATAGTTGCTATTGAAACAGGTGCTGGGCTGGCTGCTGGTATTATAATTAAAGGAGATATTTACAGGGGTAATACTATAGCTGGTGAAATAGGACATACAACAATTAATCCTGATGGTCCCAGATGTTTTTGTGGGTGCAGGGGATGTTTTGAAGTTATGGTTTCATCAAATACCCTAAAAGAAAGTATTAAAAAGAATGTCTTAAATCATAAAGGCTCTATACTTTATAAAAAGTTCGGTAACAAGATAGACCAAATTAAGCTTAAGGATATTTTTAAAGCTTACGTTTTGGGAGATAAATTTGCGGAAGGTAAAATGAATGAGATCGAGTACTGGTTTGCAATTGGTATTGCAAATACAATTTTAAGTTATGATCCCGAAATAGTGATTATTCAAGGGGATTATGTTGGGGCAACTGATAAATTTGTTAAAAGAATAGAAGAGAAGATTAGTAGAAATATCTTTCCTTATCTTGGTGTAAAACCAAATATAAAATTATCAAAGTTAGGTAAATATGTTGGCCCAATTGGTTCAGTAAGCTTAGTTTTAAGTCAGAAGATTAATTTTTCAACTGTATGGAGTAATTGATTTATTAAAAATTTAAAGAATTAGAAGGGTTGGAATAAGATGACTAGAACTAAAATTAAATTTCCACCTTGAGTTAAAAACATAGAAGCACTAGACGACTATATACTTATTGTAACTTTTGATAATGGAATTAAAAAAATATTGATCTTACCCCATTCTTTAGTCCAGTTTTTAAGTTAGTATCTAAGCCATTGAGGGTCCCCCGAAAAGTGATCCAGTTAAAATGTCAGAAATCTGGCTTATCTGCCCCTGTGGACAGGCTTCTGGCGAAATCGCCTGGTGTCATATTACCCAGAGAACTATGGGGACGAAACTCATTATAGTCTCTTCGCCATATCTCCAATTTGCTCCGTGCATCCTCGATTGACAAGAACCAATTAATATTAAAACACTCATCTCTTAGGCTCCCACCGGAGGACTCAATGAAAGCATTATCCGTCGGCTTGCCAGGACGAGTGAACTTTAAGCTTAATTTTATTTTCGTATGTCCAGTTGTCAAGTGCCTTTGAGATGAACTCTGGACCATTGTCCACTCTGATCCCCTCAGGCCGTCCTCTATGGTAGCTAATATGGTTAAGTATGTCCACTACTGTATCTCCCGTTATTTTCTTGTCGGCATAAATATTCAAACATTCTCTGCTGTAAACATCCATCATGGTAAGTACCCTAAAACGCCTCCCACCGGACAGCGCATCAGATACAAAGTCCATAGCCCAGCATTGGTTTGTTGCAGTCACATCCACTTTAGGTATTCTGGCTCTACTAATTTGTTTTCGTTTACTTTTATGACGCAGATTCAACCCTTCTTCATGATAAAGACGGTATACACGCTTATGGTTGACCTTCCAGCCCTCACGGTTAAGCAGTACATGGATTCGCTTGTATCCATATCGCACCCTCACCGAGGCAATCTCCCTTATGCGCATTATTAG
>Ga0307380_10012696_pt1 | contig 10458 bp, 10 predicted proteins | sample UN3MG_FD_202239 | JGI IMG/M metagenome (GOLD analysis project Ga0307380, IMG submission 202239) | Soil microbial communities from Risofladan, Vaasa, Finland - UN-3 | ecosystem: Environmental > Terrestrial > Soil > Coastal area > Acid sulfate soil | place: Finland: Risofladan, Vaasa | collected... | reverse complement strand
TGCGGCCCCGGGTAGAAGCTGCACCGATACCGATCCGCCGCTCCCGCCTTCTCGTACACCTCCCGCAGGATGCCGTCCGCCCGCCGCATCTCCGGCAGCGTGAAGAGATCGTCCTCCTCGTCGTTCAGCACCATCGTCGGCAGCGGAACCCGCAGGCCCAGAATCTCCGGCCAGTCCAGATACCGCGGCAGCCGCGGCGTGTACATCATCCACGTGTGCGTCCACGACTTACTCAGCATACAGTCGCGCCACGTCGTCATCAGCCCCACGCAGATCGCGCACTTCACCCGCGCGTCCATCCCCCCAAGGTACACCGTCCGCATCCCACCCCCCGACAGCCCGCCGCACCCGACTCGCTCCGCCTCCACCTCCGGCCGCGCGCACAGCACCTCCAGCGCCCGCTGGTCGTCCGCGAGATAGATCGCCGGCCACGTCGTCCCCGCGCAGAACAGGCTCTTCGCCATCACGTGCTCGTGCTGGCCTGCCCACTCATTGTAGGCGTCAATCTCAGCCTCTGTCTCCTCCGGTCCCACATCCCGCGCACCATCCCATCGGATCTCATCGATCACGTCCGATATCAGCACCCGCCGCGATCCGAACGTGAACGTATCGTGGCACAGCACCACATATCCCCGCTTCGCCAGCTCGTTCGTCCACGCCCGCCCGGAGTAGCACTGCTCTCGATGCATCTTCATCAGCGGATGCGCCGGCCGGCCGTCATCTGCGATCTTGCGCCACCCGAAGTATTTCACGCCGCCGTGATCGTGCAGCGCGAGGACCCCGGGCAGGGGCCCCTTCGCCCCCTCCGGCTTCAGCAGCACCGCCTCTGTCGGCGGCCCGTAGGGGAGCTGCCACCGCAGTCGCTCCACCTCCACCCCGTCCACCGTCGCCCTGCCCGTCACCTCCGTCTCCGGCGTTCCGCCGGTATCCGGCTGCGCGAGAAGCTCCGCCGTCTTCGCCCTCGCCTCCGCTCGCCACGCCTCGACGTCCGTGAACCGCGGGTTGCGGAAGGACAGCTCCGCCGGGCCGTCGCCGAGCACCTCGACCGCGAACGGGCCGTAGGCACCGATCAAGCTCCGCTCCATACCGGACCTCCAACAAGTGATCGCCTGCTCGGCGACACCGGTCTAAGGCAGACCCTCCGCCGCCTTCTCCATCGCCCGAATCCGGTTCCTCGCCCGCGCGGCCGTCGTCCGCGGCCGGATGTCGAGGAACACCGTCCGGCTCAGAATCTCCAGCGTCCGCGGACACATGTCCGGCTCGTACCGCGCCTTCGAGCCCCGATTCTTGGGGTGCTTGAAGGCGTCGAGCGCGGGGTGATAGGACCCCCGCCTCTCCATGATCGCCTCCCAGTTCGTATACACGTGCCGGCCGCTGTCGATCGGCAGCATACAGCCCTCGCCTTGCTCCTCCAGCCGTGCCGCGAACCCCCGCGCCTGCTCCTCGTTTCTGAACCGCAGCGCCGCCACCGTGCTGCAATCGCCCTCCAGGTCGTTGTACTTGATCGACCGCAGCTTCGGGTGCGCCGCCACCGCCGCTACGAGCTGCTTCTTCTGCGCCCGCGTCTTCGCCAGCAGCCGGTCGATCTTCCGCAGCTGCACCCGCAGGATCGCCCCCTGGATCTCGCTGGCGCGGTAGTTCCAGCCCGCGAACACGGGCAGCGCGAACGCCTTCCCGTGCGGCCAGAAAGAGAGCCCACCGTCGTGGTGCATCAAGGCCCGCATGAACACCTCGTCGTCGTTCGTGACGACCCCACCTCCCTCTCCCGCCGTGGCGTTCTTATAGTAGTTGAAGCTGTAGGCCCCGACATCGCCGATCGTGCCCAGCCACCTGTTCTTGTACCGCCCCCCGAAGGCCTGCGCCGCGTCCTCCAGCACCCGCACTTCGTGCTTGCGCGCCACCCGCATGATCCCGTTCATGTTCGCCGGCAGACCCACCATATGCACCGGCATGATCGCCTTCGTGCGCCGCGAGATCTTCGCCTCCACCTCCTTCGGATCGAGCGTCAGCGACTCATCCACCTCCGCGATCACCGGCAGCGCCCCCAGCGTCAGCGGGGCCAGCGCCGAGGCGATGAAGGTATACGCGGGCACGATCACCTCGTCCCCGGGGCCCACCCCCAGGCCGGCGAGCGCGCACACCAGGGCCGCCGTCCCGCTCGTCACCAGCAGCGCATGATCCCGCCCGATCTTCTTCGCCAGCTCCCGCTCGAACTTCAGGCACTCGTTCCCGTGGCCGTCCTTCGGATCTCCATACCGAAATAGGTAGGTGCTCTCGATCACCCGCGCCGCCGCCGCCGCTTCCGCCTTGCCGATCTCCAGCATGGTCGCTCACTCCTATAGGTCGATACACTAAAGGCCGATTCCACCGCCGCTCCCCGGCCTCCTCTTGGGCTCGCCGAAGCCGACCCCTTGCCAACAGCAGGAACGGCCTGCCGTCGCAGGGAAGAACACCCAACCGAATCAGCGACCAAACGGAGCGTCAATGCAGCTCATTCACGCGGCCGTGCTCGGGATAATCCAGGGGCTCACCGAGTTCCTCCCCGTCAGCAGCTCCGGCCACCTCATCCTCGTCCGCGAGTTCTTCGGCTGGGAGCTTCTCGCCGACACTCACTGGAACACCATCTTCGATTTGTCCGTCCACGCCGGCACCTTCGCCGGCCTTCTCCTCTACTTCTGGTCCGACGTCCTCCGGCTCGCAGGAGCTTTCTTCTCAACCTTTCGCCACGGCATCGCGGGCGTTCCCGAGCGCCGCCTCGCCTGGATACTCATCGCCGCCACCATCCCCGCCGCCCTCGCCGGCGTCCTGGGCGAAGACGTCATAGAGGCCCACCTCCGCCAGGCCCCCATGATCGTCGCCGCCCTCCTCATCGTCTTCGGAATCATCCTCTGGCTGGCCGAGTGGCGGGGCCGCAAAGCGCGCGACCTCAACGACACCGGCTGGGCCGACGGGCTCCTCGTCGGCCTCGCCCAGGCCCTGTCCCTCGCCCCCGGCGTCTCCCGCTCGGGCATCACCATGACCGCCGGCCTCGCCTTCGGCATGACGCGCGAGGCGGCGGCCCGATATAGCTTCCTGCTCTCCCTCCCCATCATCGGCGGCGCCGCCCTCTACGGCCTCCATAACGCCACCCAAAACGCGAGCGCGCTGCCCGCAGGCAGCGCGCCCATATTCGCCGTCGGCTTTCTCTCCGCCGCGATCTCAGGCTATCTCTGCATCCGCTACTTCCTCAGCTACCTCCAGAAGCACGCCCTCGCGCCCTTCATCATCTACCGGATCGCCGTCGGGGTTTTCCTGCTGATCTGGTTTGGCCTGAAACTGTAGCGCCAGCCGGATTCCCTAGAGCGCATTTCATAACCCTCACTCGCCCGGCTGTCCGCTAGAGACGCTGGCATGAAATGCGCCTGCTGGAGCCTGGCGACTTGTGCTGCTGTTTCATAACCCGCCTCGGCGGGTTATGAAACAGCTTCTACTCTTCCGCTCCGAGCCTCACCAGCTCCACCTCCCCCCACGCTCCCAGGGTCTCCCCGACCACCAACGCCCCCCCGAGCATGTCGGCGATGCCCTTCAGCCACACCAGCGCCGGCCCGATGTCCTCCGCCGTCTGCACCCGGTTGCCCAGCGCCGTCGCCGCCGCGTCCGCCCGCGCCGCCGACTCCGCCACCACGATCGCCGCGTCGGCTTTCCCGAAGCTGAGCGAAGGCCCCACCGTGCCCGACGACGTGCACAATCCCAGCGACTGCCCCACCCGCGAAATCCGCACCCCCACCTTCCCCGACAGCGGAGAAGCCCCCGCATAGATCGCCGCCACCCGCGGCCCCTTCGTCTGCAGGAAGATGTCTCCTCCGTTCTCCACGATCACCTGCTCGCTCTCCCGCAGCAGCGTCCTCCCCACCGCCTGCGCCGTCGCCCCCGCCACCGCGGCCATCGGCCCCACCCCGCATGCCTCCGCCGCTTCCGCCATCTCCCTCACGATCTCCGGCGCCCCCTCCCGCGGCTTCCGCGGCTTCAGGGCGCGCTCGAACTCCGGGTCTCGCTCCAGATACCCCTCCAGCTCCGCCCTCAGCGCGCGCAGCGCCCGCTCCGCCACTGCGCGGAGCGGGCGCTCTGCACTGATGAGAAGATCCGATTCGCCCACGCGCACCTCGAAGGTGCGCAGATCGCTCTCTATCCAACGCCGGTAGGTGCGCTCCTCACCGGCCATCGCAGCCCCTCAGAACTGGAGTTCCATCGCGTTCACCGGACAGCATGGCACGCACTCGCCGCACACCACACACTCCTGCGGATCGAACACCACCTTCATCGAGGGTCGCTCCAACACCAGCGCCTTCGTCGGGCATACGCCGACGCAGGCCCCGCAGTCCACACACCGGTCGTCGTTCTTCCGGATATCCTGCAGCAGCGGCTGGACCCGAATCCCCATCTTCTTCAGATACTTGCTCGCCCGCCGGTAGTCGGCCTCTTCGCCGCTCAGCTCCAGCACCATGAGGCCCTCCTCCTGCGGCCCGATCGACGCCCGGAGGATGTTGAACACCAATCCGTAGTCGCGCGAGAGCCGGTAGACAACCGGCTGCCCGGTCGCCGTCGGCGGGAAGTGAAGCACGATCTTATGGGAGATCTCCATGGTCGCGTCCTCTCTGGCCGTATCGCCGCTCATCTCGCACCTCGCGGGGCTTCGGGCGGATGATTCGCCATGGGCCCCATCACCAGGCCCGAATCGGCCCCCGGCAGGGCCGCCGCCGGCGGCGTCAGCTCAAACTTCCCCCCGGCGATCCACTCCTTCAGCGTCTCCGCGATCTCCATCGCCCGTGGATAGCTCGACAGCGGCGTCGCCGGCACCGGCGTGCCGTCGATCTCGATCTCGCCGCTCTTCAGCTCCGCATAGGTGACGTGGGTGATGACCTGCGGCTTCCGCTCCGGGTAGGGCGACGAGTAGTCCACCACCGGCGCCTGGATGTCCGCATCCGAGACGCCCGTTCGCTCCGCCATCTCCTCGTCCAGCACCGGGATCGGAAGGCCGAGCCCGACGATCAGCGTCGCCCCATAGCCCCGGAAGCTCGCGCCCCGGAGCCATCGGTCGGACATCTGCTTCAGATCGCCCAGCACCGCCAGCGTGCCCGCGCCGCCCTTCGGGATCCCCTTCTCGTTTCGTTCCACCGCGGGGCTGTGCTGCGTTCCATGCCACACGACGTAGCCAATCCCCCCGCCGAGAAAGATCCGCGTCCCGATGCCGATCGTTCGGTAGTAGGGATCGTTCATCAACGGCGAGAGCTGTCCCGCGCTGCAGTAGTTCGCCGACCCGAACCGCGGCCGGAGCGCCCCCATATAGGTGTAGATCGTCTTCTCGGAGGAGTTCACCGCCACGTTGTAGTTCTGATATCCGTTCCTGGGATTGAACAGATAGGCCTCGTTCAGCTCCTTCAGCGTCAGCCACGTCGCCAGCTCTCGGCGCGGGTAGCAGTCCGTCCCGTAGGCCGTCGCCTCCAGCAGCACCCGCCGGCCGGCCACCAGGTCCTCGATAACATGGCCGCCGCCATACCGGAACTCGCCGGGGAAGACCGCATTCCGCGGATCCTCATCCGGGATCGCCGTCGCCCCCAGGTAGATGTCGGCCGCCGCCACGCCAGCATAGGCAGGCACCCGGTTCAATCGAGCCTGCCCGCCGCCCAGCTTTATCCGCGGCCGGGAGTGCCCGAGGTTCATCATCGCGCCGGAGGAGCACATGGGGCCGAACGTCCCCGTCGTCACCACGTCGATGGCTCTGGCCGCGCCCTTCGCGCCCTTCTCGGCAACGACCTCGACCATCTCCTCCGCGGTCACGACGACCACGTCGCCCCTGCGAATCTTCTCGTTGATCTCCTCCAGCGTCTTCGCCATCTTCTTCCTCCTCAGCACCTCCCGGAGTGCCGCCGATGGATTGGGGAAAGCTGGTGCCGGCGCGCCCTCGCTCCCGCGCGCCACTGCGCTGTCCTGCAGTATACCCCCGCCCTCCCCGTCTGTGAAGTCCAGCTCCAGCCATACGCTTATCAGCTACCGGCGGCGCCGCCAACCGAACTGCTGGCGGGCGGACTATGGAATAATCCCCTAGAGCGCATTTCATAACCTCAGATGGAGGTTATGAAACAGCTTCTAAGAACCGCTATCAGAACCGCCCGCCGCGGCCTCTGATGACAGATGGGCGGTGCTGATTGCGGAACGCACGCGGTTCTGATAAGCGATCCAATGGCGGCGGCCATTTCTCTGGAAGGGAGGCGTCTTCTCTTGGTCTGTCCAGTATGCGAGCACGAGCAAGCGCTGCCGGGCGACTGGTGTACCGCCTGCGGGGCCTATCTGGGGCTGCTCAGGCGTCGTCCGCACCGGATCGCCTACTCGGTCTGCGCCTCGATACTGACGGGCGCGGCGCTCTTCGCGGCCCTCGCCTGCCAGGTGTTTGCACCGGTAGTGCGAGGCCTGTCGCCCTCCGGCCCCGGCCCGTGGTTCTGGTGGGGGTTCTGGCTGGGCACATTCTTCCTGGCACTCGGCCTCACCGCCGGCCAGCACCTGGCGAACGCAGTCCAGAGAATGTTTCGCACGTCTGTCCACTAGCTCACGCGATCAGCACGCGAGCCGGGCTCGTCCCACATGGGACGAGCCCGGCTGTCTTCTCCCACCTGTCCTCGCTTCCCCCAGCCCATCACTTCGCCAGCGGCGCCGCCTCCGTCGAGCCCTCACGTGCCATCTTCGCCTGCTGATTGAGCGCCCGAATCATCCACTTGGGCCCCCCGTGCTCCGCGAACTGAACCGCCGCCTCATCGAACAGCTTCAGTGCCGCCTCGAACTCCCCCAGCCGCCTCCGCAGCTCCCCCACCAGATACGTCATCACCGCCTGCTCCTTCTCCTCCAGCTCCCCCACCAACAGCGCCTGCTCCAGATACTGCGCCGCCTTCTCCTGATAGTCGGGAACGACATCGTGCGCGTCGTCGAGCTGCGCTAACCAGGAGGCGGCCAGGTAGCACTCAGACAGCTGCAGCGCGCTCGGCTGGATGCGGCGCGCGTGACACAGCGCCGCCATCTCATACCGCGCGTAATCCGTGTCCGGCATCTCGTCCGCCACCCGCGTCAGCCCCCCGGCCAGCACCCAATTGCGGACCTGATCGTCGGCCTGAGACGGGTGGAACCCCCGCCCATCTGCCGTAAACCCGCACCTCGGACAGGTGTGCAGCAGCAGCGGAAGCGGATTGAACCCCACGGGCTGCGGGCACAGATCCGATCCCCGACCCGTCATCGCGTACGCCCGCGGCTCCTCCCGCATGAACCGCTCGCCGCACACCCAGCACTCCAGCTCGATCTCTCGCGTCGCTCCCATTCAGCCCGTCCTCACTTTCTCACGCCATCGTACAACACTCGCTGTTCGGCGAGAGCGAGTTTACCCTGAGCGGCAGCGAAGGGCCTCCTGCCCCTTATGCCATCGTCCGGTAATCCTCCGGCTCCCTCCACCCCCGCCCCCCCAACCGCCCGCGAATCTCCTCCCGCGCTGCCTTCGCCCCCACCGCCACAAGAAGATACTCCTCCTTGCTCAGCCCCTCCTGTCCCGCCACCGGCGCGCCCAGCACCATTCCCCCGATCTTCGTCGGCGCAATGTCGAGGTACCGCGCAATCACGGTCCCCACACGCGGAGTGCGCACCCGTCTTCCGAGGGGTGCGCACGTGCCAAGTGGGCGGGTGCTCGCCCTATCTCGTCTTCGCCTCCGGCGGCGGCTCGTTTCGCCACGAGTCGGGCGGGATCGTCGGTTTCTCCCACTCCGGCCCGATCAGCCTCTTCGCCTGCTCCATCTCAGTCTCAGACTGCCAACTTCGGACCCATCTCGCCTCCGTCGTACGACTCGCGATTACGAACCCTAGCGATATGATCGCAAGACCAACCGCCGCGACCGGCAGGACCCTCCGCAGATTCCCCCGCCAGGCGGTAAGGACCCCCGCCTCCGGCGCGCGGCTCCGGAAGGCGGCCGCCAGCGGCAGTATAAGCAGCAGGAGGAATGAGATGCCGAGCCCACCGTATGCCGCACCGTATACCGCCGCTGTCATACGTGGGATCGTGATCGACGTGCCGGCGGTCGCCTGCGCCAGCCCGAATCCCAATACGAGCGGAGCGAGCGAAACCAGCGCCAGCGCCACCCTCCCCCGCCAACCCAGCTTCGTCGCCTCGTCCGCCTTCCGACGGGCCCACAAGCTCACCGCCCCGAATCCCAGCAGCGCCGCCAGCAGCAGGATTACGGACAGGCCCGCGAATGACCGTAGTGTCATCACATGTAGCAGCGGCGAAAGCCCGAGCTGCTCGACGTACTGCCTGGTGAGCATCGACCGCACCTTCGCCCTCGCCAGTCTGTCCCGCATCTCCTCGGCCTCCTGCTGCCCGGCCTCCCTCACGAAGAACTCATGCGACTTCCCATAGAACAGCCTCCCCTTCAGCAGCGGACCGTCCGGAATGCCGGTCATCCCATCGTGCTGCCACGCCCACACCGGCGTTCCACCAACCCCCTCGATGGCGATGCCGACCAGCGCCTCGATCAGGGTGTCGGCTGACCTCTGCATGTGCTCCCCGAACCTGAAAGTCGCCATCCACCACCGAACCGCCTCCTGGTCTCGCCCCTCCATCTCCGCCAGCCGGCCCTCATACACTCCGATACGCGCGCAGCTCCTCAGTTTCGACAGAGGGCCGAGTGCCGACCCGGAGTTGAAGGAGTTCAAGACCGCTTCCCACGGCGACATCCCCATCCTCTCCAGCAGCCTCACGCTGTATCGCATGAGCTCCTGCGTATGCGAGGTGACCTCTGGCAGGGCCGCCGCCTCCTCCCAGCGCGCCAGGGCCTCCTGGTCCCGGTGCAATCCGTACAGGTAGTACATCTCGAAGGTGCGAGGAAGCGCATTCTCCGGCTCGGCCTTCCGCCACTGTCTCAGCACATCGAGCACCGGCTCGGCTTCTTCTGGGGTCAGCTTCCCAGGTATGCCGGATCCGGCGATCTCGCGTTTCGCTTCGGCGACCGCCTCAGGGTTCGCCGGGTCCACGGCCCAGATGGCCAGGCGATAGTAGGCGGGTCCCGACTCCATCACCGCCTCCGCGTACGCCGCCCACGCCGCGCCGCTGCCGCTCTTCTCCAGCGCCGACTTCAGCAGCCTCCGCGCCTGGTTGAGGTCCCGCGTGAGCATCCCTGCCGCGATCAGCATCTCCGGGTCATCGGGATACCGCTCCTCCACGAAGGCCGCGGCGCGGCCAGCGTACCACCTCAGCGGCTCCGCAACTTCCTCTCGCTCCGATCTCCCTCCGGCAGCGACTTCCGCTGTTTCTCCCCCTGCCGCCGCCGCAAGCGCCTCCTGCGCGGCGAAGGCCGCCTGCCCGGTTCCACCCGGAGTGCCGGCGGAATACGGAGCCAGCGCCAGCGCCGCAATCACGAGCGCCGCCCCCAGCGCCGTCGGCACCCACCGCAGACGCGACCCTCGCTCCGGCCTAACCCGCGCCACGGCCTCGCACGCGCGTCCCTCCCATCCGTCGCTCATCTCGGGACGTGCCGCCTCCAGCAACTCCGCCATCTTATGATCAACCCTATCGGTCTTCATCTTCCCTCAGCCTCTCCCGGGCCTTACCTCGCGCCCGATGCAGGAGTGAGTGGATGGCTCGCTCCGATCGGCCCACGATCTGCCCGATCTCCCTCGCTGAGAGCTGATCGATGCAGTTCAACGCCAACACCTCGAACTCGATATCCGAAAGGACGGCGGCCACTTCCGCCACCTGCCGCTGCGCATCGACGCGGCCGGGCAGCCGCTCCGCCACATCGTCCTCGGTTGGCACGTCCGCAGCATCCTCCAGGGGCACCTGCGCCGACGCAGGCGCCGACTTCAGCCGCCCCCGCGTCCGCCGCTCCCCCACGATCTTCCGGCGCGCAATCCCATACAGCCAGGCCGCCAGCGTTGCCTTGCGGGGGTTGAAGCGGCGAATGTTCCGCACTCCATCCGCCAAAGCCTGAATCGCAATGTCCTCTGCGAGCTCTGTGTCCCAACCAAGACGGGCGGCCGCAAAGCGGTGCAACGTCGGGGCGAACCGGCGGCACAGCTCCGAGCTTGCCTCCGGCGCTCCCTCTCGCAGGCCCTGCACGAGCGCGTCCTCGCTCATGCCTGCGGAGATCACACCGCGCGCCGCCGTCTCCGACTCAGCCATCTCGCCTCTCGTTGCATATGATCAAAGAGCGAGCCATCCAACAAGTATATCGCGATCCATCTCGGATTGTCGCGCATCCGCAGAATGGTCTACCCGACCGGCCCCTCCCCCCTAAAAGCACACCCACCGTACCGGCCAGCAACCACAAGGGGGGAGCGAATCGCTGGTCGCTCCCCCACAAAGGGCTTCGCCCGACAGGACACTGTCGGGCGTGCCGTTTGCCGTTTCAGCTATCCCCGCGCCCCCTAGTCCAACACCCCCACCCCCCG
>Ga0307380_10012694_pt1 | contig 10458 bp, 7 predicted proteins | sample UN3MG_FD_202239 | JGI IMG/M metagenome (GOLD analysis project Ga0307380, IMG submission 202239) | Soil microbial communities from Risofladan, Vaasa, Finland - UN-3 | ecosystem: Environmental > Terrestrial > Soil > Coastal area > Acid sulfate soil | place: Finland: Risofladan, Vaasa | collected... | reverse complement strand
TCGACGCGATGCGCCGCTTCAAGACCCACCTGGTCATGCGCGTGCTGGGCATCGTGACGTTGCTCGTGCTCCTGCCCGGCTTGATCGCGGCCTATGGCCTCGAGGGAGCCGCCGCCGCGATGTTCATTGGCTATCTGGTGACCATTCTCGGGCTGGCGGGCGCGATTCTCACGGCAATTCGGACCCCTCAGGGAGGAGACTCGGCCGCTGCGACCGTCGGCGTGCCGGCCGCCCGAGCCGCATAGACCGCTTCGGGCACGACTAAGCGAGATGGCTACTGTGCAACGTCAAGGAAGACGGAACCCGACATGACGGAGCCGATCAAGATCCTTCACGTGCTCTCGCGCATGACGCGCGGTGGTGCCGAGCTGCGCACGTTGGAAATCTTCCGCCATCTCGACCGGCGGCGATTCCACTCGCACGTCTGCGCGCTCTCGGGCCGGGCGGGGGAACTGGACGACGAGGTCCGCTCGTTGGGCGGTGAGGTCCACTTGATCCGCCGAGGGCTGATCGGCTTCTCCGCCCGTTTTCGCCGCTTCCTGCGAGAGCACCGCTTCGACGTGGTCCACACGCACGTTCTCAATTATGCCGGCTTCATCATGCGGCTGGCGGCGCAAAGCGGCGTACCGATCCGCGTGGCCTTGTTTCACAGCACGCACGACGGCAAGGCCTCCGGTTTCGCACGTCGGATCTACCGCCGGCTGATGCGCTCTTGGATCGACCGTTACGCCACCAGCATTCAGGCCGTCAGCCGAAGCGCGATGCAGTCCGTTTGGGGCCCGCACTGGCGGTCGGATCCGCGCTGCCAGGTGATCTACGACGGCCTGGAACCGTCGCCCTTCGAGGCAGAAACGGACGGCGAGGCGGTCCGGCGCGAGTTCGGTTTGCCGGGAGACGTCCCGCTGTGCGTCCACGTCGGCCGCATGGCCCGGCCGAAGAACCACCTCCGGCTGATTTCGATCTTCGCGGAAGTGTCGAAGCGCCGGCCGGACGCCGCCTTGCTCTTGGTCGGCCGCGGAGGAAACGAAATCGAACGGGACGTGAGGCGGCGGATCGACGAGTCGGGCATCGCCGATCGGGTCGTGTTTTGCGGGCAGCGCAGCGACGTGCCTCGGCTGATCCGGGCGGCCGACGTGTTGCTGCTGCCCTCGCTCTGGGAAGGGCTGCCCGGCGTGGTGCTGGAGGCCTGTGCGGCGGGCACGCCCGTGCTGGCCAGCGACCTGCCCAGTGTGCGCGAAATCGCCGACCAACTGCCGCACGTGCAATATCTTCCGCTGGAGACCGACGACGCACACTGGGCGGCGGCGGTCCGGGAACTCCTGGAAGAGCAGCCCAGCCGCGAGGAGCGACGCGAGACAGGGCGCTCGTTCAAGAGCAGCGCGTTTACGATCGATCATTGTGTCCGGCGTCACTGCCGGATCTGGCAAGGCACGGCACCCGCGGCTTCCGTCTCCCCTCTCCCTTTGGAGGCTGCTGAAAAAGTCGTGGGGCACGTTTCCAACGTGCCAAGATGGAGGCACTGGGCATGACAATAGGTAAACCGATGGTCGAAAAGAACGCTCTGTCAACGCAATATCTTCCGAAACTCGGCAGCGGTCTCCACGTCCACGAATCGCTCTTGCCGCTACGGACGGATCGGAAATCTACCGCTTCGCAGCCGATCAAGGTCCTTCACGTGCTCGGCCGCGTCGGCTTCGGCGGGACGGAGGTCGGCCTCGTGCGGGTCTTCCGACAGATCGATCGGCAGCGCTACCGATTCCATTTCTGCGCCCTTTCCGGCCGGGGCGGCGAACTGGAGGACGAGGTCCGCGCGTTGGGCGGCGAAGTCCACCGGATGCGCCGCGGGAAACGCGGATTCGCGCGGCGCTTCACGGACCTGCTCGAGCGGGAGCGGTTCGACGCCGTCCATGCGAGCGTGCTTTACACTTCCGGGTATCTGCTGCGGCTGGCTGCCCGGTGCGGCGTGCCCGTCCGCGTGGCCCTGTTCGCCGCTTCCCGGCCCGATCGCGTTCGCGGCCTGATGCGAAAGGTCTACCGCCGGCTGATGTCGCTCTGGGACGACCGCTACGCCGGCCAGCGCGTCATGCGCGGCTGGATCGATCGCCACGCCACCCACATTCTCGGCGTGAGTCGCTGGTCGTTGGCCAGCGCCTGGAGGACCGACTGGCAGTCCGATCCGCGGTGCACCGTGGTTTACGACGGCCTGGACCCGGCGGAATTCGAGCTGCCGTCCGATCGCCGGGGCGTCCGGCGGGAGTTCGGCGTTCCCGACGCCGGCCCGTTGTACCTCCACGTCGGCCGCATGGCGGAAGAGAAGAACCACGTCCGGCTGATCGAGATCTTCTCGGAAGTGCTGCGGCTCCAACCGGCGGCCAGCCTGCTGCTGGTCGGCCGGACGACCGTCAACCGGGGCGACGACTCGGTGCTGCGGCGCGTCCGTCAAAGGCTCGAACGGCTCGGATGCGCCGGCCGCGTCGTTTTCGCCGGGGAGCGAACGGACGTACCGCGACTGATGAAAGCGGCCGACGCGTTCGTCTTTCCTTCGCTTTGCGAAGGGCTCGGCGACGTGGTGCTGGAGGCGTCGGCGGCGGGCACGCCGGCGCTTTGCACCGATTTGGCCTGTATCCGCGAAATCGCCGACCGCTTGCCGGGCGTTTGCTGCCTCTCGCTGGACGAGTCCGACGCCGCGTGGGCCCGGCAGGCGGAAGCCATGTCGCGGACGACCCCTTCGCACCAACGGCGCGAAGCGGCACTGGCCGCTTTCCGCCGAAGCGTATTCCACATCCGGCATCGTACCGACGCGCTTTGCCGCATCTGGCAAGGCTCCTCTTTGGAAACGGCCGCAAAAGAAACCGCCGATGGCTAGGCCTTCGTTGAAAGCGATGTTCTTCGTCACGGCCTTCAGCTTTATGCTGTTGAAGCTGGACGAGTTCTTCGCGCCGGCGCTGGCCGCGATGGACTGGAACATCCGGCCGCGGATGCTCGCCCTGCTGTTGTGCCTGCCGGCGGCCTTTCTCGGCGCGACAAGCTGGTGGAAAGTCCGCACGTTCGGCCGTACCTGGCCGGCGGCCCTGTGCATCGTGATCGCGTGGGCCGGCCTGTTCTACGGCAGCGACAGGGCCGACTACCGGGGATTGGTCAACGCGACCTATCTGACCCTCGTGCTTCCGGTGGCCGCTCTGATCGTCGCGCACCGGTGCTGGTGGCTCTGTGCCAGGATCTACGTGCTCGGCAACGCCCTGGCGCTGGCGTTGGTCTTCTGCTTTCAGTGGCAATCCAGCGGGTTGGCGATGTTCACGTCGCTGTACCGCTTCGGCCACCTTCGTAGCGACGACGGGATGGTCCGCGTTTCCAACCCGAATGTGATGGGAGGGCAGTTGGCGCTGGCCGCCGTGTTGGCGCTGATGCTCTACCTCCGCGGCGCGTCGCCGGCCAATCGGGATCAAGGCTCGACCACGGGCACTGGCCGACTCGGCCTCGGCTGGACCGTGTTCCTTTCGCTGGGCTGTATCCTCACGGCGTCGCGGGGTGCTTTCGCCGCCTGGTTGGGAGGCATGGGACTGTTGTTCATAAGCGCCAGGCGACAAGACCCCGGCAAGCTCAAGGACATGATCGCGCTGTCGGCCGTTCTGCTTTCGTCGGTGTTGTTCGTCACGGCGGCGACCGACTTCACGCCTTGGCAAAGGTTGCAGGACCGATTCGACCGCCATTCCGTGACGACCATCGCCGGCCGCATTCCGCTCTGGAGGGGCGCCTTCGACGTCTGGCGGTCCAATCCGCGCTATTTCCTCATCGGCGCCGGGGCCGGAATGGCTCCCAAAACGCTGGGACGGCAACTGGGTTTCGTCCGACTCAACGGGGAAATCGCCGGCGTGGACTGCCACAATTCCTTCGTCGAATGGGGCCTGAATTTCGGGCTGCTGGGGATGTCCGTCGGACTTTGCCTCCTGCTGACCGCCTGGCGCAAAGCCCACCAACTCGACCGCCGCGACGGAAACGCCAACCGCAGGGCCGTGCTGCTCTGTTTCTGCCTGGCGGCCACGACCTTCGTGGCCCTGTTTCAACTCTCCTTCCTACCGGCCGGGGCGCTGATGCTGGCCATGCTGTCCGAACCGGGCCGCGGCGTGCCGAGGTCCGATCTCAAAACGCGCCACGATGGGATAGTAGCCGTCTCGCTCCGCGAGACGAAGCCCCATTTCGCGGAGACTCGCCACGATGGGATAGTAGCCGTCTCGCTCCGCGAGACGAAGCCTCATCTCGCAAAGCGAGACGGCTACCGTGCTCTCGACACAAAGGTTGGCCTATGATCATCCTGCACGCAGCTCCGATCATCTGGGGAAAGATCAGCGGGCACACCGCCAGCGTGCCCGCCTTGATCGCCGCACAGAATCGGCTCCCCGGGGTGGAAGCGGCGTTGCTGGTCACTCGGGCGAACCCGGAACCGCCTCCGCAACTCGAGTTCCCCGTCTTCGATCGCAAGATTCGACTGACGACCGCCGACCGGCTCGATTTGCCCGTGCCGTTCGACCGGCCCGACCTGGTCGTCTTCCACAGCACTTACGTTCCTGCACACGCGGCCGTGGTGGCCAGGCTTCGCAAGGCGGGCATCCCCTACGTGATCTGTCCGCGCGGCGGCATGACCCGATTCGCCCGGGCGTATCGGCCGTGGAAAAAACGGCTCGGCAACCGGCTGTTCTTCAACCGAGTGGTTTCCGGCGCCGTCGCGTTGCACTGCCTCACGCCGGGCGAGGCCGAACAGTCGAGCGACTGGCACCGGCCGACGTTCGTGGTGGGCAACGGCGTGCCGCTGCCGGAAGAAGGCCAATTGGCTTCGCCCGGCCGATCGTCGCCGCTGAGGCTGGTCTTCATCGGCCGGCTGGCCGTGGAGTACAAGGGGCTGGACATGCTGATCGAGGCGTGTGCGGCCATACGTTCGGAGTTGCTCGACCGCCCCGCGCGTCTGGAATTGCACGGCCCGAGTTTCCGCGGCAGCGGCAAGACGCTCGCCCGACGGATCGCCGTGGCACGGCTCGGCGAGATCGTCGCGCTCAACGGTCCCGTGCTGGGCGAAGCGAAACGGGACCTGCTGCGGCAAACCGACGCGTTCGTTCACACCTCGCGTTCGGAAGGACACCCGATGGCCGTCTTGGAGGCGCTCGCGTTCGGGATCCCCTGCCTGTTGACGCCGGGCACGAACATGGCCGACGAGGTGGCCGCCGCCGGCGCCGGTTGGAAGGCCGGGCCGACGCCGGAAGGGATCGCCGCCGGATTGAGAGAAGTCATGGCGGCCGACGAAAACTGCCTGCGCCAGGCCGGCATCAAGGCACGCCAACTGGCCGTGCAGCGATACGGATGGGACCAGGTGGCCAGAGGTTCGGTGGAGGCATATCGGAGATGGGCGGCATGAAACACGTGGTCATCATCAATCACAACGCCGGGGCGCCGCAGTACGGCCCCAACTACCGCAGCTATTACGTCGCCCGGAGTCTGGCGGCCCGCGGCTTCCGCGCGACGATCGTCGCCTCGTCGTTCTCGCACAAGTTGCACACGTTGCCGAAGGTGGAGGGCGAGGTTACGGCGGAGTCGATCGACGGCGTCGAGTATCTTTGGCTCCGCGGCCGGCCGTTTCGCGGCCTTCTCGGGCGCCTGCTCGACTACTACGCGTTCGCCCGGCGGCTCCGCGGTCTCGACCGGCTCGTCGAAGGTCGACCGGACGTGGTGATCTGTTCGTCGCCGCCGCCCTTCTGGGTGTACAGCGCGCACCGATACGCCCGACGGTTCGCCGCCAAACTGGTCTTCGAGGCCCGCGATCTCTGGCCGCAAGTGGTCCTGGACACGGTGCGTCTGGCGCGGCTGAATCCGTTGACTTACGTGATCGCGGCGGCGGAGCGTTTCGCGTATCGCCGGGCCGACGCGGTCGTATCGGTTTCGGCGGCCTCGAAGCCCTACATGACGGCCCGGGGGCTGGCGCCGGAGAAGTTCTTCTGCATTCCCAACGGGCTGGATTTGCGACAGTGCGAAACCTCGCGGCCGCCGGCCGCCGACGCGATGCCCGAGGATGTCCGGCGGCGACGCCCCGACGACTGGTTCCGTCTGGGTTACGTCGGTGCGTTCGGGAAGTCGTACGGCCTGCAGCACTTGATTCGTGCCGCGTCGCTGTTGGCCGGCGAGAAGGTCTCCTTCGTGCTGGTCGGCGACGGCCCGATGAAGCGAAAGATGCAGGAGCAGGCGCGCGGGTTGCCGAACGTGGTGTTCGTCGATCGGGTGCCCAAGGGCCGCGTGCCCGATCTGCTGGCCGATCTCGACGCCTGTTTCGCCGGCTTCCTGGACCGGCCGGCGTTTCGCTACGGGGGAAACCAGAACAAGATCTACGACTACATGGCGGCGGCCAAGCCGGTGATCAGCGCGATCAACTCCACGTTCGATCCGGTGTCCGCGGCCGGCTGCGGGTTGTCCATCGCCGCGGAGAATCCCCAGGCGATCGCCGAGGCGGTCATGGCGCTGAAAAGCACCAACGCCGCCCGGCTACGGCAAATGGGAGAAAACGGGCGGCGCTACGTGCAACGGAACCACGATTACGAACACCTCGGAAAGCTTTGGGCCGATTTGATCGAATCGCTATAACTCAAACGGTAAACCTGCGGGAGAATACCATGGAAGGTAACGACTCGCCGATCGTGATCATCGGGGCCGGGCGCTCGGGAACCAACATGCTGCGCAACGTGCTCACCGCGCTGCGGGGCCTGGGGACCTGGCCGTGCGACGAGATCAACTACCTCTGGCGGCACCGCAACGCGCGTCATCCGACCGACGAGTTCACGCCCGAAATGGCCCGGCCGCGGGTCAAGGCGTCGATCCGACGTGCGTTCGATCGGCTGGCCCGGCGTCGCGGCCTTGCGAGCGTGGTGGAGAAGACCTGCGCCAACTCGCTGCGGGTGGGATTCGTCAACGCCGTCTTTCCCCGGGCGCGGTTCGTTCACGTCATCCGCGACGGACGGGACGTGGCCGTTTCGGCGGCCGAGCGATGGACGGCCCCTTTGGACGTCGCCTATCTGTTGAAGAAGGCGCGTTTCGTTCCGCCGGCCGACCTGCCGTATTATGGGACCCGATATTTGTGGAACCGGCTTTATCGGATCGTCGGCCGTCGGAAACGCCTGGCGGTTTGGGGGCCTCGTTTTGCGGGAATGGAAGAAACGTTCCGCGTCCATCCTTTGCAGGTGGCTTGCGCGTTGCAGTGGAAGCGGTGCGTCGAGCGTGCTTGTGCCGATTTCGCCGAGATCGATCCGGCCCGGGTACATGAAATCCGCTACGAGCGGTTCGTCGCCGAGCCGGCCGGTCACTTGCGACGCCTGGCGCGGTTTATGGGCGTGGAGGCCTCGCCTGGGGAAATCAGCCGTGCCGTCGATGGCGTGTCGTCGCGAAGCGTGGGGCGATGGGAGCATCGCCTCCCCGAGGAGATCGTCCAGCAAATCCACTTGTCGTGCGGCGACACGCTGCGCCGCTTCGAGTACGTGAGGAGAGTCGCTGCTTAGGTTGGTAGCCATCTTGCTCCGCAAGATGAAGCCTCGTCTCGCGGAGCGAGACGGCTACTTTGGTTGCGGCCGTGCCGCATAAGGAGCTTGTAGGGAACAAGACCGTGATCGCAAAAACATCACCTGACGTCCAGCCCGTCTGCATCGAATGCGGGAACGCGGCCGCGCCGAAGCCTTGCCGGCCGGCGTTTCGCGTTTGGCAACAGCGGCCGATCGCATTCTTTCGCTGCCGGCGGTGCGGGCTGATTTTCAAGGACCCGAGCGTTTATCGGGCGGAGGACGAGTTTTCTTTCGACTCCATGACTTTAAGCCCGCAGCCGGAGACCCTCTCCAAGTTCCGCGAGACCTTCCACACCGACGGCCAAATCGCGGACGAGCGGGGGCGGCTCTATCCGACGTTCGGATACGACCAGGACGAATTGGTTTCGGGCATCTTCGACAGCGTGGAGAGGAAGCTGCGGCAACACGCCGACCTGACGCCGCAAAGCCGTTTCCGGCTGCTGGAGGTCGGCTGTGCGACCGGGTTCCTGCTGGCCCGGCTTCGGGAGCGTTATCCCCGGGCGGAACTGATCGGCGTGGACCCGTCGCCGTTTTCCGTGCGCAGGGCCCAACAGGTCGAGGGCGTGACGGTACACTGCGGGACGTTGCCGAGTGTACCGCTCGAGCCGGCGAGCTTCGACGTGGTGGTGATGATCGGCAATTTCCAGCTCCACCGCGATCCCCCGGCCACCTTGGAGCAGATCTTCCGGTTGCTCAAACCCGAAGGACTGCTGATCTTCGACACGAAGAATCCCGTGAGTTGGTTCCGCGGCGCCGGCCGGGTGCTTTCCCGCGCCTGGCCGCTCAGTCGCCTCCGCGTGGTCCGCCGGCTGGTCAGTTCGAGCCACACGGGCATGAGATACGGGGTTCCCAAGGCCCTGCTCCGGGCCTGGCTGACCAGGGCGGGTTTCGAGATCCTGCAACTCTCGACCAAGAACCTCCGCGTGTTCGAGTTCTCCAACACCCGGCCGGTCTCGCACGGCGTGCGCCGGTGGGTGTGGAACGTGTTGAATACCATCGACGTGCTCCGCGATCAAAGGGCGTGGCTCGACGTCTGCTGCCGGAAACCATCGCCATGGTAGCCATCTCGCTCCGCGAGATGAAGCCTCGTCTCGCGGAGCGAGACGGCTACTATCCTCCACAAACTGCCTCATGACACACGACTTACCACAACACGCCTTGTCCGCCGGCCAAAGGTTCGTCAAACGGGCCTTCGACCTGGGACTTGCCGTCGTCGGGCTGCTGCTCGCCTGGTGGGTGATCCTCCTGGCGTACGTCGCCGCGACGATCGATACCCGCCGCCATGGGTTCTTCACGCAGCGGCGGGTCGGGCGCCACGGCAGACTCTTCCGCGTGATCAAGATCCGCACGATGCGCGACGTGCCGGGCGTCCGCACCAACGTGACCACCGATCGCGACCCGCGGATCACCCCGTTGGGCCGTTTCTTCCGCCGGACGAAGATCGACGAACTGCCGCAACTGATCAACATCCTGCTGGGACAGATGAGTTTCGTCGGTCCCAGGCCCGACGTGCCGGGATTCGCCGATTCGCTCGAAGGCGAGGATCGAATCGTCCTCGGCGTACGTCCGGGCATCACCGGTCCGGCCACCCTGAAATATCGCGACGAAGAGCGGCTTCTTGCCCGCCATGTTGACCCGGAACGTCACAACCGCGAGGTGATCTATCCGGACAAGGTCCGCATCAACCGGCAGTACGTGCGGAACTACCGTTTCCTGGACGATTTGCGCTATCTGTGGCAAACGCTGATCGGGCGCGGTCCGGCCGTCGCGGATCCCAGTCCGAGTGCGTCCGGCGGGCCGATCTCTTCCTGGCCGCGTTTCGCCGAAGACGAAATCGCCGCAGTGACCGCCGTTCTCCGCTCGGGCAAAGTCAACTACTGGACGGGCGGGGAGGCCCGGGCGTTCGAGAGGGAGTTCGCCGCCGCCGTCGGGTGCGAGCACGCCGTGGCGCTGGCCAACGGCACGGTGGCGCTGGAGGCGGCGCTAAACGCCCTGGGCATCGGTCCCGGCGACGAGGTGGTCGTCCCTTCGCGGACGTTCATCGCCTCGGCAAGCTGCTGCGTGATGCGCGGCGCGGTCCCGGTGTTCGCCGACGTCGATCCGGTCAGCCAGAACCTCACCGCCGAGACCGTTCGGGCCGTGCTCACGCCCGGGACGAAGGCCGTCATCGCCGTTCACCTGGCCGGTTGGCCCTGCGAGATGGACCCGATCATGGCGCTGGCCCGCGAGCACGGCTTGAAGGTGATCGAGGACTGCGCCCAGGCCCACGGCGCCACGTACCGCGGCCGGCCCGTCGGATCGATCGGCCACGCCGGGGCCTTTTCCTTCTGCCAGGACAAGATCCTTTCGACCGGCGGCGAAGGCGGGATGCTGACGACCAACGACGAAGAGGTCCGGCATCGGGCGTGGAGTTTCAAGGACCACGGCAAGAGTTGGGAGGCGGTCCAACGGCCGCCGGATTCGCAGGTCTTCCGCTGGCTGCACGAATCGTTCGGCACGAATGGGCGGATGACCGAAATGCAGGCCGCCATCGGACGCGTGATCCTGTCGAAGCTGCCCGGCTGGCTCGATGCCCGGCGAAGGCACGCGGCGTTGCTGACCGAGCGGTTCGAGGCCTTGCCCGCGCTGCGCGTGACGGTTCCGCCCGGGCACGTCGGTCACGCCTATTACAAGTACTATGTTTTCCTGCGGCGGGAGTGCTTGCGTTCCGGCTGGTCGCGCGACCGGATCGTGCGTGCCTTGCAGGCGGACGGGATTCCCTGCGGCAGCGGGAGTTGTTCGGAGGTTTATCTGGAGAAGGCGTTCGAGGACACGTCGCTGCGTCCGCCCGGGCGCCTGCCCGTGGCCCGGGAACTCGGCCAGAGCA
>Ga0307380_10012693_pt1 | contig 10458 bp, 12 predicted proteins | sample UN3MG_FD_202239 | JGI IMG/M metagenome (GOLD analysis project Ga0307380, IMG submission 202239) | Soil microbial communities from Risofladan, Vaasa, Finland - UN-3 | ecosystem: Environmental > Terrestrial > Soil > Coastal area > Acid sulfate soil | place: Finland: Risofladan, Vaasa | collected... | reverse complement strand
TTTTCGTTTCGCCGCCGACGACGGTGTGGCCGGCGTTGTTGCCGCCGTTGAAGCGCGCCATCGCCGCGCATTCGCGCGACAGCACGTCCGCAATTTTGCCCTTGCCCTCGTCGCCCCACTGGGCGCCGATCATCGCGACTATCGACATTAGGAAACCTCCGCTTGCGCCGGGCGCAGAAAAACGGGCGAGAAACTCGCCCGTTGGTAAATTATATCAAACCGCGGCGGGATTGCAAGCGGAAAAGAGGTGGCCGTCGAGCGGACGACGCCGACGAGTTTAGCTAAGATGCTGCGGAAGGCGGTGGGGTAGGGGGGGCGCAGGAGGGTGTCGTCGCGGCCCGTTTATTATTTGATATTAACCCGCGATTATGATATACGAATAGGAGTTTCGGTACGCAACTAACGAAGTTACCCAAGGAGGACTAGATGACGAACGTGAGAGCTCGGGCGATTTTCGTCGTCGCGCTTACGGCGGCTTTGGCTCCGGCCGCGCCGGCCTATATCCACAGCTACTCCGGGTTCCTGACCGGCACCGGCGACGTCGACACTTTTTCCTTCACCACCGACGCGGCGACTATCGAGATAGAGTTCAATTGCTTCACCGAGGCCAAGCTCGAGGTCGACGTGACGCGGGACGGCAAATACCTGTGCACCTTCGGCATCGACGGCTTCGCCGGCGTCGCGCGCCTGGTCGACATCCGGGACGACGAGCGCGATACCGGCAACGTCCGGGTGGAGGACGTGGAGGGCCAGGCGCACGTCCGCGTCAAGGGCGGCGGCGAGTTCTACGTCGCGGTCCGCTCGACGCAAAGGTCGGCCGAGTGGGGGTTCAGCTGGAGCGAGGCCAAGGATTAGGAATAATCGATAGCGATAAGAGACGACGGCGGCCGGAAGGCCGCCGTTGATTTTTACTCAAGACCTCTATGACCCGGGCTTTACGCCGAGGCCGGTTCTATTGTATGCTCGCCTCCCCCGGGCTGCCACGTCGCCGTGCGGGTCCTGTGGGTGGCCACGAGGTCCGCGAACCACTTCTCCCGCGAGTAGCGCGCCAGGTCCGGGTCGTTGAGCGCCGTCTGGCCGAACGTCTCCGGCGCCAGCTCCAGCGCCAGCTCCAGAAATCGCCGGCATCCCTTCTCGTCGCCGACCTCGGCCCAATAGCAGGCGAAGTTGTAGTAGACGCGGTGGTCGTCGGGGGTATATTCCAGGCCGCGGCGGAAGGCCTCCTGAGCCTCCTCGCGCCGGCCGAGGCGATGGAGGACCAGGCCGAGGGTGGCGTAAGCCAATCCGGATTCGGGCGCGAGCTTGACGGCTTCTTCGGCGTGGTTCAACGCCTCGCCGGCCCGGCCCAGCTGCGAGAGGCAGAGCGCTTTGCCCCGTATCGCGCGGATGCGGCGCGGCTCGAGCGCGAGCGCCCGCTCGAAAGCGGCGGCGCCGGCGTCGTAGCGACCTCGGTCGTAGAGGTCTATGCCGAGCTGCGTCAGCGCCGCGGCGCGGCGTTTGGTCTCGGCTTCGGATGATAATTCGAACTTCATTAATTATAAGTATAGCAGATTGGCGGCCTCCCGGCAAAACCGGCGACCGCCCCCGCTTCGTAAGTGCTTGTTTTTGAATTAGAAACGGCTCAGCGCGAAACGTAGGGGAACGGCTCGAGGGGCTTCACGATCCGGCCCCCTTCGTCGAAGTAGAGCTTCACGCGGACGCCGACGCGGTCGGTAGGCCGTCGCTTCTGGATATAGGGGATAATTAGGAAGCGGCAGGCTTTATGCCTGCCGTGTTATTACCCGTTATGATATTATAAAGTATGGACTACTCCAAGTATAAAGGTCGGCCGTCTTTGCGGCTGGAGGGAGTCGATTACGGCGAGCCGGTTACGTACGCCGTTACTTTTAATACGAAAAATCGCGTAACACATTTCGAAGACCCTGCGGTAACGGCGTCCCTTTTATCGATAATAATCCGCGCTAGATTGGAAGAGTGTTTTTACGTGTATGCTTACTGCATAATGCCGGACCACGTTCATTTAATGGTACAACCGCACGGGTCGGCGATGCTGCCGCGAATCGTCCGTGCTATAAAAGGCCCTATGACTGCCGCGTTCCGTAAAGCCCGAACCGGCGTCACTCTTTGGCAGCGCGGATACGTCGATAACATTATAAATAGCGAAAAGGAGTTTGAGAACGTTTTGAAATATATACTCCTAAATCCCGTTAAGGAAGGGTTGAGCGAACAGGAGTTCGATTATCCCTTCAGCGGCGTGTTGGATTATTTTAATCTTTAGCGGGAGCGGCGGCCTTAAAGGCCGCCGCTGCTGGGCGCGGGCGTTTTTTATAATCAGTCGTAAGCAGTTTGACGGCGAAGGAGAGGATAGGCATGGCGGTAGAAAGTAAACCGCGCACGGTCCGGGCGCCGCGCGGCACGGAGCTGAGCTGCAAAGGCTGGCACCAGGAGGCGGCGCTGCGGATGCTGATGAACAACCTCGACCCGGACGTCGCCGAGATACCCGAGGAGCTGGTCGTCTACGGCGGCGCCGGCAAGGCCGCGCGCAGCTGGTCGGCCTTCGATAAAATAGTCGAGACGCTCCGGCGCCTCGAGAACGACGAGACGCTGCTCGTCCAATCGGGCAAGCCGGTGGGCGTCTTCAAGACGACGCCGGACGCCCCGCGCGTCCTCATCGCCAACTCGCTGCTCGTGCCGGCCTGGGCCAACTGGGAGACCTTCTGGGAGCTGGAGGGCCGCGGCCTCATCATGTACGGCCAGATGACCGCGGGCTCCTGGATATACATCGGCACGCAGGGGATTTTGCAGGGGACGTACGAGACGTTCGCCGAGTGCGCGCGCCAGCACTTCGACGGCTCGCTCGCCGGCAAATGGGTTTTGACGGCCGGGATGGGCGGCATGTCCGGCGCCCAGCCGCTGTCGGTCACGATGAACGAGGGCGTGATAATAGACGTCGAGGTGGACCCGGCGCGGATTAAGCGCCGCCTCGAGCAGGGCTTCTGCGACCGGATGACGGCCGACCTCGACGAGGCGCTGCGCTGGCGCGACGAGGCGCTGAAGAAAGAAGAGCCGCTGTCTGTCGGCCTGGTGGGCAACGCCGGCGACGTCCACCCCGAGCTCGCGCGCCGCGGCGAAATCCCCGACGCGCTGACCGACCAGACCTCGAGCCACGACATGCTCAAAGGCTACGTCCCGGCGGGGATGACGCTCGCGGAAGCGCTCGAGCTGCGGGAGAGAGACGCGGAAGAGTACACGAAGCGCGCGTACGAGACCGTCGCCGTTCACGTCGAGGCCATGCTCGCGATGCGAAAGCAGGGCGCCGTTACCTTCGACTACGGCAACAACATCCGCGCGCAGGCGAAGCAGGCCGGCGTCGCGGACGCGTTCGCGTTCCCCGGCTTCGTCCCGGCGTACATCCGGCCTATGTTCTGCCGTGGCAAGGGCCCGTTCCGCTGGGCCGCGCTCTCCGGCGACGCGGGCGACATCGCCGCTACCGACGAGGAAGTTTTAAAGTTATTCCCCGAAGACGAGGCGCTCGCGCGGTGGATAAAGCTGGCGCAGGAGAAGGTCCCGTTCCAGGGCTTGCCGAGCCGGATATGCTGGCTCGGCTACGGCGACCGCGCCAAGATGGGCCTGGCGATGAACGAGCTGGTTAAGGCCGGGAAGGCGAAGGCGCCGTTCGTCATAGGCCGCGACCACCTCGACGGCGGCTCGGTGGCGTCGCCGTACCGCGAGACGGAGGCGATGCGCGACGGCTCGGACGCGATTGCCGATTGGCCCATCCTCAACGCGCTGCTCAACGCCGTTTCGGGCGCGACGTGGGTGAGCGTGCACCATGGCGGCGGCGTCGGCATTGGCTACTCGCTGCACGCGGGCCAGGTTATAATAGCCGACGGCACGGCGGAGCAGGCGGCCCGCCTCGAGCGCGTCCTGACGAACGACCCCGGGACCGCCGTCATGCGCCACGCCGACGCCGGCTACGACGAAGCCATAACGTTCGCGAAGGAGAAGGGCGTGGATTTACCGAGCGTCGGATAATTTAAGTATGAGTAGCGGCGGGTTTTAAACCCGCCGCCGCGGGTGGATGTAAAATACCCCTTCCGAGGAACATCGATGGAATACTCTATCCATACCGACATAAAATACGGGCCGCTGGAGGTCGTGGACGCCCGCGGCCTGGCGGACGCGTGCGCCGAGAAATGGTGGAACCAGACGCTCTGCCGCGTCAGCGACGGCGTTGTGCGCCTCGGCGTGCTGGAGGGCGAGTTCTACTGGCACAAGCATGACCGCGAGGACGAGTTCTTCTTCGTGCTCGAGGGCAAACTCCTGGTGGACGTCGAGGGGCGGACGGTGGAGCTCGAGCCGGGCCAGGGCGTCGTCATCCCGAAGGGCGTATCGCACCGGCCGCGCGCGCCCGGGCGTACGGTCGTGCTGATGTTCGAGAAGGAGACCGTTGTGGCCACGGGCGACTAAGGCCGGAGGCCCCTGCGAGGGTGGGATGCACCTCGCGAAAAAACAGCGTGGATTTGGCGAACGCGGTATAATAGAAAGGATAAGAAGCGGCGGGTTTTAAACGCGCCGCGGCCGCCCCGGTCTTTCAACGATAGGGCATGAATGAGGAGCTATGTCTCGCGAGACCACTACGAGTACGTCGTCGTGGAAAAGCGTCGCCGTCATCGCCGCCCTTATCGCCGGGTTGCTGTTGCTCTTCGCCGCCTACATCTACGTCGCGAAGTGGGCTATCATGTCTTGGATGGAGGCGGGGCAGAGCGTGCCGCGGCCTTATCGGACCGCGGCGTACGTCGGCGGCCTGGTCGCGAGCCTGGCCGCGGCCTTCGGCTTCCCGCCCCTCCGCCGGCGCTACGCCGACCAAATAAGGCCGGAGTGGCTGAGCGCGTACGCCTCCATCGCGGCGTACCTGCTCACGCTCGTCACGGCTATCGGCGGCTTCGTCTTCGCGCTCGCGAACTGTGTACCGGGGGGCGGGACGTGGACCGTGGTGACGGTTTTCGTCGCGCTGGGCGTGGCGGCCGTGGCGCTCTTGCGGGCGGCGAAGGGATAGGGTGCTCTTAACGGTAGGACGGTACGTTAGCAAGGGGGAACAGAGATGAGGCGAGGGATGTTAGTAGTAATGTTGGTTGCAGCTTTGACGGCCGCGGCCGGCGCGCAGGTATGGCCGCCGCGGCTTGTCGGCTCGTTCGCGGCGCCGCCGGGCGCGTTGGATATCGCCCTTGGCGTCTCGCATTTATCCGCCCTAGTTGACGGTAATCCGCCTACGGTTTACGAACTCGAGTACTGGAGCGGTTCGATAGTCGGTTCTTTTACGGTGCGGGTCCCCCGGGGCGCGCGCGGTATTACGTATTCTCGGTATCCGACACGTATGATATATATAAGCAACCGCGTTAACGGTTACATCTACGAGATTCCGATGGCGAGCTCGATAGTTAGTTCTTTCGTATGCCCGGTGGGTACGCCGTATGGCCTTACTTATTCGGAAACTTGCCGCCACGGGACGGGCTTGTTCGCCGCGTGTCGCGACGAGAACCTGATAGCGAGAATGGACCCGGCGAACGGGTTGCTTTTATCGAGTTTCGCCGGCCCAGCAACGGCCGTTACCGGGTTTGATTATTGCTTCGCCGTCGATCGCTATACGCGATTTCTCTATTGGGATTATTACGGCGCTTGGGAGGTCCTCGATGTCCTGCCGGCCCGGCCGCTAGGCTTGGCGATTGGGATTTACGGGCGGCCTTACGACGAGGGTATCCTCGGTCACGTTCTTTGCCGCGACGGATACATCTATTATTACGACGGATATATTACCGTGGCGCCGGCGTCGCTGGGTCGGGTGAAGGCGTTGTACCGCTAGGGTGCGGCTCGTTATCGTTCAACGAGATTTAGGGTTTCGATACGAAAAGGGGGTACCGAGATGTTTCGCGGATTTCTATGCGCGATAGTCATCGCGGCGTTGGTTGCGGTCGCCGGAGCACAGTCCTGGCCGCCTCGGCTCGTCGGCTCGTTTCCGGCGCCGCCGGGAGCTTGGGACGTTGCTTACGAATACCGTTGGTTATATGTCCTTACGGACGGTACGCCGCCCCGGGTTTACCAATTGACGACCACCGGTTCGACGAACGCGAGTTTCCCGGTTCCCGTACCGGCCGGCGCGCGGGGTATAGCGTGCAACGGCTTCCAGCCTGACCGGATGTTTATCAGCAATCGCCTAAACGGGTATATCTACAAACTCACCATGGAAGGCTCACTTCTGAGCTCTTTCCTTTGCCCCGTCGGGTCGCCCTACGGCCTCGGGTTCTCGGAATATTATCCACCCCACGGCGAAGGTTTATTCGCGTCTTGCCGGGACCAAAACCTCATATTAAGGCTAAACGATACTACGGGTTCGCTGTTGTCAAGTTTCGCGGGGCCGTCTACGGCGGTCGTTGCTTTCGACGATTTCTTCGCGGGCGACCGTTACGCCCGATACTTGTATTGGAATTATTATATCGACTGGCGCGTCCTCGACACTTTGCCGGCGCGGGTTTACGGCGTGGGAACCAGGGTGGAATGGCCGATTGACCAAACGGTTTACCTTTACGTCTTGTGCGGCAACGCGTATATCTATCAGTACTTCGGCTGGACCGCGGTGGCGCCGGCGTCGCTGGGTCGGGTGAAGGCGTTGTACCGCTAGGGTGCGGCTCGTTATCGTTTAACGAGGTTTAGGGTTTCGAGACGAAAAGGCGGTACCGAGATGGTACGCGGATTTCTATGCGCGATAGTTATCGCGGCGTTGTCGGTGGGGTTGAGGGCGCAATCCTGGCCTCCCAGCCTGGTCGAATCGTTCCCGGCGCCGCCGGGGGCGCGGGACGTGGCCTTTGAAGGTTGGGGCCCTTTATACGTGTTCGCGCCCGGCACGCCGTCGCGGGTTTATGAATTGACGACCCGCGGCTCCACCGTACGGAGCTTCACCATCGCCGTACCGAACGGCGCGCGCGGCTTCACGTACGACGGTTACTCGATTAGTAGCCTGTGGGTGAGCAACCGGCTTAACGGCTACATTTACGCGTTCACGACCGCCGGGTCGCTTACGAGCTCTTTCCTCTGCCCCGTCGGCAAACCTTACGGCCTGGGTTTTTCCGTATATAACCCGGTCCGCGGTAACGGCCTGTTCGCTTCGTGCCGGGATGAGAACCTTATCGTGAGACTGAACCAAACGACGGGGTCTTTGTTGTCTAGTTTCGCCGGGCCGGCGTCCGCGGTAATAGGCTACGACGATTGGCTCTGCGTAGACCGGGATTCCAACTATTTGTACTGGGATTACTATCGCGAGTGGCGGGTCCTGGACACGTTGCCCGCCCGGCCGTACGGCGTCGGGACCGGCGTCCTGTGGCCCACCGACCAGTGGGTCCGAGGTTTCGTCTTGTGCCGCAACGGTTACATTTACCGTTATGAGGGCTATTCCGCGGTGGCGCCGGCGTCGCTGGGTCGGGTGAAGGCGTTGTACCGCTAGGGTGCGGCTCGTTATCGTTTAACGAGGTTTAGGGTTTCGAGACGAAAAGGGGGTACCGAGATGTTTCGCGGATTTCTATGCGCGATAGTCATCGCGGCGTTGGCGGTGGGGTTGAGGGCGCAATCCTGGCCTCCCAGCCTGGTAGCTTCGTTCGCGGCGCCGCCGGGGGCTATAGATGTCGCGTACGAACACGGACCTTTATACGCGTTGGCGGACGGGTCCCCGCCGACCGTTTACACTTTAAACGCTTACAACGGGTCCATAACCGGGAGCTTTACCGTACCGGTCCCGTCGGGGGCGCGCGGCATTACGTACGACGCCTACGGCGCCGAATCGATATGGGTCAGTAACCGCATCAATCGGTACGTCTACCGTCTGACGACCGCGGGGTCGCTCGCGGGTTCGTTCGCGTGCCCGGGCGGTGCGCCCTACGGCCTGGGGTATTCCTACTACAACCCGCAGCACGGCCGGGGCCTATTCGTGACGTGCCGCAACGAGAACCGCATCTTGAACCTTAACGCTACCACTGGGTCCCTTCTGGGAAGCTTCGCAGGGCCGGCGTCGGCGGCCCTCGAGTACGACGATTGGTTCTGCGTGGACCGGAATTCCAACTATTTATACTGGGATTACAATCGGGAGTGGCAGGTACTGGATACGTTGCCGGCGCGGCCCTGGGGCGTCGCGACCAACGTGATGTGGCCCACCGACCAGTGGGTGCAGGTTTACGTTTTATGCCACAACGGCTATATATACCGGTACGAGGGCTATACGGCCGTCGGGCCGGCGTCCCTTGGCCGGATAAGGGCGTTGTATAGATAACCCGAACGGACCGCGGCCGCGACGCGTACGTGGTGAAGACGTACAAGGCGGGCGAGGAGCGGGGGGACTTCCCGGTGCCGGCGCACGGCTAGCCGGAGGTGACTTACCGGTTGTGGCTGCTCGAGCCGGGGGTGGAGTACCACGTCCGCGTGGAGAAGTTCGGCTCCGCTTATATATCGGAGGAGGCGGGGCGGGAAGTGATATACGAGGCGTGTTATCACTTCATGTTTAGGTAGGGGTTTTATAAACCGTTAGTAAAAGGAAGGTGGAAATGGCGAGAAAAACTGACCGAAACGGCGTTTTGGAAATCTGTTTTGACGGGGATTTCGCAGAACGTACCTTTGGAGTTTACGCGATACGGTTAATAGCTAAGAACGGCGGTTCGCCCCGTTTTATATATATCGGGAAAACGGGCGACAATAACCCAAAATACTTACCCCGTTCGGCGATTTACAGGTTGGGCCGCCATTTCCACGATAAGAAAGCGACCGATAACCAAATCGCCGTGGAAATTAAAAAGGAGGGCTATAATCCTGGTGATTTCGATATCGAATTAAGGTACGTTCTACTGTCGTTTTTAGCCGAATCCGTTGGGCTAAATATTAAAGGGAATAGGAAGAAAATAAAGCTCGTGAACCTATTGGAATCCGCCCTGATTTTTGATTGCCGACAAAGATCCCGCAAAGCGCCGAGGTTAATCAATACCGACGTTATTAGTGGGCGTACGCGGGAAAATAAAGAACGTGAATTGGAGAGGAATAAGCTTCGCGGTTTATACGATATTTTAAAAGAATACTTATTTTTCGAACGAAAGGATTTTAACTTCATAAGTAAATAAAACCAACTTTTTGGGCGGGTTCGCTCATAGAAAAAAGCGGCGGGTTTTAAACCCGCCGCTACGGTAGTTTTAGCCGAAATTACTTCTCCCCGATAGTCATCACCCAGCCGTACTTGTCCGGCGCCTCCTTGAGCATGATGGCGTTGAGCTTGTCGTAGAAGAGCCGCGAGTACTTGCCGACGCCGCCGTCGCCGATGGTCACGTCCTCGCCCTCGACGTTCACCGCGCCGATGGGCGTGATGACCGCGGCGGTCCCGGTGCAGAAACACTCGTCGGCGTCGTAGATCTCCGGGAGCATCACGTCGCGCTCGGCGGTTTTGAGGCCCTCGTCGGCGGCGAGCTGCAGCACGCTCTCGCGCGTATAGCCGGGAAGGATGCTCAGGTCCTCCAACGAGGGCGTCGCGAGCTCGTCGCCTTTCCGCAAAAAGAAGTTCGCCGCCCCCACTTCCTCGAAGTGCTCGTGGTTGACGTCGAGGTAGAGGAGCTCGGCGTAGCCCTCTTCCTTCGCGAGCGAGTTGGGGTACATTCCCGGCGCGTAATTGCCCGCGGCCTTGACCGAGCCCACGCCCTCCGCCGGCGCGCGGTGGAACTCCTTCGATACCTTCAGCTTTATGGGGTGGAAGCCGCCCTTGAAGTAGGGCCCCACCGGGCTCACGAAGACGACGAAGAGGTATTCGTCGGCGGGCTTGACGCCCAGCACCGGGCCGGAGGCGAACATCACGGGCCGGATATACAGCGCGCCCTGCTCGTCGGTCGGGAGGTAGGCCTTGTTGGCGAGGGCCGTTTGCTTCACCGCGTCCACGAATCGGCCCTCGTCGTACGCCGGCATCATCAGGCGCCGGCAGCCGTCGGCCATGCGGCGCGCGTTGTCGCCCGGGCGGAAGAGGACGATCTCGCCTTCCTTGGTCAACCGCGCCTTCATCCCCTCGAAGAGGGCCTGGCCGTAGTGATAAGCGCCGGCCGCGGGGTGCATCCAGAACTCGCCCACGGCCATCAGGCCGTGGTCGGTCCACGCGCCGCCGGCGTAGCGCGCGACGTACATCTTCTCGGTGGGAGTGAAGGCGAAGCCGAGATTGTCGAAATCTATCTCGGCGGGGGGAACCGGTGCTATGGGCCTTATTTCGAATTCCATACTTTCCCTCGCTGGAGCAAAAGGTTAAAGAGCCGCTCGTGATATTCCGCGAAATATAACACGGCCCGCGGCGAAACCCAAGCGAAAATCGTTCGAACGACTCCTGCCGCGAACGCCTGAAACGACGGCGTTTCGCCGCACCATAAGTACGTTTACGACCTTTTTAATTTA
>Ga0307380_10012692_pt1 | contig 10459 bp, 5 predicted proteins | sample UN3MG_FD_202239 | JGI IMG/M metagenome (GOLD analysis project Ga0307380, IMG submission 202239) | Soil microbial communities from Risofladan, Vaasa, Finland - UN-3 | ecosystem: Environmental > Terrestrial > Soil > Coastal area > Acid sulfate soil | place: Finland: Risofladan, Vaasa | collected... | reverse complement strand
GGACTCCTCATCGGGAACAGTTATCTTCTTCCATGCACTCTGAATAATATCCTCAACCTCAACTTCAGTAAAGTCACCCTTATTTTTAATAAGATTAACCATATTTACTCTGGCATCCTGATAAAAGTCGCTTAACTCCTTATCAAACTTAGGCTGGATCTTGCTCTTTGCAAATTCTAGCTTTGTAACCTCATCATTGATTGTTTGTTTCTCTCTCCTTAGTTCTAAATCCAGTCTTCCCTGAAATTTAGGATCTTCCAGTTTCTTCTTATAATCTTCAATCCTCTTATCATATTCAGCCATTTGCCCTCCGATTTCGGTACCAGCATTAACCAGGTTATCCGAAAACTCCCCAACGGGCATATCCATAAGCTGATCAGGAACTCCAAAAACATATTCCTTCTTCATCTTCTCAGGCAGTTCAATAGGTTCCATTCCGCCGGCTTTCATCTCGGCTTCCTGGTCCTGTAACTGCTTTAATCTTTTCTCAATCTTTGTCGGTTCTGGAGGTTTCTCATACCATTCCCCGGTAGATTTCCCTAATCCCTTTGCGGGAGCTGGTCCTTCCGGTAATGCTTCTTCTCCATAGAACCCTTTCTCAGCTAATGACTCATTTAAGATCTGAAGCTTCTCGTAATGGTTCTCTAATCTGAAAGCAATTTCCAGCTTACTATTGATACGATAGTGTAGATCTGCGTTTACATCTTCTGGCAAAGCTCTGGTTACTTCCTGATTTTCGATATCCTTTAACTGAAATTCTATAGCCTTACCTGCTTTATCCCGGTGAATAGACTCTACCTCATAATAACGATCATCCATTTTAACTACATCCATTGGCTTTAATCCATCAACGGATTGTGTCTGGAGGGTTACAAACCCATCAAAATTGGGATCATTATTAGCTCTCTCAAGTATCTCTATTGCCTTTCTATTTGCATTTGCCAGGTTGCGAACTACTCCTGTAGGCATAAGGTTTACAATACTCTCTGTCTCGGCTATCCTTGCTTCCTTCATTTGCTGGCCAGTGATAGGCTCCTTTGTCATATCAAGCCACTTATAGAGTTCTTTTGCAGTATCGGTATAGCCTTTTGAATCAGCGGTTCTTGCTGCTTCAAATACTCTGGCTCTCATTTTAGGATTAAAGTATGCAGTAAAATTACTTCCTCCATATTTCCCAAATTTTGCACCTAAAGGAGCTGTCATGGCTTTCTGTGACCCGGTTGTCATTGCTCCCATTCCTCCAAAGAAGATCCCATTGACTGCAACTTCAGCTAATACTCTCTTTGTAGCATCATCCAGATTAGGATACATGTTATCCATTTCCTCTTTAAAGGTAGAATCGGTAAACATGGCTTTTACCATACCTGCGGTCACTCCTCCGGCCTCCATACCAATTGTGGACCCGATAGCTGCCTTATAGAATTGATCCAGATATGGCTGAATTAAATTGCCTACAGGACCTTTTAATTTTATACTTGGGAGAAATAGATGAGCTGCGTTCATTCCGCTTATCATTCCTGGACTCATCCCCAATACTCCGGTAAATGCAGCCTCATTAACTGCGGTAGTTAGAATAGCTCCTTTTATCTTACCTATTGCAGTAGGTTTTGCTTCTCTGATAACTTCCCATCCTGTAGGGACCGGATCCTCAAAAGCTAACATGCGTTTCACAGACTTTGGGCGACCCTTATATATTGCCTCAGCTGTTTGTCCTCCTTTATTCTTAACTGTACCTCCAATGATTGCTCCTTCTGTTTCTAGGGCAGTATTACGAATAACCTTATATCCCTTTAATAATTTTCTAGCAAAGGGTAACTCTTTTACTAATCCAGTCGCTCCTCCTACAACTATTAATCCCGGGAGATCTGGAATAAGTGTTCCGGTAAATGACATGGCATGCTCCAGAAAGGTAGTCTGCATGTTAACTATCTCATCATTGGTCCATTTGATACCCTCACGCATCCCTAACTCACCCATTTTATTGAGAACTTCCCTTTCAGTATTCTGATCTTGTTTAAAGTACGGTTTCAGCATCCCCTTATTCATCCCATCTCCCAGCACTTCAAACAGAAATTTTGCATCCTTTTTAATATCTAGAGGACCTTCATTGTTATATGCCATCCGACTAGCTGCTTCAAAGTATGCAGTTGCCTCAGCCTTTTTCTCTTTAAGTCTATTTCTGGTTTTAACCAGATTAGTCATTATTTTTGTATCGCTGTTCTTATAATAATGTTGTGCTTCCCTCTCCTTTATTGTCTCATTCAGCTGTGCTACTCTTTTATCCCAATGTTTTTTAAGGATGTAGGCATCATTAACGGTCTGCTGAAGCCTTTCTTTATCTGTGGGGTCATTTGCTACTGATGAGGCAACGGAACTGTCCTGCTCGATCTTTTCATTGAAATCTTTGATCTTCTGTTCCAGATCTTTCTGATTCTTGATAAACTCAAATTGTGACTTCTTCCAGTCTTCTGCAAGTACGGTCCATTCTAATCCTCCTTTTGGTATAGATTTAAGATTTCCATTCGCATCTTCGATAATCCTAAATCCTGCATCAGATTCGCCTTTTACAGTCTTATCGAAAGTAGGATGATTTGGGGATTTTAAAATCTTACCATCAACCCCTACAGAATAAAAATGATAATTAGGATCTTCCTTAAAATAATCATTCATAGTAGGTTTTAACACCCCGGCCTTCTTTTCAGCCTCATAAAACCCTCGATAATCATAATCAATATTATCTGGCTCCCCTTGCATCCACTTTTGAAATGCAATCTCGTCAGGTTCAGATAAAGTAGTTTTATTAAACTTTACATTTTTATAATCTGGAGTTGTCACACCAATAGCCTGTTCAACCAGCTTACGCTTTTCCTCAACCAAAGCATATTCTTCAGTTAACCCCATCTGCATTTCGTCCAGGGCATCTTTCTCCTTTGATAATGGATTATTTGGAGAACCGGCAATCATACCATTAAGGATCTCCTTCTGGTATTTCTGAATGAGAGCAAGCTGGTCTGTATCTAATTCTGTTTCTGGCTTGTTCTTCCGATTACCTGTCTCCGGATCAATAAATGATCCGGGTTCTGCATCTTTTATATAAGTCTCTGCTTCTTTGAGGGAATTAACATCAAGTTCTCCTGGTTGATATTTTTTCCTTTCATTATTGATAAACTCTCTTTCGGCTGAGTAACCCAACATATCATAAGCCCTCTGTCTTTCTTCCTTGCTGAGATTCATGTTCTTCAGCTGATCAGTTACACGATTCTTTTCAGTCTCCTGTAACTCGATAAAGACTTCTGGCCGTGACTTTATATAATTAAAATCAGGTAATTCAAGTAATTGAGGAATGGTAGTAGATATTCTCTCTTCAGATTGCTTAACGGCTTCTATCCCTTCTTCTGATAATTTGGCATCAATGTCGCTTCGGAGTGGCCGTATCGCGTCTTGTTTTGAATAAAATTGAGAATAAATTTGCGACTTGTCGATAACATCCGGAAATTCCAAAGGCTGTGCTTCTTCTTCTTCTTTTTTTTTTGCAAGACTAAGCTTGCCGATATTGTCTGTGACAAACTTTTCGCGAAGCTCCTTCATTAAATTCTCATCAGTAACTCCAGCCTCTTTATAAAATGATGAGGAATATAGATCAAAAAACTTACCCAGGGATCCGCGCTGTGTTACTGAATCCTGACGATAAAGTCTTTCATCTGCAAAGAATGTGTCTTTATCTCTCTGATAGAGGTCCTTTGCTACCTGAAGTTTTTCCGGAGTATAATCTTGTTCGGTAGTTTGTGGTCCCTGAACAATTGGAGCTGCAGGCTCTTCTATTTTTTGCTTTTTGCCCATTGTTATTTTTCTAAATAATTAAAAAGCTCATCAGTAGATTTAGTCTTATCCTCAAAGATACTATTCATTTTCTCAGATCCATTCAGCTGGTTCCCTAATTGCTGAATATATTCATCATAAGCTGTCCAGTCCTGCTTATTCTCTTGTGCCGCAGCGAATAGATCTTTCTTAACCTCATCATAAGGAACAATTGAAGTTTCGGTATATGATTGTGTCCTTCCTGTCTGATCAAGGTAAATGTTATACTGTGCCATCTCTCCCGTTGCCTTTTCTCCCTCCTTAACCTGCTTATAATTTAATCCCATTGTAACATAAGGCCTATATTCAGTCTGATATTTTGGAGGATTACCCTGCTCCCTTGCATTGGCGTTATCAAGCCTCATCGCATCCTGAACATGTTTCGGGATCCTGTCTCCTGGCTTAAATGTTTCGGTAATAGATTTTGATGCATCTTTAGGATCAGGAATAGTTATCTCCATCTCTTTTGAGGCGACCGGCAACATATTAAACTCAACGGGTACTGCAGGAATAGCTTTTCCCTTGCCCTCTACTACACCCGTAGTTGTATTGGTATTATTAACTGACCCTATGATAGAAATAGGTTTAAATCCAAATATTGCTCCAATGGGTATTCTGCCAACACTTTCATAAGCTGCTAGTCCTGGATCCCCTTTGCTGGAGAAATATAGATCTCTCACTTGTGGTTGAACTGGGTACATGCCATTTTCGTCCTTTTTAGGAACTCCGTATCCACCACCGGTTCCTGTACCTCCTCCAGTCATTGTTCTATCTTGCTGTGTAGGATACTCTGGAGCATAACGCTTGCGGAACCATTCTTCCTTTGATAATACTCCTTTCTCGGGATCAGCCTGATATTCCTTCTCAATAGCGTTCTTTACATTAAGCGGAGCGTTCTTTAATAACTTACCCATTCCAGATAGTAATCTAGGTTCGCTCATGCCTGTCTCTGTTACCTTTGAAAACTTATTGGTAGTAGCATCCCAATTCCAGCTTTTAACTTCCTTATCTAATCCGGGAACCATCTTCCCAATATTATCCATAACATATTTACCTACATCAGCTGGCCTTGCCTTGCTTACAATGATACTATTAACTTTATCTGCTCTCTCTAATACTCCTCCTTTTGTTTCCTTCCAATCTCTAATCCCCTGCAGAGTAGCTTCTGTATCGATATCCCTTTCTTCTTCTGGTTTTTTAAGCTGGTCCTGAACAATCTTTGTGGCTTCATCAACCCTCTGTTTCTCCTCCTGCCAAACATCATGTTTCTGCTTTAACTTAGTTAATTCAGTATGAAAGGCTTTTCCTACTTTCTGTTCTGCTATGTCCCCAGGCCTTGCTAGATTTAACCCTTTATTCCCATACTCAACATATTTAGCGCGTAAGTTTTCCAACTCTCCGCTTATCTCATCAAACCCTTGCTGATCATTCCATCCCTTTATTTCCATAGAGAGATCTTTCAACCCTTTCTCCATATCATCAGCCTGTTTCTTTTGCTTAACAGCGGCATCCTGGTACTCTGTAAGCTTTATATTCTTTACAGCCTCTACAGGGTCATATGAGGATTTTCCATAATAAGGAGCTGCTATGAATCCGGGATCTAGTTTAGGTGCCATCTTACTCAGGTTTTGTTGTTATACCATTAATTAGCTCTTGTATCTGCTCATCCGTAAACATGGTACCAGCTTTTTTACCACTACCAATTAAGGCAGTACCTATGCCTGCAATATTATTAAATGCTGACATCATATTTTGGCCTCCTACCTCATTCAATCTCTGACCAGCCTGTTGTGCCTGTAGATATGGCATCTGATTATTCCAGTAATCAACTCTTTGCCAATCCTGATTTGCTGGACCTGCCAATATATTTTGATAATTATCCCTGGCTCCCATTACATTTTGAGCGACCGTTTTGCCTTGCTCAGAAAAAGCTCTCTGTTCACCACCAACAATTCTGCTTAACATACCGTAAGCTTCAGCACCGGATCCCAGCTCGCTTGCTGCTCTTATTCCCGATGAGGTTGCTCCTTTAATCTCATTACGATATAATTCACCTCCGGGAACATCCTGATCAAAGGTACGACCATAAGAATACTGCAAAAGTTTCTTAATGTATGGAGACATCTCTGCCTCTGGCCGGGGATATTGTGACTCTAATTTATTAGCCTTGCCTCTCTGAACTGCTCCGGCAATCCCCTGGACTGCGGAAGTCGCTGCGCCTATCAATGCTGCTATTACTGCTGGTGCCATATCTATAGTGTATTAATTCTAAACTTTACCGGGATATTATCTTCTTCCATAATTCTATTGCAAATTTCGATATTTTCCTTGTAAAACTTAATGGGATCCCGACCAAGCGTTTTCCCGAGTTCTGAAATATTACAAAGAATGGGTCTGCTATCATATACCTTACATTTATTATCGTCTGTTAACATCTCACATGATCCATCTTCTCTTACTTTATATGGGAAAGTTACTCCTTTTTTTATTACTTCCCCTACCCTTCTGCAGCAACATCCACATTGCGTACAGGGAAATTGTTTATCCACTTCTTTCACTTGCGGTAGATAATGTTATTACTGAATCTAATCTAACCTTTTCATCATGTTCATAAGTCTTTAAAAGGATGAAACAATATCTCCCTCTCATAGTTCTTCCGTTCATCTTCTTATCATACACATTAACAAAATTACCCTTTGAATTTTCATCTTTCAGTATTGGACCATAGAATATTCCTTCTCTGCGTTCCCATACTGCAATATTGCTCTCCATCTTTTCATTAACTGCAGAGGCTTCTTCCGGAATAACAATTGTTTTTGATTCACTTTCCCATTGATGATCAGAATATAATATGAGTGCGTTAAATACTTTATTTTTAATTGGATCTACATTTGAAACTAATTCAAGTTCTGCATGTGTTTGTACGCCAACCCAGGATAGGAAATCCTGACCCTCATCAATATTCATTATCCAAATCCTCTGGCGATATAGGTGTGCAAAGAATGATCCCAGGTGGATATAAGATTCTGTAGTTAAGTCAAGCCTACTTTTAAAGCGCCCATCTTTCTCGCTGAAGATAACTCCGGTAACTTCATCCTCTATGCGGAAGGATAACCATACCTCATCGTGATCATTATTCATTCCTGTTCTGACTTCCAAGACTCTTCCTCCTCCACTTCTCCGGATCCACTGCACAATATCTTTAAACCATCTCTTCATTTTCGTATCCAGAACAACTTGCCCATTGGGTGCTGAACGAATAAATGCTCCTTGTGAGTTATCCCAGTAATAAAGATAACGACCATTAACCATGATGCTATCTGGATGCTGGCAGCCATAATCTGTTTCCAGCGGGTAAACAGTTCCCAGGAACTTATCCGTTAAAGTGAAATTTTCAGTTCCATCAGCATTGAATGTCTGAATACGATTAATATAAATACTTGTCTCCTTATATTCCTGCAGAACCTTTAATACATACCCAACCTCTCTTAATCCGGTTATTGGCCCATTTTTCTTTGGTAGATCTACGAAATCAGCAAAGGTAAAGCGTGCAATATTATTTGTTTTTGTGCCGGTTAATAGGAACCCTCCGTGCCTTAATCTTTCATTTAATACTCTCTGTCTCTGGCTCAAATCATCAAGGAAAGGGAATCCCTGGGATGTTAATTTATTTGATACGATCCATGTCCACCAATCACTAGGCCATACACTCTCTGCCCAAAAGGGATAGATAGTGCCCGTTTCATGCTTGTAATTTAATCTGGTGAACTTATAGCCGTCATTAGCGTGGTTCATTATTTCTGCAGAACCTATGCAGTCTCCATTAGAATTAAGGACCTGATCAACATCTCCTTTATGATAACGATTACCATATTGATCTATCCCGATATCAAATACCATACCTGACCCATAGGGGACCGTTTTTGCAAGGCCTTTTCGGGGCCGGTATATCTCAACTATTATATTGTCCGTTCCATCAAACGCTACTGGAGTCTCCTGCGCTTGAACTATTAACCAATCTCCTCCTACTGCTTCTCCATATTCAGTTCCGGTTTCTTCAATTTCATAATCATATAGAACATCATATTTTGTGATAACTCCTGTTCCATTATCAATTGAAGCAATTAGTCTTAATCTATCTCCTTCCTGCCAGACATAATCAGCTATCTTCCATCTGGTGTTCTGTTCCCTGGTCCATGTAATAGTGTCCTGAACATTTATAACATATCTTGTTCCTGACAAATTTGAAATAACATCTGCCCTTATCTGCAGATACCAGTCCATAGATGTATTACCGTAATAAACAATCTCAAATGTCTCGGCCCATAATGGAGGCTTATGGGTTATAAAAAAAGTGATAGCTGGTACGGATTCAATTAGGTTATCTACGTCTTCGGTATAAAATGGAATATATACACTCAGCTCTCTATTTTTAACTACAGAACATGTCCTTCCATGCCTATCCTTATACACTAATCCAAATCCATGAGTTGCTCCACATTTTAGATTTGGAAATTTTAAGGTATTTCCAAGTGTCAATATGTATGCTACTGTATCAATCCCTATATTAAAATCTTTATATGCTGTATTCTCATCGCCGGCCTCATAAGGATTCTCACGATATGTTACCGTTTTCTTATAAGTCCATATTGGTTCCCAGGGCCATCCAGCAAGAACCGGTATCCCTGCAGCTGTCATAGCTGCGGAAAAATTAGTTTTTACCGTTTGTGGTGTATCTAGAGCTGTAGCTAAATATGATGCTGAAAGATTAATTCCTTCAACTTCATTAACTACAACTATAGTATAATTACTCCCAGGGAATACATTAAAAAGAGGAACCGGCACACCTAAAAGACAAACTAATACTCTATCAACTCTAACTAGCTGTCCTAGTCCATTATAGATATATTTTAATGTTGTGCTTACCAGCGTTGGTATTAATGGTAGATTTACCCTAGCAACATCTCCGCTTACATCAGTATAATCTATAGTTACTGCCATAACTGGAGTAACAACATCATATCCTTCCGTTATCTTTCCAAATACAACTGCATTTCCTCCTACTAATTCCATGTGCCCGGCTTTTATAGGCACAAAAGTAAAAGGCTCTTCAATGTCAGCTGAGGCAATTACTTCCTTTACCCTGTCATTGTAGAACTTTGTTGCATAATCCGTGTTGTGAGATCCTATCATTTTAGCTTACATAAATAATTCCTAACTGGTTCCAAACTATTGTGCTTATTCCATTTGTTATTACCTGATCATCAATAAAATCAATTTGTGCCATTATGGGATTGACTGCATGATTACCAGTTCCCATATCTTCGTAAATAATGCCATACCGATAATCTAGTGTTGCTCCTGGTCCGATTGTAACATCATTAAAATCCAGAGCGTAATTATTTGGATTATTCGCATCAGCCTTTGCGGTTAGTCCTGTTAGAACAATACCTCCAGCGGCATAAACATCTTCAGGATCCACGATCTCGTTATCAACAACATCACTAACATATTGCTGTGTACCGGCATTGGGCACATGAATATTATTAAGCAACATAAGTTTGAGGGTTTTCCCAACCCATCTGTTGACAATCGCCTGTTTTTCTAATTTTGGAATACAACTCAAGTCTGCCATATCATTATTTTTTTATAACCACCTTCCATAAAATTCTACACTAACATGCCCTCCTGGGCCATCTGCATAAAAGGTAACATAATCATCGCTTCCCAATGGCCCATCGTAATATAATTCAATTTCATTTGCGGATACATAAGTGTAGACATGAATAAAATTATCATTAGAAGGCCATTCAATACCCCAGGAAGCTCCATTAGTGCTTACTGTTATCAGCTTCTTAAATGTTGGTCCACTTCCCCCAAAATCCCATGATGAAGGGGAGATCACTAATGTAGTAGGCGGTGATGATGCTGTTTTTTGAGTAATAGTATTTGAAGCTGCACTTGTACCTGAAATATTTATAGCTCTAACTCTATAATAATAGGTCACATCCGCGGTAAGCCCTGTTACGGCAAATGAAGTCACATTCCCAACAAGTTTCCTATTGTATCCGGAAACAAATGAAGAAAAAGAACTATTAGTAGAAACATCTAGCATATAGAAGGATGCCAAAGCTGATACATTCCAGTTTGCAGTAAAGCCATTATACAACACTACTGAAGCGGCAATAGCAACCGGAGGAGAGGCAACTAACTGTGCTGATGTTGTTACCGAGATAATATTTGAATAGCTACTTGTTACTCCATGAGCATTATAAGCCATAATGCGATAGAAGTAATTAGTACCAGGTAATAAAATTCTTGCGATATAAGTAATAACATTTCCGATATCTCTGTTGTCATATCCTGCGATCTTGTTTACAAATCCAATATCCGTTGCAATATCAAGATAATATCCAGCCAGATCTGAAATAACCCCTCCCGCTGCTTCCCAGTTAGCATAGAAATAAGTAGGATTAATATTAGATGCTGGTAATGCAACCGGCATATCTGGAGGTATCTGTGTCCTTTGGCTTATTACATTTGAATTTGCGCTGGTAGTCAATGAAGTGTAAGCTCTGACCCTATAATAATATGCAGTATT
>Ga0307380_10012691_pt1 | contig 10459 bp, 8 predicted proteins | sample UN3MG_FD_202239 | JGI IMG/M metagenome (GOLD analysis project Ga0307380, IMG submission 202239) | Soil microbial communities from Risofladan, Vaasa, Finland - UN-3 | ecosystem: Environmental > Terrestrial > Soil > Coastal area > Acid sulfate soil | place: Finland: Risofladan, Vaasa | collected... | reverse complement strand
CAGTGAATGCCGATGACGGCATCGTCGCCGACGTGCGCCTTGACGTCCGCGACGATGCGGTGCACTTCGCTCGGCAGGGTGCCGCCGTTGGTGTCGCACAGCACCAGATGGGTTGCGCCTTTGACGACGGCGGCCTCGATCGCACGCAGCGAGAACTCCGGGTTGGCCTTGTATCCGTCGAAGAAGTGCTCGAGGTCGACGAGCACCATCCGACCCTGACCGGTCAGGTACTCGACCGAGTCCGCGATCATGGCCGCGCCTTCGTCGAGCGTCGTCTGCAACGCTTCGACCACCTGGTATTCGGAGCTCTTGGCCACGATGCACACCGCCGAGGTGTTCGCCTCGATCAGGTTGCGCAGCGTGGCATCGTCGTCGACCTTGCCGCGAGGACGCCGGGTCGAGCCGAACGCGACCAGTGTCGAGGTCGTGAGTTTCAGCTCGTGTTGGGCACGCGCGAAGAACTCGATGTCCTTCGGGTTGGCGCCTGGCCAGCCGCCCTCGATGAAGCGCACGCCGAGCAGATCGAGCTGCTCGGCGATACGCAGCTTGTCGTCGACCGTCGCCGAAACGCCTTCGACCTGCAGGCCGTCGCGCAATGTGGTGTCGAAGATCTCGACCTCTCGCATGAATGCTCCCGAGAACTGAAAGAGCCGCCCGGAGGGGCGGCTCGACGAACACGTGGGGTGCCACGTGTTCTACGGAATGATGATGATGGCGGCAACACGTTCGTTCGTCATCGGACACCATTGAACCCGGTTCCGGCACCGGATGCAATCAACGACGCCGACGGACCGCCGAGCTGTGCACATCGCTGTGCATGACCGGTGGGGAACGAGTGGACGGCAACAGGAATCCTGGGGGTAACAAGAAAGTTTCGGGGATAACCCTGTGAATTCAAAAATAGGTCTTGACCAGGGATTTCGTGAGGTATTTACTGATCCTCGTTCCGGAGAGCGCACGCCAACCGGGGCGGTGAGGAGGGGGCTTCGGCCCAGCCCGCACCGTTCACGAGGCGAGAGCGGAGTCGGGGCACGGACAGTGTTCACGGCCACCTCGGACCGGGCTGTCGGACTTCTTCGGGAGGCCGGGAGCAACGACGAGTCGGCGAACGTCACGGGAAACCGAGGCGGGCGTCGGGTCAGACCGGGCCTGCGGCCACCTTCGGGTGACGCGGGAAACGGAGGCCTGCTGGAACGTGCGTAGGACACGGGGCAACCCGCGGTCGGCGGACGGGTCGGCGAGACGACCGGGCACGCCCATCGCCCTCGGGCGACGGGTGACCTGACGCCTTCGGGTGGAGGGTGGCACATCGCTTTCGGGCGAGGTGCGGGCAACGGAGTCGTGGTGAGGAGCCGAAGGAACTGGGGCCACCCCAACTGGACTCAGCGAGCTCGGTTCCGATTGGCGCCAGGACCGAGGGCTCGGGCAACCGGGTCAGCGTGAAGCGGTGCCAGCGGGTTCGAGGCCGGGAAACCGGTGTCGAGTCCGACACGCGGCATCGCCCGCCACGCCGCAAGGCGAGACGGGCGATGTGAACAGGTCGAGACGAAGGCTAACGCCCGACATTCGACCAGTGGTGGACCTGTCCACTCGAGCAGCCCCGGAAGGCGCGCAGGCGAGAGCCCGCAGCGCCGACCGGGGCGCTTTCGTTTTCGCCACACCAGCCCCCCACCCCGAAAAATGTGCACGAGATGGTCCCCAGCGGGACGATCCGCGCACATTTCGGATGAGTTCGCCGTGCGCTTCCGTTCTGTGCCCGCGAGATGGTCCCCAGCGGGACGGTCCGCGCACATTTCGGATGAGTTCGCCGTGTCAGCGGAGTGCTGCCGTCAGGCGGACGACGTGATCGAGGTCCTCGCGGGCGAGATCAACCGTGGGTCCGGGAAAGAACGCCACGTCGGTTGCCCCAGCCTCGGCGAGCGCTTCGGCGTGGCGAACGGCATCGTCGAACGTGCCGATCGCCCCGAGTTCGATCCACCAGTCGGCGGGCATGTCGGCGACGCCGTCCACCCCTCGCGCAGCGTGGAGTTCTCGGATCTCGTCGATGTGCGGGTGCGCATTCGGTGCCGGGTGCGCATTCGGTGCCGGGTTCGCACCGTCGATCAGCCCCGCCACGAAGGGGGCCATCGCCCTTCGCATTTCCCGGGCATCGTCACCGACCGCCAGCGCTGTGAACACCGACACCCGGAACGGAATGGGTGACCCCGCGTGCTCGATCGACTGGCGAACGTACGTCGGCCCAGCGCACTCGGCCAGCACGACGCCGTCGGCCACGCGTCCCGCCAGCGCCAACGACTTCGGCCCTCGGACACCTGCCAGTAGCGGTGGTGGATCGTCCGGCGGAGCATCGAGGGCCACATCGCGCATGGCGAACACCGACCCCTCGAAGGTCACGGTGTCTCCGTGGAGGAGTCGCCGAACGATCGTGATTGCCTCGTCGAGCGTGGTGAGCGGTGACGGGGTTCGTGCATCCATCTGCGCCATCCACTCCTGTACGCCGTGCCCGATCCCAGCGAGCAACCGACCCGGCGCAAGTTGTGACAGAGTCGCGATCTCCATCGCAGTGACCGCTGGGTTGCGCGCCACGGCCGGCAGGATGCCGATCCCCACCGTCAACGACTCGGTTCGCGCAAGCGCCGTCGCCGCCAGGCTCACTCCAGCGGTGTAGAAGCAGTCCTCGATCACCCACAGTTGATCGACGCCCGCTGCTTCGAGCGCCTCGGCCACCTCGATCACGAACGGCGCGGGCAACGAGCGATCGAAGCACATCCCGACGTTCATCCCCATGGGCCGGAACCGTAGCGCTCACACCTCGGGGTGGCCGCCGACGCCCACTGACACCCCATTCTGTGCGCACGAGGTTGCCTCCAGCGCGACCCCGTGCACATTTTTCGGGTGGGGTGGTACGGCGCGGGTGGGGCGGGGCGGGGCGGGGCGGGGAAGGGAATGGAAGGGTGCGGAGAAGGGTGCGGGGCGCGTCAGGTGGCGTGTTCGCACCAGTGGGTGTAGCGGGGGTCCTTCCCGCGAATGGCCTCGTGGTAGACCTCGGCGATCGCCGAGGTCATCGGGCCCGGGCAGGGGAGGCTGCGGTCGTCCACGGAGTTGACCGAGCTCACCTCGGCCGCCGTGCCACACACGAACGCCTCCTCGGCGATGTACAGGTCGCTCCGAGCGAGGTTGTCGACGACGACCTCGAAGCCGAGATCCGCGGCGATGGTCGACACCGAGTTCTGCGTGATGCCCTCGAGCGCGCCGGCCGACAGCGGCGGGGTGAGCAGCTTGCCGTGACGCGCCACGAAGATGTTCTCACCGGTGCACTCGGCAACCAGGCCGTTCGGCGCGAGCATGATCGCCTCGTCGTAGCCGGCCTTCAGCGCTTCGACCTTGGCGAGCGACGAGTTCACGTAGTTGCCGGTGGTCTTCGACGCGGGCGGCATCGTGTTGTGGTCGTGACGAGTCCACGACGAGATCTTCATCCGCACACCCTTCTCGACAGCGTCATCGCCGAGGTAAGCGCCCCACGGCCAACAGGCAATCGACACATCGACGGTGCACGGCAGCGTGTTCAGGCCCATCTCGCCGTAGCCGAAGTATGCGATCGGACGGATGTAGCACGAGTCGAGGCCTGTCGATGCAACCGTCTCTTTCGTGGCGGCGACCAACTCGTCGACGGTGTACGGGATCTCCATCCCCATGATCTGCGCCGAGCTGAAGAGCCGCTCGATGTGATCGGTGAGCCGGAACACGGCGGGGCCGTCGGCGGTTTCGTACGCACGGATGCCCTCGAACACGCCGGTGCCGTAGTGCAGCGTGTGGGTGAGCACGTGGACCTGAGCCTTGTCCCAGTCGACGAGCTCGCCGTTCATCCAGATCTTCGGGGTCGGTGTGATGGGCATACGTCAGTTTCCCACGCGAGCGGCGATGGCGTCACCGATGTCGGTGGTGCTGCCGGTGACAGGATCAGCGCATGCAGCACGGATGCGGTCCGCGGCAGCTTTCTCGCCGAGGAAGTCGAGCATCAACGCGGCGCTGAGGATGGCTGCGGTCGGGTTCGCCTTGTTCTGGCCCGCGATGTCGGGCGCCGAACCGTGCACCGGCTCGAACATCGATGGTCCGGTGCGGGCCGGGTTGAGGTTCGCCGACGACGCCAGACCGATGCCACCCGAGACCGCTCCACCCAGGTCGGTGAGGATGTCGCCGAAGAGATTGTCGGTGACGATCACGTCGTAGCGATGCGGGTCCTGCACGAAGAAGATGCACGCCGCGTCGACGTGGTTGTATGCCGTCGCCACGTCCGGGAATTCGGCGCCGACCTCGTTGAAGGTTCGCTCCCACAGGCTGCCGGCAAACGTGAGCACGTTCGTCTTGTGCACGAGTGTGAGGTGCTTGCGGGGCCGGCTGTCGGCGAGTTCGAACGCGTAGCGGATGCACCGTTCGACGCCGAGGCGCGTGTTGACCGAGCCCTGCGTTGCCACCTCGTTCGGCGTGCCGACTCGCAGGGCGCCACCCTCGCCGACGTACGGGCCCTCGGTGTTCTCGCGGATCACGATGAAGTCGTGCGCCGTGTCGCCGCCCGGAACGGTGCCCTGGAACGGACGCTGATTGATGTAGAGATCGAGATCGAAACGCATCTTGAGCAGCAAACCCCGCTCGATGACCCCGGGAGGAACCTCGGGGGTGCCGACCGCGCCGAGCAGGATGCAATCGAACGCCCGCAGCTCGTCGAGCGTCGCATCGGAGAGGATCTCGCCGTCGCGCAAGTACCGCTGCCCACCCAGGTCGAACTCGGTCGTGGTGATGTCGACTCCAGCGGCTCGGACGACCTTGATCGCCTCTGCCGTCACGTCCGGGCCGATGCCGTCGCCGCCAATCACTGCGATGTTGTGCGTCATATGGCAGGTGAGCCTAGAGCTGTGTCGGGCCGCGATCCCAGGGCGCCGGTATCCTCCGATGACCATGGCAGCAGTGCAGTTGTCGGCGACGGCGTACGAACGCCTCAAGGCCGAGTTCGAAGATCTGACCACACGCGGACGAATCGACGTGGCGAACAAGATCGAACGCGCCCGCGAGGAGGGCGACCTCAAGGAGAACGCCGGTTACCACGCCGCCAAGGACGAGCAGGGCCACATGGAGGGCCGTATCCGACAGCTCGAGCATCTCCTGGAGAACGCCGAGATCATCGACGGCTCGATGGTGTACACCGTCGTCTACGAGGGCGACGACGACGACGACGCCGAGCGCTACCTGCTCGGCAACATGGAGGAGCAAGTCGACGACGCCGACGTCATCAGCCCTTCGTCCCCGCTCGGCCAGGCACTCGACGGCGCCGAAGCCGGCGCGACCATCACCTACGAGGCGCCCAACGGCGCGCTCACCGTGACGGTGCTTCGTGTCGAACAGCTCTGAGACCGATGCACCCGCCGATGGCGGCCACCACGAACTCGAGATCTTCGCGCCGGTGCTGCCGCCGGCGCGTTTCGTCGAACTCCCCGACCGCGGCACGGTCATGGTGCGCGACTTCGGGGCCGGCCCGGACGCCCCCACGATCGTGTTGCTGCACGGTTGGACGGCGACGGCCGACCTGAACTGGTTCCGCTGCTACGGCGCACTCGGCGAGCGCTACCGGGTGATTGCCTTCGACCACCGAGGCCACGGCACGGGTCTTCGTTCGAAGAAGCCGTTCCGGCTCGAGGATTGCGCCGACGATGCCGTCGACATCGCTGCAGCGTTGGGTGTCGATCGCTTCATCCCGATCGGCTACTCGATGGGTGGCCCGATCGCCCAGCTCGTCTGGCGACGCCATCCCGACAACGTGATCGGCCTCGTGCTGTGTGCCACGGCGCCGTACTTCGCCGGCCGACGGGAGAAGCGGCTCGGCATGGTGGGACTCACCGGACTGGCCGCGGTCGCTCGCGTGACGCCCGAGCAGACCAAGACGTGGCTCGTCGAGCAGCTCTACCTGCAACGTCGCACCGCGAAGTGGGAACCGTGGGCGATGCGTGAAACCGCCGACCACGACTGGCGAGCCGTACTCGAAGCGGGCAAGGCGATCGGCAAGTTCTCCTCGACCGACTGGCTCGGCGAGGTCGACGTGCCCGAATCGTCGGTACTCACGATGCGCGACCAGGTCGTACCGCTGCGGCGACAGGTGAAGCTGTTCGAGCAGATCGCCGACAGCGAGGCCTTTCGCGTCGACGGTATGCACGATGCCGTTGTGGCAAACGCCGACCGCTTCGCACCCACATTGATCCGCGCCGTCGACTCGGTGTTGCGGCGCGCATGAAGACTCGTGCCGTCGTGGGCGCGCTGGCGCTCGTCGGGACGGCCGCCGCCGTTGTCTCTCTCCGGCGGCGTTCGCGGACTTCGAGCGGTGCGGGTCGCCATCTGCACCGGTCGCGTCTTCGCCGCAACGGCCAACTCGCTCGCATGGGAGCGCGAGTCGGCAGCACCTACGCAACCACGGCAGCCCGCAAGACGTTCGCCTCCGCGGAGCGACGCGAGGAACTCGACCGGCACCGCGAGCTGCGCTCGGCGCAACAGGTCGCCGAAGAACTCGGGCACATGAAGGGCGCGCTGATGAAGTTGGGCCAGATGGCGAGCTACCTCGATGACGGGCTGCCCGAACCCCTCCGACTCGCGCTGTCGCAGCTGCAGGCCGATGCTCCGCCGATGTCGGTCCACCTCGCCCTCGAAACGGTCGAGCGCGAACTCGGTGGGTCGGTCGACGAGGTCTTCATCGAGTTCGATCCGACGCCGATCGCTGCCGCGTCGATCGGCCAGGTGCACCGCGCGCTCTGGCGTGACCCAGCGACCGGCGTCGAGCGGGCGGTCGCAGTGAAGGTCCAGTATCCCGGCGTCGGTGAAGCGATCGTGGCCGACCTCAAGAACGCCGACCTGCTCGGCGCAGTGCTCCGGCAGGGCTTCGGCGGGCTCGACCCGGCCGAGATGGTCGACGAGATCAAGCTGCGCATCGCCGAGGAGGTCGACTACGAGCTCGAGGCGCGCAACCAGCAGGACTTCGCCGACTACTACCGGGACCATCCGTTCATCCGCATCCCCGAGGTGGTGCGCGAACTGTCGACAACCCATGTCCTCACCACCGAACTCGCCGACGGCTTCGGCTGGGCCGAGCTGATGCGCCGCCCGCAGGCCGACCGCGATCGCGCCGGCGAGGTCATCTTCCGTTTCGTGTTCCGCAGCCTCTACCGCATGGGGGCGTTCAACGGCGACCCGCATCCCGGCAACTACCTGTTCCACGACGACGGCACGGTCACGTTCCTCGACTTCGGGCTGGTCAAGCACTTCAGCGCCGACGAGATGCAGACGTTCGGCTCGATGGTCAAGGCCGCCGCCGTCGACCACGACCACAGCGAATTCCGACGGATCGTCGAGGACGCCGGGATGCTCAAACCCGACGCGCCCGTGTCGACCGAGGCCGTCGGTGACCATTTCTCGCACTTCTACGACACCGTGCGCACCGACGCCGACATGACCTGGACCCGCGAGTACGCCAATTCGATCGTGCGTCACACCTTCGACCGGACGAGCCCAATCAGCCAGTACGCCACCGTGCCGCGGGCATTCGTGTTCATCCAACGCATCAACCTCGGTCTGTACGCCCTGCTCGGCGAACTGAACGCCAGCGGCAACTATCGCCGCATTGCCTCCGAGCTCTGGCCATTCGTCGACGGGCCGCCGTCGACCGATCTGGGCGCCGCCGAGGCCGCCTGGCTTGCCGCTCGGTCCTGAACTCGCGACGCCAGGTCAGGGTTCGGTGAGAGCTTGGACCGTTGACGTGGGCCCGCCGGACTTCGCAAGTAGCGTCGTCGCAATGCGCCGGACCCTCCCCCTGCTCGTGACCGCCACCTTGCTGTTCGCTGCGTGCTCGGGCAGCGACGACAACGCCAGCGACAGCTCCGCGTCGACGGTCGAGCCCTCCGACACGAGCGAGACGGCGCCCGATACGTCCGACACAGGCATCGATGGCAGCGTGACGCCACCGGCGACGAACCCCGACAAGCCCGACGTCGAGGTCCCCGACGAGGTCCCGACGGAGCTGCAGGTCACGGTGATCGAGGAAGGAACCGGCCAGGCTGCCGAGGCGGGCGACACGGTGATCGTCGACTACGTCGGCGTGCGCACCCGTGATGGGGTCGAGTTCGACAACAGCTATGACCGGTTCGAACCGCTTCCTCTGGTACTCGGCCAAGGCGAGGTGATCGCCGGCTGGGACCAGGGCCTCGTCGGCGTGCAGGGAGGCTCGCGGGTTCGAATCGACATCCCGAGCGATCTCGCCTACGGAGCAGAATCTCGCGGGGAGATCATCGGCGAGAACGAGGCGCTGACATTCCTCATCGACGTGCGTGCTGTCGTTGCTCCCGCCGACCCGGCTGACGAGCCGGCCGAGCCCGGGGTCGATCCATCCGAGGGTGCAACGGGCGTGACCACCGATGTCCTACGCGAGGGGGATGGCGACGTGCTGGAACCAGGCCAGTCCGCCATTGTCCAATTCGTGTTGTTCCGCGGCGACAACGGCGTGGCCCTGCAGAGCAGCTGGACCGCACCGCCTCAGCCACTGACGTACACCGACGAACTCTTCCCTCCCCTCTACGAAGGCATGGACGGAATGAGGGTGGGTGAACGTCGGGCCATCACATTTCCTCCTCAGTACCCGGAGTTCGGGTTCGGGCCCGAGGGCAACCCCACGAACGGGCTTCCAGCCGAGACCGACCTGGTGATCGTCGTCGATCTGGTGGCCGTGTGGGGCGAGCCGGCGAGCTGACACTGCATCGAGTCGGCGCAGGCCACCAGCCGAACCATCCCGCCGCGCAGCGGTCGAGCCAGGTCTCAGACGGTTCGCAGGTCGAGGCCGATGTCGAGCACTCGGGCGGAATGGGTGAGTTCGCCCACAGCGATGTAGTCGACACCCGACGCGGCAACCGCTCGCGCCGTGTCGAGCGTGAGTCCGCCACTCGCTTCGAGCCGCACATCCGGGTTCATCTCGTTGCGAACCTCGACGGCTTCGCGCATCTCGTCGGAGGTGAAGTTGTCGATCAGCACCTCGTCGGCTCCTGCAGCAATCGCCTCGCGCAGGCCGGCGAGTGTGTCGACCTCGATTTCGACGGGGATCGTGGCGGCCAGTTCGCGTACCCGGCGGAATGCCTCGGCGACTCCACCGGCGGCAATGACGTGATTGTCCTTCACCAACGCCATGTCGGACAGTCCCATTCGGTGGTTGGAACCACCGCCGCAGCGCACGGCGTACTTCTCGAGCGCTCGTAGCCCCGGGGTGGTCTTGCGGGTGTCGCGCACGATTGCCGCGGTGCCCTCCAGGGCGTCGGCCCACCGACGCGTCGACGATGCCACGCCGGAGAGGTGGCACAGCAGATTGAGCGCAGTGCGTTCGGCGGTGAGCAGGAGTCGCGTCGGCGCGGTCACCTCGGCGATCATCGTGCCAGCGGCCACCGTCGATCCGTCGGCCACGGTCGCGTGAAAGTCGCTGGCCGCATCACCACAGACCGTCTCGATCACCGCGGTGACCACCGGGAGCCCGGCGATCACACCCTCCTCGCGAGCCCCGAAGGTGGCCGTGCTGCGGTGATCGGTCGGAATCGTGGCCGTCGAGGTGACGTCGATGCCACCCATCAGGTCCTCGGTCACAGCGTTGCGGACGATCCCGGCAACGGCGTCGGGGTCGAGTCCACCGTCGATCAACGAACGGCGGGTCGACTCCGACAGCGGATGGAACACGAACATGGCGGCGAGTGTACGGCCGAGCGATCACGCGGTGACGGTGACGGTGTCGCCCGGCGTGATGGTGCCGCCCTCGATCACCGACGCATACCAGCGGGCCCAGCCGGGACGCTCGACGTTGTCGATGCGGTTCCAGCGCCGCTCGGTGAAGCAGTCACCGATCTGGTGACACGGCTCGGCCGGGGCGCTCGTGCGCAGCACGACGTCGCCGACGATGATCGTCAATCCCCCACGCATCCGCGACCAGTCGATGCCCGAGATCGTGAGGTTCTCCCCCGTGCCGCCGGCGACGATCGGATGACCCTCGTCGCGCAGCGCCTCGATCAGCTCGCTGCTGTACACACAGATCGCCTGCCAAGGACGTCCGTGATGCCGACGATTTCCCTGCGCGTCGCCGATCACGCCCGTGGGACCGATCTCGGCCAGCGGGATCGCGGCCTTCGGCACGCCGCCGCCTGACGCCTGTATCGATTCGAGACGGCCTACCATCGGCTCGAACTCGCCGGCAGCGCGACGGGCCGACGCGAGTTCGTGCAGTCGATGCATCACCGCATGGGCGGACACAACGGCGTCGCCGTCATCGATCTCGACGGGCTCCCCGGCGCCGGCGACGGACCCCTCGACAGCGCCTTCGAGCACGAAACCGATCAGGTCGTCGGTGTGGGCAAGGGTTCGTTCGAGGTCGTCGCTGCTCCAACGTGATCCA
>Ga0307380_10012689_pt1 | contig 10459 bp, 8 predicted proteins | sample UN3MG_FD_202239 | JGI IMG/M metagenome (GOLD analysis project Ga0307380, IMG submission 202239) | Soil microbial communities from Risofladan, Vaasa, Finland - UN-3 | ecosystem: Environmental > Terrestrial > Soil > Coastal area > Acid sulfate soil | place: Finland: Risofladan, Vaasa | collected... | reverse complement strand
GAGATAATCATTCAGTCCCAATTCAGCAGCGGTTTCAGCCAGCATTTTAGCATTAACCAAGGCGGCCCGCCAGTTGGTCAATTCCCCTTCCGATTTCCCGGGATACTTCTCAAAAAGATATTCCGTCACCGCCAGTTCCAGAACCGCATCGCCCAGAAATTCCAATCTTTCGTTGTTCTCCAGTTCGAAACTCGGATTTTCATTCAAGTAAGAACGGTGGCAGAACGCCTGAGTCAGTAAATTCTTGTTTTTAAATTTAAGGTCTAATTTCTTCTCAAATAAAGAAAAATCCTTCATATATAGAGCTTCCAAAGGAAGCGAAGATAAAGATGAGATTTATCTCATCGACTTATTTTGCCAATTCTTTGTAAACCGTTCCCAAGACGCCGTTGATGAATTTGCCGGAACTTTCGCCGCCGAACGACTTGGCCAGTTCAATGGCTTCGTTGATGGCCACTTTAGGCGGAACTTCCTTTTTATCCGCGTAGAGCAGTTCATAAAGGCCGACTCTTAAAATATTCCTGTCGACAATGGTAATCTGGTCGAGCGGCCATTCGGGCGCAGCCTTTTCGATGATTTTATCGATATTGATAAGATGCTTGACCACGCCGTTGATTATCTGCCAAATCAGATTTTTATCTTCCAGGCCCGGCCCGAATTCTTTAATGTTTTTTTCCGCAATTTTCTCCAAATCCCCTTTCTTGCCGGAAAAATCCCACTCGTACAAGCTTTGCATAGCAATGGAACGCGATAAGTGTCTGCTGGCCATAATTGATTTTTAAAATTATTTCTTGCTTAAACCTTCCCAGCTCATCGAATTTTTATCCGTTGTTTTCTCCGTTTTTTCCTTAGCGGCGATTTCCTTCTCCCTCTTCTTTTTCTCTTTTTTGTCCAATTTTTTCAAAACATCCACCACTTCCCTTCCTTTATAATAGCCGCAATTTAAACAAACCGTGTGCGAAGGAACGGGTTTGCCGCATTTCGGACATTTGTTCAGAGCCGGCGCCGACGCGAAAATATGCATGCGCCGCTTGTTTCTTCTCGATTTGGTATGTCTTTGTTTTGGAACGGCCATATTGGAAAATTAAAAATCAAAACTCAAAATTATTCTTAAAGATAACATAAGCATATTAGAATTGCAAGCCCTCTTCTTTTTTTCCCAAAATAAAAGAGCGCTCGTTCTGCTATTCGCAGGCCGATCGCTTAATCTGTTTTTTTTGGAGAAGCAAAAAAGCTAAAAAATAGAGTTGACCCCTATTTTTTTTGCATAGTTTTTTCGTTAAATAAGTTAGCTAATAATTTTCCAAAAAACGGAATATAGAAAACTTGCCCCTTATATGCCTTTATTGCGTAAACTATTGGTAAAATAAAAAACATCAACAGAATATAAGAACCTATCAAAATACCACTAGCGATACTTCCTAAACTTACCGTTACTTCTACAATCCACACAAAGGGGTATAGGAATATAATCCAAAATATCCAATAAACTAAAGATTGAAGCGAATGAAATTTAACGAATTTATCCTTATTAAATAATCCTACTATTGCAAAGATAAAGGTAAAACCGCTGGGCGCATAAGTCATAGCTACTAAGAGGTTGGGCATTTTAACTGGCGTTCCACATTTAGGACAAAATTTAGCTCCTTCTTCTAATTTTGTTTTACAACCAAATTTTTCACAATACATAATTTTTTTATGATTTTGTTTTTACCTTGACTTTTATAAAAATTTTCTTTAGAAGCAACCTTTTTAAATTTTATTCACTTAATGGATTATTCAATAAACTTAAAAGTGGAAAGCATTATATTATATTGTGATATCACCTTTTCCACTTCCTCACTGGAATATAGCCCTTTATTCAATTCTTCCTCTCTTTCCTGGTTTTTTTTAATATCAACGATATGATATCCAAAAGGCGTGAGCTCTTCCTTAAAATAAGCTTCTATTGGTAGTTTTGCAACTAATCGTATTTCAACATCGTTTGTAAAAAGCATTGTTTCGATATCGTAAGAAGCGCTGGAAACATCATAACCTATAACTTGAATTGCCCTTTTACCATCTATTTCCAAGAATTTCCATGCTTCCAGATATCCGAGAGGTAAAATGCCTTTTTCAATCTTCTCCTTATATCTTACAAAGTCTTCTTTTGTACTAATCTCTGCTGCTAGTCCTTCGGAAATATACTCTTTTTCTGTTGGTAGTTCGTTATAGTCAATGAGTATCAAACAGAAAGTCTCCCAGTCACATAAATTCTCTTTTATCCAATTTTTTGGAGCTTTAAATTCAAACCCATACTTTTCATTTCGATAAGTCTTCCAATTAGCGGCTTCTTCTTCAACAACTTTTTCTGGTTTTTCCATCTCGGGTAATCCAGGAGACGGAAATTCTTCTTTTGGCAGCCACAAGAACTGATAAATCAAAATCACTCCGCTAACAATAGCGGTTAAAATAACTAAAATTAAAATATACTTCCAATTAGTTTTACCTTCTTTAATAAACATTATTCTATTCTACCAAGAAAATATCCCCTTGCCAACTTGCTATTTTTATCTAATTTTTAATTAATGACTAAATTTGATATTTTAAATATTGAACCTTTAGCGGTCTAAAGGATTTCCTGTGAATTTTACAGGGACCGTATTTTTTGAGAAGCCGTCGGTGTAATTTGGTGGGATAACCTTTGTGTCGGTTAAAACCGTATTGGGGATATTTCTTATGATACTTTTCCATTATTCTGTCGCGGGTCTTTTTAGCGATAATGGATGAAGCCATACAGGAAAAAACTTTTTCATCGGCTTTGACGATCGGCTTTTGGAAAATCGACGGGCTGATTCCCGCCTTTGCCAGAAATTCGGCGGGCAAAGAAAAATCGCCGTCCAAAATCAAGCAATCGATCCTCCGGGTTTTTCTGGAATTCTCCTGCCGCAATTTAGAGTTTAAATTTTTCAGGGCCTTGGCCATGGCCAGTTTCGTCGCCTCCAAAATATTGATTCTGTCAATCGTTTTTTCCGAAACCCTGCCTATTCCCCATTTAAGGCAGGGGCAACCAACAATTATTTTGTAAAATTCTTCACGCTGTTTCGGAGAAAGTTTTTTGGAATCTTTGATTTTCCGAAAATCCCGCCTCGGCAGTTTATCTTCAACCGCGGCCACGGCCGCTGCCACCACCGGCCCGGCCAGCGGCCCCCGGCCGGCCTCGTCCAAACCGACCAGGCACTTGTATCCTTTTCGCCGCATTTTTTTTGCTTCTTGTAAAATTCCGCGCTCCATAATATACTTTAATAATATCACTTGTTATGAAATTCACTCATTTACACGTCCACAGCCATTACAGCCTTTTAGACGGCTTGCCCAAAATTGACCAGCTCTTAGATTATACCAAAGAATTGGGCATGGAAGCAGTGGCTCTGACCGACCACGGCAATGTTTACGGAGCCGTGGAATTTTATAAAAAAGCCGTTAAAGCCGGCGTCAAACCGATCATCGGCTGCGAAGTTTACACGGCTATCGACAAAATGTTCGACAAGAGGCCGAATATCGACGACAAAAGACATCATTTGGTCCTGCTCGTTAAGAACGAAGAAGGTTATAAAAATCTGGTCAAACTCATTACCAAGGCCCATCTGGAAGGGTTTTATTACAAACCGAGAATCGACGAAGAATTGTTGGCTCAGCACAGCCAGGGGCTTATCTGCCTTTCAGCCTGCCTGGCCGGAAAAATACCCAAATTGATCCTGGCAAAAAAAACAGAGGAGGCGGAAAAGACCGCTTTAGCCTACCAGAAAATGTTCGGCCGGGACGGTTTTTATTTGGAAGTCCAGTGCCATCCCAATTCTCCGGAACAGGCAACTGCCAATAAAGGGCTGATATCAATGGCCAAGAAATTAGACATTCCTTTGGTGGCGACCAACGACGTTCATTATCTGAAAGCCGAAGACGCCGATGCTCAGGACATTTTAATGCTGATCAACACCGGCACTGACATCAATAATCCAGAACGGCTGACCCTGAAAGCCGACGATTTCTCGATGAAAAGCCGGGAACAAATGATTGAAGATTTCAAGGATTTGCCGGAAGCGATTGAAAATACCGGGAAAATAGCCGACCTCTGCAATTTCCAATTCGAACTGGGTCAAGTCAAGCTTCCTTTGTTCGCCGTACCTGGCGGAGAAAATCCCGATGATTATCTGGAAAAACTCTGCCAGGAAAAACTGAAAGATAAATTCGGGGAAAAGCCGGACAAGGAAGTTATAGAAAGATTGAATTACGAACTTTCGGTCATCAAACAAACCGGTTTCGCTTCTTACTTTTTAATCGTCCAGGATTTCGTCAACTGGGCCAAGAAAAACCGCATCGTCGTCGGCCCGGGACGAGGTTCCGTCGGCGGTTCCCTGGTGGCTTACGTTTTGAGCATAACCAATATTGATCCGATAAAATACAATCTTTTGTTCGAAAGATTTTTGAATCCCGGCCGGGTGGCCGGACTGCCCGACATTGATTTGGATTTCACCGACCGGAGGAGAGACGAAGTTATCCAGTACGTCGCCCAGAAATACGGCCGGAACAAAGTGGCCCAGATCATCACTTTCGGCACCATGGCTGCCAGAGCCGCTGTCAGGGACGTCGGCAGAGCCATGGGCTATAGCTATTCTTTTTGCGACCAGCTGGCCAAAATGATTCCTTTCGGCCTGACCCTGGATGAGACCATGAAAAAAGTGTCGGAATTCAGTTCCATATATGAAACGGACCAGCAGGCGAGAAAACTGATTGACGCGGCCAAAAAACTGGAAGGAGTGGCCCGGCACGCTTCAACCCATGCTTGCGGCGTGGTTATCTCAAACACTCCTTTGGATGAAATCGTTCCCCTCCAGTATCCGACCCAGAACGATCAAGTCATTGTCACCCAGTATGAAATGCATTCCATCGAGGATCTCGGCCTTCTGAAAATGGACTTTCTGGGATTGAAAAACCTGACCATTATCGAAGACACTTTGTCCAGAATTTACGTCATCCACGGCATTAATATCGACCTGGAAAAAATTCCCACTGACGACAAGGCGGTTTTCCGGCTTCTGCAAAAAGGCGAAACGGTAGGAGTATTCCAATTAGAATCAGGAGGGCTTCAGCGATACTTAAAACAATTAAAGCCGACCGAATTTGAAGACATTATCGCCATGGTTTCCCTTTACCGGCCCGGACCGATCCAACTGATTCCCGATTACATCGCCAGAAAGCACAAAAAACAAAAAGTTGAATACCTCCATCCGAAATTAAAGCCGATATTAGAAAAAACCTACGGCTTCCCCATTTATCAGGAACAAATCATGGAAATCGCCAAAGACATAGCGGGATTCAGCTTGGCTGAAGCCGACGTTTTAAGGAAAGCCATCGGCAAAAAAATAAGGAAACTTTTGATGACCCAGAAAGAAAAATTCATCGAAGGCATGAAGAAAAACGAAGTCAGGGAAGACATCGCCAAACAAATCTGGGACTGGATCGAGCCGACCGCTTCCTATTCCTTCAACCGGAGCCATGCAGCCGCTTACGCTACCATCGCCTATCAGACAGCTTATTTAAAAACCCATTATCCGGCGGAATTTATGTCATCCCTACTAACTTCGGAGAGAAACGACCTGGAAAGAATCTCTGTCTTAATCGAAGAAACCAAAAAAATGGGTTTGACCGTCCTGCCGCCCGACATCAACGAAAGTTTCACTTTTTTCAGCGTTGTTCCTAAGAAAAATCAAATCCGCTTCGGCTTGTCGGCAATCAAGAACGTCGGTTCCAATATCGTGGAAATAATAGTCAATGAAAGAAAAGCCAAGGGTCCTTACCTTTCGATCGATGATTTCATTTCCAGAATCAACTCCCGTGACCTCAATAAAAAATCTCTGGAAAGCCTGATTAAAGCCGGGGTTTTCGACAAAATGGCTGAAAGAAACCAATTATTGTCCAATCTGGAAAAGCTTCTGGACTACGCCAGGGAAAACCAGAAAACGAAAATCAACGGCCAGCAGGGATTGTTTGAAGGAACGACTTTCAACAATAAAATTCATTTCCAAGCCGCCACGCCGGCTTCGGAAAAAGAAAAACTGACTTGGGAAAAAGAATTGCTGGGGCTGTTCATCAGCTCCCATCCTTTGAACGGTTTTGAAAAAATTCTGGAAAAAAAAGTCACCTCCATATCGAAAATCCTCAATGACGACTTCAAACGGAACGTCAGGGTGAAAATCGGCGGCATCATTTCCAATATTAAAAAAATAATCACCAAAACCGGCAAACCGATGCTTTTTATCAAAATAGAAGATTTAAGCAGTAAGATGGAAGTAGTCGTTTTCCCGAGCATGGTTGAAAAGAATCCCGTCATCTTTCAGGAGAACAAAATCGTCATGGTATCGGGAAGATTGGATTCCAAAGACGGAGTGCCGAAAATAATCTGCGAAGATATCATGGAAATAATAGAAGGCTAATTTTTAAAAAACATGAAAATAGAAATCATACGCCATTCTTTAGCCCATATCTTGGCTGCCGCAGTCAAGGAATTATACCCCGGAACAGAGTTCGGCATGGGGCCGGCTATTGAAAACGGCTTTTACTACGATTTTAATTTGAAGAATTCCCTTTCGCCGGACGACTTGCCCGGAATAGAAAAGAAAATGAAAGAAATCATGAGCCGGAATGAAACTTTCAAGAAAAAAATAATCAGCCAGGAGGAAGCGGAAGAAATATTCAAAAAACAGCCCTTTAAGCTGGAATTGATCGAAGAAAATCTGACCGGCGACAATTCCGGGCCGATTTCCGCATATCAATGCAACGATTTCATCGATCTCTGTAAAGGGCCTCATCTCAAATCAACCAAAGAAATAGACGTTAACAGCTTCAAACTGACGAAAATAGCCGGCGCTTATTGGAAAGGTTCCGAAAAGAATCCCATGCTGACCAGGATTTACGGTTTGGCTTTTGAAACCGAAAAAGAGCTGAAAGATCACCTTAAACTTCAGGAAGAAGCGGGAAAAAGAGACCACCGGCTTTTGGGGAAGAAATTAGATTTATTTTGCTTTTCAGACATAGTCGGTCCCGGCTTGCCGATGTATACTCCTAAAGGGACCATTCTGATAGAAGAATTAAAAAAGAAAATAGAAACGATTTGCAAAGAATACGGATTTAAAAAAGTCATTACTCCCCATTTGGCCAAAATCGACTTATACAAATTATCGGGGCACGCCGATAAATTCAAAGATGAGCTTTTTCACGTTACCTCGGAAAAAAAGCATAAATTCGTGATGAAACCGGTCCAGTGTCCGCATCAGACTCAAATTTACGCTTCTCAAATCCGTTCCTACAGGGATTTACCGATCAGATATATGGAATCCGAAAAGCAATACAGAGCTGAAAAACCTGGAGAAATTGGCGGTCTGAACAGAGTTTATGCCATCACTGTAGAAGATGGACATTCTTTCTGCCAAGTTTCTCAGGTGAAAGACGAAATTAAGCAAATGGTGGAAATTATAGAAAAATTCTACAGTGCTTTGGGTTTATGGGGCAATCATAAAGTATATTTATCTTTCAGAGATTATCAGCATCCTGAAAAATACATCGGAGAGAAAAAAGATTGGGATGAATGCGAAAAAATATTGAAACAGGTCTGCCAAGAAATGAAATTAAACGCTCAGATACAAAAAGGAGAAGCTGCTTTGTACGGACCTAAGATAGATTTTATGTTCAAGGACGCTTTGGGCAAAGAAATTCAGATACCCACCGTCCAGATCGATTTTGCCACTCCCAAAAGATTCAACCTCTTTTACATTTCAGAATCAGGGAAAAAAATACCCCCGGTAATGGTTCATAGGGCGGTTTTAGGGTCATATGAAAGATTTCTTGCTCTGCTTATCGAGCACTATGCCGGCGCTTTTCCTTTTTGGCTGGCTCCGGAACAAATTTGGCTGGTTCCCATCGCTGAAAAACACGAAAAATACGCCAAGCAAATCAGCCAAGAACTTTCGGCGGCCGGTTTCAGAACAGAACTGAAAAACGGCAATGAAACAGTTTCAAAAAAAATCCGGGAAGGAGAAATGCAAAAAATCCCCTATTTGCTGGTAGTCGGAGATAAAGAAATGAAAGCCAAATCGGTCAGAGTGAGAGAAAGAGGAAAAGGAGACACTGGCGAGATAAAAATAAGCAAATTCATTAAAAACCGAGCTGAAGATATAAAATTCACATCTTCAGCGAAGGTCAAAAAGAGAATATAATTCTCTTTAAGTAACTATATGCCGGTAATTTCCCAGCCAAGCCAAAAATTAATCCAAAAATATCAAGCCTGGTACCAATCGCTTCAAAAGAAAGCCGAAGCGACGACGATTCACGTCGATGAAGTGGCTGCCAAAGTGGCCGCTTTTTACGAAAAAATCAGGGGAATCGTTGATTGGAAAGAAGAACATCTGATGAAAAGGGCAGCCATCGAACGCAAGCTGAAACGAAGGCTCTTTTTGGCCAAAGAAGGAAAAGATATTTCGGAATCCCTTGTTTTGGAACTGATCAGAGGAGGCCATTTTCCCAACGACGGCATCGAAGAAACGAAGACTGACGAAGTTGAAAGAATCTTGGATAAATACATCTATATCCTGGAAAACAGCCAAAGCGATTCTTTCTCCGAAAAGCAAAAAATCCAACTCTATAACTGGCTGCTGAGCATTGCCGCCTGCGAAATCGAAGAAATTCTCTCTCCTCCCTATAAAGAAAGAGCGCTGATTGAATTTATGACGGAATCAATGGCCAGTAAAATAAAAGTGCAGCAGAGAAGAATAATTTCCATAGGGGAAAAAGAAGCTGAGGAAGAAAAAAACACCCAAACCTATATTGCCGTACAAAGGGCTCTTTTCAAATTAGATTCTCCGATAATCACTTATCATCTTCTGAAAAAGAAATACGAACAATGGCAGGAACTGCCCCTGGTTCAGCTTCAGGAAATAACTCAAACGATTTATTCAGTCTGGCAAAGTTTGGAAAAAGAACTGAACCATCCTTTGAAGGATAAATTTTACAAGGTCTGTGAAAGATACGATACCCCTTATCTGCTACTGGGAGACATTCTGTCAGCCGGCAATCCGGAAGAAACTCACAAAAAAATCGCTGTGCCGGAGGAATTAGAACAACTGATCAAAGAGGCCTACAATAGAAGATTGTCCACTTTGAAAAAACGGCTTTCCCGGGCGGCTTTTTATTCCACTCTGTCGATCTTTCTGACTAATATTTTTTCTCTTCTTATTTTGGAAATTCCTCTGGCTAAAATGATCACCGGGACTTTCATGCCGATTACCATAGTCGTCGACATTTTGGGACCGACTTTTCTAATGTATTTACTGGTGGCCTCCATCAAACAGCCTTCAAGAAGCAATCTGGAAATCGTCCTAATGGAAACCATGAAAATCGCCTATGAAACGGAAAAAACCGATGTCTACGAAATAAAAACTCCCAAGAAAAAGGGCTTCTTCGTCAAATCCCTTATCGTCCTTTTATATCTTGCCGGCGCCTCTATCTCTTTGGGAATCATTCTGACTATCTTTGAAATGGCCAAATTCCCGCCGACCTCGGTCTTTGTCAATATATTATTCTTGGCTTTAATCGCCTTTGCTGGCTCGGCTATCAGAAGCAGAGGAGAAGAACTGACCATTGAAGAAAAGAAAACCGGCTTTTTCAGTTTTATTTTCGATATCTTTTTCCTGCCGATCGTCAGCCTGGGCCGCTGGCTGTCCAATAAATGGAAAAAATACAACGCCATCGCGGTTTTCTTCAGTGCCTTAATAGATTTGCCTTTCCAGATATTCGTGGAATTTTTGGAGCAGTGGCGGTATTTTCTGAAAGAAAAAAAAGAAGAAATACACTGATTTATCGCCAGAATGGAAAACGGCCGCATTTGAAAAGGCCGTTTTTTTATAGTATTCTGGATAAATTATCATGTCCAAGAAATATATAATTTCCACCTACGGCTGCCAAATGAACAAGTCGGATTCCGAAAGAATGGCGGTCATTTTGGAGAAAAAAGGATACCAGGCAGCTCGAAAAGAAAACGAGGCGGATTTGATTGTGATTAACATGTGCTCGGTCAGGCAATCGGCCGTAGATAGAGTTCACGGACAAATCAGGAATCTCGCCAAACTTAAAAAAAAGAATACCAAACTGAAAATCGTTCTGACGGGCTGCATTTTAAAAAAAGACAGAGGAAAATTCAAACAAACTTTCGATGAAATTTGGGACAAAGAAAACTATTTCGATATTCTACCGAAACGCCAGAGTGCTTCGACAGCCTATATTCCGATTTCCAACGGCTGCAATAATTTCTGCACTTACTGCGCCGTGCCCTTGACCAGAGGCGGCTTGATCTGCCGTGGTCATCAAGAAATTTTAAAAGAGACAAAGGAAGCGATAAAAAACGGTTCCAAAGAGATCTGGCTGCTGG
>Ga0307380_10012688_pt1 | contig 10459 bp, 6 predicted proteins | sample UN3MG_FD_202239 | JGI IMG/M metagenome (GOLD analysis project Ga0307380, IMG submission 202239) | Soil microbial communities from Risofladan, Vaasa, Finland - UN-3 | ecosystem: Environmental > Terrestrial > Soil > Coastal area > Acid sulfate soil | place: Finland: Risofladan, Vaasa | collected... | reverse complement strand
TTGACCCGTTTCGCGCCAGGGAAGAAAACGAATTCTGCTCTTTCAGATCTAGCCCTCTAGCGGTAGAATCAGAGGCGCCGCCGGGCATGGAACAAAAGGATAAGATGCGCAGCTGTTTTCACTGCCAGCAAGTTAATCGAGCGGGGGCTTTCTTCTGCAAACATTGCGGTAATGCTCTGGTCTGTCCGCGATGCCGGATGATCCAGGAGGATGCCTCCAGTTATTGTGATAATTGCGGCCAACCATTGACGGCCGGTCATATGTTCGCCGCCATCCCGCTTACCGGGGAACAGCAGCAGCAATTGGCCGCTTTCGAAGGGATGGCCAGCAGGCAGGCAGGCCGAACCGCGCCAATTGGGCCATCTCCCACCAAGCTGGGACAGTTCGTCCCCCCAGAGTTATTGGGCAAACTTGAGGCCGTCAGAGCCAGCGGGAGCATGGCCGGCGAGCGGCGGATCGTGACGATACTATTCTGCGATGTGAAAGGCTCGACGGCCGCAGCCGAGAGGCTCGATCCCGAAGAGTGGACTGAGATCATAAACGGGGCTTTCGAGCATATGATCCGGCCGGTCTACAAATATGAAGGGACCTTGGCGCGCCTGATGGGCGATGCCATCCTGGCTTTTTTTGGCGCGCCCATCGCCCACGAGGATGATCCCCAACGGGCCGTCCTGGCCGGGTTGGATATCGTCTCCGCTATGATCCCCTACCGTAACGATATCAAAGAAAAGTGGGGCATTGAATTTGACGTCAGGGTGGGAATCAATACAGGCATGGTCGTCGTTGGGGCTGTGGGCAACGATCTGCGCATGGAGTATACGGCCATGGGCGACGCGGTTAACCTGGCATCGCGGATGGAGCAAATGGCCGCGCCCGGCACGGTCCAGATCGCCCATGACACCTATAAATTGGTCGCCCCGCTTTTTGATTTCGAGGATTTGGGCGAGGTAGAAATCAAAGGGAAAGCCGAGCCTGTTAATACATATCGAGTTTTACGTCCGCGGGAGACCCCGGGCAAACTGCGGGGTTTTGCTGGCTCTTCCTTGCCCCTGGTAGGGAGAGAAGATGCCCGAGGAAAGTTATCCGCGGCCATAGACCGGGTTCTGGAAGGCAATGGGCAGATCATCACGATCACCGGTGATATGGGCCTCGGTAAAAGCCGCTTGATAACGGAGCTGCATGAGGAGTGGCGCCAGGTTTATCCTTCAGCGGCTCAATTATCAGCAGGATCGAGCCACGGCGATATCGCAACTTCTTTAGCTGATTCGCGTTGGTTTGAAACGTTCAGTCTGTCCTATCAAACGACAAGCCCCTACAGTCTCTTTCGAAATCTTATCAGGCAAGCTAGCGGGTCCACGGCAAGCGATCCACCGGCCGCTTTAGCCCAAAAATTGAGCGCTTTCATCTCGGCGACCGCCCCAACTGAACAGCAGGATCAAGCTGCGGCCGTGTTGGATACGCTCTTCGGTCTGAACCCCGACAGTGACAAAACGCTGGCAGGAGAAAAGTTCAAAAACGAATTGTTTGAATCCATAACGAACCTGGTAAGCGCCTGGGCCGGTGATAAGCCCGGGGTGATTTTTTGTGATGACATTCAGTGGAGCGATCCGGCATCGATGGAACTACTGGTGCATCTTTTTAAACTTACCGACCGGCTGCCCATCCTATTTGTCAACGCGCTGCGGCCCGACCGCGGCTCGCCGGGTTGGGGCATCAAGGCCATCGCCGATGGGGAGTATCCTCACCGCTATACAGAGATTCAGCTTGACTCCCTGTCGCACGAGGAAAGCCGCACCCTGGTCAGTCGCTTGCTGAACAATGATGGTTTGCCTGATTTCTTGCAAGAGGACATTTTCACCAAAGCGGCCGGAAATCCTTTTTTTACCGAAGAGATTGTTCGGGAAATGATGGAAAATGGATCCGTCCTACCAGGGGAGCCTGGTGGGGGCTGGCAAATCGCCCCGACATATGACAGGCGGCAGACATCCATCCCCGATTCATTGCAGTCGATGTTGACCTCTCGCATCGATCGCCTGGATGAAGCCCAGAAGGGTGTCCTCCAACTGGCCTCGGTGATAGGTCCTTCTTTCTATTACCGGGTACTGGCACAAGTATGCAAATCCGCTGATGAAAATGGCGGAATGTCTGAAGAGGTCCTGAGCAGGCATCTGGACGAGCTACAGCGCAGGAACCTGATCGTCCAAATAGCTCGCCATCCGGAACTAGAGTACGTTTTTCGGCAGACGCTGGTTCACGAATCGGCCTACGAGACAATCTTGCACCGGCAACGCCGCCTTTACCATCGCCAGGTTGGCGAAGCAATGGAGCTATTGTTCCCTGAGCAATTGGATGAGCAGGTGATCGTCCTGGCTCACCACTTCACGGAGGCGGGCGACGATGTGCGGTCACTGAAATACAATACTTTGGCGGCCGATACGGCTTATCGTTTATACGCGAATACCGAGGCTGTGGCTCACTATTCAATGGCCCTTACGGCAACAAAAAACGCGACGGTGACTGTGGCCCAACTTGTTCACCTGTTCGAACATCGCGGTCGGGCGCTCGAATTAGATTCGCGAACCGAGGACGCGGCTGAAAATTATGAAACCATGCGCCTGAAAGCGCTCGAACTGGCGTCCAGGGAAATGGAATTGGCAGCTTTAATGCCAATGATGACCCTCTATTCCACGCCCACCGCGATCTACGACTTCAACAAAGGCAGCATCCTCTCTCAGCAGGCGCTGGAAATAGCCCAGGAGTTAGCCAATCAACCAGCCGAAGCAAAGATTCTGTGGAACTTGCTAAACATGAACCGTTTTGCCGGCCGCACCCCACAAGCGTTGGAATATGGGGAGCAATCGTTGGCCATTGCCCGTGATTTAAACCTGCGGGAACAGATTGCCTATTGCCTGAACGATCTCTGCCATTCGTACAATCGCACCGGCCGGTATGACAAATCGAAAATCGCCCTGGAGGAATCAACAAGCATCTGGCGAGATTTGGGCAATCTGCCCATGCTGGCCGATAGCCTTTCGACGGCGAGTTATGTGCACAATATCACCGGCGATTATGATGAGGCGATCGTTTTCTCAGAGGAAGCGCACCAAATTAGCGTGTCCATTCAAAACACCTGGGGTATCTCCTACAGTCAATGGTTGATTGGCCTTGTCTATTGGCAGCAGGGCGATGTGGGCAAAGCCATCCGGGTGATGGAGGAAAGCATCGACTATGCTAAAAGAGCCGGTTTTGTAGTTGCGCAGGTGTATACGCGCACAAACCTGGCCTTGTTATATGCCGAGTTGGGGGCTATTGATCGGGGCTTGGAAATAATCCAGGAAGCGGTGAAATTCGCCAAAAGCAGCCCATTGCAGTTGCGATCATCAGCCCTGGCCCAAATGGCCCGGCTTTGCTTGAGGAAGAGCGATGTGGTCGCGGCAGAAGAGGCTGTGGAGGAAATTCAAAAAAAGAATCATCCCGTACACATAAACCAACCTGACATGGCGTCCATGGCCGAGATCGAACTATTTTATTATCGCGGCGATTATCAGAATGCCCGGCAGCTCCTGGAGGAACGACTGGCCTTGCTGCGCAACTATAGTATGAAAGCGGATGAGCCGGAGACAGCCTACCTCTTGGGTAAAGTGTTTCAGGCAACCGGTCAACCAGAGAAAGCCATCGGCAGCCTGGAAGACAGCCTCAAAGTGGCCCGATCAATGGCGGCCCGCTGGTGGATATGGCAAATTTTGGCAGCGCTGGCCGAGCTGACTAGGGGTGTGGCGCAAGCGGCAGCCTACCGGGCAGAAGCAGTGGAGATCGTTCAATTGATCGCCGGCAAAGCCAGCGAGGTCGACCTGGATCACTCCTTTTTGGAGAGGCCAGAGGTACAGGAGCTGCTGGCGACGCACCCGGCTTAAGCTAGTGGTCGCAGTTACTTCACGCCCGTTGGCAATAGTAATGATGGCTACCCGGCCGCGAAATCAAACCCCAGGGTGAATTGCAGTTCTCTGTTATTTGTTCAAACTCCCGCACAGTTCACTAAGGTTTAATGATTACCTTGAGCCCTTCTCTTTTCAGGGCAACAGAGAAGGCTTCCTCATAGTGCTCGATTGAGAAGCGATGGGTCACCAGAGAACGCACATCCACCAGGCCATCAGCGACCAATTGAATGGCTCGTGGATAGGTGTTTTTCATCCGGCGCACAAGCTTGATGGTCACTCCTTTGCGCCGGGCCGTGGAGGCGTCAAAAGAGGTCCGGTTGTCCGCGGGTATGCCGACCAGAATGATCCGGCCACCGGGTTTGACGGCATCCAGCGCGGTTTCCACGGCCGGGTTTTCACCCGCCGCTTCAAAAAGCACGTCCAGGCCTCGTTGATTTGTTTGGGCCAGGATAGCTTGGGCTTCCTCCCGATGGTTGCCGGCTTGAAAGACAGCCGTCGCGCCGAGGGCATGAGCCGCCTCAAGACGGTGGCTCAATTTATCGGTGGCCATAATCCGTGATGCCCCGGTCAGGCGGGCAACCATCATAATCAACAACCCAATGGGCCCGCAACCGATAATACCTACACTCATCCCCGGTCGCAGATGTGCAAGATCGACGGCGTGGATGGCCACACCCAGCGGTTCGAGCATGGCGCCATCTTCGTCGGTTAACGAACCGGGAAGTTGGTGAAAAGCGCTTTCTGGCCAGGGCATGAATTGCCGGAGGGCGCCATCGTTAGCGCCATGACCGGCAAAAATGTGATCAGGGCACAGGTTGGGATTGCCCTCCCGGCAAAACTCACATTTTTCACAGGGAACCTGGGGGTCCACGGCCACGCGTTGGCCCCGCCGGGGACCTTCTTCAATGATGCCGGCAAATTCATGGCCGATAATCAGTGGCTGGCCCAAGGTCGCATCGCCGATACTGGCCTCAGAGAACCAGTGTAAATCAGAACCACAGATACCCACGGCTGTTACCCGCAGCAAGGTCTGGGCCGGCCCGCCTTCCGGCCGGGGCTCATCTTGCAGGCGCATGTCATGGGGGCCGTGTAAACGAAGCGCTTTCATGTGTTAACTAATATTCCCTACCAGTAGTGGTGAACCTGGTCGCGAATCAGGCGGTCATAAATCTCTCCAATCCGGGTCATGGTCTCTTCGGAGAGGGGCGGGAAATCGGCCGCTTGGGCATTGTCTTCAGCCTGGGAGGGTCGTTTAGACCCGGGAATGACGCAGGTGACAGCGTCGAACATGAGGATCCAACGCAAGGCGAATTGCGCCATGGTCATGCCTTCAGGGACCAAGTCACGCAGCTCTTCGACTGCCTCGAGGCCGGTATCGTAATCGACGCCGGAAAAAGTCTCGCCGATATCCATGGATTTCCCGTCGCGGTTGTAGTTGCGGTGATCGCCAGCTTCAAAAGATGTCTCCGGGGTCATCTTACCGCTGAGCAAGCCCGAAGCCAATGGTAACCTGGCCAAGATGCCTACCTGACGGCGACGGGCCTCGGGGAAGAATAGCTCGGCCGGGCGGTGACGGAAGATATTAAAGATAATCTGGATGCTCTGGACGTTGGGGTATTCAATCGCTTTCAGCGCCTCTTCCACCTTTTCCACACTGACGCCATAGTAGCGGAGCTTGCCCTCCTGTACCAGGTCGTCCAGGACGGCGAATATTCCCGGCATATAGTACACCTCGGGTTCCGGGCAATGAAGCTGGAGCAGGTCAATGCTGTCGACGTCCAGATTCTTGAGGCTGCGCTCCACGAAGGCAGTTAAATTCTGGCGATTGTAGCCGCTGGCGACATGGGGATCGAGCTGGCGGCCGGCCTTGGTGGCGATGATGATTTCCTCGCTCCGATCCTCTCGTAATTGCCTTAACAGGCGCTCGCTGCGACCGTCGCCATAAACATCGGCCGTATCAAAAAAGTTAACCCCCATATCAACAGCTTTGTGCAGGCTGGCGATGGACTCCGTATCGTCGACGTTACCCCATGAGCCGCCGATGGCCCAGGCGCCAAAACTGCTGGCTGATACTTTCCATCCGGTGCGTCCTAGTTCTCGATATTGCATTTGTCTAAATCTCCTTGTCGTGATTATAAACTTCCCACTCTAAATAGTTGGCCATCGCTTCTTCGACAGTGGCGGCCGTTTCGGAAAGGTTCATGGCCACATGGTGTTCATAGCCATTCTCGCAGATGTAATGGAGCAATTTCTGGAAGGCCGGTATGCGGACAACGCCATAACCGCCCCAGGTTTTTAAGGGGTCGTCAACGGATTCGCCCTGGCCTACGTAAGCGACTATCTTGCCGTTGAGGTCATCCGTGGAGACGCGGCAGTAGGTGAAGGCGCCAGAACGAACCCGGCCGACAACGCTGCCATAGGCTTTCTCCGGACCATAAATCTCAGCTAGGGTTTCGTGGGGAATTATTATCGGTATATCCTCCGTGGCGATGGTTGGGTCAACAAACACGTCACGAGGCAGATTGGAACAATGGAAAATCACACCTTTGTCCGGGTCGTCACCATAGTTGTTGTTCCAGTCGACGATGGCGCTGGGCTTGCCAGAAGCCAGGGCCAGGGCAGCCATGCCCACCACGCCGACAATATCCGTTTCGCAGGCGCTGGGCATAAGGTCATTGCTCATCATGCTCATAATAGCGCAAGGGACCACGCCATAATATTCCTGCATGGCCGTCCAACATTGAATGGCTGTGCCGCCCAGGTTGTACTGTTCCATCCAGGCGTCGACCACGGCGCCAAATTTGGCTATTTTGAGCAGGCCCTCGGAAGGGGTGTTTTCGATCGGCAAGTAAGCCGTCACCTGCTCCAGCTTGGCCTTAAGGCGCGGATCATCGTTGGGAATGCGGTTGGCCCGGCCGAACACCTCGGAGAGATCCAGGGTTTCGATGCTGATTCCGGCCCGTTCCAGCAATTTTTCGCTATAACGCACGGTATTGAAGGCGGTCGGACGGGCGCCAATAGCGCCAATGCGGGCGTTCTTCAAACCGCCCACCACCCGGCAAATCCCGGTAAAACGGGAAAGGTCCTGGCGGAAACTCTCACTTTCCGGATCGACGGTGTGCAGTGCGGTCAGGGAATATTTGATGCCGTACTGTTTTAAGTTATTGCAGACCGATATCTTGCCACAAAAAGAGTCTCGCCGGTTTGCAGCGCTCATGACCTGGGCATCGTCGGGGAAAGCATGGACCAGGACGGGCACGTTGAGCTCGGCCCAACGTAATGTGTTGGCGACAGCCCGCTCGTCGCCAAAGTTAGGCAAGGTCACCAGGACGCCGTCGATCTCCTCGCGATGGGCTTTGAAAAGTTCGGCGCACTTCTGGGCATCGGCCAATGACTCAACGCTGCCGAAGAGTGTGTCCTCCGGGGATAAAGCGATCACCTTGATCCCCTCTCTTTCCAGCACCGCGATTATGGTGGCCCGACCACTGAGGCAAAGATGATCGGGAAAGCCACCCCGGTTGCCGACGACAAGTCCAAGAGTTAATGGCTTGGTTCCGTTTTTCATTTTTATCTCCTCAAGTTAGGTAAACGGTAGAAAATTTTAAATGAGAGTAACGTCTTTTCTGCGAGATTTCCTTATCCGGCGTAAACCTTTTCCATTATCAGAAAAATATCCTTTTTGCCGGTGAAAGACGAAGTGGCTTTAGCATTAACAGAAAGCGATTTAGCTTTGGATGTATTTTATGAGGGGCTCTCGCGCCACGCTACTCGTAAAGGCAGCGGACGGGTAGACAAATGTCATTATCAAGGTATGACATTTGTCAGGTTTGGTAGCCAATTAACCAAAAAACAGGTCGGTGGCCGGCAAAGCGGCCTGTTTGCGCGGTGGATCGACCTGGATATAGCTCTCCTGACCCATGAGGGTTCGTTGCAATTCCTGGGGCGCCTGGAGTAAGAAGTTGTCAGCGCCAAATTGGGTCTGGTGGCAGAGCATGGCCGATTTTTTCAAATCAAACAGGTCAGAAACATCGAGAATATGGGTGATCTCGGCCGCCAGAGGTTCGGGCTCATCAAAGGACATCTCGTCGAAATTAGAGGTGTCTTGACCCTGCTCGCGAGCATAATCAACCAGGGGTTTGAAGCTGGCCCGCAGGATGGCGGCGTGATAGAGCCGGTCCGGCCGCCAGGGAGGACCGGCAGCAGGGAAAGCAGCCGGGTCGGCCGCCAGGTAATACGCTTCGGTGGTATAACGACCGGCCGCGATGTGATCGGGATGTCCGTACCAGCCCTTTGGCTCAAAGGTGATGACCACGTGCGGCCGAAGCTCGCGCATCAGTTTGACCAGTTTTAAGCGTATTTCATTGGGGTCTGCCTGGATGAAGGCTGTAGGCCGGTCATTTTCCGGTGTGCCGTCCATGCCTGAATCGCAGTAGCCTAGCAAATGAAGATCGCTGATGCCGATCAGGTCGCAGGCGCAACGCAGTTCCGCCTCACGCGTCGAACCGAGGTTGGCCTCAGTGGCCAGGGAAGGATCGCTGATCTCGCCGGCCTCGCCCTTGGTAGCGCAAGCCAAGGAAACCTGGACACCCTGACGAGCATGGCGGGCCATGGCCCCGGCAAAGAGGCTTTCATCATCAGGATGGGCAAATACAATCAATAGTCGTTTCATAATCAATCTTCTCCGGACAAAAAAGCCATTGTAGCTTGAACAAGCGGAAGCGGCTAACGACAAGGACCCCTGGATCTTCGATCGGCGCTGAATCATATCAATCTGATCCGTATCAAAGATTTATTTAAACAAACTTGGTCTGCGGTGTTATACTGAAGCCATGATTGGCGGCCGCTAAAGCTAGGCTGGATCTGCCAGTTAATCGGCGGCGACTTACCTCGGTCCTGTTGCCGCTTTAGGGAGGTATTGTGGCTGACATCTTGAATTTGGCAGAATTTAGCGAGACGCGATCTGAGATCGGCGCGGCCGTTAGCCAATGTGCCCCCTACATACCCCTGTACGTCAAGATCAAACTCACCTGGCTGTGCAATCTGCGCTGCGCCATGTGCAACGTCTGGCGGGTGCGCAAGAAAAGCCAGCTCACCTTTCCGGTCCTCCAGGGAGTGGCGGCCGATTTGGCCGAACTAGGCACCCGCAAAATCCACCTTTCCGGCGGTGAAGTCCTGTTGCTGCCCAATATCATTGAGATCATCGATCTCTTCGCCGGCTACGGGATGCAAGTCAACCTGACCACCAACGGCACTCTGCTCACCCAGGAGATGGCCGACCGGCTGGTCGCCAGCGGTGTCCATAACATCAGCATCTCCTTAGACGGCGCCACCCGCGCCGGGCATGATCGGCTGCGCGGCCAAGACAATTGGAAACGAACTACCCGGGGCATACGTACTCTTCGCCGAGCCGCTAAACACGCCCGGCGCAAGCTGCATATCCGGGTGAACACCGTCATCACCCGCCACAACTATCTTGATTTGGCCGCCCTGCCCGAAACCATCCACCAACTAGGCGCTGACCGCCTGACCTTGATCCCGGTTGACGATCCAGGCGACCAACTACGCCTCAACAAGATCCGCATCAACCACTTCAACGCCGAGGTCGCTCCTTACCTGGGCGAAATAGCGCTGGCGTTGGGGCTCATCAGCCAGGTTGCAGAAGCGTACCCCTTTGGGACGAGGTCGGAAGAAATCGAGCAGAGTAAGCGCGGCAACTATGCCCTCGGCTTTTACCGGCAGCAGCCCTGTTACGTGCCCTGGCTGCACGCTCTGATCACCCCTCGCGGCCGCGTTTACCCCTGTTGTATGTTGCGTTCGTCTCCGCCCATCGGCAATATCATCACCGATGGCGGTTTCAGAGAAGTTTGGACAGGCGCCGCTTATGGCCAATTTCGCCGCCAAATGTTGCTCCCCGGCCAACAGCCCGCCCTATGCCTGGCTTGCGATGACTTCATTGAGACCAACAAATATCTGCATGAGCTGTTGCAACCGGCCCAGGCACCCCGTTGAGAGTACACGGTCTGAACACCGCTCGGTCGCCGGTCAGCCCCAAACCCAAAACTAACTCAGGGTCTGGAAGGCATCATCCCCGTCATCATCGAAATGCCGATAACCGCGAGAGTAAATGATCTCCTGGATGGGTTCAGCCAGCGGTTCCGGTTCGCCTGCCTCGCGCGGCTTGCCCTCTTCGAAACAATCGCGGCACAATAGGCCATGGTCGCCCATACTGGTGTGCAATTCACACATGCCGCGACCGCAGTTAGTGCATATATTGATCGCCTTTTCTTCGCACTGCCTGGGCAATAAATAACCGATGATTAGTTCGCATTGTTTGGCCATTAGACCTTCCCTTTGGTGCCTCTATGAAAATATGCCTGATAACCGATAAATACCCACCTGACGTTGGCGGTTTGGCCGTTTCGGTTCAGCGCCACGCCCGCTTCCTGGCTAACGCCGGTCATGCCGTCCATGTGATCGTGCCCGATGGACAAAGCGCCCTGGGCAGCTGGCGCACCGACCAG
>Ga0307380_10012687_pt1 | contig 10461 bp, 9 predicted proteins | sample UN3MG_FD_202239 | JGI IMG/M metagenome (GOLD analysis project Ga0307380, IMG submission 202239) | Soil microbial communities from Risofladan, Vaasa, Finland - UN-3 | ecosystem: Environmental > Terrestrial > Soil > Coastal area > Acid sulfate soil | place: Finland: Risofladan, Vaasa | collected... | reverse complement strand
TCCTCAACAACAATGATAATCTTTTCATGAATTAAATTAATTAATTTATCTAATTCTCCTTCTGTACCATTAAATTTTTTCAAAATATATGATTTATATTTATTAAATTCAATATTGTAAAAGTCTGGTATATAAAACTCAAAATTAGGGTTTAGTAGGATCTTCCTGGTTATTGAATTTTTAATTAAACCAGAGAAGACGATATTAGTATCTATTATAAACTTAATTGTTTTAGGGTTTTTAAGTAATATTTATGCCGTTCCCACATTTTTTGTTTAACCTCATCCCCTATTTTTTCCGCATCCTCTAACGTGAAATTGCTTTTTGCAGCTATCTGATCAGCTACTTCTAATTTTTCGAGATATTTTTCAACGGCACTTTGAGCAACTTTTTCCCAATTGATTTCAGGATATTTTTTCATTCTTTCTACGAGATCCTTCGATAATGAAAATATAATGTCTGTCATGCTTAATCTATAATTTTAATATATATTTCAATTTATATTTCTTTCTGAATTTTTCATTTTTTTATCCTTTTGCTAAGTATTGTTGGATAGTCTTTCAAGTGATATTGAAGGATGAGATCATAAAATAACCTATATAGTTCTAAGATATTTACTTCTTAGTCCACAGAAGATACATATAAACATAATTGGATTAGAAAATTGTAATATAGCAATTAACAAAATTCAAGAAGAAATTATAAGAAATACTTTAAATCATTTTAAGGGCTTTCCCTAAAATGAGTCGATTGCTGTTTATTGGTTTTTAACATCTTTGTCAATCTTTTTATATTCATTTTACTTACTGTTTTATATTATTCTTTTCTAAAAACAAACTTCATGGTGCATAAAGCATGGTGGAAATGTCAAAAGAATATAAAATTATAGTATTTGTTAATGTAATTGCTGCTTTCATCTATGGAATTTTATACGTCTTTCTCCCCGATGTTGTTTATTCTGGTAATGATGCTCCATATTTTGATCCGCATTTCTGGCGGCTATTTGGCGGAGTATTGATAGCAATGGGAATTGTGGGTTTATTTGGATTCTTAAAGCTTGACTGGGATAAAATAAAGGTATTCATGTTGTATGGAATCGTTGTTCTTTTAATTATCTTGCTAGTCAATCTCACGTCTAATATATACGTGATTCGCTCTGCAACAAATCTTATATTTCACTGGATTGATAGCATTGTCATACTAATATTGTTAATCATCAATACCTTTTTTTACATGAGAGAAAATAAGAAATCATAATCATATTTTAAAAGTTTTTTTTTATTCTTATCTTTATTTTCTTCTTTAAGTGAAATCAGAGTGGTAGATAATCACAAAAAATGAAATATAGGTCAAATCATTATGATATTTAATTCATAATGCTTATAATAAATCCTTATATGTGTGTATGTATACATATATACATATGACTTCCAAAAATATTAGCATAACTGAAGATGTATATAAGAAATTAATGAAGATTAAAAAGCAGAACGAAAGTTTTTCTGAACTTTTCTTACGCCTGCTAAAAATTCAAAAGCTTAAGATGGAAAATAGTTTTGGAGCATGGAATCTATCGGCAAAAGAAAAGAGTGAAATTTGGGATGGTATTTCAAATCGTCCGGGTCGTAGTTGGAAAAATTCCGAAGTTGGTGAGATTAAATGATCATTCTGGATACTTCTGCATGTATAGACTATTTAAACGGTAATGAAGAAATTAAAAAAAGTATCTCTAAACAAGAAGAATTGATTCATATTACATGTATTACAGTGTATGAAATCAACATTGGTTTAGTACGCACCAAAAGAAAAATTTCCAATAAAAGATACAATGAGCTCTATAAAATATGGACTGAATTTATTAGTAGCATGGAAATATTCCCTTTGGGATATAAAGAAGCTGAAGCGGCAGCTGAAATCTACGACAATTTAGAGTCTCAGAGTCAGAAAATTGATGATAATGATATTCTTATTGCGGGTATTATGTTGTCAAACGGGATTAAAAAAATAATAACAAAAAATGTAAATCACTTTGAAAGAATAAAAGAAATAGAGATTATACAATATTAAAAATAATATTAAGGTTCCTTCTTAACAAGTGAATTGGAATATTAAAAAATCTCAAAAGGTAAAAAAGAGATATCTTTAAATTATGGGTACTGGAACCCACAAAGTGTCGTTACAATTTTAAATTACCAAATTTTATAGATATTACATAATATTGATACTTTAATAAGATTTAAGAAAAGACGTGGTATGATGACAAGAAAGAAAGTAGTAATAATAGGCGCTCTTGGTATGGATTTTCATGTTTTTAACACGGTATTCAGAGATAACAACGAATATGAAGTTATTGCATTCACTATTGCTGGGGAACAAAATGTTGGAACAACAGAAGAGACTCAAAGGAAATATCCTGCAGAATTAGCTGGAAAATTATATCCAAAGGGCATTCCAATGCTTCCCGAAGAACATCTCGCAGAAATCATAAAGCTTCATCAAATAGATGAGGTAGTGTTTGCGTATTCTGATGTTTCACATGAGGAAGTAATGCATAAAGCTTCTCGAGCTTTATCTGCTGGGGCAAATTTTCGATTAATTTCAGGAAAGTTTACACAAATAAAATCCAAGAAACCAGTAGTAGCTATTTGTGCTGTTAGAACGGGTTGTGGCAAAAGCCAAGTTTCTCGGGCAACTTATCGATATTTAATGAGTAAAGGTTTTAAAGTTGTAGCAGTAAGAGAACCAATGCCGTATGGAGACTTAATAAAACAAAATGTGATGCGATTTGAAAAATACGAAGATTTAGACAAATATGAATGTACAATTGAAGAACGAGAGGAATATGAACCATATATCGAGCAGGGGCTTGTGATATATTCTGGAGTGGACTACGAAAAAATCGTTAGACAGGCAGAAAAAGAAGCTGATGTCATAATTTTCGATGGTGGAAACAACGAACTTTCGTTTTATGTTCCAGATTTACTATTTATCGTGGTAGATCCATTGAGACCTGGACACGAAATGAAGTATCATCCAGGTGAAGTGAACGCTCGATCAGCTGACGCGTTTGTTATTAATAAGATGAATAACGCCAAAGCAGAGGATGTAATAATCGTTGAAACTAATCTAAACGAGTTGAATCCTCTTGCGACTAAAATATATACCAATTCAGTTGTAACTATCGAAGGAAAACACGATTTAAAGGGTAAAAAGGTGATTGTAGTCGAAGATGGACCAACTTTAACTCACGGATCCATGTCTTATGGAGCAGGATTTGTCGCAGCAACCAATAGTGGTGCGATTATCATCGATCCTAAACCTTACATCACGGGGACAATGAAAAATGTATTCGAAGAATTTCCACAAATTACACAGATAGTCCCAGCAATGGGGTACAACGACCAACAAATCAAAGACATGGAAGATACTCTCAACAAAGCAGATTGTGAAATAATCATTGATGGTAGTCCGATAGACCTTGAAAAATTAATTAATAGCAATAAGCCTATCATTAGAGTATCCTACGATATTGAAGCTGTCAGTAGTCCAACAATCGAAGAAACCTTAGACAAATTTATTGAAAAATTTTTATAAAAATAATATTTTAAAGTTTAATATACAGAAAGGGTAGATCAAAAACCCCTTTTTTCATAAATTATTGTTTTTTCAGATGGTGAAAAATAAATTGATATTAGCAGAAAAAAAATTTGAAATTCGCGAAGTCCAAAAAGGATACGCTAATAGAACTCTATACATTAATCTTACTAATCATGTTATCCAGATTAAGCCCATCACTGATAAAATGAAAGAAAAGTTTATCGGTGGGAAAGGATTCGATCTTTGGCTCATGTGGAATGCGTTTCCTCGGGATAGAATTGTGAAATGGAACGATCCTGAAAATGAAATTTGCATTTCTTCTGGACCATTAGGAGGGAGCATCTTTTACCCTGGTTCAGGAAAATCAATAGTTACAACAATATCTCCCTTAACTGATATTATCGTAGATTCAAATGTTGGTGGTTATTTCGGGCCATATTTAAAATTCTCGGGTTTTGATGCAATTGAAATTCAAGGGAAAGCTCAAAAAGATGTTACCATATACATAGATGGTATTGAGGGGATTGTTCAAATTAAAGAAGTTGAAGAATCAGAGGCTTTATCTGATTATTCTCATGAATTAACTCAGCAACTAACTGAACAATACGCACAAGATGACCGCGAAAAACAACGTATTTCGGTCGTGTGCACTGGTCCCGGAGCTAAACATTCAAAATGGGGCTTACTTAACTTCTCATGGTATGTACCTGGTCGTAAATGGGCGTCAAGCAAACAAGCTGGGCGAGGAGGAATTGGTACCGTTTTTGCTGATAAAAGAGTTAAAGCATTAATATGTCGTTCTCCAAAAGTCTCCGTAAATTCAAATAATCCTGCTAATTTAGAAGAAGCTAGAAAAATAGGAATAGCACATACTCAAGAAATAATTAAACTTGATCCTATCCAGAATGAAATGCGTCGAGTGGGGACAGGACACCTTCCAGATATCATGAATGTTACTGATCTCTTACCAACAGAAAATTACCGCTTCGGAGCTCATCGAGAAAATCTAGGAAAAGACATTCCTTACAATAGAGAGATCATGAAGGGGATTTACTCTGGAAAAGAAGGTGGGGATGGATGTTGGATTGGATGCACCGTTAGCTGTTCTCATTATTCAGAAGGATATGAAGTCTTAACTGGTCCTTTTAAGGGGCAAAAATTAATCGTTGATGGACCAGAATATGAAACTATAGCCGGTTGTGGTTCAAATTGGGGTGTATGGGATCCAAAATGGGTTTTAGAAGTAAATTTTTACTGTGACACATACGGCTTAGATACTATTTCAGTAGGAACAGGAATAGCTTTTGTAATGGAATGTTTCGAAGCAGGTATCTTAAATAAAGAAAGGACTGGAGGATTGGAATTAAATTTCGGAGATATTAAAGCAGCAGTTGAGCTGATTCATCAAATAGCCAAGGGTGAAGGTTTTGGAGTTATTGTCGGAAAAGGAATTAAATACATGAAAAAATATTTTATTGATAATTTTGGAGCAGATCCTCAATTTGTACAAGATATTGGCATGGAACACAAAGGATTAGAATTTTCTGAGTATGTCACTAAAGAATCATTAGCACAACAAGGTGGATATGGATTAACTAATAAAGGTCCGCAACACGACGAAGCCTGGCTTATCTTTGATGATGTTATTAGAAACTCGATACCAACATTCGAAGACAAAGCTAAGGCTCTGAGATATTTCCCATTATGGAGGACTTGGTTTAGTTTGTGTGGTTTATGCAAATTACCATGGAACGATATCCAACCCACGAGTCAAGCAGATTACCCTATCAAGGATCCTAAAACGGGAGAACTAGTTCGAGCTAAAATTCCTGATCACGTTGAAAATTATGTTAAATATTATTCAGCGGTTACTGGAATTCAATCAACATCGAATGATCTCATAAAGATGTCTGAAAGAGTGTATACATTTCAAAGGATATTTAATATTAGGTTGGGTAAAGGTCTTCGAGAACAAGATTCAAATCTACCTTATAGAGCAGTGGGACCAGTTACTACACTTGAATATGAAAGTCGTATTGAGAGGTACGATACACAGCTTAAAGAGTTAGGGTTTAAAATTAATGGTAAATCTACAGAAGAAAAGATAAAGATTCTCCGTAAGCACCGTGAAGATCAGTATGTGAAACTTCAAGATGCGGTTTATTTAGAGCGGAGTTGGAACAAAAACGGTTGTCCTACTATAGAGTTGGTACGAAAATTGGGAATTGATTTTGATGAAATAATTGATATTATAGCTCCTTATCAATAATAATAAATATTTAAAATATGATCCCAAATGCAAAACATAACCAAACATCCCATCCTTGAAATTCCCGAAAGAAAAAAAATAAAATTCAAATTTGACGGGAAAGAATTAACCGGATTTGAGGGATTGGTTATATCTTCAGCTTTATTTCTTAACCAAATTAAAATTTTTGGTCATCACATAAAAGATTCTAGTCCTCAGGGAATGTTTTGTGCTAATGGACAATGTTCTCAGTGTAATGTAATCGCTGATGACATTCCAGTAAAAGCATGCATGACGCTTCTAACAGATGGAATGGAAATAAGAAGTTGTAATGGCTTACCAGAACTACCTCTCGTGGATGGACCCGTAAAAGTTTGCGATATTGATATCATTAATACCGAAATTCTTGTTATTGGTGCGGGTCCAGCTGGATTATCTGCTACTAAACTTCTTGGAGAGCGTGAAATAGATGTCATATTAATTGATGATAAAAATAGACTTGGCGGCAAACTAGTACTTCAAACCCACAAATTTTTTGGTTCCCAAGAAGATGTATATGCTGGTAAGCGCGGTATCAATATAGCAGAAATTCTGGGTGATCATGTAAAGTCTTTGAACTCCGTAAAAATATGGTACAATAGCACGGCTGTAGCTGTATTTAGTGACAAGTTAGTTGGTGTTTTGAAGAATAATGATACATACGTTTTAATTTCACCAAAATATGTATTAATCGCAACGGGAGCAAGAGAAAAGATGCTTGTGTTCCCAGGTAACACTTTACCGGGCGTATATGGCGCTGGAGCATTTCAAACGTTAGTTAATCGCGACTTAATAAAAGCTGCAGAACGAATTTTCATTATTGGAGGAGGTAATGTCGGATTAATAGCGGGATATCATGCAATTCAAGCAGGAATACAAGTAGTTGGTTTAATTGAAGCGATGCCATACTGCGTAGGATATAAAGTACATGAAGATAAACTTCGCCGTCTGGGCGTACCAATCTATACGAAACATACTGTCACATGTGCCAATGGAAGTAATAACGTTGAATCAATAACTATTGGTCAAATTAATGAAAATGGAGAAATTCTTCCAAATACTAAAAAAACATTCAGTTGTGATACAATATTAATAGCAGTTGGTCTGAATCCAGTAGATGAGATTTATTATAAGGCAAAAGAATTTGGAATGAATGTGTGGGTTGCTGGAGACGCTCAAGAAATTGCTGAGGCGTCAGCTGCGATTTTTACTGGAAGAATTGAAGCCCTAAAAATGTTAAAAGAGATGGGAATTGAATTCGAAGATAATATCAATGAATTAGAAAAAATTGCAAACATCATGAAGGCAAAACCTCCAGTTCCCAGTAAACCAAAAGTATTTGAAAAAGAAGATGGTATTTTTCCACTCTTTCATTGTAATCAAGAAATACCATGTAATCCTTGTACGAGTGTATGTCCCCAAGAACAGATTAAAACAGTGAATGATTTAATTACGCAATTGCCATACTTTCTTGGAGAGCAAGATTGCATCGGATGTGGTAAATGTGTTGCAGTATGTCCTGGTTTGGCAGTTACATTAATAGATTACCGAAAGAACAAAGCATATCCATCTGTTACAATTCCGCTTGAACTCTCTGCTAATAAAATTGAAAAAGGAAAAAAAGTCCTGATTGTAAGTAATGATTCTGAATTTGGAGAATACGAAGTAAAACGAGTGCGAATTTTACCAGAATATCCTAAAACACAACTTATTACTGTTGAGGTACCATCAAAAATTGCCAAGTTAGCTTTAGGTATCAGATTACATGGAAGTACTTATAGTGAATCGCTTGAATCATACCAAGAGAACCAAACAGATAATGAAACAATTGTATGTCGTTGTGAACGAGTTTCCGTAGGAGAAATTCGACATTGGATACGTCAGGGTGTAAGGGATTTTAATGAATTAAAAGCATTGACTAAAGTAGGGATGGGTTCTTGTGGTGGAAAAACTTGTACGCCACTTATAAATAGGATATTCCGTGAGGAAGGTGTTAGTATTGAAGAGGTTGTTCCCGGAACAAAGCGTCCGCTATTCATTGAAATACCAATGAAAGCATTTGCTGGTATAAGAGCTAAAAAGGTAGATTAATAAGATGGTAGAATATGACGTGATCATCATTGGTGCAGGAAGTGTTGGGGTTCCAACTGCATTAGCAACCGCCAGTGACGGTTTAAAAACATTAGTGATTGATTCTTTACCATCAGTTGCTCAAGCAGATAATAAACATGCCATCGGAGGTATCAGAGCAACACACACCCAAAAAAGTAAAATCTGGTTATGCCAGAGATCTATTGAGATTTTTGAGGATTGGGAAAAAAAATTCGGAGATAATATTTGGTGGGAGCAAGGTGGATATTGTTTTGTGGCTTATATTAAAGAGCATGAGGTATTCCTGAAATCTAGCATCCAATTACAAAAATCATATGGTTTGGATATAGAATATGTTAGCAAAGAGGAAATAAAGAATTTAATTCCAGGAATTAATGAAGATAATTTACTTGGGGGAACTTATAGTCCTCGGGATGGTAATGCTTCTCCTCTTCTTTCTCTCCATGCTTTTTATCGACAATCAAAAATTAAGGGAGCGGAATATAGATTTAATGAAACTGTTACAAATATTATAACTAAAAATGGAACTATAAAAGGAATAAAAACAAATAAAGGTAAATACAACGCATCACAAGTCGTCAATGCAGCGGGTGGATATGCCAATAGCATAGGAAAAATGATAAACATTGACATACCGGTATTTCCAGAATCTCATGAAGCGGGTATTACTGAACCCGTAAAAAAATTATTTAACCCAATGGTCGTCGATATTCGACCCGCTGTAGATAATGTTTTTGGAAATTCTAAAAATTATTATTTTTATCAAAATAAAGAGGGTAAAATAATTTTCTGTCTTACTCCAGAACCAAGTATTATTGGAACAAATAGAAGAGAGACAAGCTCATTCCTCCCTCAAATTACTAAACGCATGATAACACTAATGCCCAGATTGAAAAATATAAAAATCCGTAGAACTTGGAGAGGTCTTTATCCCATGACTCCCGATGGAAATCCTATTCTAGGGATCGTAGAGGGTATAAATGGATATGTAAATGCCGTAGGGATGTCCGGTCAAGGATTCATGCTGGGTCCCGGTATAGGTGAACTCATGAGTAGACTTATACGGAACAAATTAACTCCACAAGATAAAAAAATACTTAACGATTTCTCTTATGACAGAGATTATGATAAGGAAGAGGATTTAAAGTAAAAATTTAAAGTAAGCTTCACATTATTATCATAGTATAGAAAAAAGTGAATAAAAATGGTTAGACATTTATTAAAAATATCAGATCTTTCGAAAGCTGAATGTGAAAAGATAATATCGAAAGCGATAGAAATTAAAAACAATCCTGCAAAATTTAAAAGCGCATTAAAAGGAGAAACTCTTTTAATGTTATTCGAAAAACCCTCATTAAGAACCAGAATATCTTTTGAGACAGGAATGCAACAATTGGGTGGACATGCGATATTTTATTCTATAGTAGATTCCCCCTTAGGGAAAAAGGAAAACATTCACGATACTGCTAAAGTAGTATCATTATATGTGAATTTAATCGCTGCAAGAGTATACAAAAGAGAAGATATGCGAAATTTCGCTAAAGATTCTAGTGTTCCATTAATCAACATGCTTGATGATTTTGCTCATCCTTGTCAGATTCTCTGTGATTTTCTTACCATTAAGGAAAAAAAAGGGCGTTTTAATAATTTAAAAATGTCATATTTTGGTGATGGATATAATAATGTTACTTTTGATCTCATGAGAATGTGTGCAATGTTTGGATTGAGGATGGATGTCGCGTGTCCAAGCGGAACTGATTATTCCCCTGAACAAGAAGTATTAGATGAAGTAAGGGACTTATCAAAAATTTCAGGTGCTGATGTAAGAGTAATTCATAATGCTAAAGAGGCAGCTAAAGACGCAGATATTATTTATACTGATTCATGGATGTCTTATGGAATCCCTGTTGAGCAAGAAGAAGAACGTAAAAGTATTTTCATGCCGTATCAAGTTACTAATGAGATAATGAAACTTGCTAAACTGGATGCTATTTTTATGAATTGTCTCCCTGCGATGCGAGGATCTGAACAAACTGCTGAAGTAATAGATGGTCCTCAATCAATTGTTTTTGATCAAGCGAGAAATCGTCTTCATGGACAAAAAGCAATCATGCTGTTTCTAAGGGAAAAATTCTAATTATCTTTTTTTTAATTAATCGATCAAGAAATTCAGCTAAAATAATATATATAGCTTGAAGTCTTGCTCTCTGAAAAAATTATCTTTAATTTTTGGATGTTCCTATAATAAAATTTATAATTTTATTTACAATACTATTATTTTTCACTTAGAGATAGGAATTAACTAATCATGAAAACATTAATCATCGCACTTGGTGGAAATGCTCTCATAAAACCAGGAGAAAGAGGTACCACGGAGGAAATGATTAATAATTTACGATCTCCAATTAAGCAAATCGCAGAATTATCAAAAGATTATAACATTGTTATCACGCACGGAAATGGTC
>Ga0307380_10012686_pt1 | contig 10461 bp, 12 predicted proteins | sample UN3MG_FD_202239 | JGI IMG/M metagenome (GOLD analysis project Ga0307380, IMG submission 202239) | Soil microbial communities from Risofladan, Vaasa, Finland - UN-3 | ecosystem: Environmental > Terrestrial > Soil > Coastal area > Acid sulfate soil | place: Finland: Risofladan, Vaasa | collected... | reverse complement strand
GTGTGCAACACCAGCTGGCGGTGCGAATAGAACACCGCCTTGGGATCGCCGGTGGTGCCGGTGGTGTAGAAGGTGGTGGCCGTGGTATTTTCATCGAAGTCCTGAAACTCGAATTCGACAGTTGCAGCCTGTAACAATGCCTCGTATTCCTGTTCGCAAAACTCGGGGCGAGCCGCCTCTGCAGTATCCCGCAGGAAAATAAAGCGTGGACTGGTCTCGATACGATCGCGGATCTGCTCGATGATGGGCACGAAGTCGGCGTGCAACAGGATGACATCGTCCCCGGCGTGATTGATGGTAAAGAGTATCTGCTCGGCGGACAGGCGCACGTTGATGGTGTGCAACACCGCGGCCATCATCGGTATTGCGAAAAAACATTCGAGGTAGCGGTGATTATCCCAGTCCATCACCGCAACCGTGTCTCCCGGCTTGACCCCGAACGCTGCGAGTCCCGCGGCAAGCAGTCCGATGCGCGCTCGCAGTTCACGGTAGCTGTAGCGTCGATCCAGGCCACTGACGATTTCCTGATCCGCATTGCAGGACATCGGGTTGTGCCAGAGCTGGCGAATCAGCAGCGGATAGGTATAGGCGGAGGAAGCATGGGTTTGTTGCATGGGACCACTCCAAATTGGACGGCATCAGCGGGCATCATAACAAACCGCAATGAGCACCGCCTGCAAATCGGTTCTGTCGATAATCGTCAGCGGCATAGCGTGATAGCACTGCATATTAGCCTCCGCAGATCTCGTCAACCGGGTTGCCACGACGCGTTGGATGCGATGGGTATTGCTAGTGACCGGGTTTGCGCTGCCTTTGTTGCATGGCAGGTTGTGTCCGCGGTCTGGACAGTCACTCAATCCACGGACACGGTGCGTCCCTGCGCCCATTGTCGCAACGCGGTAATTTTTTCCGCCATCAGCATCGATAAGGGACGAGTCTTGCCGATTTCCTCGATGATCGATCCACTGCTGACCGCCTGGCCCACTGCGTGTGCGCTATAGATGGCGGACACCACGAGCTGCTCGATCTCGGAACCGGAAAAGCCATCGGTCAATCGCGTCAACTGATCCAGATCCAGCGTGGCGCTATCGAGATCGCGTCTGGCGGCGTGAATCCTGAATATCTCGCGGCGTACTTCCGCACTCGGCAGGTCGACAAAAAAGACTTCATCGAGCCGCCCCTTGCGAATCAGTTCCGGTGGTAATCGCTGAATGTCGTTGGAGGTCGCGACAATAAACACCGCCTTGTCGTTCTCCGCCATCCAGGTCAACATGCTGCCGAGGATTCGTTGTGAGGTGCCGTCATCATGCTCGCTCACCGAGATCCCCTTCTCTATCTCGTCGATCCACAATACGCAGGGTGACATGACCTCGGCGGTCTTCAGCGCTTCGCGGATATTACTTTCGCTCTCGCCCACGTACTTGTTATAAAGGCTGCCAAAATCCATTCTGAGTAGCGGCACCTTCCAGATTCCAGCCACGGCCTTGGCCGCAACACTCTTGCCGCAGCCCTGTACCCCCAGCAACAGGATTCCCTTTGGCCGGTCCAGGGCTGGCAGGCCTCTGGCCTGATGGAAAAACTTTTCCCGCTGGTGTAGCCACTTTTTGAGTTCATGCATACCTGCCAGCTGCGCGAAGCTACTGGTCTCGAACTCGAAGCCGAGCAAATCGTTACCGCTCAACAGCTCGTACTTGGCGCGCATCACCTCGGGCAGATCGCTCGCGGTAATCGCACCGTCGTCGACGATCGCCGCGCGCGCCAGCGAACGGGCGTCGTTGTAAGTCAGACCTTTCAGGTGGTTTACCAGTTGATCCAGGCTTTTGTGGTCAGTATTGACCCGTTGATTCGCATGCTCGCGCACATAGGCCGAGGCTTCCTGTTGCACGATTTTCAGCAGCTCCTTCGCGTCCGGTAGCGCCAGCGTCGCGTTCACCGTCAATTTTTTGATCTCCGGCGGAACGCTGACATCGTGGCTGATCAACACCAGCCGGCTCCTGCTTTTGCGCAACTCCAGTGCCAGTTCCTTCAGATGGCGCACGATCGATGGATCCTTCAGGTAGGGGTGAAAATCCAGCAGCAGGTAGATGGCTGCGAACCCCGAGCTGCGAATGTGACCGAGCACCTTGAGCGGCTCTTTCAGATGCACCTGCGCATCCATCACCAGATCGATGCGTTGCAGGCCGACCGCCACCGACCACTTGAAAATCGGCGAGCCCATGTTCAACGAGATATTCTTCATCAACTCGACTGCGCGAGACTCTTCATGGGTCTCGAGCACCAGGATTGGTGAATGTGATTTTAACAACAGGGTGATATCGCGATATTCCATGGGGAGCGCAGCCTGGAGTGACCTGTTGAGTCTAGTGCTAACCCCGGCGTTGTCAAAAAGCCGCGCCTGGTGGCGCAGCCCACCTTACCGGGTAGCGCTCATCCCTGTTAGCGGATAATCAAATTAATCCGGGATCAGCGTCGTTGCTGATCTTGAATTTTCGGCAAATCGAACTTACCTGCCGCTGGCGGCCAGCCTGGCGCCAGCGCCCAGGGCCTGAAGTTTTTTCAGTGCCAGGTCACGCGGCAGGGGCGCCATTCCACAGTTGGTGCAAGGTAGAATCTGCTCCGCCGAGACATACTTTCCGGCTTCATGAATAACCGCTGCAACCTGCTCCGGGGTTTCCGCTGTAAAACTCGCCACATCGATAGCGCCAACCATGACCTCCTTATCCTTGAGCAGGCCGATAAGCGACATGGGTACCTTTGAATTGGCGCACTCCAGCGAAACCTGGTCAATCCCGCTTGCGTTGATAACGGGAAATATTTCTTCGTACTGCCGCCATTCCGAGCCCAGCGATTTTTTCCAGTCGAGGTTCTCCTGGATGCCGTAACCGTAACAAATGTGTACGGCGGTTTTGCAGGGCAGCCCTTCGATGGCCTTATGCAGGGCCGCGATACCCCATTCCTTCACGTCATTAGTGAACACGTTAAATGCCGGTTCATCGAATTGAATCAGGTCTACCCCAAGGGCAGCCAGCTCGCGGGCTTCCTGGTTCAGCAATTCTGCGAATGCCATCGCCATGTCGGCACGATTACCGTAGTGCTCGTCGGCAATCGTGTCGCAAATCGTCATCGGCCCCGGGAGCGTAAACTTCAATGCGGATTTAGTGTGCGCCCGGGTAAAAGCCACCTCGTCGCTGTGAACTTTATTTTTGCGCGCGAGCCTCGCAGTCACCGTGGGAACTTGCGCATCGTAGCGATTATCGCGGATGCCCATGGTGGTCATCTTGTTCCAGTCAATGCCATCGACATGCTTCAAAAATCCATGCACGAAATGCTCCCGAAACTGTTCACCATTGGTGACAATGTCGATACCCGCGGCTTCCTGTTCGCTGATCCAGACCAGCGACGCATCCCGCTTGCCCCGCTCCAGGTCTGCCCCCTGGAGGCGCCAGGGCGCCCATAATTTTTCCGGTTCCGCCAGCCAGCCAGGCTTGGGCAGGCTGCCAGCTATGGTTGTTTTATACATTGTGAGTTACCTCTGGGTTGCAATTGTGCTACCAGGCCAGGTAAAAGACAAACGATGACTTCGTAGAGTCGGTGAGAACGACCTGGTATTGCTGGCCGAGGTCCCGACCTCTCGAAAGGAGACGCCGGGTTCGGTCTGCGAAGCCTGGAATCTCGGCCGACAGCACCACCTGGAATGTGCGATAGTGACTCGATATAGAATCCGATCGTTTGCCGTTGGCGAACTGCCAAATTCACAGCTCCATTGTTGTGTCTTCGCGTGTAAAATAGTCATTATTAGTCGGAAATGGGGGAAATAAGATGGTGAAGCTATCAACCCTGCTGGGCCGAATTCTTTGCTGGCTAGGGTTTCATGACTATCGTATCGTTAATGTTACCTTTGAATTTGGGGCTGACGCAGTCGAAAAGGATGAATGTCGTCGATGCGGCGCCACCAGGACTCACCTGGCCTGACTAGAATGATTTAGCCGTTAATACTGGCCCGATAGCAGACCCTCGCTAAACCCTGGCTGGCAGCAAACTTCGGCAAGGTGCGGACCCGGCCACCGGGAGACAAGTCATGGCCTTTGGGGAATTATCCCATCGATCAGACTTTCTCCGATCGGATCGAGCTTTCCATCCACTTCCTGCTCGGTTCCGCGTTCGCTATAAGAAGCGTCAATAGCCCCCCGATTCCACAACGGGTGCAAAAATACAATGCCCTTGATTGTCATTACCAGGGAAAATTCTGCATTGGCGGGATTCCTGTCCAGGATGTGCAGTTGGTATCTGATCGCCCACTGGCCATGTAACTCCGCTGATGAGCTTGTGTAATCCAGTGTTTCATACCGAGGACTGTGCTCCTGTATTTTAGAGTCGATGAATTCCTTAAAGGCCTCTTTGCTTTTGAATACTGTTGGCAGACCCCTGATTTGAATGGTTGCGTTGAATGAATGCGTCGGGGACAGTGGGCTGAAGTAAAAAACCGCAATATGTGGCTTCTGCCTGTCACGATGCAAGCGCCAGCGATTATCGTCAGGCTGTTGCACTGAGAATCCTTTGAAGTTTATTTCCGGCTCGGCCGCGTAGGCTGTGATTGATAGACACAATCCAATAAACGCAATCGCTATCGTCATCCCGAGTAAATTCTTTACCCTGTGATGTTCACCTGTATTTGTTTGCAGCCAGTGATGAATTGATAAAAGAGCTGGATTCCACATGGCATTGCCCTCGCGCCTCTATTCACTATGCATGAAGATCAGACCACTGGAACTGGGATACCATGATGATTCGGATCAATACTTAGTACGACAGGTTTTGGAACGGGTCGATCTCCAGGAAAGACTGCGGAATATTAGACGCCTGTTTCAAATTCAATTTATACGTTGTCTGAATCCCATTATTTCGTTGATTCAGCGCGCTGTTTCGTAATACTGCAGGCATTCTGTTTCGCGCCCGCGCACCACCCGCCGGCCCTGCAGGCTACCATGCGTCTCGGTGACCACGGTGTGCTGCCCTTCGCGGTGATGGTCGTCATAAAAGTAAATCACGACCCAGTCAGTCGTGTGCCCGAGCTGGTGTGCACGCGCCGTATTGGAGTAGAGCGCGGTGAAATGCCAGTGGTCATGAATCGTGTGAAAAATTGGCAACCAGGCCTTGTTTTCAGGATTGAAACGTTGCGGCGTAATCTGCGGCAGTTTGCCAGCCGAGGCTTTTTGCCGGTATTCGTTATCCACGCGCAGAATCAGTTCGAGCGGCGGGACGTCGCTGGCTCGAGCCACCGGCCTGAACTGCCGGCGCTGCTCGTCGAGGTGTATCTGCAGCCAGGCCTCGATCGCTGCGCGACGCTTGTCGCCGAGGCCTTCTACCTTGTGCAACTGACCTGCATGCACCGCGTTTTCCAGCGCTTCGAGGCTATCGACCTGCAACTGGTCATGAATGCGCTCAGCCAGCACTCTACCGACGCTTGGAATCGACCGGAAAAGCTCGACCGGATCGGCAGCACCCCTGAGGTTTTCCAGGCGCGACATGCGGCCGATGGCGACATATTCGTAAATTGAGCGCGCAATGCCTTCGCCGATTCCAGGCAGCTCGACCAGGCCCTCGATACCCTTCGCCTGCAAGAGCTCTGCGATGTTTCTCCCCAGGTTGTCGAGCGTATCGGCGGCGTGCAGGTAGGCGTTAACGCGAAACGGGTTGGCCTGTTGCTCTCTCAAGAGCTGTGCAATTTCACGCAGTTTTGTGGCTACCTCATGGTTGAAAGCCTGCATTTGTAAACCCCGTCGACCCTGCCAACAGCTGGAATTATAAATACCCCATTATTAACACAATCAAGTCATCAGAGCCTTAACTTATTAGTAATAATCAGGGGTATTATTCTCTAAAAAGCTGACAGCTGCGAACGTAGCACTCCGACTGCATGCGCTTGTGTGCTTGAAGCAGGGATGTTTGCTAGCCGTGACTGGAATTCGGATGCACTCGCAAACGGGTGCCCGGGGATAGCGATGTTCGACGGAGACTTTAGCCAGGATTCTCGAATTCGACTGGATAGAAATTCACAGTGTCTCCTTAGCGGAGTGGTCGACTGTAAAGGGCAGTTGCCGGGCTTGAGTCGTATAAGTCAAAAGTCCGATTTGATCGAATCGCTGGTAATATCTAAAATTTTGAAATATAGCCAAGGCTTATCGCCGAGATTTCATAGTTGTCTTCATTCACGTACATCATGTATTCGATATTGGAAAACGTATTACTTACGCCGAAACCAAGGGATAAGTCCCTATCGTTACTAGTGTATGACGCATCAGCTTGATCCCGGGTCAATTCATCTAAATTGACACCGAGGGCGACGTAAGAAGATCCATCCTGTTTACCATTGGTACGAACAATACTATATGTGCCGAACAAGGGAGCAACTCCTGGGCCAATATAGGTTTCCATAGCGCTTCTGTTTCGAGCCAGCGCATCGCTTATCAACTTTTCTTCGATCGTCAAATCCAGGTTTGTAAGCTCCCCGTATCTACCTAACCAGAGGGTTGGTTTTTTCTCATTAGATCCATCTTTATGATAGGTAATCAGGTTGTGTTGAAATCCATTGGTGGCTCGACCCTCATCTGCTGCCAATGAAGATGAGCTGTAAAGAAGCGCGATCGCTACGATAAATAATATTTTGTCCATTTGGTTTACCCTTATTATTTATTTCTATGCTTTCCGTTAGCAGATTTGATCAGGGGGGAAGCTTCCCTGCCCTCTAATTCAAGTTCAGATTTCGGGGAAATGGTAGGAGGCAACCGCATCTCCCGACCAACGGTATGAAAAACTTTGACTGGCCGATAAACGGTATAAAAAAGATCGATTATAATTCCAATCCGGAAAATCCATAGGTCTCGGAGATGCCTCTCGCGTTAAGACAAAACAGTAAAATAACTTTTGCAGTCAAGACTTTTGTTTTTAATTCATGTTAATTGTGATGACGATCACATTAATTTATAAATCAAAGCGGACTTCCCCCGAGCCCTCGGACACTCGTATACTGTATGAAAATAAATTGTAGATTTCGGTTTTTCACATCGGGTATTACTATCAATCAAACCAGCATAATTTAATGTCACTGTGAGAACGACATGTTCATCGGTCACTTCGCCATAGCCCTGGGGGCGAAAAAATACGCCCCTCATGTATCGCTGGGATTGTTATTTCTCGCATGCCAATTAGCAGATTAAATATGGCCTGGCCTGGTGCTACTGGGGATAGAGACGTTTGAGATAGAGCCGGGTAACACCGTTTTAACTCCTTTGAGCTTCACTCACCACCCGTATTCACACAGTCTGCTGGCGCTCTCTATTTGGAGCATACTGCTTGCCAGCCTTTACTCGCTGCTGCGTTCGGGAGGCAAAAGGGCCGCAATGGTGATCGCCCTGGTCGCGGTTAGTCACTGGTTCCTGGATTTCCTGATGCATCGACCGGATATGCCGATAACCTTTAACGAAGAGACCCTGGTCGGCCTGGGCCTCTGGAACTTCCCAGTTACAGCCGTATCCCTGGAGTTACTGTTATTTGCACTAGGCGTTTGGATATATGTTCGCCAAACACGCGCACTGAATAATATCGGCGTCTACGGAATTTGGGGAATAGTCCTATTTCTAGTGACAATATATCTTGCAAACATATTGGGTCCCCCGCCCCCGTCAGTTGCGGTCGTTGCATGGTCTGCACAGGCACTTTGGCTATTAGTCGCATTGGGATTTTGGGTCGATCGGCATCGAGCGCCTGTTGTTGAAGACCGGTCTTAAGGACAAACCAACAAGCACAACCATGTTCGAGTCAGGTCGTTTATCGACACGAGTCCTCAAGATGGACAATCGTCTAGTAGTTAGCTGGAACTATTGCAGTGCAGCAGGGTTTGGTGCCGGAAAGAGGAGACGAACCTCCGACCCACGCATTACGAATGCGTTGCTCTACCAACTGAGCTATTCCGGCGCGGAGAATGGACGTATTTTACGGGTCTGCAGCAAGCTTTGCCAGACCCTGAGCCAGTGGGACCTTCAAAAAAGCGGATCGACTGGCATGGGTCCCGGAGAAGTCGGGAGAAATAAACCAGGTACCGATTTTCAGCCAAGAGTCGAGGACAATGGAACGGCTACTTCGGTCTTTAAAAGTGGGCGCTCAATTACTGCCGATCACGCTCAGGCGCTGTTTCGCCCCCGGGGTCTTCATCAGCCAGTTCTTCCAGAATTTTCTTTTCCAGAATTTTCTTGTCTTCGTCGGTCTGTATCACCGTGAGATCGTCATCATCATTCATAACCACAACGAATAGTCTAAAAATCCAGAAGATACAAGCAGTATTGTAACAAAAGCTTGCTGATCAACATCAAGCCTGTTCAGCGCTATCGGCCGAGGAGCCCTCGCCACAACGGAAAATACTGCCCTCAAACCATGAAAAGGGCTTTAACTCGCGAGGCCACTCGCCTGTCCCCCGGTAAACCTCTAAACGCCCACGCTGGCAATAGTGATTGACGACCAGTAGTGCGCCTGCTTTCAGTTTCGCGCAATGCCCGCTGACAGGTTTTTTGCAGGCCACCGATATAGCGCAATCAACCTAGTCCTCGAGCGCTGCGATACAGCGTTCGACATCGCTGCTGTCATTGTAAAGGTGCGTTGAAATGCGCAACCTGCCAAATCCCGCGTAAGCACCCCAGATCAATATCTGCTGGCGCTCCAGCTGTTGTCGAACCGTTTCGAGGTTTTGCGCCATGAAACAGACATTACCGGCGCGTTGTGCATTCTCGCAAGGGGTCATGAGTTCAAAACCGAGCGATTTCACCGCTTCATAAATCATGCCGCTGAGAGTCAAAGCATGTTGCTCAATAGCATTGATGCCCGTCTTTAAGATATGGTCTAACGCATTGTTCAGAATGTAGACGCTGATAAAACCGGCATTCCCAGGTTGAAATTGATGGGCGCTTGCTTGCAGTGAAAATTCTGCCGGCCTTTCCCAGCCACCATGTTCTACGACGTTATTCCAGCCCAGGAATGGCGGGCGGAAATCGGGCAACCGTTGGCGATTGACATAAAATACCGCTGCGCCATGAACGCCGAGCAGCCACTTGTAACAACTCGACACCATGATATCGGCAAGACTGGCATCAACCGCAACCACGCCGGCGGCATGCGTCGCATCAAGCAGTAACAAGGCTCTGGAAGATCTGACCATCCGCGACAGCGACTCCAGGTCGATACGCTGGCCGGTGAACATACTGACCTGGCTGATGGTCACGACCCGGGTTCTGGCATCGATCAGGGCGGCAATATCTTCGAGATCGATGAACCAGTTTTTGTGCCGTACAACTCGAACCTCGACACCCAGTGAGGCAAATCGAGTCCATGGCAGTATGCCTGACGGGAACTCGACATCTGCTACGACCACATTGTCCCCGCTTTTCCAATCGATACCATAGGCCACGTTATTGATCCCTTCTGACGCATTGGACAGGAAGGTTATCTCTTCAGGGCTGACCGAAAATAGCCGCGCACATTTCCCCCGCGCGAGTTCGACCATGTCCGCCTGCAGCGCGCGCGCCTGTTCGCCCAGGGACTTATCCGCCATGAACTGGTCGATAGCCCGCCGGTGGGATTTCAACATCGGTGATTCTCCCCCCGCGGCAAGGTGAGTAATGTCGTCAAGCCCGACGAATTCCGATTTTGCTATCAGGGATCGAATCAAGGTCGTTTCTCCATTATCCGGACGTGGTAAAGATTTGCATATTTCTATTTCCGGCACACTATCATCAACTGCCTGCTGCCAAAAGACGTCCTTTATGCGGTCATATAAAAAAAGGGCATCAGTGATGCGGCATCCGCTCGCTGGCCAGTCTTAGGTATACTGCCCCGAACCTCCCTGGAAATTAAGGTTACCCAGTGAATACCGTGCCAATCCTTTACTCGTTTCGACGCTGCCCCTTTGCAATTCGTGCGCGCATGGCATTGGCCAGCAGTGGAATCCAGGTAGAACTTCGCGAGGTAAAACTCAGCGATATACCGGAATCGATGTGGAAACTATCGCCCAAGGCGACGGTACCGGTTCTGCTCACGAGTGAAGGGCTGGTAGTTGATGAAAGTCTCGATGTGATGTTCTGGAGCCTGTCGCTAGCTGACCCGCAACACTGGCTTGATATTGACGAAGCAGCAAAATATCTCATAAAGCGCTGCGACGAGGAATTCAAACCTTTGCTGGATCGCTACAAATACGCGGACCGCCATCCCGATCTCAGCCAGGCCGAGCACCGTATCCGTGCCGAAGTGTTTTTGCGCGAGCTGAACCAGTTATTGAGCCTGCACGTCTATTTGAGTGACGATCGATGTCGGCTCCCCGATGTGGCAATTTTCCCTTTTATCCGACAGTTTGCCGGTGTCGACGCCGCCTGGTTTGGGGGCTCTGAATATTCATTAGTCAGGCACTGGTTAAAT
>Ga0307380_10012685_pt1 | contig 10462 bp, 11 predicted proteins | sample UN3MG_FD_202239 | JGI IMG/M metagenome (GOLD analysis project Ga0307380, IMG submission 202239) | Soil microbial communities from Risofladan, Vaasa, Finland - UN-3 | ecosystem: Environmental > Terrestrial > Soil > Coastal area > Acid sulfate soil | place: Finland: Risofladan, Vaasa | collected... | reverse complement strand
ATATGTAAGGTGGCTGTTTGTATTGTATCATGTATACCTATGTTAAAGGCCATGTGATTATCATACTTTTCAAGATGTTGCTGTAATTCCGGAAATAATTCCTTGTTAGGCTCAAACCAAATCCCACGGGTAAATCCTTTAGCTTCATACCAATCCAATTCCTCTCCTGTATGCGCCCCGACATGAAGAACCCCACGTTTGTCTTTCAGATATTTTTCAAAATCTGTAAACAGCATATCTTATAATTTTATCCATTCTTTGAGATAATATATTTCATCTGCTTTCTCCATCAGCTCCTTATTCCCAATTTCCCTGGCCCCGCTGATCCATCCGCTAGGAACAATAATCACGCTATCTTCATCCTCATTTAAAATCCCCATCCAGTAACTGAAAGTGCTGTTAGCGATAATATGATGCTTGCATAATCGCATCAAAGCAAAATCAAGAGCCTCCTCCAACTGGATGAAAGTGATTTTCCTGGATAAATATTCCTCTTTAAACTTTTCTTTACACCAAGGGATATCATCACTGAAAACATAAATATTCCCCTTTGTCAAAGACATGGCTTCAAAGTAATAACTGAATGGCAGCTCATGAAATCCTCCCTGAAACACATAATCCCCTCTTCTCACATGCATGGATACCGAATCCTTATCACTGGTGATTTCATCCTTCAACCTCAAAAACTCTTCTGTATGAAACTGTTCCCTGATCCAAAACTCCTCCCTCAAAAGAGGCAGAAAATCTTTGAAATAGATTACATATTGCCAATACCCCTCAAAATTGCAATCGGTCCTTTTCAATAACTTCAAATCATATCCCTCTTTCAGTTTTCGTAAACCACTGAAACCACTTATGGTATGTTCATAAATAGTCTCTTGATTCAGGAAATGACTGGGCCGTATCTCCAGGCAAAATTTATCCAAACAATAAGGGCGGGGCCAGATTGCACCTCCTTTATTCCGGGCCACCTCCTTCCCTGCTGGCAGTCTAAACCTCACATCGATCCCATTACGCATTTGAGCCTTGCCAAAAGCATATTGGAATAACTGATTCCCCAGACCGCCCATTATTCTTATTACATTCATATTAATTCCTGAACAGTTACTTTTCTAAAACACTCGATTGCACTATCGGTGCTGGCATTTAACACCTCGATCCCCCTGTTTTTAGCATCCCTGGCAATTTCAGGGAATCCGCGCAGATGGCGATGAAAGGGCATTTTCCTTGCTCTTCTCTCATCATTAATAGCCGAACGGCCATATAAGTCATGCCAGTGCTGAACATTATCTCCACCCAGTTTCATATCAAACCCCAGTAATATGATTCGTTTTGCTCCGGCATTGGCAGCCACACTTATTGCTGCCGCCCCTGAGTTACCATTCCAGCTAACCTTCTTTGGATTCGAACTTATACCAAGTGGATGACTTTTATCCCGTGATAAATATTTGACCCAGCTTATACTTTCTGCTTTAGGATGACAAGAAACTCTCAAACCCTGAAACTTAGATAATGCTCCCTGATGCTGTAGAAAGAAACCACTGTCACCGAAAAACACCATGTCTATCCAATCTCCGATCAGATAAGCTACATTAACACCAATAACATGCTTATCATGAAGGGAAGTCATGTACGGAGAGTAAGCACTAGGGGATGAAGTTCCTCTAACTACACTGTGAATAATCTTTTCAGGAACATCAAATTGTTTAGGTACTGAAGGTCCTCCACCTATAATCCATACATCTCCCTCTTCCCACATATGAGGGACTTGCCAGGTCACTCCGCCAGATCCTGGATCAATTTCTCAGCCGCATCCTTCTTGAGAGCTTTTTCATTGAGAGCCTTGCCATTGGAATCCACCACATCATATAATGTCAAATCCTCAATCAGTTGTACAGCTGCATCTTTCTTGAGTGCCTTCTCATTGAGTACTTTATCATCAGGATCCAACACATTATACCATGGTCCTTTCCCTCTTTGCTCCAATTTAATTCCGTTTTCTCGTGGCTTCAATTTATACTCAACAGCAACAGCCTTTATTTCCGGCATAATCGCTCCAAGAGTGGATACATCACCAGGGATACTTTCCTGAGGGATAACCACATCCCGAAAATTCGCAGATATTTCACTCGGTCTTGCTAGAAATATCTGTCCCGGTTTGATTATCTGTTTAACTCCATTGAATGTTCCCCGAATAGATCCCCCTCCGACTTTTTTCCATCGGATAACTTTAGTACTTTCCATATTAAACCTCCTTTGTTTTTAAAATCACTTGATTAGTGTTTTTCATATTAAGCCAGATGTACTACTCCACTTTTCAGATTCTGATCACTCCGAATCTGGGGTACCTGAATGGCAAGCACTTTGTATTTGGTAACAAATTTGCCTTCTTCCTGCCATTCGATATTCTGAAGTCCCATGCCATTTACCAGGCGAACAACATCACTTGTCATCTGTACCAATAGAACATTATGAGCAGGTAGCATATCTATAACCTTAACACCTTTAATACCTTCAATCTTCATGATACGCTCACGGATTGTTGTTCCCGGAGTAACTGCATTATAATCAGCCTCTACTGCCATTTGATAGCCTGTAGGGATATACAACATCCACGGTCCGTAGTGAAGGTTATCAATACTGGTCTGCACCATTTCCATAACATCAGCCATAATAAGTGCAGCCGTTATTGCTGCAGCATCCCATTGTACAGCCAATGTCACCGGGTTACGATCCGGGTGATTAATATAACTGTATATGGTATTGAGACCACGGCTATCCGTTTGTCCAAAACTGTATGTAATATTGGTAAACAACATAGCCTCCCGCTTATCAAGCACCCTGCGGGCAGCCCTTTCAGCAGAAGTAGTGTCCAAAGCATTTCCCAAACTGCGGCTGGCTGCCAGTACCCGGGCATTAATCTCATAATCAACATGGATAATGGGAATCGGTAAATAATTGTGTTGGTATACCGGGCGATCATTACGACTTCGGGTTATTCCGTCCATCGTCAGATCGGCCTCCATAGCATCACTCACGTCATGCCATTCCAATACGGTGGTACCCATAGCATTACCCAGGTTGAAAACCAGGCCCTTATCAATCAGATCCTGAACCCCTCCAAGCCTCTGTCTGGAAACATCTAACAGAACATCATCCAACTGCTTCCACTCATCCCTGCGGAGAGTAGCATTGGTATTAAGAGGCGTTGTTACGTAATTGGCAAGATCCTTAGGATTTCCTCCCTTGTATATGGTAACACAAGATTTACCATCATCATCTATAAATGGACGCATATTGCCAAGGTTAATCTTATTATTAACCAACAATTGATTGGCTACTTCTCCTTGAGATGCCATTCCGTCCATTCTTACTAAATCAACATTTGTATTCATTATTTCTCCTCCTTTCTTTTAAAGAATTCTTATTACAATACGCCTGTTGTACCCTAAAGCATCAATACTGGATTCTAATCCAAGATCTCCGCTAGATGCCTGACCACTTGAAGTGGTCAAATCCATGGTTTCAAGAGCTACACCAACAATACTATGCCCAGGTTCCACTTCACCCCCAGAACCAATATCAGCATAATACAACTGCAATTCTCCGGCGCCATTTGATTCCAGGAAATCACCAATTTGAACATGGTTATTATCTTCCAGGATCGCATATACCTGATCCCCTCTCGTTGGGATCCATACCTGAACTCTATCACCAGCGGCAAAAGAATCATCAACACCAATACCCCGGAGTTCATCCTCCTTTGCAAACATTGGAAGAGTGTTACCTCCTTCTGTAGAATGTGGCTGAACAAGACCTGCACTTGTTAATTCAATCAGCTCACCGGGGATTATTGCTGCGGCAGCAACATACTCCTCATAGATGTTCAGTTTATTTTTTAAAATAATCGTGTTTTTTAACATTTAATTTTCCTCCTTTCCTTATTTTTTTGGTTCTTCTATTTCCACTCCAGCAGGTAACAAAGGTTTTCGACCTTCTTTTATTACAGTCCGGCCATTGTCACCTAATGCTGTATAATCCGCTATTTCAGGTATCGACCTGTGTACCTTTCTGAGAGTTTCAAAATTCATTTTCTCCAATTCTTCCTTATTCCAGGTATCACCGGTATTGTCCAGGATATCTTTAACCATACTCGCACGTTTTTCATTGTGCAGTTTCAATCCTGAACTTAGAGAGTCCCGCATTTCTTCGGGAACAACTTTGATAAAATCTTCGGTTGTTTTAATTGTTTCTCTCAAAACTTCCAAAGCTTGTTCCGCGTTAATCAGCGGCAGTTCATTCTGCTTGTCATCTTTCTTCACTTCAGGCTCAACAGGGATGAGCTTTGTGAGGAACTCTTCCTTCATGGCAAGCAACGTTTCCTTGTCATCATCAGTAAATTTGGTACGTTCGTTGGCAATCAACTCCTTTACCAAATCTTCGCAACAAGGTTTTTCATCACCTTTTTTTGTCATTTCTACCTCCTTTTTTGGGTCTATATTAATATTAGAACTATTGGATTTTGTCCTGGACATTCCAGAACTATTTTCCGCTAAAACAAATTTTACTTCTTTGCGAACCTCAACCGGATCCCCTATGAACTCAACCTTCCCATCACTGATCTTATACCCTTGTTTATACATTTTTGGCTCCAGTCCCCCCGACTTACAATAAACCAATGAATCATCATATAACTCCTCCAGATAATGCCATACATTCTGGCTATCCATTGAGCGGAGTTTATTGTAAATTAGATCCATCAATTCCTTGTACCCTTGTTCAGCATAGTTCCCTAATTGCTGAATAGAATAACCAGCCGGTCTTAATGTTTTAATTGCTTCTTGAATTTTCATATCATTTCCTCCTTTCTTATTATTTCTTATTCCACAGCCATCTTCAATAGAACAGGCACCAACCCCTCCGGGCAAAAGAGCGAGGTGGTCAGGTCTAATATTACGAGCCACCGCTATATATTTTTCTTCATGCCAAAATCCTGAGATTTCTTCCTCTTCAACAAACATTCCAGTACTTACCTCAATTGGTTTCCCCTCATTTATATCCTCAAGAAGATCTGCTGATATATCATTCAACTTATCCTCATCCATCCATACCTCAGCCTTCAGCTTATAACCATCCATCTTGGTATTGTAAACTCTACCAATAGCTTCATCATCAATCATATCCGGGGAATTAGCAGAAACATAAACCCCATCTACTTTTGGATGATTAATCATTGCAGGTCTTCCGTTCCAAGACTCCGGGAATTTTCCAAGTTCCTCCATAGTATGTAACAATGGTCCATAGTTACCTGCATGCACCCCTTCAACCATCATCACAACAGGTACTACTAAATAAGGTTTTCCCTGATGTACTTTTATCTCAACTTCATATCCTTCCTCCTGGATGTTACTTACAAATAAGTAGTTTTCAAGTTCCTCAACCTTTACCATTCCAAGATTATTTGTAGGCTCACTATTTCCTACAACTCCATTGGCCTGCTTGATAGCTGATGGAGCACAGGTTTTTTCCGTACCTCCTTTCTTCAAGCAACGGGCAAGTGCAGAATTAGCGATCCTCACCCACTGTTTCTTCTGTTTATCAGTGAGTCCTTTCTTATGTTTTGATACATCTTCCAATTTCCAGGGCATAATTTTATCCCTCCCAATTATTAATTAGATATTTATATTTTGATTTTATATTTTCATACTCTTTTTTGCCTATTACTTGAATAGAAAAATTTGGATATTCGTTACAAAACAATCTAAACCTCTCATAAGCATCTTTTAGCCAACGACCCTTTACTTCTATCCATATATCATTATCTATTATATAGAAATCAGGTCGATATGTTCTTCCATCGGATAATAAAAAAGATTCAGGTTCATATTGAACTGTTAACCCTAAATATTTGAATAATCTCATCATATTTGCTTCCCAAGTTGATTTTAGAAAGACTCCCAAATCTTCCCGGAATCCAGTTTTTCCGAACTTTGATTTATATGAATTTGGATGAGTATGCATGGGATTATTTTTACCACGCATTTCCATTCTTATTTTGCCTAAATTTGCTTGTCGTATTTTTTCTTTTGTTTCTTGCGTTTGTTTCCTTCCCTTTGATTTTTCACTTATTTTTTGTTTATGTTCATCCGAATAAATCTTGCCCAGACAATATTTGTTTCCTTTAGAGGCCTCACCGATACGCCTCTTAGCCTCTTCCGTATGTTTGAATAAACCTTTCTTTCCTTTATTAGTGTTAGGTTGACCCTTATGTGATGATGAAAGAGCTCGCCGATGCTCTTCGGAAAATTTCTTCCCAGTAAGAGCTATTGAAATCTTCTTTCTGTGTTCATCTGATATTATACAACCTTTAGACCTGCTCATATTTTAAATTTTTACTGTTGTGCATATTAATATTTGATTATTATAATATATTAATACTCTTTTATCTCTTTTATGTGTAAATTTTTAAAACATTGTATTACTATTCTATTTTTGCCGGAAGCCAGCAACATCTACATGAAGGATGTAATGGAATTATATTTTGTGCTTCTTCAATTGTAAAAATCTCACCTTCCAATGCAGAACATTGCGGACACACTCTATTATCTCCGGCGGTCATCATTTCGGCTTTCACCACCACGCCTTCAATAGCCCAGTTTTGAAACTCTTGTAATTCAGCTTGCGCATGAGCCCTGATGATTTCTGTTCTTGCCATTATCTCCGCTCGCCTTTGTGCAGGGATAAACCGCCCTAATGTATCTGTTATTCCCAGCTCTGCGGCCTTGTGACCGTTTACCCCTCCAATTAACTTTCGGGCCAGCACACGGGGACCGTCACCATCGATCATCCCCTGTGCTAATATGCGGCTTATCTGCTGCTCCATTTGTGAGGTTATGCCTTTTAGCTCAGAGAATACCCGGGTGTATAACAATCCAACCCTATCTAAATGGAACGGCGTTGACATTGAAATCTCAATCCCTCCCGTCATATCAATGCTGGGTACACTGAATCCTGCTTTCTGCAGTTCATACCGTGCACGCAAAACACCCCGTTTATATGAATCAAACACATACCTGTTTGTCCATGCCCCTTCAATGCCGGTACCAACCTGCTCCAATGTCCGTGTCTCCAATAAACCACGATCCACCTGATTTTGTAACCAGCGTTCAAATGCTGCAATTTTATCTGAAGAACGTGGAAAGGCAAATACTCCCGCACCAGGACTAACTATCTTCATAGTAACCGGTACACGCGGAGTTTCTTTTCGTAAACCGAATACATCATCATGGTCAACAGCTTCACGTATTACATTTGTCAATTCATTGAACCTTCGTTGCATATCCCTGGCAAATGCATTTCTCAACATTGTAGTACGCGTGGGATCGTATGCATTAATGTTAATCTCGGTATGTGTGTGTATTGCTGTTTCCATCATTATTTTTTAAATCCTGAACATTTTCCATCTGCATCAAGATGAACATCCATACATCCACATTGATAAATTCCTGGAATCGGACTGACATTGAATTTACATTCCCAATTATCACAGGTCAAACCAACTTTACGAAGCTTGCAGCCATTAGGAGTCCATTGTTTACATTCTTTAGCTATACATAAATACCGACCATCACACTTCTTCCAGGTTTTCTTCATTTCTTTTTAATTTCTGTGGTAATAATAGAATGCTTTTCCCCGAAATTATCAAACTCCTCATCCTGATCTGTAGAAAAATCAACAATATCAAACTCATTATCTTTCAATAATTCAATAAATTCATCTACTGTTATAAATTCCGTTGTTGTTCCATCAATCTTTTGAACATCTGAATAAATGAAAATTGCTGCTATCCCATTTGGTTTTAATACCCTAGCAATCTCTGCTAAACTTTTCTCCATATCTGTAGCATGTAATACACTCAATGAATAGACGGCATCAAAATTAGCATCTGAAAAATCCAATTCCTCCACATTCCCTTCCTGGAAACTCGCTATGATTCCGGCTCTGGTAGAATTTTGTTTAGCCATTTTCACAGCTTCCGGTACAATATCAATCCCAACTACACTTAATCCTGCTACAGCAAACAAAAGAGAATCCTTACCATTCCCACAACCTACTTCAAGTACTGATTGTTTATTCTCTTCAACTAATCGCTGGGCAAATCGTTGAGCAAATTGAGAAGGTTGTAAATCATTTGCCCAATCAGCCCCTTCATCTTCATATACTTTTTTCCAATCAATTACATCTACTTGTCTTTGTGTTACCACCGGGCTTTTTTCCTCTCCCTCAATTATTTCTTCTTCTTCCTCACTCACAGATTCACGCTGTTCGCTGCGTATTTCCTTTTGTATGCTCTCCATAATACTTTCAATAACCTCATCATCCAGTTTCAGCACATGGCGCAGGAAGGCTTTGGGTGGTATGATAGATTCAGCCATTGGTGCCGATGCATACTTTGCCAATGCCTCAGCCAGTATCTTACTTATTTCAGCTTTATCTTTATCACCGAGAGCAAACAGATCAGGCCATTGAACCAAATATTCTTCAACCTGGGGTAAAATTTTATTTTTCATGCACCAATCCACAAAAGGACGTACTATCTGCTGTTCGGCAAACTCCTCACGCCGTGTCTGTACATATGACAGCCACTCCTCACGGTCCTGTGACGAAGCCAGCTCTCCGCGCTCCGACCCGGTAAGTATCCTTTTGGGTATCCCTGTTACAGCCGATATCATTTGTATCTGTATATCGATGTGATCCCCTGGATCCGATACCTGGGCAGCCAGTGATTTTATATCTTCTATACCGACACCGGCGATCATGCGGCGCAAATGATGTTCATACTCATCAATTTGATCCTGCAAAGCATCCTCCACTTCCGGAGTTATTTTAAACTTTTCATCCAATTTAAGATGATATCCCGGTCGTGCTCCGCGCCAGAACATTTCAGCTGAGCCACCGGTAAGTTTTTCCAGGTCCATTAATCGATTGAATACCGGTTCCAGGCACGGTGTGCCCCTCACTTCACTTTGCAATAAATTTTCTGTTACGTGTAATACACGTGAATAATGAACCTGCAAGGTTGAATCTTTCCCTGTAGCATCAGTAATGGTTAATTTATAAATTAAGGGTTTGCCATAACGAGGTGAACCGGAATCACTGTCATATGTATCAATAGAAGCATTATTTTGCCCGAAAGGTTTTACATACAATACTTTATGCTTCTCACCGGTTACTGGTTTTTTAAGATCTTCACTACTATGGGCATCGCTCAGCCCTATCAGCAGCACTCCATACTCACCAATGGCCGTAAGTTTATTCAGCCTTATGAACTTATCTTTTAATTTCAATTCACTGAATAGCTTGCTCCATTGTTTCTGTAAAGAAGAAGGTTCCTTGCTCTCTCCCTTGGCATCGATAATCTTAATCGTACCCTTCCATACCATGCGTATTGGCCGGTCAATGATAGCTTTTGCTATGTCCTGACGGTGATAATGTGCAGCATAATCATTCCACTCAATAGTTGTCTTATAACCCAGTGCTTCGTATAAATCCCTGTCAGTGCCATACTGCTGCCCAAAACGGTTTGCAAGGTCCATGCGTGCTCCTATGGTACTTAGTACCTCAAATCGCGCCAACAGATTTTCCTGTTTCTGTGTCAGCGGCTGGTTATTACCGCCTGGTTGCTTATTTTTTGTTATAACAGCCATTATTTATCTTATTATATCGTCACCCTGCCGTTTTTCTATTGTGGTCACTTTTAATTTGTTTTCAGCACTTCTTTAATGGTATTTAATATCGATCCGAATTTTACCAGCACAAAACTTATTATGCTTATTATCGCTGTTCCGGCTGCTGTTATTTTGATTCTCCATGAAGTATTTTTAGATACTTTAACTTTCAGTCTCTTTATATCCCCAACTAATCCTCCATTGTTTTTTTCATATTCAGTCCCTACCAAAAAAGTGTGTATCTCTTTTATTTGCTTCATTTCTTCACCATGATTTACTTGAATATTATCAATACTCTCACGGGTTTCCCTTTGCCGATCTTCAAGTTTATTGAAGCGTTCATCAATCTCTTTATAATATGCCGGCCTTCGGTTTGCCATTATGGATCTTCAATTGTTTAATATCTATACAATATCCCAACATATTTCAGTTAAATATTTATCTTTGCCAGAACATTGCTCTATTTTCTTTTTTATTTCTTCATTCATCTTCAAAACTTCATTTTTTGTTTTTTCATCCTGTGGTAACAAATATTCAGGACTATCACAATGATTTATTTTTGCAATTCTTTTGAATTCATCATAATCTTCATCCGGAATAAATCCTTTTAATGGGACAAATTTCCCAACGCAAGATTCCCATATAGTTTCCCGACCATTCCATAAAATCCAATAATAATCTTCGGTATCATCGCCAATGGCAATTAATCTTTGAATATACCATGAACTGCAAAT